>Ga0335081_10022324_pt1 | contig 10244 bp, 3 predicted proteins | sample Lox_Sample_35_FD_206713 | JGI IMG/M metagenome (GOLD analysis project Ga0335081, IMG submission 206713) | Soil microbial communities from Loxahatchee National Wildlife Refuge, Florida, United States - Lox_Sample_3.5 | ecosystem: Environmental > Terrestrial > Soil > Wetlands | place: USA: Florida...
CCAGGTGACCGCCGGTTTCTTCGAGGCGCTCGGCGTCCGGCCGCGATTCGGGCGCACCTTCACTCCCGCCGAGGACATGAGGGGCAACGAGGGCGTCGCGCTGGTCAGCGCGTCCGCGTGGCGGCGTCGCTTCGGCGGCCATCCGTCGGCGGTGGGCAGGAGCCTCACCATCGACGGCAGGCCGCGCACCATCATCGGCGTCCTGCCCGACGGCTTCGCGTACCAGGGCCAGCGCGACTTCTACATTCCCTTCGGCTTCACCGAGCAGATGGCGGTCGAGTGGCGCGGCTACCGCTTCTTGGAGGTGGTGGCGCGGCTGAAGCCCGGCGTGTCGCTGCAGGGCGCGCGGGCGGCGCTGGCCGACTACAGCAAGCGCACCATCGAGAAGTATCCGAACAACTACCCGAAGGAGTTCGGCTGGGGGCTCAGCGCCGACCCGATCCGCGACCGCTTCGTGGCGACCAGCCGCGAGCCGCTGCTGATGCTGCTCGGCGCCGTGGCGTTGGTGCTGCTCATCGCCTGCGCGAACGTGGCGAACCTCCTGCTGGCCCGGGCGGCGCAGCGCGGGCGCGAGTTTGCGCTGCGCGCGGCGGTGGGGGCGAGCCGGCCGCGCATCGTGTGGCAGCTGCTCACCGAGGGGCTGCTGCTGGCGGCGGGCGGCGCGGTGCTCGGCATTCTCGTCGCCATGTGGGGCCTGCAAGGGCTGCTGGTGACGGCGCCGCGGCAGATCCGCGACCTGGGCGAGGTGCGGATGAGCGGCGCGGTGCTCGGCTTCTCCATCGCCCTGACCTGCGTCACGACCCTGCTGTTCGCGCTGGTGCCGGCGCTGCGAGCGAGCAAGGTCGATCTGGCGACGTGCCTCAAGGAAGGCTCGCGCGGCATGGCCGGCCATCCCGCGGCGCGGCTGCGCGGCATGCTGGTGGCGGCGCAGGTGGCGATTTCGCTGGTCCTGCTCGCCGGCGCCGGGCTGATGCTGCGCAGCTTCGCGCGCGTGCTCGATGTCCCGCCCGGATTCGATCCCGACGGCGCCGTGAGCGCGGTGGTGGCGCCGGTGGGCGCGGCGTACGAAGGCGACTACGACACCAACGAGCCCATGGTGATGTCGCCCGGCACGATGCGGCGCGGCCAGTACTTCCAGCAGGCGCTGCGCGCGGCCGCGGCCATTCCCGGCGTGCAGGTGGCGGGCGGCATCGACAACCTGCCCGGCGGCGGCGCGCGCACCGGCCAGACCTTCTTCATCGAAGGCTACGAGCTGCGCCCCGGCCAGCCCAACCCCACCGACGACATGCGCTTCGTCATGGAGGGGTACTTCGGCGCGATGAAGCAGCCGATCATCGCCGGCCGCGCCATCACCTCCGCCGACGACGCACAGGCGCCGCCGGTGGCCATGGTCAACGACGCGTGGGTGCGCGCGTACCTGCCCGGCAAGGACGTGCTCGGGCGGCGCTTCCGCATCGACGAGCTGAACCAGAACAACTGGCGCACCATCGTGGGCGTCGTCGCCGACACGCACGAGAAGGGGCTCGATCAGCCGGCGATCCCCGTCTTTTATCTCCCGGCGCTGCAGGCGCCGCCGGCGCGGATGACCATCGTGGCGCGCGGGCAGGTGACGCCGGAGACGCTGCGCGCGGCGCTGGCGCAGGTGGACCCCGCGCAGCCGGTGGACAAGGTCATGGCGGTGTCCGACGTGCTGGCAGGGACGCTCGCGGCGCGGAAGTTCCCGCTGCAGCTGCTCGGCGTCTTCGCGGCGGTGGCCTTGCTGCTGAGCGCGATCGGCATCTACGGCGTCACTTCCTACGGCGTCGCGCAGCGGACGCGCGAGATCGGCCTGCGCATGGCGGTGGGCGCCTCGGCCGGCAGCGTGGTGCGGATGGTGCTGGGCAGCGCGCTGCGCACGGTGCTGCTCGGCGTGCTGTGCGGCGCTGCGGGAGCGCTGGCGGCGGGGCAGGTCATCGCCTCGCAGCTCTACGGCGTCGGCCCGGGCGACCCGGTGACGTACTTTGCCATCGCGGCGCTGCTCTCGCTGGTGGCGCTGGTGGCCAGCGCGGTGCCGGCGCTGCGGGCCGCGCGCATCGACCCGATGGCGGCCCTGCGGGCGGAGTGACCATGGACGGGCTCTGGCGTGATCTGCGATTCGCGTTCCGGGGCCTCCTGCGCACGCCGGGCTTCACGCTGGCGGCCGCGCTCGCGCTGGCCCTCGGCATCGGCGCCACCACCGCCATCTTCAGCGTGGTGCACGCCGTCCTCTTGCGCTCGATGGGCTGGGGCGACGAGAGCGGCCTGTTGGCCGTGCACTCGGACTTCCCCGGGCACCGCCTGTTCAACGTCGGCATCTCGCCGCCCGAGTATGCCGACCTGGTGGCCTCCGGCATCTTCGCCGAGGTCGGCGCCGAGGACACCGGCACCTCGACCGTGCAGGGCACGCCGGTTGAGCGGGTGCGCGCGGGCCTGGTCACGTCGGGCTTCTTCCGCGCGCTGCGCGTGCAGGCGCAGTACGGGCGCACCTTCGTGGCGCAGGAGGACGTCGAGGGCTCGGACCGCGTCGCCATTCTCTCCGCGCCGTACTTCCGGCGGCGCTTCGGCGGCGACGCGTCCATCGTCGGCAGGACGGTGACCATGGACGGCGTGCCGCGCACCGTCGTCGGCGTGCTGCCCGAGGCTTTTCGCTTCGGGCCGCAGCAGGAAGTCTACCTGCCGTTCGGCTGGTCCCCCGCGACGTTCATCGAGGCGCGCACGCTGCATTCGTATCTCGGCGTGGTGCGGCTCAAGCCGGGCATGACGGTCGACGGCGCGCGTGCGGCGCTGGCCGCGCTGACGCAGCGGGTGCGCAGCCAGCACCCGGACCTCTACAGCAAGGAGGCGGCGTGGCGGTTCTCGGCGCAGCCGCTGCGCACCGAGTTCTCCGGGCCGGCGCGCGATCCGCTGGTGCTGCTGCTCGGCGCGGTGGCGCTGGTGCTCTTGATCGCCTGCGCCAACGTGGCGAATCTGCTCCTGGCGCGCTCCGCCGCGCGCGCGAAGGAGTTCGCGGTGCGGGCCGCGCTGGGCGCCGACCGCGCGCGCATCGTGCGGCAGCTGCTCACCGAGAGCGGGCTGCTCGCGCTCATCGGGGCCGCAGCCGGCGTGGCGATCGCCGCATGGTCGATGGAGGCGCTGCTCGCTTCCGCGCCGCCCGGCATCCGCGATCTCGCCGAGACGCGCCTGCACGGGCCGGTGCTGCTCTTCGCCGCCGGGCTGAGCATCGCCACCACGCTGCTCTTCGGCCTCGTGCCGGCGCTGCGCGCGAGCGACCCCGACCTCGCCACCTCGATGAAAGAGGGAGCGGCCACCGCCGCGCCGGCAGCGGTGCGGGCGCGGGCGATGGTCATCTCCGCGCAGGTGGCGCTGTCGTTCGTGCTGCTGGTCGCGTCGGGGCTGGTGCTGCGCAGCTTCGCGCAGGTGCTGGCGGTGGCGCCGGGGTTCGACGCCGACCACGTCATCACCGCGCACCTCGCTCCGGGCGGGCCCGACTACGACGACAAGCCGGAGGCGCGGCGCCGCTACTTCGCGCAGGCGGAGCGGGCGGTGGCGGCGCTGCCGGGCGTCACCGAGGCGGGCGCCATCAACGTGCTGCCGCTCAACGGCCGCGCGCCGCGCAGCTATCTCATCGAAGACTACCAGCCGGGGCCGGGCGAGCCGCAGCCGGTGAGCCAGATTCGCTGGGTGGAGGGCAGCTATTTTGCGGCGCTGCGCATTCCCGTCGTGCAAGGGCGCGCGCTCGGCGCCGCGGACGACGCCAGGGCGCCGGCGGTGGCGCTGGTGAACGAGGCGTGGGCGCGCCGCTACTTCCCGGGCCGCGAAGTGCTCGGCAAGCGCATCGAGCTCGCCGTGGCAAGGAGCACCGACGGCGTGAAGCGCACGGTGGTCGGCGTGGTGAAGGACCAGCACGACCTCGGCCTCGACGCGCCGGCGGAGCCGACCTTCTACCTGCCGCAGGAGCAGGGCCAGGCGTTCGAGATGACCATCGCGGCGCGCGTCGAGGGCGACCCGGCGAGCCTGGGCGCGTCGGTCGCGCAGGCGGTGCTGTCGATCGACCCGGGGCAGCCGCCGGACGACGTGCGGCCGTTCACCGAGGTGGTGTCGGGCTCGCTCGCGCCGCGGCGGTTCCCGCTCGAGCTGCTGGGCGGGTTCGGCGCGCTCGCGCTGATCCTGTCGGCGCTCGGCATCTACGGCATCACCGCGTACGCCGTGGCGCAGCGCACGCGCGAGATCGGCGTGCGCATGGCCATCGGCGCGACCGCGGGCGGCGTGGTGCGGATGGTCCTCTCCGGCGCGCTGCGCACGGTGGCCGCGGGGCTCGCCGCCGGCGCCCTCGGCGCGCTCGCGGTCGGCCGCGCCATCTCCTCGCAGCTCTACGGGGTGAGCGCGCGCGATCCGCTCACCTTCGTGGCCATCGCGGCGCTGCTCGGCGCGGTGACGCTGCTCGCCAGCGGTCTGCCGGCGCTGCGGGCGGCGAAGGTGGACCCCATCTCGGCCCTCAGGGCGGAGTGACCATGGATGCACTTCTGCGCGACTTGCGGTACGCGGTGCGGGGCCTCCTGCGGACGCCGGGGTTCACCGCCGCGGCGGTGCTGGCCCTGGCGCTCGGCATCGGAGCGACCACCGCCATCTTCACGGTGGTGCACGCGGTCCTGTTGCGCTCGATGGGCTGGGGCGACGAGAGCAGGCTCGTCGAGGCGAACACGGTCTACGAGGCGCTCGGCATCAAGGAAGGCTCGCTCTCGCCGCCCGAGGTGTTCGACCTGAAGGGCGCGCCGTGCTTCGAGGCGTTCGGCGGCATCGCCGGCGACTCGGCCGCGCTGCAGGGCGCGGGGGCGGCCGAGCGCGTCGTCATCGCGCACGTCACCGCGGGCTTCTTCGATGCGCTCGCCGCGCGTGCGGCGTACGGCCGCACCTTCGCGTCCGACGAGGACTTCAAGGGCAAGGACGGCGTCGCGGTGATCAGCCATGCCGCTTTCCGCAAACGATACGGCGCTGACCCGGCGGTGGTCGGCCGGAGCGTCACGCTCGACGGCCGGCCGTACCAGATCATCGGCGTCCTGCCCGAGGGCTTCAGCTACGGCGAGCCGCGCGAGTTCTACCTGCCGTTCGGCTTCACGCCGAAGCAGCTGGCCGAGTGGCGCGGCGCGCACTGGATCGAGGGCGTGGGCCGGCTGCGCGCGGGCCTCACGCTGGCGGCCGCGCGGACGCAGATCGCGGCGCTCAGCGCGCGGCTGCGGGCCGATTATCCGGACAACTACCCCTCGGCGCGGCAGTGGAGCCTCGCGCTGCAGCCGCTGCGCGACCGGTTCACGGGCTCGACGAGGCAGCCGCTGCTGGTGCTGTTCGGCGCGGTGCTGCTGGTGCTGCTCATCGCCTGCGCCAACGTGGCCAACCTGCTCCTGGCCCGCTCGGCTTCGCGGGCGCGGGAGCTCGCCGTGCGCGCCGCGGTGGGCGCGAGCCGCGCGCGCATCGTGCGCCAGCTGCTCACCGAGGGGCTCTTGATGGCGGCCGCGGGCACGGCGCTCGGGATCGCAATCGCGATCTGGGGTCTCGACGCACTGCTGGCGAGCGCGCCGCACGCCATCCGCGACATGCACGACGTGGGGGTGAGCCGCGCGGTGCTGGGGTTCTCCATGCTGCTCACCGTGGCCACCACGCTGCTGTTCGCGCTGGTGCCCGCGCTGCGCGCGAGCCGCGTCGACCTGGCCACCGCGCTGAAGGACGGCGCGGCGGGCACTTCCGGGGTTCCGGCGGCGCGGCTGCGTTCCGTGCTCGTCGGCGGGCAGGTGGCCATCTCGCTGTGCCTGCTCGCCGGCGCGGGCTTGATGCTGCGCAGCTTCGCCGGCGTCCTCGAGGTCTCGCCCGGCTTCGATCCCGACGGCGCCGTCATCGCGCGGCTGGCGCCGGGCGGGCCGCAATACGACGAGGACGACGCCGCGCGGCAGCGGTACTTCGACGACGGCCTGCGCGCCGCCGCGGCCATTCCCGGCGCGCAGCTCGCCGGCGGCATCGACCGGCTGCCCGCCACGCGATCGAGCTACAGCCTCAGCTATTTCATCGAGGGCTACCAGCCGCAGGCGGGCGAGCCGCAGCCGAGCGATCAGATCCGCCGCCTGATGCCCGGCTACTTCGCGGCCATGCGGCAGCGGGTGGTGAAGGGCCGCGAGTTCACCGCCGCCGACGACGCGAAGGCGCCGCTGGTGGCGATGGTGAACGAGGCGTGGGTGCGCCGGTTCTTCCCCGGCAAGGACGTCATCGGCCAGCGCATCCGCCTCGACAGCAAGACGCACGGCGACTGGCGCACCATCGTCGGCGTCGAGTCCGACGCGCGCGAGAAGGGCCTCGATACGCCCGCGCCGCCGGTCTACTATTTCGCCGCCGCGCAGATGCCGCCGGACCAGATGATGCTGGTGGTGCGCGGCCCGGTGGCGGTGGCGGCGCTCGCGCAGACGCTGGCGCGGGTCGAGGCGTCGCAGCCGGTGGACGAGGTGAAGCCGCTCGGCGACATCCTCGCCTCCTCGCTCGCGACGCGGCGGTTCCCGCTGCAGCTCCTCGGCGCATTCGCCGCCCTGGCGCTGCTGCTCTCGGCGCTCGGGATCTATGGCGTCACCTCGTACGCGGTGGCGCAGCGGACCAAGGAGATCGGCCTGCGCATGGCCATCGGCGCTTCGCCGGGCGGCGTGATGCGCATGGTGCTGGCGGCGACGCTGCGGGTGGTGCTCGCCGGGCTCGCCGTCGGGGCGGCGGGGGCGCTGGCGGGAGCGAGAGTGCTCGCGGCGCAGCTTTACGCAGTGAGCCCGCGCGATCCGCCGACCTACCTGCTGGCGGCGGGGCTGCTCGGCGCGGTGGCACTGCTCGCGAGCGGACTGCCGGCGCTGCGCGCGGCAAGGGTCGATCCCATCTCGGCGCTGAGGGCAGAGTGATGGACGCATTCCTGCGCGACTTGAAGTTCGCCGTCCGCGGCCTGGCCCGCACGCCCGGGTTCGCCGCCGCCGCAATCGTGGCGCTGGCGCTGGGCATCGGCGCCACCACCGCGATCTTCAGCGTGGTGCACGCGGTGCTCCTGCAGTCGCTCGGCTTCGTCGAGGAGACGCGGCTGGTCGGCATCCGCGGCAACTTCGACGCCCAGGGCCTCGGCGGGACCGAGATCTCCGCGGCCGAAGTCCACGACCTGCGCAACGCGCCCTTCTTCACCTCCAGCGGCTCGTACGTCGACGGCACCGCCGCGCTCCTCGCAGGCGACCGCGCCGAGCGCGTCCGCATCTCGCTCGCCGACGCCGGCCTCTTCCGCACGCTCGGCGTGCAGCCGCACTACGGCCGCGCCTTCTCCGACGCCGAGGAGATGCGCGGCAATGACGGCGTCGCGCTGGTCAGCTGGTCGGCCTTCCTCAAGCGCTACGGCGGCGACCCCTCGGCGGTCGGCCGCACGGTGACGATCAACGGCGTGCCGCGCACCATCGTCGGCGTCCTGCCCGAGTCGTTCCGCTGGGAGTTCCCCTGCGAGTTCTGGGTTCCGCCCGGCCTCACGCCGCATGAGCTGGCCGAGCAGCGCGGCAACCGGTACTTCCAGGATGTGGCCCGCCTCGCGCCCGGCGTCACGCTCGAGACCGCGCGCGCGCGGCTGCTCGACTTCTCGAAGAGCATGGTCGAGGCGCACAAGAGCGAATACCCGCCGGGCGGAATCCGCCTGTCGGTCGAGCCGCTGCGCGACCGGTTCGCGGGCGGCTCGCGGCCGGGGCTCTTGCTGCTCTTCGGCGCGGTGTTCTTCGTGCTGCTCATTGCCTGCGCCAACGTGGCGAATCTGCTGCTGGCGCGGGGCGCGGCGCGCACGCGCGAGATGGCCGTGCGCAGCGCGCTCGGCGCGGGCCGCGCGCGCATCGTGCGGCAGCTCCTCACCGAGAGCGCGCTGCTCGCGGCGGTGGGCGCGGCGCTGGGCGTGCTGGCCGCTGCCTGGTCGCTCGACGCGCTGCTGGCGGCCGCGCCCGCGGCGGTGCGGCAGCTGGCCGACGTGCGCGTGAGCCGGGCGGTGCTGGCGTTCGCGCTGGTGGCCACGATCGCGACCACGCTCGCCGCGGGCCTGGTGCCGGCGTTGCAGGCCTCGCGCGTCGATCTCTCTTCGGCCCTGCACGACTCGCGCGCCACCGCGGGCCGCCGCGCCGGCCGCCTGCGCGCGGGGCTGGTGGTGTCGCAGTTCGCGCTCTCGCTGATGTTGCTGGTCGGCGCGGGCCTGCTGCTGCGCAGCTTCGCCGCGCTGCTCGAGGTGAAAGCCGGCTTCGACCCGCACGGCGTCATCGCCGCGCGCGCCGGAGTGGGCGGGCCGCAATACGAGGACGCCGGGCCGCAGATCCGCTACTGGGAAGAGGCGATGCGCCGGGTGAACGCGTTGCCCGGCGTGGTGGCGGCCGGCGGCATGAACGTCGCGCCGCTCGAGGGCACCACCGACTGGAGCTACATGATCGAGGGTTACACGCCGGGCACCAACCAGCCCGGGCCCGACGACCAGTTCCGCCGCGTCACCGGCGGGTTCTTCGCGGCGCTGCGCATCCCGGTGATCCGCGGGCGCGAGTTCTCCGCCGCCGACGACGCGAAGGCGCCTCCGGTGGCGCTGGTGAACGAGGCGTGGGCGCGCCGCTGGTTCCCCGGCCAGGACGTCGTCGGCAAGCGCCTCAAAGTGGGCGGAAGGGACGCGCCGTGGCGGTCGATCGTCGGCGTGGTCGGCGACGCGCACGACGAGGGCCTGGAGAAGCCGACGCCGGTCATCTACTACGTGCCCGAATCGCAGATGCCCGACGACACGCTCACCGTCATGGTGCGCACCGAGGGCGACCTTTCGGCGATGGCGCCGCTGGTGCGGCAGGCGCTCGCATCGGTGGACCCGACGCAGCCGGTCGATTTCGTCGAGCCGTTCGAGGCGCGGGTGGGCAAGTGGCTCGCGCCGCGGCGCTTCCCGCTGCAGCTCTTGGGAACGTTCGCGGCGCTGGCGCTGGTCCTGTCGGCGCTGGGCATCTACGGCGTGACCGCGTACGGCGTGACGCAGAGGACGCGCGAGATCGGCGTGCGCATCGCCATCGGCGCGCAGCGCGCCGACGTGCTGCGCATGGTGATGGCCGGCGCGGCGAAGCTGGCCGGCATCGGCGTCCTCATCGGCCTGTGCGGCGCGTTCGCGCTGGCGCAGCTGATCAAGGCGCAGCTGTTCGCGGTGAGCGCCGCCGACCCGATGACCTACCTGTCGATCTCGGTGCTCCTCGCGCTGGTGGCGCTGCTCGCCAGCCTCTTTCCCGCGCTGCGCGCAACGCGGGTCGACCCCATTTCCGCGCTGCGGGCGGAGTGACCATGGATTCCTTGCTCGCCGATCTGAAGTTTTCCTTCCGCATGCTCCGCAAGAGCCCGTCGGTGACGGCGGTGGCCATCCTGACGCTGGCCATCGCGCTCGGCGCCACCACCGCCATCTTCAGCGCGGTGAGCGCCATGCTGCTGCGGCCGCTGCCGTTCCCGCGCGCGCACGAGCTGGTGGCGATGCAGGACATCGAGCCGGCGCAGGGCAAGGACGGCGAGCACGGCTTCTCCTGGCCCGAGTTCACCGACATGCGCGCGCAGGCGCCCGACATCGCCGGGCTGGCCGCGTACCGGCAGGAGTCGTTCAACCTCACCGGGCGGGGGGAGCCGTCGGTCATTGACGCCCTGCTGGTGAGCGACGGCTTCTTCCATGTGCTCGAGGTGCCGCCGCTGGCGGGGCGGTTCTTCTCCGCCGGCGAGCACGTGCCGAATGCGGCGGCGCTGGTGGTGGCCTCCGAGTCGTTCTGGCACCGCGCGCTGGGCGGCGTGCAGCCCGGCTCGACCGTCATGCTCGACGGGGAGCCGTTCCAGCTCATCGGGGTGGCGCCAGACGCGACCACCGCGGTGGCGCCGGCCGACGTCTACCTGTCGATGGAGCGCAAGCTGCGCTACAGCGACCGCGGCACCCACTGGCTCGAGACCGTCGGCCGGCTCAAGCCCGGCGTCACGCTCGCCCGCGCCCAGCAGGACCTGAAGCTCGCCGCGCCGCGCATCGCCGAGGCGGCCAAGGCCACGCACCTGGCCTCGATTCACGACCTGCGCCAGTTCCTCAAGGGCGACGCGGCGCCGCTGCTCTGGCTGCTGCTCGCGGCGGTGGGGCTGGTCCTGCTCATCGCCGCGGTCAACCTCGCCAACGTGGTGCTGGCGCGGGCGTCGGCGCGGCTGCGCGA
>Ga0335081_10022326_pt1 | contig 10243 bp, 8 predicted proteins | sample Lox_Sample_35_FD_206713 | JGI IMG/M metagenome (GOLD analysis project Ga0335081, IMG submission 206713) | Soil microbial communities from Loxahatchee National Wildlife Refuge, Florida, United States - Lox_Sample_3.5 | ecosystem: Environmental > Terrestrial > Soil > Wetlands | place: USA: Florida...
CACGCCGTCGCCGTCGATCACGGCGTGGTCGCTGGCCAGCGCCAGCACGTCGCCGGACGGGTCACCGGCCAGCGAGCGGGAGGCGACCAGGTCCGGACCGAGGTAGCCGTCGATGCGCAGCTCGGGCCGGGAGGAGCCGTCCACCGCGCGGAAGTCGACGAACGAGGGCGGGTGGGCCAGGTGCGGGTAGCCCGCCGTGTCGGGCGCGACGGTCGCGAAGTGCTCGCCGCCGACGTAGATCTCGAGCCGGTCGAGGTTGGCGCAGATCATCGCGCTGGGCAGGCTGGTGACCGGCGAGGCCGGGCCGAAATCCCAGTAGAACGCGGGTGCGATCACCGGGGTGACCGTCGGGTCGGCCTGGGCCCGGTAGATGGCGGCGCCGGGTTTGGCGATGCGGAACAGGTCCACCACGCCGGTGTATTTCACGCCCCGGTACTGGTTGCCGCTGCCCGAGGGGTAGTCGAATCCGGACCAGGCGAGCAGCCCGCAGTAGCGGTCGTCGGAGGCCGCGAGGTCGTGCACCCGGGCGTGGGCGGTCGCCTGTCCCTGCTGGACGGCCTGGGGGTCGGTGCGGCGGTAGTAGATGGCGGGCCCGGACAGCGTGCCCACCGCCTCGCTGACCAGGTACGGCTTGCCCGCCCCGGCCACCGGCGGCTGCAGCGTCGGCTCCTTGACGCCCGCCGGGCCGGTGACGGAGGAGTAGTCGTCCTCGGCGAACACGTCCTGCTGGTAGTCCGTGGTCAGGCGCAGCCCGGCCATGGCCCCGGCCGTCGGCCGCGAGTCGTCCAGGGAGTGCGCGAGCTCGTTCGTGCTGGTGTAGAACGCGGTGTCGTTGGGCGTCTCGTTGAGCCGCGCGCCCCAGATGATGATCGACGGGTGGTTGCGGTCCCGGACGATCATTTCCCCGATGTCCCGGTAGGCGAGCGCCTTCCAGGCGTCGTCGCCCAGGTAGCCCCACCCCGGGGCCTCCTCCCAGGCCATCAGCCCGATCTCGTCGCAGGCGTCGTAGAAGGCTACCGACTGCGGGTAGTGCGAGCAGCGCACCATGTTGCAGTTCAGCTCGTAACGCAGGATCTCGGCGTCCCTGGCCTGCACCCGGGCGGGCATCGCGCCCCCGGCGAACGGGAAGAACTGGTGCCGGTCGGCTCCGAACAGCTTGACCCGGCGGCCGTTGAGGTAGAACCCGTCGAGCGCGAACCTGGCCTCGCGGAACCCCGTCCGCACCGTTCGCGCATGCTCGTGGGCGTGCTCCCGGGGCGGGCCGGGGTGCAGCGTCGCCGCCACGTGGTACAGCTTGGGGTGGCCGATGTCCCACAGGACGATGTCCGCCAGCCCGGACAGCGTCGCGGTCACCGTCACCTGCCCCGGCTCGGCGATCGCCACCGGCACCCGGGCCTCGGCGATCATCCGGTCGTCGTCGAGCAGCTCGACCGTGAGGTGGGCGGCCCCTTCCGGCACGACCGCGGCGTCCACCGTGGCCTGCACCACCACCTGCCGGGCGGCCGCGTCCAGGACGTTGACCGGCTTGGCGAACAGGTCAGCCAGGAAGACCTGCGGTACTACCCGCAGCTGCGCCTCGCGGTAGAGCCCGCCTGGCTGCCAGTAGTCCACCGAGGTGTTGCGGTACGGCGCGGGCCGGTCCGGCGGCACGTTCAGGTTGAAGCGGGAGTCCAGCGTCACCGCCAGCAGGTTCGCGCCTGGCGTCAGGTGGCTGGTGATCTCGGTACTGAACGGCAGGTAACCGCCGAGGTGATCGGCCACCTCAGCCCCGTTCAGCAGCACCGTGGCGCGGGTCATGGCGGCCGAGAAGTCCAGGAACACCCGCCTGCCGTCGATGTCGCGCGGTGCGTCGAAGTGCTTGCGGTAAGCCCATACCCGCTCCCAGGCGGCCGGGTCCCAGTCCTGCCAGGACAGCGGCGCCACCGTGTGCGGCAAGGTCACCGGAGTGAAGGCGCTGTCGTCGAAGCGGGGGCTGCCGCTGCCGGCCGAGGCCGGGCCGAACAGCCAGCCGGTGTTGAACGGGACGGTCCCGGCCGCCCGCTGAGCGTCACTCATCGCGCTCCTCGGTAGGTACCGCTCTGGCGTACATCTCCATGCGGCACGATAGCGGCATCGTTGGTCCACGGCCGTCCGGCGTGCCAGGATGCTTTGATGCCGGCTCGGAAGAAGAACGACCATGCGGCCCTGCCCGGGCAGGCCAAGAGCGCGGGCATCGGCGAGCGTCTCGATGCCTGACACCCTAATCGGCCGGGTGCCAGAAGAATGGACGGAAACCACGCTCGCGGAGCTATGCGGCTCCGGTGGCGGTGACATTCAGACCGGGCCTTTCGGCAGCCAGCTGCACGCATCAGATTACGTTCCCTCGGGTATACCGAGCGTGATGCCCCAGAATATCGGGGATAATGTAATCCTGGAAGACGGGATCGCGCGGATCACTGCCGCGGACGCCGAGCGGCTATCGCGGTACCTGCTGGCGCCGGGCGACATCGTCTACTCGCGCCGCGGCGACGTTGAGCGCCGTGCGTGGGTACATCCGCAACAGGCCGGCTGGCTATGCGGAACAGGATGCCTCCGGGTACGGTTCGGGAATTCCGCGAACTCCCGCTTCATGTCCTACTACCTGGGCCATCCCGAAGTCCGCGCATGGATCGTCCGGCATGCCATCGGCGCCACGATGCCGAACCTGAACACCGGGATCCTCGGCGCGGTTCCTGTCGTTATCCCCCCGCTGCCCGATCAAGCGGCGATTGCCGCGGTGCTCGGCGCGCTGGATGACAAGATCGCGCTGAACGATACTATCGTCCGGCACACGAGAGAACTGGCCCGTGCGCACTTCCGCCGGGCTGCCGAGCTTCCCGGTGCGGACGAATTCGGCCTGTCGTCGGTGGTTGAATTGCTGAATCGCGGCGTGACCCCTCGCTACACGGAGGATTCCTCTCAGCTCCGGATCCTGAACCAGAAGTGCATCCGCGACGGCCGGGTGAGCCTTGCCCCCGCGCGGCAGACTCTTGCCGACAAGGTACCCGGGGCCAAGTTGCTGGCTGCCTGCGATGTACTGGTTAATTCAACTGGCATGGGAACTCTCGGGCGCGTGGCCCGCTGGACCAGGCCGGAACCGTGCACCGTCGATTCGCATGTGACGATAGTGCGCTTCGATGCGGCCAAGATAGACCCCATTTGCGCAGGCTTTGCCATGCTGGACGCCGAGTCCGAGATCGAGGCCCTGGGCGAAGGCAGCACGGGCCAGACGGAACTCAGCCGAGCGCAGCTGTCAGCTCTCCGGATTACCGTGCCTTCGCCAGACCGGGTCGGCAGGCTGCGCCCGGTGCTTGACGCGCTCGAAAGCCGAGGCGATTGCGCGCTCGAGGAATCCCGCTCGCTGGTGGCGCTGCGGGACACCTTGCTGCCGAGGCTCATATCCGGGGAGATTCGCGTGCGGGAGGCGGAGAAGGCCGTCGAGGGGTGACGTGATGGCGGCAGGGCCCAGCCTGAGACCTCAGCCGCGTCAAGCGTCACGGCCCGTGATTCGCCTGAAGTGGTGGGCAATTTGATCTCGTGTCTCCTGTACCGCGAACGTTCCAGCGAACTCGTCCGTGCTCCGCTCTACCGCTTCGTCGAGCGGATGGTTGAGCCAGAGGCTGAAGAGCCGGCGTTGGGCGGCGATGACCGTGCGGGTATGCGTAGCGGTGCGGTCAAGCAGACGTTCGGTGGCCTCGGCGAGAAGGCCGGGTTCGGTGATCACATTGGCGACGCTGTGCGGCGGCAGCTGGTCGAGCCGGTAGCTATCACCGGTAAGGATCATCTCGCGGGCCTTGCTGAGGCCGACGAAACCGGGCAGCAGAGCCGCGTCGATGACGGACGGCACGCCGACCTTGATCTCAGGCAGCCCGAAGGCCGCTGTCGTGGTAACCACGCGGAGGTCGCAGGCCAGGGCCAGTTCGAATGCTGCGCCCAGGCAGTATCCGCTGACCGCCGCGACGGTGACGACCGGCGCCCGGCGGATGGCTTGCATGATCCCGGCGAGCTGGCCGATGAATGCCTTCGCGTCGGCGCAGTCCATGCCGACGAACGTCTCGATGTTCATTCCCGCGCTGAACGCCGCCGGCCCGGCGCCCGTGAAGACGAGACCCGTGACGCCCGGATCGAGATTCACGATGACGTCCAGGAGTCCCGGCAGATCCTCGGCGTGCAGCACGTTCAGCTTGTCAGGACGGTCGAAGGTGACCCACACATAAGGCCCGCGACGGTCTACGGCGATATATCGCACATATCCTCCGATCTTCGGTCATGTCCGTTTCTTTCAATCCTGAGGGGCCCGAGCATCGCCATGATGGCGGGGTGACTTCGGAATCCTGGCACATCAGCGAGCGCATCGACCGTCCCGTCGACGAGGTATACGCCTACGCCTCGAACCCGGCCAACCTGCCGCGATGGGCCCCGGGACTAGGGAATTCCGTTGAGGAGGTCGGCGGGCAATGGTTCGTGGACACCCCGACGGAACGCGTCCGCCTCGCCTTCGCCCCGCGGAACGACCTCGGGGTGCTCGATCACTACCTCACGCTGAATTCGGGTGAGGTCATCTACGTCCCGATGAGGGTGATCGCGGACAAGGGTGGCTCCGAGGTGGTGTTCACGGTGCGCCGCCGCCCGGGCATGACCGACGACGAGTTCAAAGCGGACGGCGATGCCGTGGCCGCCGACCTCGCACGGCTCAAGCGTGTACTCGAGGAGTGACGAGTCCGGCCCCTAATCGGGTTGGAGCTGCCCTGATCACCGGTCCGCGGCGAGCCTGCTGATCAGGTCGTCGATGCCCGTTGCCGCGGGCAGGCTCGCACCCTCCGCGATGGCCTGCCGCCAGTCTCTTTCACGGTCGGCCACCGCCTTGGTCATGGCGAGCACTGGCGCGAGGTGTTCCTTCGGGACGACGACGAGGCCGCTGGCGTCGCCGCGGACCACGTCCCCGGGACGGACGGTCACCCCGCCGCACTGCACGACAACGTTGATCGCACCCGGTCCCTGGTTCGATCCTGTCGCGGGATGAGAGCCCACGGCGAACGTCGGCAACCCCACCGCGTCGAGACCGTCGAGGTCACGGACGGCGCCGTCGACGACCAGCCCGTCACAGCCGAGGCCGGCGAGAGCCTGACCGGCGATGTCGCCGATCACCGCCGCGTCCGGCCGGCCGCCGCCGTCGACGACCAGCACGTCGCCGGCGGCGATCAGGTCCACCGCCTTCAGCACGTACAGTATGTCGCCGGGCCTGGTCCACACGGTCACCGCCGGGCCGCACAGTTGCGCTCCGCCGGCCAGGTGACGCAGCGGCGGGCCCACCACCGCGACAGGACCACCGCAGTCGGCGATCTGCGTCGTGGCGAACTCCCGCAGCGCGGCCACCAGCGACCTATCCGGGCGTTCCGCGGCCTCGTGGACCGTCCACTGCTCGGGATGGGACTTGCTCACTTATGTCTCCTCGGGAAATCGGCGTTTTCCGCACCAGCGGCACTCCTCGGACCCGGTGCGTGCCCTGAACCTTCCCCGTGCCCACGGCGCACAAGAGTCGCCATAGCCGGCCGGGCCGCAGTGCCTTCGGCTCTGCTCAGGAGCCCTGCAAGATCACATTTGGCCGCTGGCCTACGGGCTAACGACAATACCCGGTGACCCGTTAAGAGAGCTGATCTCCCGGCGGGAGGCGCGGAGCATCGAGGCTAGGATGAGGACAGCAGGGGAAGAGGCCCGCGATGAAGCCTGGCGCGCCTATCGGAGAATTTCGGCGTAGTCAAGAAAGGGGATCACGTTGCACATTATGAGTTTCCCGCAGATCCTGTACATCTGGCTCGCGGTGCTGTTTATCGCCTACGCCAGTGGGTGGGTCGCTCACATCATGGGCCGGGGCACCCGGCATTTATCGTGCGCGTCTTACCGTGCCCGCGGATCCCGCCGCAGAGCGAATCCGATTCCGCGGGCGCGCAGCAGGGCGGCTACTTCGGGGCTGGGCGGTTTCGGGTCGTCGGTTGACAGGACGATCCCGCTCGCGGAGGCGCCGGCGTCAAGGAGCGCGCGGACGCTGCCGGGCCAGTCCGGGTGCGGGTCGTGGCCGAGCCGCATGCCACTGCCCACCATGGCCCACTCCAGCGGGGTGCTGTTCCAGGTGGTGTCCCGGGCCTCGATGTCCGCGCCGCGGTCTATCAGCAGCCGGACCGTGCTGGTACTGCCGGCGGCGGCCGCGAGGTGCAGCGCGGTGGCCCCGTCATCCTGCTCGGACCGGGTACCGGGCGGGAAGCCCAGGTCGAGCATGAGCCGGACCGCCTCGGTGTGGCCGTGGTTGGCGGCGTCGGTCAGGATCCGGTGGTCCTCCGCCGTGAGCCGGGCAGCCAGGTCCGGGGCGGCGGCGAGGACCGCCGTGGCGGCGGCTCGGTCGGCGTGGCGGCAGGCGGCCAGGAATTTATCGGCAGAAGACAGTGCCGTGCTGGCGCCGTGGCGGACGAGCAGGTCGGCCACCTGGTCCTGCCCGGTTCGGACCGCCTGCTGGTACGGTGTGCGGCCGTCCGGGCCCGGCACGTCGGGGGACGCGCCGTATTCGAGCAGTATCCCGGCCAGTTCTGGCCCCGCTTCCATCTCGATCGCCGCGGACAGCGGAGGGATCGGCGGCGCCTGGGCGTGCGATTCGCCGAGAAGGCCGGAATCCAGCAGATGGCCGGGGTCGGCGCCGGCGTCCAGCATAAGCCGGGCGCCGGTGATATCACCGGTGCTGATCGGGGCGGATAGCGCGGTGGTTGCCGTGATGTCCGGCGCGTAGGGCAGCACCAGCCGCAGGCATTCGTGGTCGCTGTCGAAGCCCGCCAGGTACAGCACGTGATCATCGGGCCGGGCGCCGCGCTCGAGCAGCAACCGGGTAATGCCCGGGTTGGGTGCGCCCGCGACCGCGCAGAGCAGCGGTGACCACTGGCCGCCGGGCTCGTCCGGACGGGCGGACGGCGGTGCCGTGACGGTGGGGTCGGCTCCGGCGTCCAGCAGCAGCCGCGCGACCTCGGTCAGCCCGCGGGCGCGGGCCGGGTCCAGCTGATGCCACCGCGAGGCGCACGCCACGTGCAAGGCCGTCCACCCGGTGCGGGCATCGCGCCGGGTGGCCAGCTCCGGGTCACGGGCGAGCATCTCGCGGACCGCAGCGACATCGCCAAGAACCACCGCGGTACGGAAGTCACAGTCGGCGAGCCACGGGTCGCGGGCCAGCATCCGGGCCGCCTGCCCGGCCCAGTCGCGGATGCTGGCGACCAGGAACTCATCCACCCGCTGCTCCAGCGCAGCGGTACGCGCCTGAACCTCGGCCGCCAGCCGGGGCCAGCTGGCGTAGCCGTGCTCGCGGGCGATGACGAGCTGGGCTGCGGCGAGCGTCACCGTGCTGGGCCTGGCCGTGGGCGAGTGGGCGGTGATCCGGGCTAGGGATGCCGGGTTCCCTGACCGGGCGGCGTCACGAAGCTCCTTGGCGCGGCGGCGGAGCTGGTCCAGGCTGGGCCGCGGCGGAAGCTGGTCAGAAGACATGTCATCTCCTCGCCAGCGCCTCATGGTCCGCAACTGGGGCGCCGAGAAGACGACACTCGCATAACCGAAAGCCGTGCTACTGAGGCGGACTCAGTCCTTCCCGCGGACCTGGGCGCGCCCTCAACGCGCAGCTGCCATCATAGCGCCTGGCCAGGTGCCTCGAGCGCGCCTGAACTGGCATCGCTGGGTTTCGCCAGTGAACCTCCGGGCATGCCGTGGGGGCGGGTACCTCCCCAGTGAAAGGCTGTCATGACGTCGCGCACAGATGTCGGCTTCATGCCGATGCGGCTCGGCAAGGTCGTTGCCGTGGCCGGCCAGGACGGCCCTTCCTTCTACGTCGTCCTGGAGGGGGTGACCCAGGACGTGCAACTGCCCTTCTCGATCGGCGAGATGGAAGCCTTCAATCTGGCCGCCACTCTTACCGGTGTCCGGTTCGGCCGGCCAATGGGACCTCAGTTCGCGGTCGGCTTGCTGCACGCGCTCGGCGGCAGCATCCGGCAGGTGCGGATTGACCGGCTGGTCGCGGTGCGCGGCGGGACAGCGTACGGTGCCACCGTGGAGGTGGAAGGTCCGGCAGGTGTGGAGTTGGTCGATGCCCGGCCAAGCGATGCGCTGAACCTGGTCGCGCTGGTGCCCGCGCCCATTGCGGTTGCCCCCGAAGTGCTGGCCGAGGCGCATTCCGGGATGGAGGGCGACTCTCCCGACGCAGTCCTTCTGAGGCGTGCCGTGGCGGCTGAGCAGATGAGCATTAAGCCACCATCTGATCCGTAGACGGCGAAGACCGCTGCCGCCCCGCCGGAACGGGACGGGACGGGCTATCCCCGCGGCCGATAAGGCTAAACCGCTCTTGCTGTTCCCGGGTGCGCCTCCAGAATGCCTCGCAGGCGATCTCGTCACCGTCCCACTCACGCCAGTCGGGCTCGGCAGGAACTCGCGAGCGAGTCCTGGCCGTAGCGGACGAACTGGGCTGGATTCCGAGCGGGTCCGCCCGGGGCCTGGCGTTGCAGCGCGCCAGGATCGTCGGCCTGCTCTTCCCCGATCTCGGCCACTCCGGTCACGCCGAGGAGGACTCGCCGCTCTACCTGGATCAGGTGATCCGCGGCGCGGAGCGGGCGGCGGCCTCCGCCGGTAACGCCGTGCTCATCGCGGCCACCAGCGGACCATCGGGCCGCGAGCTTGCGTTCTCGGTGGCGGGAAAGGTCGACGGCCTGGTGGTCTTGGCGGGCAGCCTGTCCGAGCCCGACATCGCATCGCTTTTCCGCAGCATGCCGATCGTGGTGCTGGCCACTCACCGCGCCGGCGCCGGACCCGACTTCGTCGGCGCCGACAACCGCCACGGATGCCGGAAGATCACCACGCACCTGATCCGCGTACACGGCCTTACCGAGCTGACGTTCCTGGCCGGCCCGGCCGGCTCACCCGACTCCGATGAGCGCTTCGCCGGTTTCTGCGAGGCGCTGCGCCAGGCTGACCTGCCCGCGCCGCACGCGCCGGCCGCGTTCGGCGGGTTCACCGAGGCCGGCGGCAGGCGGGCCGTCAAGGCACTGCTGACCGAGGGACCCAGGCCGCGGGCGATCGTGTGCGGTAACGACGAGATGGCGATCGGGGCGCTGACCGCGCTGCGGGCGGCGCGGCTGCGCGTACCGGCGGACATCGCGGTTACCGGGTTCGACGACATCGCGGTCGCCCGCCACCTCCGCCCCGCACTCAGCACCGTCCGCCAGCCGACGAGCCGTCTACCTGGGGAGATTATCGCCGACCGTCGGTGGGCGTCGCCTGGAGTCGGACTGTGATGAGTAATGTTTGGCTGGAGCCCCGGCTTAGCGGGGTGCGAGACCCACCAGCGGAGGTGACCGATGGCCGAGCTCCCACCGCCCCCAGACGGAATGGCGCTGACCCATTTCATCGTCTCGGACGATGTCGAGCGCTCTCGCCGCTTCTACACCGAAGTACTCGGCGGTCGGCAGGTCTTCGGCCCAGTGCCGGTCAACGTCCAGCTAGCCAACAGCTGGATCGTCATCAGCACCGGCGGAGGGCCAACCGACGACAAGCCGACCGTCATCCTGGAGACGCCACCCGATCCCGACCGGGTCAGCAGCTTCCTCAACATCCGGGTCACGGACATCGAGGCCGTCTACGCCGAGTGGAGCGCCAGGGGTGCTGAGTTCCTGACGCCGCCGAAACAGCACCCGTACGAGAAGCGCTGCTACATCCGCGATCCCGACGGTCACCTGATCGAAGTGGGCCAGACCACAGACCCGCAGGGGGACTGGGTGCCCGCCCACTGGCCATCGAGCACGCCCGCCGAACAGTCCGAGTGAACGCCGAGATCACCGGCGAATTCCATCACATTGACGGCGGCCAGTCCGCGGCACATCAGCGAACTGATGAGCCAGACCGTTACCGGTCCACCCGGACCCGCCCACCCCTGATGTGAACGGAAACAACCTATGGATCGCACGGCGTACCGCACCGTCGACGTCAACGGCTTGTCTGTCTTCTATCGCGAGGCCGGACCGCAGGATGCACCCGCGATCTTGCTCCTGCACGGATTCCCCTCCTCGTCCCGCATGTGGCAGCCGCTGCTGGACCGGCTCGCCGACTCGTTCCGCCTCGTCGCGCCGGACTACCCCGGGTTCGGGCACAGCGATGCACCCAGCCACACGCAGTTCGCGTACACCTTCGACCACCTGGCCGCGGTCCT
>Ga0335081_10022328_pt1 | contig 10243 bp, 6 predicted proteins | sample Lox_Sample_35_FD_206713 | JGI IMG/M metagenome (GOLD analysis project Ga0335081, IMG submission 206713) | Soil microbial communities from Loxahatchee National Wildlife Refuge, Florida, United States - Lox_Sample_3.5 | ecosystem: Environmental > Terrestrial > Soil > Wetlands | place: USA: Florida...
GCCGGGTGCTCTTTCGCATTCAAGTAAACCGTCCGCTTCAGCCCGAATTGCCCGTACTCCAGCACGAGGCTGTCTTTGTTCTGCGTGATGCGGTTGACAGGGCCGTCGAACGTCCAATCGAAAAGGATGCTGGTCGATTCGCAATGGAAGCGCGGAGTATCTTCGCGTTTGAAATCAGCCGCCGCCTTGGTTCCGGCATCGGTCAGTTCCGTACCGCCATAGAGGCGCGGCCCGGCCGGAGGCCCGCGGCGCGCACCAACACCGCCGCCTTTGCGCTCGCCGGAATCATACTCCGGCAATTGGTTGAGCGGCACTAACCCGCCGCCGGTTCCCTTGGGATTCACCATGACTTGTTGCACCGGAGCCCAATCGCCGGCCAGGTTCGGCTCGCCCGTCGGCCGCCGCGCCGGCCGGTTGGTTTTCGGCGCGGCAATCGGACCGCGCACTTCCTGCACCCCGCCCTGCGGGGCCTTGATGTATTGACCGTAGCGGTCCATGCGGGTGCCGTTGGCCATGACAACAGTCTGCAGGTAGCACGACGCCGGATCGGTCCGGTTCGGGGACGCCTCGATGGTCACCGGCTGGCCAACCGGAAACATTTCTTTGGTCCAGCCCGACCGCCGCAACACGTGAACCGAGCGCATTTCGCAGCGATGGTGACTCGCCTTACCGTCCGCGCCGATCACGTCGAAATACAGCCAGGCGTGCGGATTGATCATGTCGACGCCGGTCAGCTTCCCTTTGAACTCCACCGTCGTGCGGAGGTCGTACTCGGCTCCCCCGTGGTGTGCAACCACGAGTGCCGGCAGCCAAAGCGCCAGAGAAAGCCCAAAACTGCGCCGCATGACAGTCCTCCTGAGCGTGTGCTGGGGAACATCCTATCACCGGCGGCGTCCGACGGAGCTTAGAGGTGTCACACGCCGCCAGATCGCCAGGGCAGGACGCAAGTGAGCGCGGCAAACCGGAATTGGGCAGCGATGCCGGCGGAACCGCCATCAAGAAAGCCGGCGGTTGGATTTATGCTACGCTGCATTTTAAAGCCACACTGCCTTGCGGCTGCATAGTCTCAAGACTCAGTTCACTGACAAAAGTACATGCCCTCTGCCAAGATCACCTGGACCAAAATCGATGAGGCGCCCGCACTCGCCTCCCACGCCCTGTTGCCCATCCTGCGAGCGTTCTTCAAGGGCACTGGCGTGGAGGTTGAAACGGCCGACATTTCGCTTGCTGGAAGAATCCTCGCCAACTTCCCCGAGTGCCTTCGCGACAACCAGAAGATTCCCGACGAGCTGACCCGCCTGGGCGAACTGGCGCAAACACCGGACGCCAACATCATCAAGCTTCCCAACATCAGTGCCTCGATTCCACAATTGCGCGACGCGATCGCCGAACTCCGGGCAAAGGGTTACAACATACCCGACTATCCGGAGGACCCAAAGACGGAGGAGGAGCGTGCGGTGCAGGCCCGGTTTGGCGTGGTCCTGGGCTCGGCCGTGAACCCGGTCTTGCGCGAAGGCAATTCGGACCGCCGTGCCGCGTCGTCGGTCAAAGCGTTCGCCCGGAAGCATCCCCACAGGGGAATGAAAGAGTGGCCGAAATCCGGTTCGGTAACGCGTGTCGCCCACATGAGCGGCAAGGATTTCTATGGCAGCGAGAAATCCACCACCATCGGCTCCGCCACCGAAGCACGCATCGAATTTGTCGACGCCGCCGGCAAGGTGACGGTGTTGAAGCCGAAAATTCGCCTCCTGGCGGGCGAAGTGATCGATTGCGCCGTGATGAACGTGGCGGCGCTCCGGAAATTCTTCGGCGAGCAAATGGCCGCGGCCAAAAAAGACAAGGCGCTGCTCTCGCTGCACCTGAAGTGCACGATGATGAAAATCTCCGACCCGATCATGTTCGGGCACTGTGTGTCGGTTTATTTCGCCGATGCCCTGGAGAAGCACTCTGCCGCCCTCGCCGAAATCGGCGCCAACGTCAACAACGGACTCGGTGACGTCATCGGCAAACTCGACCGCCTCCCCGCCGGGAAGAAAGCCGAAATCGAAGCTGACCTCCGCGCCTGTTACGACAAAGGCCCTGGCCTGGCGATGGTCGATTCCCGCGTGGGCAAGACCAACCTCCACGTCCCCAGTGATGTGATCGTCGATGCGTCCATGCCCGTGATCATCCGTGATAGCGGCAAGATGTGGGACAAAGACGACCAGTTGCAGGACACCGTCGCCATGATCCCGGACCGCTGCTACGCCACCATGTATCAAGCCGTGATCGACGACTGCAAGCAGCACGGGCAATTCAACCCCGCCGCCATGGGCAGCGTGTCGAATGTCGGGCTGATGGCCAAGAAGGCCGAGGAATACGGGTCGCACGACAAAACCTTTACCGCCCCCGGCAACGGCGCGATTCGCATCGTGGATGCGAGCGGAAAAACTCTGCTCGAACAGAGCGTCGAGCGCGGCGATATCTTCCGCGCCTGCCAGACCAAGGACGATGCCATCCACGATTGGGTGAAGCTGGGCGTGACACGCGCGCGGGCGAGCGGCGCGCCGGCCGTGTTCTGGCTCGACCCCGATCGCGGCCACGATGCAGAAATCATCAAGAAGGTGAAGAAGTACCTGCCCCAACACGACACCTCGGGTTTGGAAATCAAGATCATGACGCCGGTGGAGGCGATGAAGTTCTCGCTCGAGCGAATTCGCCGCGGCCAGGACACCATCTCCGTTACTGGGAACGTCCTTCGCGACTACCTCACCGACCTGTTCCCGATTCTCGAATTGGGAACGAGCGCCCGCATGCTGTCGATCGTGCCGATGCTCGGAGGCGGTCAGATGTTCGAGACCGGCGCCGGCGGCTCGGCGCCTAAGCACGTGCAGCAGTTCGTCAAAGAAGGGCATCTGCGTTGGGATTCGCTCGGCGAGTATTGCGCCCTCGTACCCTCGCTGGAACTGGTCGCGGCGAAAACCGGCAACCGGCGCGCCGCGCTTCTTGCGAAAACTCTGGACCAGGCCATCGGTCAGTATCTCGAAGACGGCCGCCTCCCCTCGCGCAAGGTGAACGAGATCGACAACCGCGGCTCCACGTTCTATCTCACGCTGGCCTGGGCCAAGGCGCTCGCCGCCCAGAATGAAGACGCGGAGTTGAAACAGCGCTTCGCGAAGATAGCCGCCGCGCTGGCCGAGAACGAGAGCAAAATTTCCGCCGAGTTGCTGGCCGCGCAGGGCAAGCCGGCGGACATTGGCGGCTACTACTGGCCCGACGACGCGAAATGCGCCGCCGCGATGCGCCCCAGCGCTACTCTGAACGCCATCATCGATCGAATGTAGGTTGCGGCTTGGTGTCGGTCACAGTTCAATAAAATTTTCTGAACCCCTGTAGAACCGGCGGCTTCCGATCGACCGCGACCTCGCCCAACGCGCGCCCTAAGTGCTCGCACGAGACAATGAAATTGTGAGAGGGGAACTCAACTCCGCGGATCGGTCGATTCGGTTCAACCAGGTTGCAAACGGGAGCGAAACCGTTCGATTTGTACCAATCGGACGGACCGCGTTAATTCCTTTCCTTCCAACCAATCCTTTGCCCGTTTCCGAAACGTACGGTTCGAAAAAAGGCGAAAGCGGCGCCTAGGGCTGCACTGGACGGTGCTTAAGGGACCACCGGCAGCCGCACCGCGCTCGCCTGCTCGCCTGACCGAAATACGGTCTCAGTGGCCTTTCTGAAATCGGCGGGCTTCGCAAAGAAGATATTTGGGACAAAGGTTTGCGGGTTTCGGTCGTACAAAGGAAACCAGCTCGATTGGATCTGCACCATGATGCGGTGCCCGGCCTCGAAGATGTGATTCGTGGTCGGCAGCGTGAACCGGTAGCGCTGCGGTTGGCCGGCCGGAATCGCCGACGGGTGCTCGAAGCTCTCCCGGTAGCGGCCGCGGAAGATGTCCATCGAAACCGGCAGTTCGTAGCCGCCCAACTCCGGCTGGCTGGGGACCTGATCCGGAAACACGTCGATCAGCTTCACCACCCAGTCTGCGTCGGTCCCGGTTGTGGCGGCGAACAGATCGGCTTCCGGCATCCCGCTGATGCGGAGCGGCTCGGTCAGCGGAGGCGTTTGATAAGTCAAGACATCCGGACGGTCGGCCACCGAGCGCTGATCGGTCACCAGCCAGGTTCGCCACCGCTCGGAGTCGCTGAAGCGCACCGGTCGCGGCACGTACGGCACCGGCTTGGCGGGGTCGGACGGATAGCTGTCGCTCGCGCCGGAACCGGCCGGCCGGTCAAATCCCAACCCAAAATCTGCCTGGAGATACAAAGGCTTCATCGCGGCAGCAAGCGGCCAGTTCTTCAGCCGGTCCCAATGGTTCTCGCCGGTGTTGTAAATGAATACGGGCGGCGTCTCGGCCTTCGGCGCCCCGGGTTTCAGGTACTGATTGAAAAATGGCAGCAGCACATCCCGGCGGAATTGCAGCGCGGTGTCGCCATCCCACTTCAACGGCCCCAGGTTGAACCCCGAATTGCCCACCTGGCTGTGCCTCCACGGACCCATTACCAGATAATTGTGGTCCGCTTGGCCCTTCGCCTTCAGCGCGAGGTAACAGTGAATCGCACCCCACATGTCCTCCTGATCCCAAAGGCCCTGCAGCCACATCGTGGGGACGTTCGACGGGTGCTCCGCCACCAGCTTATCCAGCGCCTGCCCTTGCCAGAAGCTGTCGTACGCCGGATGTTCCACCAGTTTTTGTGCCCACGGCAATTGATTGAGACCGTGCGCCCGGATATAGTCGCCCGCCGAACCGGCGCGGCGAAACTCTTCGTAGTCATCGGCGGAGCTGCGCGGAACGCTCTCGCCTTCGCCCTTTTTCGTGGTTTGGTCGGAGGTGTAATCGAGGTTCGTCTGGCGGAACGCGCCGTAGTGAAACCAGTCGTCACCCATCCAACCATCCACCATCGGGCTCTCCGGGGCCGCCACCTTCAAAGCCGGGTGCGGACCGAGCAGCGCCATGACCACGGTAAATCCCTCATACGACGAGCCGATCATCCCAACCCGCCCGTTCGACTCCGGCGTGTTCTTCACCAGCCAGTCGATGGTGTCGTACGCGTCCGTAACGTGATCCACATTGGTCGGATTAAGCGGGCCGCGCACAGGCCGCGTCATGACGTACTCGCCGTCCGAACCGTATTTCCCGCGGACGTCCTGATACGCGACGATATAACCGGCGTTGACAAAAACTTCGTCCGACTCCGGAGCTACCGCCAGCATGTGCGTGCTGTTGCTTCGGCTCAGCCGTTTGGATGCGTTATACGGCGTACGGGTCAGGACGATGGGAGCATCCTTGGCGCCCTTGGGAATCAGAAGCACGGTGTGGAGCTTGACGCCGTCCCGCATCGGAATCATCACTTCGCGCTTGATGAAATCGAATTCGCTCGCCGGCTCGGTGAATTTTTTCGGAATATCTCCATCGGCGGCCGTTGCGACCCGGACCAGAAGCGCCAGACCAGCCACTCCAAAGAAAACACTATGCAAGCGGGAGAGGGTCATACTGACGATTCTAGCGGGTCCGTCAGTTCCAGTTCTTTAACCAAAGACAAACTGGTTTTGGGCCGAACCCGCCGATATGATCGGAGGGGTTCAAGCCCTATGAGCACATTCTTAGTTGACGCGACAGAAACGGCAGCAGCGCCCACTACTTCCATGGTGGGAAGCGGCGTGACCATCGGAGGCGAAATCCATTGCCAGCAAGACCTTCTGGTCGATGGTGAGGTGAATGGCAGCGTTGTCATTCCCGACCATAAGCTGACGATTGGGCCCAAGGCGAAGGTGAAAGCTGACATAAAGGGTCACAATGTCGTGGTTGTCGGCAACGTCGAAGGAAACATCGAGGCGAACGAGCGCATCGAACTCCGGAGCCAGTGCCGTTTGATGGGGGATGTCCGGAGCCCGCGCGTAGTCATCGAAAACGGCGCCTACATCAAAGGAAGCATCGAGGTCACGCGTCAAAAGCCCTAGTATCTTGCGCAGGGCGTATCAAATCGCTCACACTTGGGAGAAGTGCGGGCTGAAACCAATTTGTTAGAACTCATCGATCGCTTCGCCGGGCGGCGCATCCTGGTGATCGGCGATTTGATGCTGGATGAGTTCATCTGGGGCCGCGTCTCCCGCATTTCGCCGGAAGCTCCGGTTCCCGTCGTAAACGTCACCAGCGAATCGCATTACCCGGGCGGAGCCGCCAACGTGGCGCGAAATCTGCGGGAACTCGCCGCAGAGACGTCCGTCCTGGGATTGGTGGGCTGCGATCCGCAGGGCCGCACCTTGGTCGAACTTCTGCACGCGGCCGGAATCGGAACCGAAGACGTGCTGCAGGACCCGGCGGCGTCCACGATCGTCAAGACCCGGGTCATCGCGCGCAACCAACAGGTGGTCCGGGTGGATCGGGAGCGCAAGACGGCGCTGGCGCGCGAGCAATTTACGCACGCGTGCCGTCACCTCGAGGTCGCGATCGAGAAAGCCGACGGAATCATCGTCGCCGATTACGGCAAGGGCTTGTTGACCCAGCCGCTGGCGGACGAGATCTGCCGCCTGGCGCGGCAGCACGGCAAAATTCTGGCCGTCGATCCGCATCCGCACACGTCACTGGTGTGGCGTGGCGCGACCGCCATCAAGCCCAACCGCATCGAAGCGTTCGCGGCGGTCGGACTGCCACCCACTGATCCCGTCGAGCCGGTGGACCGGGATGAAGGCTTGCTGGAAGCGGCGCGCCGCTTGAACCGGCTTTGGGAAACCCAGAGCCTGCTGGTGACGCTGGGCGAGCAAGGCATGCTGCTTATCGAGGGCGAGGCGCAGCCCGTGCATCTGCCGGCGCGCGCGCACGAGGTGTTCGACGTATCGGGGGCGGGTGACACCGCGATTGCCGTATTTACGTTGGGCCTGGTGGCGGGCGGGAGTCCGCGAGCGGCCGCCGAACTGGCAAATCGCGCAAGCGGAATTGTGGTCGGCAAAGTCGGCACCGCAACCGTGACGCCGGCCGAACTGGCTGCGGCGTGCGGAGCGGCATGAAGCGGGCGGTGTTCCTCGATCGCAAGGCACCCTGATCGAGGAAGCGCATTATTGCGCGGATCCCGCTCGTGTGAGAATCCTTCGCGGCGTTCCCGAGGCGTTGCGTCTTCTGAAGGACGCAGGCTTTCTGACGTTCATCATTACCAATCAGAGCGGCATCGAGCGCGGATTGATGACCGAAGATCAATACCGCGCCGTCGAGGCCGAGGTGCTGCGGCCGCGGCAGGCCGGCGCCGGAGCGATTGATGCGGTCTACTTTTGCGCCGACCTTCCGGAGACTGATTCGCCCCGCCGCAAGCCGGCGCCGGGAATGGTGCTGGAGGCCGCCGCCCCGCACGGCATTGATCTGGCGCGCTCGTTTCTCATCGGAGACAAGGCGGCGGATATCGAATGCGGGCGCCGTGCCGGAACTCGCACCATCCTGGTTCGCATCGGCTATGGCTCCAAGCAAGACTGCGAAGCCGATTACGCGGCCGACTTCGCGGACGCGGTGGAATGGGTGCTGCGTTCAGATCGTTTACACTGAAATCCAGTGCGGCTTGCGCTTCTGCAAATCAATCCGACCGCGGGAGACCTCGAAGGCAACGCGGCGCTGATCACGCGTGCCGCGCGCGCCGCGGCCTCGCAAGGCGCCGACCTGGCGGTTACGCCCGAGCTGGCGTTGATGGGCTACCTGCCGCGCGATCTGCTCATGAACCAGGGTTTTGTGCGTCGGAGCTGCCAGATGCTCGGACGAATTGCGTCCGATGTAGCGGCGGGGCCGCCGCTGCTGGTGGGAGTTGCCACTCCCAATCCCGCAGAAATGGGGCGGCCTCTGTTCAACAGCGCGGTGCTGTTGCGCGACGGCGAAGTGGGGCCCGCATTTCACAAGACGCTGCTGCCGACCTACGACGTTTTCGACGAGGATCGCTATTTCGAGCCCGCGCACGGTCCGTTCGTCCTGGAGTGGAAAGGCCGGCGATTGGGAATCAGTATCTGCGAGGATGTCTGGAACGACCGCGACTTCTGGAAGCGCCGCCGGTATCATCGCGATCCGATCGAAGAACTGACGGCGGCGGGAGCGCAGGCGATTCTGAATCTCTCGGCTTCTCCGTTCACCGCCGGCAAGCAGATCTTTCGCGAGGAGATGCTCGGCCACATGGCGCGGAAGTATGGGTTGCCGATCGCGTACGTGAACCAGGTGGGCGGCAATGACGACCTGATCTTCGACGGCCGCAGCTCGGTGTTTGACGCTCAAGGCCGGCTGTTCGCGCGCGCCAAGGGCTTCGCGGAAGATGTTCTGATGGTGGATCTGGAAGCCACCGCGGGCAGCATTGCCGACGATGATTTCACGCAGGAAGCGGAAATCTGGAACGCGCTCGTGCTGGGCGTGCGCGACTACGCGCGCAAGACGCGCTTCGGCCGCGTTCTGCTCGGGCTTTCGGGAGGAATCGATTCCGCTCTGACGGCCGCGATCGCGGCCGAAGCGATGGGGCCGGCGAACGTACTCGGCGTGCTGATGCCCTCGAAATATTCCAGCCGCGGCAGCGTCGACGATTCGGCCGAACTGGCGCGCAACTTGGGCATTCAGACTCTCACGCTTCCGATCTCCGGGATCATGGACGTTTACGATTCCTTGCTGGTGGACGCGTTTCGCGGATATGCGCCGGATGTGACGGAGGAAAATATCCAGTCGCGCATACGCGGCAATTTGCTCATGGCGTTGTCGAACAAGTACGGCTCGCTGCTGCTGACGACGGGAAACAAGTCGGAGCTGGCGGTCGGCTACTGCACGTTATATGGCGATATGAACGGCGGGCTGGCAGTGATTGGCGACGTTCCAAAAACGACGGTCTACCGGGTGGCGCGCTGGCGGAACAGCCGCAAGCCCGATATTCCCGAAGCGATTCTCACCAAGGCGCCTTCCGCCGAACTGCGGCCGGACCAGACCGATCAGGACAGCCTGCCGCCGTATGAACTGCTGGATCAGATTCTCGAACTGCACGTGGAGCAGTGCCAGTCGGCCGAGGAGATCATCGCGCAAGGATTCGAGGACGCGACGGTGCGGCGGGTGCTGCGCCTGGTGCGGATGGCGGAATTCAAGCGCAAGCAGGCCGCACCAGTCCTGAAGGTGACCTCGCGGGCGTTCGGAACCGGGTGGCGGATGCCGATCGTGCGTCAGGAATAAAAAAGACGCAGACCCCAGAGATATATCACCAAATCTGATACTAAGTATCAGACTTGCGCGATTGACAGCGTCTACACTCGCACATATAGTTACCACACGTTTTAAGTTTTGTTCGTCCTCAACCGACGAACGGGGATCGCGAGGGTGAATCATGTTCGAGATACCGCTTCGTCTGCGGAGCTTGCGCCTTATTGCTCCCGCTCTTTTGAGCGTATGTGCTCCGATCTTGGTTGCGCAGTCAGCCGGCACTGGCGCTCTTACCGGAACCGTCACAGATGTTTCCCGGGCCGTCATCCCGAGCGTAAGTGTCACGCTCACCAACGTGGACACCAACCAGGCCAGAACCGCTGTTACTGCGGCGGATGGCAATTACAAATTCTCGCTGATTCCGCCAGGCACCTACAGAGTGCGATTCAGCGCCATGGGCTTCAAAACCGCCGATGTGCCATCCGTCAAAATCAATGTGACCGAGACGCCGGTCTTGGACCAGACGCTGGAGGTCGGCTCGCAAACCGAGCAGGTGACCGTGGAAGCCCAAAGCGAGGGATTGCAGATATCGAGTTCGACGCTGGGAACTGTGGTCGGGGAGCGCGCGGTGACCGCCCTGCCGCTGTCCACGCGGAACTACACGCAGATTCTGGGCCTTTCGGCCGGCACGGCCGGAGGCGTGGGTAACGCCACGGCGTTTGGTAAAGGCACGCTGGACCTGAGCGTCAATGGCAACGATCCGGGGAAAAACAATTTCCAAATGGACGGCGTGGCTATTGGCAATATGACCAACCGGGCAACGGCTCAAGACCTGTACGGCATTCTCACCGGGCTTGCAATTCCCAACCCGGACGCCATCCAGGAGTTCAAAGTCCAGACGTCCACCTACGACGCCAGCTACGGCCGGAATCCGGGCGCCAACGTAAACGTGGTCACTAAGTCGGGCAGTAATTCATTCCACGGCTCGGCGTTCGAGTTCTTCCGCAACGCGCAGCTCAACGCGAATGATTTCTTTTACAATCGCGACACCTGCTCCTCGTTCCA
>Ga0335081_10022330_pt1 | contig 10242 bp, 7 predicted proteins | sample Lox_Sample_35_FD_206713 | JGI IMG/M metagenome (GOLD analysis project Ga0335081, IMG submission 206713) | Soil microbial communities from Loxahatchee National Wildlife Refuge, Florida, United States - Lox_Sample_3.5 | ecosystem: Environmental > Terrestrial > Soil > Wetlands | place: USA: Florida...
TCATCGCGCAGGGGGCGCCGCTCGAGGAGGCGGTGCGCGGCGCGAAGCGCCTCGTCGAGCGCTACCTCGACGCCGAGGCGAGAGCCGGCTAGGCGGGTCCAAGCTCAGTCGGAGGCACCGCGCTGCTTCTCGGCGAAGAAGGTGTTGGTCTTGAAGAAGACGAGGTCGACGACGCCGGTCGGCCCCTGGCGCTGCTTCGCGATGTGGAGCTCGATCTCCTGGACGTCGACCCGCTGCTGGGAGCCCTCGCCACCCTCCTTCTCGTCCGGGCGGTGCAGGAACATGACCACGTCGGCGTCCTGCTCGATGGCGCCCGACTCGCGCAGGTCGGAGAGCATGGGGGCCTCGCCCTTGCGCTTCTCCACGCCGCGGTTGAGCTGGGAGAGGGCCAGGATGGGGATGTCGAGCTCCTTGGCCAGGCTCTTCAGGGAGCGGCTGATGATGGCGATCTCCTGCTCGCGCGACTGGGCGCCGGGGGCGTTCATGAGCTGGAGGTAGTCCACCACCACCAGGTCCAGGCCCCCCTCGCGCTTGATCTTGCGGCACTTGGCGCGCAGCTCGACCGGGGAGAGCATGAAGTTGTCGTCCAGCCAGATGCGGGAGGCCCCGATGCGGTCGCCGTGGCTCATGATGCGGTCCCAGTCGCTCGGGTTGAGGAGGCCCTGGGAGAGCCGCCAGAAGTCGAGCCGGGCCTCGGCGGCCAGGATGCGCATGGCGAGCTGTTCGGAGGGCATCTCGAGCGAGAAGATGGCCACCTGCTTGTGCGCCTTCACCGCGGCGTGGGTGCCGATGTTGAGGGCGAGGGCGGTCTTGCCGACCGAGGGCCTGGCCGCGAGCACGATGAGCGCCCCGGGCTGCAGGCCGAGCAGCTTCTGGTCGAGGGCCTGCAGGCCGGTGGGCACCCCGGTGATGGTGCTCTCCCCGGCCCGGACCCGGGCCTGGATGGCGTCGAGGCTGTGGATGGCCTTCACCATCGGCTCGTGGATGAGCCGGAGGGTGTCGGAGCTGCGGCCCTGGGCGGCCGCGAAGATGTCCTGCTGGGCGGTCTCGAGGAACTCCTGCACGCTCGCCCCGGCCTCGTAGCCGCGGTTCAGGACCGCCTGGGCCACGAGCTGCACGCGGCGCACCCGGGCGAGCTCGGCCACGATGCTGGCGTAGTGGCGGACGTTGGCGGCGGTGCCGAGCCCCTTGGCGAGGGCGAAGGGCAGGTCGGACGGTACGGCCCCGCCGAGCAGGCCCTTGGCCTCGAGGCGCTGGTGCAGGAGGACCGGGTCGATGACCTGCTTCTCCTGCGCGAGGTCGCTGCAGGCCTGGAAGACGAGCTGGTGCGCGTGCAGGTAGAAGTCCTCGGCCCGCAGCCGGTCGGCCACGAGGTCGAAGGCGGTCTCCTCGATGAGGATCGCCCCCAGCACCGCCTGCTCGGCTTCCAGGTTGTGGGGCAGCTCGCGGGGCATACGGACCTGCAAGGCCGGCAGGGCACCGCTGCGGCGGGCGAGTTCTGGCGTGCTCATGGAGGCCCCGCATCCTAGCCTCGAGGTCGGACGCCGGCTGTGGAGGAGCCGGTGGATGATGTCGTTATTCCAGGGGAACGGGCTTGCGATTTCGAGGTCGGGCCGCGGTGGATGGGCTGTGGAGAAGGAGGCCCTCCCCCGCGGGAGCCTGCCCGGGGAGTCCCCTCGCCGGCCTCCCGCCCTGCGGCGCGGGGTCCCCTCTTAGCTCGCGGTCGCCATCCCGGTCCCGTGGACCGTGTAGTAGATGGCCTCCGGGTGGTGCACCACGATGGCCGAGGTCGACTGCTCGGGCACCATCTGGTCGGCGGCGGTGAGCGAGACGCCGATGTGGTGCTGGGGGTCGAGCAGCTTGAAGATCTGCCGCTGGTCGACGAGCTCGGGCCAGGCCGGGTAGCCGGGCGAGTAACGCTTGCCCTGCTCGGGCGGGATCCCAAGCTCCTGGCGCACCACGCGGTGCCAGTACTCGGCGAGGGCCTCGGCGGTCTCCACCGCCAGCCCGTGCAGGTAGAGGGCCCGGCTGTACTCGCCCGCCTCCTGCCACCGCTCGGCGAGGCGGGAGGCTTCCGGCCCGACCGTCACCACCTGGAAGGCCACCACGTCCGAGCCCGGCTCCTCGCCGAAGTAGTCGGCGAGGCACAGGTGGCGCTCGTCGGGCTGGCGCGGGAAGCTGAGCCGGGAGAGCGGCGCCTTCCGGTGCTCCGGGTCGAGCACCACGAGGTCGTTCCCCTCGGCGTGGCAGGGGAAGTAACCGTAGACCACGCGGGGGGTGAGCCAGCCCTGCGCAGCCGCCTCGGCCTTGAGGGTCTCGAGCTTCGGCCCGAACTCCTCCCGCACCAGCCGCTCGTACTCGGCCTTGTCCTTGGTGCGCACCCCCCATTGCAGCTTGAAGAGCTCGATGAGGTCGAGGTGGGGCCAGACGGCGGCGAGCTTCACCTCGCCGGCCGGGACCGCCCGGAGGCCCCAGAACGGTGGCGCCGGGGGCTTCGCCACCTTCTTCACCAGGCTGCGCGCGCCCTTTCCGGGCTCGGGGACCGGGGCGAGGGGCGCGTCGCGCTGGGCGAGCGCCTTGGCGAGCACCTCCGACCGCAGGGCCTCCCGCCGCTCTCGGTCGCCGAGCTGTTCCACGATCTTGAGGCCCTCGAAGGCGTCGCGGGCGTAGAAGACGCCGCCCGGGTAGGGCGAGCGATCCTCCAGGAAGAGCGAGCGGTAGCCGTACTTGCGGTTGATGGCGGCGCCGCCGATGATCACCGGGAAGCTGAGGTTGCGCCGGGCCAGCTCCTGCACGCAGTAGGGCATCTGCTTGGAGGTCGAGACGAGCAGGGCCGACAGTCCGATGGCGTCGGCGTCCACCTCGACCGCCTTCTCGATGATGGTGGCCACCGGCACCTGCTTGCCGAGGTCGAAGACCTCGTAGCCGTTGTTGGCGAGGATGGTCTTGACGAGGTTCTTGCCGATGTCGTGCACGTCGCCGTAGACGGTGGCCAGCACCACCTTGCCCTTCTTCGTGCCCTCCACCCGGTCGAGGAACTTCTCGAGGTGAGCCACCGCCCGCTTCATCACCTCGGCCGACTGCAGCACGAAGGGTAGGATGAGCTCGCCGGCGCCGAAGCGGTCGCCCACGTCCTTCATGGCCGGCAGGAGCACCGCGTTCAGGACCTCCACCGGCGGGAGGTGCGCGAGCGCGAGGTCGATGAGGGCCTCGATGCCCTCCGGCCGTCGGTGCAGGATCTGGAGGTGGATGCGCTCCTCGGGTCCCTTGCCGGCGAAGAGGTCCTCGGCGGGCTTCTCGGCGGCGCTCGAGAGTCCGGCGAAATGGGCGATGAGCCGCGAGAGAGCGTCCTCGCGCCGGTCGAGGATGAGGTCCTCGGCGAGCTCGCGCTCCTCGGCCGGGATCTCCTGGTAGCCGCGGATGTCCTTGGGGTTCACGATGGCGAGGTCGAGCCCGGCCTTGACGGCGTGGTAGAGGAAGACCGAGTTCACCGCCTCGCGGGCCGGCCGGGAGAGGCCGAAGCTCACGTTGGAGACCCCCAGGCAGGTGAAGACGCCGGGGTTCTCGCGCTTGATGCGCCTTATCCCCTCCAGGGTCTCGAGGGCGCTTCTGCGGTACTCCGCCCCCCCGGTGGCGAGGGTGAAGGTGAGCGGGTCGAAGACGAGGCTCGTGGGGGCTATCCCGTACTCGGCGGCGATGGCGACCAGGCGCCGCGCCACCTCGGCCTTGCGCTCGGCGGTGTGGGCCATCCCCTTCTCGTCGATGGTCATGGCGACCACCGCCGCGCCGTAGCGGCGCACGAGCGGCAGGACCTTCTGCACCCGCTCGCCGGACTTCTCCAGGTTCACCGAGTTGACGATGCAGCGGCCGGGGTGGGTCTTCAGCGCGGCCTCGATGACGTCGGCCTCGGTGGAGTCGATCATCAAGGGGGCGTCGACGCTCTGGGCGAGGAGCTTCACGAGCGTCCGCATCTGGGCGGCCTCGTCCTCCCGCTCGTTCAGGGCCACGCAGACGTCGAGCACGTGGGCCCCGCCCTCCACCTGCTGGCGCGCGATGCGCAGGATGCCGGCGTAGTCGTCGGCGAGGAGCAGCTCCTTCACCTTGCGCGACCCCTGGGCGTTCACGCGCTCGCCCACCACCAGCGGGCGGGGGTCCTGGTCGAGGGGCACCGCCTTCATGGCCGAGGCGAGCTCGGCCGCCGCCCGCGGCCGCCGGCGCCGCTCCGCCTTCTGGGCGCGCATCCGCTCGGCCACCAGCGCCAGGTGGCGGGGGGTGGTGCCGCAGCAGCCGCCCACGATGTCCACCCCGAAGTCGCGCACGAACTCGGCGAGCGCGTCGGCGAGCGCCTCGGGCGACAGCTTGTAGACGGCCTGGCCGTTCTCGTTCTCGGGCATGCCCGCGTTGGGCAGGCAGGAGAGGTAATGGCTGCAGCGCTCCCCGAGGTAGCGCACGCTCTCCCGCATCTCGGCGGGCCCGGTCGAGCAGTTGAGGCCGATGGCGTCGAGCGGCAGCCGCTCCATCGCCGCCAGCGCGGCCCCGATATCGGTGCCGAGGAGCATGCGGCCGTTGGCGTCGATGAGGGTGGGCTGGGCGATGAGGAAGACGTCCTTCAGGGACTCCTTGCGGTAGGCGTCGACGGCCAGCACCGCCGCGCGCAGCTCGAGCAGGTCCTGCTGGGTCTCCACCACCACGGCGTCCACCCCGCCGTCGATGAGCCCGCGCGCCTGCTCGAAGAAGATGCGCTCCAGCGCGTCCGGGGTGATGTTGGAGAGCAGGGGGTCGGAGGAGGAGGGCAGCATCCCGGTCGGCCCGATCGAGCCGGCCACGAAGCGCGGCCAGTCGGGGGTGCTGTGGCGCTCGGCGGCCCGGCGGGCGTGGAGGGCGGCCCGGAAGTTCACCTCGTAGGTCCGGTGCCCGAGCCCGTACTCGTCGAGCTTGAGGCGCGAGGAGCCGAAGGTGTTGGTCTCCACCGCGTCGCACCCGGCGGCGAGGTAGCGGTCGTGGATGGCCTCGATGAGGTCGGGGCGGGTGAGGGTGAGGAGGTCGTTCGCGCCCTCCTTGCCCCCGAACTCGGCCGCCGCCAGCTGCTGGGCCTGGATCTGGGTGCCCATGGCGCCGTCGAAGACGAGGACGCGGCGCTCGAGGGCTTCTCGGAAGGTCACGGGGGGGCTCTTTCGGCGAAGAGGGCGCCTTTTCTCTAGGCGCGGCGGCCGGCCGGGGCAAGTTCGAGGCACGCGGGGGCCCGGCGCCGGCCGGCCCGGCGCGACCGGGCCGCCCGGGCGTCGAGTAGGATACCCCTCGTGCCGAAAGGGGACGCTCGCCGCCTCTGGCTCGCCGTCGCTGCGGTCGCCCTGGGGGCGGTCGTCCTGCGGGCGCTCGCCTTTTCCGGCACCGAGCTCTACGGGGACGAGGCCTACTACTACCTGTGGTCGCTCAGGCCGGCGGCCGGGTACTTCGACCACCCCCCGCTCGTCGCCTGGCTCATCGCGGCCGGGAAGGCACTGGTGCCGGGCGAGCTGGGGGTGCGCCTCCTCTTCCTCCTCGCCGGAGGGCTCGGCGCCGTCTTCGCGGCCCTGCTCGCGCGGGAGCTCCTCGGCGAGGGCGAGGGGGCGCCGCGGGCCATCCTGGGGGCGGCGCTCCTCGCCGCCTCCGCCCCCCTGCTCCACCTCCTCGGCGCCCTGGCCCTCCCCGACGCCCCGCTCGCGGCGGCCTACACCGCCGCCCTCTGGCTCTTCGCCCGGGCGCGGGGGACGCGCTTTCTTTGGGCCGGGCTCTCGGTCGGGGTGGCCCTTCTCGCCAAGTACACCGCCGCCCTGCTCGCCCCGGCGCTCCTGCTCCTGGTCCTCCTTGACCCCGAGCTCCGCCGGGAGCTCGCCACCCCCTTCCCCTGGCTGGGCGCGCTCCTCGCCACCGCCCTCTTCGCGCCCTGCCTGGCCTGGAACGCCGCCCACGGCTTCGTGTCCCTGCGCTTCCAGCTCGGCCACGGCTTCGGGGGCGAGGCGAGCCTGCGCTCCGTGGCCGAGTACCTGGTCGGTCAACTCCTGGGGTGCGGCCCCGTGGCGCTCCTCGTCGGCCTCGCCTTCCTCCTGCGCGCGCGGACCTCGCCCGAGCGACGGGTGGCCGCGGCGGTGCTCCTGCCGCTCGCCGTCACCACCCTCTCGGCCCTGCGCGGCCGGGTGGAGGCGAACTGGCCGTCCCTCGTGTACCCCGCGCTGTGCGCGGCGGCCGCGGTGGGCCTCGCCCGCGGGTCGCGGGCCCTCGCCCGCGCACTCCTCCTCGCCTCGACGGTGGCCGGCTTCGGCCTCCTCGCCCTCTTCGCGAGCGTCGAGCGCGCTCCCGGCCTGTTCCTGGGCACCCCGGCGGTGGAGCGGTTCCACGGCTGGCGCGACGCGGCGATCCTGGTGCGGGAGAGGGCCGAGCGCGCCTGCAGGAAGCTCGGCTGCGACGGGGAGCAGCCCTTCCTCTTCACCGACAGCTACCAGACCGCCGGCGAGCTCGCCTTCTACGGGGGCTTCCGGCGGTTCGGTCCGGCCGCCGAGCGCCCCTCTCAGCTCGACCTGTGGGGGGACCGGCCGAGGCCGGGCGAGCCCTTCCTGTTCGTCGGGCCGGGGCGGGCCGCCGCCTCGCCGCGGCGGACCTTCCGGGCCGAGGGCGAGCAGCCGACCGAGCGGGTGGAGGCGAGCTTCGGGGGGCGGGCGCTGCGCGACCTTGCGGTCACCCCTTTTGCCCGGTATGTGGGCGAGGCTCCCCGGAGTTAACGAGGTACCGTCATGTCGCAGGCGAGGTACTGGCGCGCCGAGGGGGCGGGGCGGGTGCGCTGCACCCTGTGCCCGCGCGAGTGCCTGCTCCGCGACGGACAGGCCGGCTTCTGCTACGTGCGGCAGAACGCGGGCGGCGAGCTCGTCTCGCTCGCCTACGGCCGATCGACCGGCTTTGCCTCCGATCCCATCGAGAAGAAGCCCCTCAACCACTTCTACCCGGGGACGCAGGTCCTCTCCTTCGGGACCGCCGGGTGCAATCTCGGCTGCCGCTTCTGCCAGAACTGGGACCTCTCCAAGGCGCGGCTCGCCGATCGCCGCTCGCAGGTCTACCGCCCCGAGGAGGTGGCGGAGCTGGCGCTGGCCCACGGGTGCCCGGCCATCGCCTTCACCTACAACGACCCGGTCATCTGGGCCGAGTGGGCCATCGACGTGGCGCAGGCGGCGCACGAGCGGGGTCTGAAGACGGTGTTCGTCACCGCCGGCTACGTCTCCGGGGGCGCGCGCGAGGAGATCTTCCGGCACATGGACGCCACCAACGTCGACCTCAAGGCCTTCACCGAGGACTTCTACGGTCGGGTGACGCTGTCCCATCTGCAGCCGGTGCTGGAGACGCTCGCCTACCTCGCCACCACCGGGGTGTGGACCGAGGTCACGAACCTCCTCATCCCCGGCTTGAACGACGGGCCCGCCGAGACGAGGGCCCTCGCCGAGTGGCTCCTCGAGCACATGGGGCCGGACGTCCCCCTGCACTTCACCGCCTTCCACCCCGACTACCGGATGCTGGACCGGCCCCAGACCCCGCCGAGGACCCTCTCCCGGGCCCGCTCGATGGCCCGCGAGGTGGGGCTGCGCCACGTCTACACCGGCAACGTGCACGACCCCGAGGGCCAGGCCACCTACTGTCCCGGCTGCGGCAGCGCGGTGGTGGTGCGGGACTGGCACGCCGTGCGCCGCTACGCGCTCGTGGGCGACCGCTGCCGGGCCTGCGGCCTCGCCATCGCCGGGCGCTTCGCCCCGGCCGGGGCCTCGCCCACCGAGGGTCGGCGCGACTACCTCGGCCTCGTGTAGGGGCCCTTCAGGAACCGCCGTCCGTGCCGCCGTCCTCGGTGCCGCCGTCGAGGCAGCCCCCGTCGGCGGAGGACTCGGCGATCCCGCAGGCGCACTTCCCCTGCGGGCTCTGCAGGAAGTAGCAGAAGTCGATCTGCCGGCTCGGGTTCGAGGGGTCCTGGGGAGCGACGCAGCTGTTGAGCAGCGCCTGGCAGCGGGTCTGGTCGGCCGAGTTCGGCTGCTGGCTGCCGCCCCCGATCTGGTTCTTCACCGCGGTGTTGCAGGCGTCCTGCAACGAGCCCGCCGGCTGGCAGCCGCAGATGCGGCTCCCGAGGTCCTGGCAGGGCGAGGAGCAGGACGACAGCGCGAAGCCGGCGAGCGCGCCCGCGAGGACGGCGAGGGAGGCGGCGGGGACCTGGCGCATGGTGGGCGGCGCAGAATCGCCCGAAGCCGCCCGGAGATCAAGCGCCGGACGCGTGCCGGAGCGCCTCTTCCACGAAGTCCAGGCGGTCGTTGCCGACGAACATCTCCTCGCCCACGAAGAAGGTGGGAGCGCCGAAGGCGCCGCGCTTCACCGCCCCCTCGGTCTCGGCGAGCAGGGTCTCCTTGTAGGCCGGGGCCGAGGCCACCAGGGCCGGGCCGTCGGCGCCGGCACGGCTCGCCACCAGGGCGAGCACCTCGGGCCTCGTGAGGTCGAGGCCCTCCGCCCAGGCGGCGCGGAAGGCCGCGTGGGTGAAGGGGACGACGAGGCCCTTGGCCGCGGCGGCGAGGGCGCAGCGCATGGCGAGGACCGTGGAGAAGGGGTGGGCGGCGGGGAAGTTGAGCGGTACCCCCAGGCGCCGCGACCAGCGCTCGAGGTCGACCTTGAGGTGCCGGTACTTGGCGGGGGTCTCCACCGGAGCCTGGTTGCCGGTGGCCTTCAGGACGCCGCCGAGGAGGAAGGGGCGCAAGCGGAGGAGGGCCCCGGTGCGCCGGGCGAGCTCCTCCACCCGCTCGGAGGCCAGGTAGGAGTACGGGGAGACGAAGTCGTAGAAGAACTCGAGGACCGCCATGCCGGCTCCTGGGGCGAATGAGCGACCGGTCGACGCCCGGGGTCGGTTATAAGGCTTCCCCATGCCCGCTGCCCTGCTCGCTCTTCTGTGCGCCGCCGCCCCGGCCGCCCCGCAGGACGGGGCCGCCCTCGCCCGCGAGGTGCAGGCCTTCTACGAGCGCACCCGGGACCTCGAGGCCGGCTTCGTGCAGACCTACACCTACGCCGCCGGCGGGCGGCGCCAGGTCTCGCGGGGGACCTTGCGGGTGAAGAAGCCCGGCAAGCTGCGCTGGGACTACGAGGCGCCCGAGAAGAAGACCATCGTGGTGAACGGGACGCGCCTCACCCAGTACGAGCCGGAGGAGAACCAAGTCTACCTGGACGAGCACTTCGACGCGAGCGCCATGAGCGCGGCGGTCACCTTCCTGCTCGGCCGGGGCAGCCTGGAGAAGGAGTTCGTGCCCAGCGCGGACGCGGCCGGGCGCCTCGTCCTCGTCCCCCGCGTGCCCGACGCGCGGGTGGCCGAGGTGGTGCTGACGGTCGGTGAAAGGGGCGAGGTCACCTCCACCCGGGTGACCGACGCGAGCGGCAACGTGAACGAGCTCGTCTTCGACCACATCCGGCGCGACGTCGGGCTCGACGACCGGGTCTTCGTGCTCGACCTGCCGAAGGACGTGGAGCGGGTGACCGCCCCCGGTCGCTAGCCCTGGCCGGGCGCTAGAGGACCTTGAGCCCGCGCCGGGCGGCGGCGGGCCTTCGCGGCGAGGGCGGCCGCCTCGACCGCGGGTCGCGCGCCACCACCCGCCCGACGAGGTCGTAGTCGCTCGCCTGGGTGACCTCCACGGTCACCATCTCCCCGGGGTAGAGCGCCGTGCCCTCTGCGGGGGGGAGCGCGATCTCGTTCAGGTAGGTGACCCCGTCGATCTCGCGCGCCTGCTGGGCGTGGCGGCCGACGAGCAGGTGCTCGGTCTCCTCGCTTGCCCCCTCCACCAGGACCTCGAGGCGCCGGCCGAGCAGGGCGCGCTGATGCGCGGCGGCGATGCCGCGCTGGACCTCCATCAGCGCCTCGCGGCGGGCCCGCTTCACCTCGGCCGGCACCTGCCCGACCATCCGGGCGGCGAGCGTGCCTTCCTCCTGCGAGTACTCGAAGACCCCCAGCCGCTCGAAGCGCTGCTCGCGCACGAAGCCGAGGAGGTCCTGGAAGTCCTCCTCGGTCTCGCCGGGGAGGCCGACGATGAGCGAGGTTCGCAGGGCGATGCCGGGGACGCGCGAGCGGAGCTTCGCCAGGAGCTCGCGCAGGAACCGCGCGTCGCGTCCCCGTCGCATCGCGCGGAGCAGCCGGTCCGAGCTGTGCTGGACCGGCAGGTCCAGGTACTTCACGATCTTCTCCTCGCCGGCCATGAC
>Ga0335081_10022333_pt1 | contig 10241 bp, 11 predicted proteins | sample Lox_Sample_35_FD_206713 | JGI IMG/M metagenome (GOLD analysis project Ga0335081, IMG submission 206713) | Soil microbial communities from Loxahatchee National Wildlife Refuge, Florida, United States - Lox_Sample_3.5 | ecosystem: Environmental > Terrestrial > Soil > Wetlands | place: USA...
CGGGCCGCTAAACATCTGAATCCTGAATTTCGCAGAATCACAGACAAATGACGACAGAATTGGATGAACCCATAATTTTGTGAATTCATTTCTCCCAATAGTATGCCCTATCTCGTATCTTCTGTGTACAAAGAATGACATCGTTTCTCGGACCCCATCCGTGCTGATCGATCCGGGTAAATGAAGCAACCTCAACCGGAACTCCGTTCCGCCGAAATTAGCCACGGAGTACCGGGCACTTGTGAGATCACCAAAAAAGGAAATACACACTGAAGGACGCCGTCGTAGGCTGGCCACGCGCCTCCTTTGTGCAACGATGGCAGTGCTACTATTTTTGATTTTGTCGGAAAACGCGCCCTTGGGCGTGCGTCGTGGCCTTCCACATGGCGATGCGCATGATGAGCCAATCGAGCAGATGCGAGCGGATGGTCGGTCATCCTCCGCCGGCCACCATCCGCCGGCCACCCTCTTTGGCATTGCAGGTGTCTGTCGCGTTTTATTAGCAGTGATTAGGCTAGAACGATGCAATGGTCGTAATTTTAGCTGAGGAATGTCCATAATTCCACGTATGTACCTAATTTGAGTATCATGAGCTAGGCAGTCCAGATTGATCTTTCGGTGACAACATTCTTGCGAATAGCAAAATGGTTCATTCATGACACTCGGGACTTGCCGACCCATTTAGCGGGAGACTGTTCCAGCGCCTGCATCATCGCGTACACGGACGTTAAAGCAATTATTTCTTAAGGTGATGCCGGAACCCCGACAGCCAGGGGCTAGCAGATCTCGATTCGGTCGGTGGGAATCGTGGGGGGCCAAAAAGGGGGGAGAGGCCCTTCCGCCCCTTCCTCCACACGCAAAAACTCGGGAATTAAGTAAACCTCCGAGTGAACCTCGCAAAATCTATGTAACCATATCTGTGCGTGTGGGTGGTATTCCCCCCTAACTTTGACTCTGAAACTCTTCAGGGGGGCTTTTGCTTCCCGCGCGTGTCGAGTGTTCACGTTCACCACGACCAATCAGCAGACCATTTCATAACCAGGTCAATATACCAACGAAGTGGAGGCCCGTGTTCGTCACCCACAAAGCCCACGTTCTTTTATTCATTTTCCCCCCCCCTTTATTCTCCCGGTCGCACGCGTTTACATGTCTTGTACAACTTTCATAATTTTAAAAATGTCGATAAGCTACTGGTAGTACATAACCAGGGCAGAGACGGTCAAGGGGCCGTTTCCCCGCAACTCGTTCGTTTTAACCGCCGTCTCGCCCCTTTAATGTCAAGGCGCTAGCTGCCCTTCTTCGCACCGGCGTCATGGATTGCTGGTAAAGAATCAATTATTTTTGTTTGCTATGTAAGCTGCTCTCTGTGTGTGAGAGGAGGGCTGACTAGAAAAAGAAAAGTTTAATAGCTTCTTTCATTTGCTTTCTCGCATTGTCTATGTGTGAGTCGGTCTCGTGGAAATACGGTGGTAATATTCCCAGCTTCTGACACGCTCTTCAAGCAACGACATATTGTTATATTAATTCCGACATTCCAATTGTCGGTCGTCCGCTCAATCACAAGATTCACTGCCCTCCTCGGCTCCAATTTATGGCCGTGAACACCTGCGCACGGACTCGATTCAGGGGTTGTGCAGCTGCGAACCCCAAATCTAAAATCATTTTTCCACAATTTCAAATGAAACAATCGTTTCAGGTATTGGATCCGAGCCATTCGTTTCATCGCCGCTTCGAGCAAGCAAACCTTCTTGCCCGCCACAATTTTGTTAACCCGTGTATCCGAACGCTGACTTGCTTAGCCCATCGAAGCGTAAAAGGAGGGCCCCTTTTCCATCCTGGAATCCTATTCCTCGAGAAGCATTTAGGCTGGAGGGTGGCTGCCCTAAATTAAAAGTAATTATTATTGTTCGCGAGCGGCCCAAGCGTCGGTGCGTCCCGGAGCTTTCCCTTTTTACAGCTTTTTACTGACATTTTTCAGAAAGGGTGGTCCGCGTCTTCGGCCTTACGACCGGAAGTCTAAAAAAATATTCAAAGTCGAGTCGAAGGGAGCACGAGAGATTGTCGGCTACTTACGAGTCCCGCCTATCCTTCCTTCTCTTTAATAGCGGTCGAGCACCAACAACCACAACTTCATCGTTTATTCCCCCCCCTTCGACAAACTAACCACCGATCTCGGGCAGATTGGCTGGCTTCCCTTTATAGTCGAGCTTAAACGCACAATTGTCGCTTTTGCACAACTATTTATTATATATTGTTGCACAGCTCAGAGACGCAACCCTCAGACACGAGCATCCGCGGCACAAGGCCACCAAACTAAACACGAACCTTCTTTCCTTTTATACTCCCCGCCAGCTTCCAACGACAAAACACACGGCGCGGCACACCCAAACGCAGAGCTGAGCAATTGGGTAATTTTATCCTCGTCCCTCGACTACTCTTTGTCCCCTACCCGCCATTCACATTTACTAAATTCATCCTCGTTTAGGTTGTCTAAGACCCACCCTCTCATTTCCCTTAGAAGCTCTGTCCACGTCCTTATTGCGAGCGTAAATTGGTACTACAGTTCGTCATCCTCCTCCCCCTCCTCCATCTCCACCGCACCACCCCCTTTACTAGCCATCCTGCTTCAGGTACGCTCTCTTCAACCTCACGTTTCGTTTCAGCCCGTTCTGTGAAATCGTGGATCTAACTCGACATAAGCAGAGCCAAATCGGAAGCCATGTCGCTGCTTGCTGGTCAAAAACCGGAGACGTTCCTGTTGTCTCAGGAACAGCAGGATAAATTACCCCAGGCAGCGCGAGAAGCCCTAGAACAAGTCGATCAACGTACCACCTCCACCTCCTTATCGCCTATTTCACACGTCTCTAATGACAAAACAGTTAAATATTTCCTCGCCACAGCTCCCTCGAACTGGCAACCAGACCAAATAATACGACGGTACCAACTGCCGACAGGAGAGTACATTTCTTGCGTTCTCTGGTATCCCCTCTTCCTTTGTTCCTTTTGCGGTGTGCTGACGATCTCCCAGGGATAACCTCTTTCACATCACAGGCACAGACATCGTTCGGTCCCTGACATATCGGTTCCTCGCTTTTGGTCGACCGGTTGTAAACACCAAGAAATTCGAAGAAGGAATCTTTTCAGATCTTCGAAATCTGAAGCCCGGCACCGACGCATCACTCGAGGAACCCAAGTCGGAATTCCTCGATCTTCTCTACAAAAACAACTGCATCCGAACGCAGAAGAAACAAAAAGTCTTCTATTGGTTCTCCGTTCCCCACGACCGTCTCTTCCTCGATGCTCTAGAACGAGATTTGAAGCGTGAGAAAATGGGACAGGAACCGACGACTCGCGCAACCGCCGAACCTGCCCTGTCATTCTACTACGACTCGAGTATGACGTTATACGATCAACTTACAAAGGCCGTCCAACAATCCAACTCGTCTGCCAACTCCCTTGCTTTGGGCAGAGCCCGGACGCAAAGCATAAGTGACTATCAAGCTACTCCACTTTCACGAACGCACAGTCGGCAAGTCTCTGAGATGATGCCTCCCCCAGCCCCCCAGATGACGCAAATGCTCTCCCAAGCTGGCGATGAATTCACCTATATGATGCACGACTCTCACCAACTTGAACTCGAACCTGCTGCCCCCATCGTCCCCCGTCAGATGGACCCATCTCCTTACATCCCGATGCCATACGGACAACATCAATACCGTAACCCGGCTATGTCATGTCCCCCATTCAGCCTCGAATATTCCCCTGCCCCGTCCTTCACTGGCCATGTCCCCGACGACTATGCTCAAGGTCGTGCGATGACATATGCCCCTGAAACCCCTCCTCAATCGCAGGCCGGGCCCTACGCCCTCAACGGCCAACTGAATTACGGGTTCCCTACTCCCGATTCCTCCGTTACAGGAAACGACTTCACCTCTCATGGTACTCAATTTTACGATCCAAGTCTGAATGAAACAGCAATGGCCATTAACAGAACTCGTGGTGTAATTGGGATTTCAAATGTCGCTGCCGAACAAATGAACGTCCTCCAGGGGTCACCAACGTACAAGCAACGCCGGAGAAGGACGAGTATCTCGCAGCAAATGGGTATGGCCGGCGGACCCTTCCCTTCCCTCCCGAATCCTACACACTCACATCCATTCGGTCATCGACCTCGCGCGGCCTCTGTTGCCGATGGCAATCTCCGCCATTCTATCCTTAACCAGGGTGTCCAACGACACACTACACCCATAAGAGACGGTCCATACTCCCGCAATGCGACGCCTGTCCCATCTCACCTGCCAAATCCCATCTTTCAGGCAAATGAGGAACTTTTGAAATTGCAAATGGATCGTGACGAAAGATTTGAGTCGCCTATGCCCATGGACATGTCACGAAGCAGTGTCACGCCTGGCCCTGGCGATCGAGATAGTCCTGCCAAGACGTTTACGTGCCCTGTCCCGGCCTGTGGGCGACTGTTCAAACGATTGGAGCATTTGAAGAGACACGTTCGAACACACACGCAAGAGCGACCATATATCTGTTCAATCTGCGGCAAGAAATTTTCCCGAAGTGACAATCTTGCTCAGTATAACCCGCTTTTGGGAGACCCAGCTAAGTCTGTAGACATCGTAAGACTCATGAACGAGCGAGCGGAAACAATACATCCCCTTCCGCGCGAGGAACTCCGTGCGACTCAGCCCGCGCAACGCCCGTTTCAGGCGATGAAGAACTGGAAGCCCACCGATCTGACGAAGGCGAGCAATTTCAGCAACCACAGCAAGATGGTCTTGAATTCACCTACCACCCTCCATCAATGCACTTTCGTTCATTCTCCCACGACGGCCACTTGAACCACTACAACATCCCGCCTACATCTCACGGCCTCTCAAATTACCCATCAATGCATCGTGCAACGCCTCCCAATGAAGTCGAGGAGGATGTCCCAATCCCCGCTGTCGCGGCAACATCAGATAATTCGCCCACCGACACGGACGGAAGTCATTCCTACCACGAGGAGTCACAGCCTGCGTACGCGCATCAGGCAACTTATTCCGATATGTCTGTGAACCCTGCTCTCGGTGTTGCACCGACTCCCGAAATCAAGGATGACATGACGTCGTTATTGCAATCTGATTCACTGCGAAAGGATTTCATGCCTCAACCTTCGGTGATGGATCCGGCTCTCATGAATCAAAATTGGAGTTATCAGTAGAGGCCGAGGGGATCTGTGAATATGTTTGAGCCATTGGTCTACGCCTGGAGCGGGGACACGGTAAACAGGTGTTTTGCAGGCGTTACTGCTTTTTGGAAATGAATACAAAAGGAGATTGGGGGTTGTGGGATTAAAGTTGAGCGCGCTCCGAGTAGATATGATTTGTTTTGTATGTGGTGAAAGACACTATTTTTTATATATCTGATATGTCCTTGTTTTCTTCGTTGTGTTTGAATTTGCTGTTTGGTTATGATGGTCGGACGGAGTATCGGCGTGAGTCATTCCTTTAAAAAGTGGTTGTTTGGGGGCAGTTTTGTATCTTTCTTCTCCTCTTGGTTTCTTTGCTTTTTGTTTTTCAGTGGTACAACCGCGGGTAGACCAACAAGAATGGATATCGTCGTCTGTAAACGAATTGGGAAGTCACACTGCACTGCACAAATCCTGTTGATTGATCATTCAGGCTGCCCAGACTCGCGCTGCCTGAATTACAAGCTGTGCAGATGAAGGGTTCCCAGCTAATTTATGATGCGAGTTTGGAAGGAGGACTCAAATTCAGGATTATCTAGCTCACTTGGATGTTGAGGAGATCGAGGAAAGTCTATTCCAATCCGATTGGTAGCTGGTCACGATATTTTCTTGACAGTTTGAGGTCAGGGTCGTGCAAGTGTCCTCTTCGATGGCCGATCTTGTCTCATCGTCACGAGGCTGTGTCCGATTTAGAGTGCACAAGCTAAACCTTCCGTGACACCTATACTCAAGGTCGCCATTGCTATCGTAATCCTGGGACGCTTGATAGAATTCCGGAGGTCATGAGATATACTATGTTTGAACCATCACCGAAATCAATCTTATCAATCGATACTGCCTTCGATGTCCCGTCGAGGGCTTCAGACAAGCATGTCGTGTTGCAACATCCGAAGCTGCCTCTCCACGATTGTCTCGTACCTCGATATTCACGTTGTCTCGCTTAACAAAGCATTCGAAATATCCCAGTCCCTCGACGGCAGGCGCGGCACAGCGCAAAGGTGTGTAACTCCTGTACCGTTTCGCGCTCAGATCCGCTCCGTTTACTGACTCAACCATTCAGCTTTCGATCGTTTGCTAAATACCGCAATGGTTTGACTCTGTCACTGTCTCTTGCATTCACGTCCATTCCTATGTGTTCGACCAAGCACTGTGCAATTTCGAAACGTTCATCTAATCTCATTGAACGGTGCAAAGCTGTGCCGGTCTCTTCCTGCACGATCACTTCCATATGTTCACCCCTCCATCTGAGAACTTCCACCCTCCCAAGCTCCACCAACATTTGCAATACAATGAAACAGGAAAGGTGTCGCTCCACTATTATTTGCTAAATTGATATCCCGCCCCCGCAAAGCAAAAGGCACGCCAGGCGGCGCCCTCCGACCCCGTGAGGGCTCGGCGGATATAATCGGGCGGCTACCTCGGCACCGGGCTGATCCGGGACACACTCGCTCGCTCAAAAGGCGCGCTCTGGGTCAACGATTCAGACGGCTATCGAACAGTTCGTTCGTTAGTAATTTCTGCATACTCTTAAGAGGGTTGAAAAGAGGCACAATGGCTAAATTAAGTGGCGAGGAAGTTGCGAAGCACAATAGCAAGCAGAGTTGCTGGGTATCCGTTCAAGATTCCCTGCAGCGCTGATTTAATAAGGTGATAATCCACGGCAAGGCGTACGATGTCACTGAGTTTCTGCCTGAACATCCAGGTACATCTCCGGATTGTAAATACCTTGCTTACAATAGCAGGTGGACCAGCAATCATTCTTGTACATTGATCAGTTCGTCTTTATGCTGACGATAGAAATATGCGGGGAAAGATGCTACCGAGGCGTACGATCCGGTCCATCCCCCGGGCATCATTTCAGCAAACCTGACGCCGGATAAATACCTCGGTGAGGTTGACATGTCCACCATCATCAAAGACAAAGTTGAAACAGACCCGGAGGAAGAAGCCCGAATAGAGCGAATTAAGAAGAAACCCGACGTCACGGAATGCTTCAACCTCATGGACTTTGAGGTCCCCCCCCAACACTCTTTCACATCCGAAAAGTACTGACATGGTAGGCCGTCGCTCGTCAAGTAATGAAAAAGACGGCATGGGCATATTATTCCTCCGGTGCCGACGACGAAATCACATTGCGAGAGAATCACAATGCCTTCCAACGAATCTGGTTCCGTCCTCGAGTTCTCATAAATGTAGAGCACGTAGATTATCGAACGACCATGCTCGGCACTCCCGTCTCCATGCCAATTTACATTACTGCCACGGCCTTGGGAAAACTAGGTCACCCCGAGGGCGAAGTCGTGCTTACTCGCGCCGCAAAATCGCACAATATCATTCAGATGATCCCCACCCTCGCCTCGTGTTCGTTTGATGAAATCCGTGATGCCGCGACTGGCGACCAAGTCCAGTGGATGCAGCTGTACGTCAACAAAGATCGGGAAATCACCAAACGCTATGTCCAACATGGTGAAAAACGGGGTGTCAAGGGACTTTTTATCACGGTTGATGCACCGCAGTTAGGCCGTCGTGAGAAGGACATGAGATCGAAATATAACGAGGGTGCAGCAAAAGTTCAAACGGATGATTCGACCATAGATAGAAGTCAGGGTGCTGCCCGCGCCATCTCATCTTTTATTGACCCTGGTCTTTGCTGGGATGATATCGATTGGTTCAAGAGTATTACGAATATGCCGATTATTCTGAAGGGGGTGCAACGGGCGGAAGATGCGTTGAAGGCCGTTGAGTACGGACTTCAGGGGATTGTGTTGTCGAACCATGGTGGGAGACAATTGGATTATGCGCGGTCGGGAATTGAAGTTCTTGTTGAGGTAATGGATGCGTTGAAGAAGAGGGGGTGGCAAGATAAGTTGGAAGTATATGTTGATGGTGGGGCTCGTCGGGCCACGGACATTATCAAGGCGGTTTGTCTTGGGGCCAGGGGTGTGGGGATTGGAAGGCCCTTCTTGTATGCTATGAGCTCGTATGGTCAACAGGGCGTGGAACGAGCGATTCAACGTAATTCCCTTCCTGGAAATAGTTTGGGCGGGCTGATGAGTAGTGCTGAAAGATGAGTTAGAGATGAATATGCGCTTGATTGGAGCAAGAGCAATTCGGGATCTCAAGGAAGATATGGTGGATACACGTGCCCTTGCAACTCACATCGGTACGAACCATTCCGTTCGTTCACGCTGACAGTTAGTTCCCGTTCCAAACGATATGCTCGGTCTTGCAGTTTACGATCCTTTAGTGATCCCGAAACCGAAACTGTAACCAGCAATTCGTGTGTAGAAACATGAGAAGCGTTGCTCTAAAGGCTTGATGTTATGTAAGTTTCATCGCGTAAATGATGGCGATAGTCATGCGAGCTCTGCGATATGTACCACTTCTAAGCAAAACTCCATCGATCCATCTGGCTTCGTCCCGAATTCAGAAAACACTCGCTCGAAGAAGGTATCTGTATCCAGGGTAAACAACCTCAAATACCCATCTATCCGCAAATCAATCGCAACGCCATCCAAAGACCTTCACACCAAAGCTTATTATGGACCGTCCACTTCAGCACCTTCAAATTGTTTAGTAGAGCCAATGACATGACTCCTGTGGTATCTGACGAAGCTATCAAAGATAGTGGTTCCAACGTCGATAGCTGCGAGAATTCTCCGAGCAGAACTGTACAGAAGTGAATGTTCTTGTAGCTTCATCCTAATGCCCGCTTAAGTCGAGATGTAACGATTCCAGGAGCGACAAGGCCGGGAGGGGACCGAAATCTTAGATAAATTCGAACATTTTCAGGTTTGCATTGAAGACGCGAAATTTCAATGATTTCATGCTCCATGGCTCGAGACATGCAAACCAAAAAAAAGAAAAAAAAAAAAAAAACGGAAGGCGGCACGCGGACATGGCGACATCAGGGTGAGTGAGGGCGTTAAAATACTCGCACCGTAGCTGAAGCCGTTGGGGCACTGAAGAGTGACGTTCGTGATAGGCTCGAGAGACTTGAAAGGAGTCCAAATACCCCCCTTCATGTCTGCAGGCTGCATGCAATTCAATTGCAAGTTGTGCAGATATTCCAATTCACTGAGCGATTCACTGATATGGGCACCGGGTCCATTCCATGTATATATAGAGAAATCTGTCGTGTTAAGGATTGCAGCAGCAAGGGAAAGTAAATTTGGTCCTCGTTGAGGACCGAATCTCTGGATTAATTCCACACAGGTCGTCGCTCTCTTGACGCTGTTCAGTGCATACTCCATCCTGGGCGCCCCTCGAGGTGAATCTTATCAATAAAATCTCAGAACCTAGGTACAGTGGTAGCAGCAGCTTTGCGGATCTCTAAGTGCTTGAGTGTCCAGCCATGTTTATATCCAAATATCCGCTTCTTTAACACAGTTGCACAATTATCTTCAGATTTGGAAGATGGCAAGACAAGTGAAAAACCCCTGGAAATTACTCTAACCGGTACCTCATCAATAACATGCGGTATATTATTCAATAGCTATATATTCAAGTATATTGCATAAGTATAATGTATAAAACATGGTCTGATAATAAAATGTGACAGATATTTTAATAAGTTAAATGAGTGAGTATTAAATAACTCTTGATATTATTTCATCTTATCATGAGATAAAATATATAATCTGATACCATAAGATAAATAAGGGGAGAGAATCAAGTATCATATTAGTTTACTTTATTTTTAACTCGTCTTATCTTATCTCATTTATTTTATGCCGTCAGAAAAATAAAACCCTCCCTATCTGCGCCTAGCTGTGAAAGTTTGGGGTTCTTGGGGAGCCAAACTATCTACTGCCTAGTTGTCATGAATGACAGCGAGCCCCAACCCGGTGATTCATGACAGGAGCTCCAGGAGCCAACGTGTGGGGACAGGGGTCTGTCCAGGGTTGGATAAATTTTCACACAGTGCGTAGATTTTCTTTAGCTTGCAACAACTCAATTCAACCAGATCCCGAGTCGCCGCAGCCCGTGCCGAGACCCTCGT
>Ga0335081_10022334_pt1 | contig 10241 bp, 12 predicted proteins | sample Lox_Sample_35_FD_206713 | JGI IMG/M metagenome (GOLD analysis project Ga0335081, IMG submission 206713) | Soil microbial communities from Loxahatchee National Wildlife Refuge, Florida, United States - Lox_Sample_3.5 | ecosystem: Environmental > Terrestrial > Soil > Wetlands | place: USA...
CTTCTCGATCGCGGCACGAACGATGTCAGCGATTCCGTTTTCGCAATCATCCCAAAACCAGGAATCGGCAATCCCGATGCGAATGCCGGCGATGCCCTCCGGCACGCTGCGCAGATACGCAAAGCTGTCGCCGAGAAAGGGATCGAGCGCGGCGAAGGCAAAAGCCGCATCGACCATGCTGCGCGCCAGAATCCCGGGCGTGTCAAAGGTGAAGCTCAGCGGCACGATGCCCTCGGTCGACCAGCGATCCTTGGTGATTTTCAACCCGGCATTGCCGGTCATCGCGGCGGGCAGCCGCACCGAGGCCGCGGTATCGCTGCCAAAAGCCAACAAAGCCGAACCTTCGCATAGCGACACGCCGGCGCCGCTCGATGAGCCGCCGGGTGAGCGATGCGCGGTCGTGTCCCAGGGATTATACGGGCTGCCGTAGTGCGCATTCTGCCCGGTGCCGCCGAAGGCGAATTCGACCATATGGGTTTTGCCCATCACCGTCGCCAGCTGCCGGCGCAGAGCGGCAATGACCGGGCCGTCGCTCTCGAATTTAGGCGGCAGACGCTTGGGCGAGCCCGCATAGGTCGGGAAGCCGGAGACCGCGAATAGATCTTTGATCGAAGTCGGGATGCCCTGCAGCGGGCCAGTGCGCGAACCGACGGCAAAAGCGGCATCGGCCGCATCGGCGCATTGGCGCGCATGCTCTGGCGCCCATTGCGAATAAGCCATCAGCTTGCCGCCGAGCCGCTCGTGATTGGCGATCGCCTCCTCTGCCAGCGCGCGCGCTTTGAGCTTTCGCTCGCGAAGCAATACCGCGATCTCGGCTATCGGACGCGCAAGTGCATCGGCCATGATGACATCCCTCGGACAGCGCTTTACTGCGACAGCGTATGCAAAACTTTTGGCCGCCTCTCCGGCATTCGGAAATATAGCAAAGTCAGGGGGCAACTGGCTTTCCGCCGCGGGGTTGGTTTGCGGCCGGCTTAACCTGTCATGACATGCCTGGCCATGGAGTCCCGCAACCGGTCGACCGGTCGGGACTCCTTGCGTATCGGGGATAGCGCACGCCGGCGCGCCGCCTGTCGCGTTCGCCGACGGCTCATTTTTTACTGACGCTGATCGCCGCGGCCTGATCGCCGCCTCACGCCGGCCATCCGACGCCATCTCCAACCTGAATTGATTGCATTGCGTTCGGGAACGCCGACGCCCTCTGGCGGCTTCTTTTACGCGATGGCGCACGCTTTAGCCGCGTTGGAAGAGTCGATCGGTCGAAACCTCAAATCGGCCTGGGGTTCGATTCTGGCCGGATTTGCGGGTTTCCTCGACGCCCGCAAAGTGTTGCGCGGATCCATCTCGAAGGAGAGCCGCCAGGGCCTCGATTGGCTAAATTTCTTTCTCGCCGATATTCAGACCGGCTTTGGCGCCTTCGTCGCTTTTTATTTGGCGGATTTAGGTTGGGACAAAAATCAGGTCGGGCTCGCTTTGTCGAGCGGCACTGTCGCCGGCTTGATTGCGCTTCTGCCGGGCGGAGCGATCGTCGACTGGGTACCGTGGAAACGGGGCCTCGCCGCGATCGGCGTTGTAACGATCGCGGCGTCCGCGCTCATTTTGGCATTCGCGCCGACATTCGTGATGGTCTTCATCGCCGAAATCTTACACGGCATCACCAGCGGCATCGTCACGCCGGCGCTTGCCGCCATCAGCCTCGGCCTGGTCGGACGCGGCGCCATGTCGGCGCGAACCGGGCGCAACAACGCCTTCGATGCGGCCGGCAATGCGCTCACCGCCGGCGCCATGGGCGTCGCCGGACAGTATATTTCCAAGAGCGCGATATTCCTCGGCGCGGCGGCGCTGTGCATCCCGGCGCTGATCGCGCTGAGCTTCATCCGCAGCGACGAGATCAACTACGCGCGGGCGCGCAATGCAGGGATCGGCCAGAGCGCCGCGAATTTTCAGCGCATTTTCGACCTGACAAAAAATCTGCGGCTCTACATTTTTGCCAGCTGCATTTTCCTGTTTCAGCTTGCCGACGCCTCGATGCTTCCGGTGATTAGCCAGGATCTGGCGCTGGGCAAAAATCAGCCCGCATCGCTGTTGGTGGCCGGCCTCATCGTCACGCCGCAGATCATCGCCGCTGTATTGTCACCATGGATCGGATACCATTCCGAGAACTTCGGCCGCAAGCCGCTGCTGTTGATCGGGTTCGGCATTGAGGCGCTGCGCGGACTGGTATTCGCCGTCTATACGAACTACCCCGCTCTTGTCATCGGCCAATGCCTAGGCGGCATCAGCGCCGCTGCCGTCACCGTGCTCACGGTGCTGATGGTTACCGACATGACGACCGGCACCGGCCGCTTCAACCTTGTGCAAGGCTTTATCGGCACTGTCATTGCGATCGCCGCGGCGATCAGCACCGGCGCCAGTGGTTTTGCGTTCGAGAAGCTTGGTCACCTGTACGGATTTTTGATTCTTGCTGCAGCCGCCGCTGCCGCTACCGTTCTCTTGTGGACGGCGCTGACCGAAACCAAGCCCGGCAAATACATTGATTGAGGACGCGTGTGAATCTCTTGGGCATCTGCTGTTCCATAAGCTTGATGCGCCGCACAACACGAAGGCAAAGTCGGGAACGTGACCGGTGCTGAGGCGTTATTAAACGGCGCTAAAGAAAAACGAGAGATGTGTTTTGTCTCTGCATAGCGTTCCCGTGGCTGTTATTGGCGGCCGGCCTCGCGTTGCGCCGCGCATTCGAACTGACGAACTGACGTCGAACTTCGTTTTAGAAAGAGGAGAACAAAATGCGTATTCTGGCGTTCGCGATCGCGGCGGCTTTCGCGCTTGGGCTACCGGCAGTCGTGCCGGCAAAGGCGGAAGAGACAACCGTGATCAAGAAACACCGCGATTTTGACAACGATCACGCGAAGGTAATCATAAAAAAGAAAGAAGAACCCCGCGACAAGAAGGTGTTCATCCACAAGGATTACTAACAAAACACCTTCGGCAACTAAAAAGCCCGAGCACACGCCCCGGGCCGCCATGGCGTGAATCGTTTCTACGCCGCCGTGCGAGGTTTCCTGAATCCCGACAAAGCCGAGCTGCAGAGATGTTCAGGATCGCGAGTCGGCGCCCTAACGCAGCCGCTCCAAGATGCTGACGTAATTGGCCACCGCAGTGCCGCCCATGTTGAAGATGCCGCCGAGCCTGGCGTCTTTCACCTGCATGTCGCCGGCCGTGCCGGTGAGCTGCATTGAGGCGAGCGCGTGCATCGAAACGCCGGTGGCGCCGATCGGGTGCCCTTTGGCTTTGAGCCCGCCGGAAGGATTAATCGGCAGCGCACCGTCCTTGTTGACTCTGCCTTCCGCGATCACGCGGGCGCCCTGCCCTTCGCCCGCCAGACCCATGGCTTCGTATTCGATCAGTTCAGCGATGGTGAAGCAGTCGTGCACCTCGGCGAAGGACAAATCCGAAAGCGCGATCCCGGCCTGCGCCAATGCGCGCTGCCAAGCCACCGCGCAGCCTTCGAACTTGAGCACGTCGCGCCGCGACATCGGCAGGAAATCCTGCACGTGCTGAGCGCCGCGGAACACGATCGCCTTGCCAAGCTTGAGCGCGGTTTCGACGTCGGCGAGCACCAGCGCGGCGGCGCCATCGGACACAAGCGAACAATCGGTGCGCTTGAGCGGTCCGGCGACCAGCGGATTTTTCTCGCTTTCGGCGCGGCAGAAATCGTAGCCGAGATCTTTGCGGATTTGCGCGTAAGGGTTGCCGACGCCGTTCTTGTGATTCTTGGCGGCGATGCGTGCGAGCGCGTCCGATTGGTCGCCCCAGCGCTGGAAATAGAGCGCGGCGATCTTACCGAAAATGCCGGCAAAGCCGGCGTCCATCTCGGCTTCCTCGCGCACATAGGAGGCTTTGAGCAGATTGCGTCCGATCTCCTCCGGCGGAGTCGCGGTCATTTGCTCGACGCCGACCACGAGCACGATGCGCGCTGAGCCGGAGGCAATCGCCTTGAGCCCCTGATGCACGGCCGCCGAGCCGGTGGCGCAGGCGTTTTCCACCCGCGTCGCGCGTTTAAAGCGCAGATCCGGCGAGGCCTGCAGCACCAAAGACGCAGTGAAATCCTGCGGCGAGAAGCCGGCATTGAAGTGCCCCAGCACGATTTCATCGACGTCTTTGGCGGAAATCGCGGCGTCGGCGAGCGCATCGCCGGCAACGCGCACGATCAGACTCTCAACGGTCTCGCCACCGAGTTTGCCGAACGGACTATGCGCCCAGCCCACGATGCACGCGGTCATGGTGTCTCCACTTTTTCTCGTTCTCGCCGAATTTCTCTCGACTTGCCGAATTTTGGTCGCTTTTCCCAGGCTTTAAGATCGTTTCGTCCGATAAATCAATATCGGAACCGGCTTTGAGCATAGCGCCATTCTGCTTTGCCTTCGAGCGGGCTTGCGTTAGAGATAGTGATGCACCCCGGCTTCGTGAACTCGAACTCATCGCGGGCTTATGGGCATGATCCCGAAAAAGTGGAAACCGGCTTTCGAAAAAGATCATGCCCTCAGAAAATAACATGATGAAGTGGCGCCTTAATGTTGCGCAATTTCACCGTAGCCGCGATCAAGCGGATGGGCACGCGCATATAAACGGCGTATTTCGAAGACGGCCGCTCGGATTTTTCCTCACAGCGCTGGCATTGGGCGCGGCCGCACTCGCAACCGTGTTGCCGATGCACGCCGCCAGCGCCATGGCGCTCATTCTAGTCGATGCCGACAGCGGTAAAGTGCTTCGTTCCGAGAACGCGACCTATCCGTGGTATCCGGCTTCCACGACCAAGCTGATGACGCTCTACATGACACTGAGCGCAATCCACGATCAGCGCATCACCCCCGATACTTTGTTTACCGTTTCGCCGCATGCGAATGAGCAGGCGCCGACCAAGATGGGCTTTCCGGTCGGCACGCAGGTGACGGTCGACAACGCCATCAAGATGATGATGGTGAAATCGGCCAACGACATGGCAGTCCTGCTCGCCGAAGGCGTCGGCGGTTCAGTCGAGAACTTCGCGGCGCAGATGACCGAGACCGCGCATCGCCTCGGCATGACGGAATCCAACTTCGTCAATCCCAACGGCCTGCCCGACGATGGCCAGATCGTCTCCGCCCGCGATCTCGCCATTCTCGCCCGCGCGCTTATTCGCGAATTTCCACAATACAGTTCCTATTGGCACATCCCGGCGATCAAATACGGCCGCCGCGTGGTGCGAAATTACAATCCGCTGCTCGGCCGTTATGCTGGCGCCGACGGCATGAAGACGGGCTTTATCTGCTCGTCGGGTTTCAATCTCGTGGCCACCGCGACGCGCGACAATCGGCAGCTCATTGCCGTCGTTCTAGGCGCGCCGACGTCGGCAGCGCGGGCGCAGAAGGCCGCGGAAATGCTGGAGAGCGGTTTTGCGCGAAGCCCACTCGCCTGGCTGTTGCCGGCTTTCGGCAACGTCAATGCACTTACACCGATCGAAGCGGCGCCGCCCGACCTGAAGGACGACATGTGCGGCCCGCATCGCAAGCGTCATGCGCTCGAAGCGGCGATGGCGGACAGCGCCGACCCGGATGCCGGCGACAACAGCGACAGCGGCGGCGCGGATACGAGCCCGCAAAATCCCAATCTCGTCACCGCGCTGCGCGCGCCGGCACCGAAGAACTTGTTGAGCGAGCCGGGGCCGGTCACGCCGGTCGTTGTCTATACCGGACCGACCCGCACCGCCGAGCAGATCGCCGCGCTCGCCGCTCTGCCTGATTACGAGCCCAGCAAAAAGAAGGGCAAACACAGGGGCGCGGCCAAAACGGCCGAAGCCAAACAGACCGAGGGCAAGCCGGAAGCAAAGAAGGAAACCAAGAAAGACGGCAAAGCCATAGTCAAACCCGCGCAGCACAAACCGTCCTCTGGCAAGACCACCGATCGTACCACGACAGCGCAGTAATTCGCTTCGCCCGAGCCGAACGACCGCAAACGCGCGGCCGCGTCAAATTATACAGTGTGTGTCCGATCCACATTCTCGAAATTGTCCGACCGATTTTTGTTCGCTTCTGCATCCCGGGATGCTGCTCGCACGTCTGTCTCAAATCTTGCGGCTGTCGTAGGCCCAGTGCAGCAGGGCTTGGCGCTGCCGCGGCCGACACGTCGGGTCGCCGGGCTCGCAGTGCCGCTTGATCTGTGCGATGTGCCGCCGGATGGCCTTCCATCGTTTGATCTGGCGCGCATCCTCCTGCGGGTTGCGCCGTCCCATGTAATAGCGGCAGTACCATTGAAACCAGCCCCGCGGATCGTCGGGATGGATCCAGCCTTTCCTGCGCCAGACCGAGAGCGGCTGGCTGGCATCGACGCTGAAATAGTTCAGCGAGCGGTCGCGACCTGATTGCGAGAGCCGGGCCTGCGCGAACCAGCTCGCAGGGAATTCCTCGCGACAATCCGTCATGTACTTCCCGGAGAATACGCCGAGCGCAAGCATTTCCTTCGGCGTAAGCTCGGGGCGAAATTCAGGGTCGAAATTGCGCCCGATCGGTTCAGTGAGCGAATAACTATAGCCGCGCTGCATCTTGTCGTTGACGTGCACGACCTTGGGTCTTCGAGTAACCATTCGCGATCCAGCTAGCCGGCCCCCGCCAAGGCGCGGACCTGCACCTCCGCCCGTCCGCAACTTCGTGCTAGAACCAGGCCTTTTCGGGCGGACATTGCTCATGCACGACAAGATAACAATTTCTCACCTGCAACACATGAAGCGGGAGGGGCACAAAAGCGTTGGCCTCGTCGCCTGGGATTATCAAATCGCCCGCATCGCGGACCGCGCCGGCTTCGATTTCATCTCGGTGGGCGACTCGGTCGGCGTCAATCTGTGGGGCCGTTCCGACGTGCTCGACGTCACGCTCGAGGAAATGCTGATCTGCTGCAAGGCGGTGCGACGCGGCATTGAGCGCGCGCTGGTCAGCTGCGACATGCCCTTTGGACCGGTGCAGCAAGGCAGCGACGCCGCGCTAGCCGCCGCACGGCGGCTGATGCGCGAAGGCGGCGCCGACCTGATCAAAATCGACGCCGCCGCCGAATTTCCGCAAGTCGTGCGCGCGCTGGTCGACGCCGACATTCCGGTCTTCGCGCAATTCGGCCTCACCCCGCAGACCGCGCGCAAATACGGCATTCCCTACAGCGCGCAGAATTCACCGGCCGCGCAGGCGAGCGCCGAAGCGGCCAAAAAACTCGTGGATGAGGCAAAGCTTCTTGAAGCGGCTGGCGCGTGCCTCCTCGATTTCACCAATTCCGGTCCGATCGCCGGCGCGGCGGTGGCGGCGGCGTTAAAAATTCCGGTGATCGGCGGTTTTGGCGGCGGACCGTGGCTCGACGGCCGGGTCCGGCTTGCGCACACCGCGATCGGTTATGGCGAGAAATGGCTCGACGCGACGACGGAGACCTACGCCAATACCGCAAGAGCGGCGCTTGACGCATTCACGGCCTTGATCGCGGACGCCCGCGCCGGCCGGCAGATCAAAGGTTGAACACTAAGCAGTAACAGACCCAATTCGCAGGAGTGATGCCGTGAACGATCTGATTCCGCTGGCCGAGACGATCGCGGCGCGCCTGAAGGCGCGGTGCGAGTCCATCGCGATTGCCGAGTCCTCGACCGGCGGCCTGATCTCGGCGGCGCTGCTCGCGCTGCCTGGCGCCTCGGCCTACTTTCTCGGCGGCGCGGTCGCTTACACCCGCCAAGCCAAGGTACTGCTGCTCGACCTGGACGAAGCTGCACTCACGGAATTTCGCCCGGCAACCGAGCAGCACGCACTATTGCTTGCGCGCGGCGCGCGGGCACGCTTCGCCGCATCGTGGGGCCTGGGTGAAACCGGCGCGACCGGACCGACCGGCAACCGCTATGGCGATCCGGCCGGCCACACTTGTCTCGCTGTCGCTGGCATCGTCGAGCGGACTATTACGCTCGAGACGGGCAGCGCCGAGCGGCTCGCCAACATGCATGCTTTTGCGCGTGCCGCACTTGAAATTTTGGCCGATGCGATACCGGTACGGCAATAAACCAAACGCCGGAACGATGATTGCAATATGAGCGGGCCATCGCTATACAGCCCGCATTCGCGATTGCGCCTGACCTTGTAGTTTCGGCCGCAACGGCCTTCGCCAAGAACACGCAAAATCCGGATATCGAGTCCATGCGAAATGGTTTGTGTGGGTAACGACGCCTTTGCGCGTTTTTATGAGGAGGCCATTCATGGCCACAGGTACCGTTAAATTCTTCAATGCCCAAAAGGGTTTTGGCTTTATTGTTCAGGATAACGGCGGCCCCGATGTATTCGTTCACATCTCGGCGGTCGAGCAGGCTGGCATGCGCAGTCTCAACGAGGGCCAGAAACTCTCGTTCGATGTGCAGGCCGATCGGCGCAGCGGTAAATCCGCTGCGGCAAACCTCCAAGCGATCTAACTTCCGTTCGCAAATGACGCCAGCGCGCAAGCGCTGGCGTTTCTTTTGCGGAAAGGGCAATGACATGGCGAAGAAGCCGGGCACCAATCCCAAGAACGAATTCGTTTTTTTTGACGTGGTCTATGAGGACGGCTCGCAGCGCTCCAATCGGCGCGTGCCGGCCGAACTGCTGTCCGGCCTGGAAAAAGACGAACCCGCGCGCGGTTTCATCATCGAGCAGGATCGCGACATCGCCGAGAAATCAGGACGTCCACCGCTGTCCATAAAGAGCATTCGTCGCGCCGGCGTAAAGCGAACAGCGGCCCGTTAACGTGCGCCGCTGCTCGGACCTGTGCACAATGATCGCCCGCAGATGCGGCGCGGCAACCGGCCAAGTCGTGTTTCGCTGCGGACCTTAATCAAAATAACACGCGACGAGACCCGATTTCCCAACTACTCTAGAAGTCAATGCTGCTTTTTATATAGTTAGCAGAGCGCACCGGCAGGGACAGGCGCCCCAGCACTGTCGCAGGTCGGCGGATCCGATCTATCACTGAAAGGGAGGATGCCGTGACCAGCCACAAGTTTAAGATTGGCCAGTCAGTAAATTACACATCGGGACCGTTCGGCGCGGGCAGTGCAAGCGGCGTCTATCAGATCACGAAACTGCTGCCGCCCGAAGGCGATGACTTCCAGTACAAGATTAAAAGCGCCACCGAGCCGCATGAAAGGGTGGCAAAAGAAAGCCAGCTTGATCGCATCGGATAATGCCGCAACTCTGATCGAAGGCTAATAGCCATGACATTCGATTACGCCGCATCAGCCGAACTGTTCATGCCGAAGCGCAAGCGTGGTATGCGCCAGCCGCTCAGTTATCGTCGGTTCACCACCGCAGCAGAGGCCATTCGTTTCGCCGTAGAAGAATTGCCCGCCGTTCGCACCATGGGTCCGTGGATGCAGGTGGGAGACGAACGCTTTAACAGCGATGACATTCGGCGCCTATACGACAGCACCAGTTATCCGCGGCGCCGTCGCATGCGGAAATCGCGATAAACATCCATGTTGGCTGGCGGCGACGAATACGTGGCGCCTGATAAGGGCGGATAGCGCCGGAATCATGCCGACCGTGGTCATCGATAGCATCGCGACGCGCTATGAAGTCGTCGGCTCGGGGCCGCCGCTGTTGATTATGCGCTGGGCGCCTTCAACGCGGTGGTCGAGGCGCGGTCGACGCTCGGCGTGTATCAGAAGATCAAACTGCTTGACCACCTGCCGGCGCCTTTCACTTGCATCCTGTTCGACCGGCGCGAATGCGGCCAATCCGGTGCCGAGCCGATCACCACGACGCATTACGTGGCGCAAGGCAAAGGCCTGCTCGACCACTTGCACATCTCGCGCGCGCATCTCATCGGCGGCTGCAATGGGCTGTGCGCCGGTTGTTGCCTTTGCCTTTGCCTTTGCCTTTGCCTTTGCCTTTGCCTTTGCCTTTGCCTTTGCCTTTGCCTTTGCCTTTGCCTTTGCCTTTGCCTTTGCCTTTGCCTTTGCCTTTGCCCATCCGGACATGGTGGCGAGCATGATCCTGTAGCGCGGAGGCCCGTGGGCCTCGGTGATCAAGCGCGATGCGGACTTTGCCGTGACCTATGCGCGGCAAGATCCCCAGCAATACATCGCCACCTGCGAGAACATGCGCGACGCGTTGTTCGACCGCGACACCGCGCCGGGCGCCACGTCCGAACAGCTGATGCGCGTCGCCATTCCGGCTTTTATCGTGCCCGGCCACGATGCCGCGCACGCCACC
>Ga0335081_10022335_pt1 | contig 10240 bp, 8 predicted proteins | sample Lox_Sample_35_FD_206713 | JGI IMG/M metagenome (GOLD analysis project Ga0335081, IMG submission 206713) | Soil microbial communities from Loxahatchee National Wildlife Refuge, Florida, United States - Lox_Sample_3.5 | ecosystem: Environmental > Terrestrial > Soil > Wetlands | place: USA: Florida...
CTTCCCCGCATCATCCCCGCCCGCGAATGGGCCAAGATTGAAAAGGGACTCACCCAGCGCCTCACCGCCCTCAATCTTTTCCTGCGTGACATCTATCACGAAGGCCGCATCCTGTCCGACCGCGTTGTTCCTCGCGAACTCATTTACAGTTGCAAACACTTCCGCCGCGAGATGCGCGGCCTTAATGTTCCCCGCGACATCTACGTCAATATTTGCGGTACCGATCTCGTTCGTCTGCCCGACGGCAGCTTCGCCGTCCTCGAAGACAACCTCCGGGTCCCCAGCGGCGTTTCTTACATGCTCGCCAACCGCAAAGTCCTCAAGCGCGTGTTCCCCACGCTCTTCCGCGACTATGGCGTCTGGCCCGTGGACCATTACCCGCGCGTCCTCCTCGCCACGTTAAGATCGCTCGCTCCCGAAAACTGTCCCTATCGCCACGATCCCACCACCGTTCTCCTCACTCCCGGCGTCTCCAACTCCGCCTACTTCGAGCACACTTTCCTCGCCCAGCAAATGGGCATCGAGCTCGTCGAAGGCCGCGACCTCCTCGTCCACGACAATGTCGTCTACATGCGCACCACCGCCGGTCTCCGCCGCGTGGACATCATCTACCGCCGTGTCGACGACGATTTTCTCGACCCCATCTGCTTCCGCCCCAATTCCATCCTCGGCGTTCCCGGCCTCTTCAACGCCTATCGCGCCGGAAACGTCGCCCTGGCCAACGCTATCGGCACTGGCGTTGCCGACGACAAGGCCGTCTACGCGTATGTCCCCGAAATCATCCGCTACTACCTCAATGAAGACCCAATCCTCCAAAACGTGCCCACATTTCTCATGGCCGATCCAGCGCAACGCCAGCACGTCTTGGACAACCTGGAAAAAATGGTCGTCAAAGCCGTCGGCGAATCCGGCGGCTACGGTATGCTCATCGGCCCGCATAGCACGCACTACCAACGCGAAGAGTTTCGCGCCCGTGTTCTGGCCGATCCGCGCAACTACATCGCGCAGCCGACGCTTGCACTTTCCAGCGCTCCCTGCCTGCTGGATGGCGAAGTCGAATCCCGCCACATCGATCTTCGGCCTTATATCCTCATGGGTGAGAAAGTCACGCTCGTCCCCGGCGGCCTCACCCGCGTCGCCCTCCGCAAAGGTTCCCTCGTTGTGAACTCCTCGCAGGGCGGCGGCAGCAAAGACACCTGGGTCCTGCGTGAAGGCGAAGCCGGTGGAGACCTCCTCGACGAAGTCCGCGAACAGCTTGGCGCCCTGACTTCGGAACTCACCCCCAAGCGCCTCGCGCAGGAGAAAGCCTCGTGAGCACGCGCGCGCCTCGCAACTTTTTCGTCGAATCGTTCCGCCGCGACGTCGGCATGCTCTCCCGCGTCGCCGACAGCCTCTACTGGATGGGCCGCTACCTCGAGCGCGCCGAACACACCGCGCGCCTCGTCAACGTCGAACTCCAGCTCTGGCTCGACCAGTCTCCCGAAATGGGCGCCGGCCGCTGGCGCTTCCTTCTCGAAGCCCTCAGCGCTCCGCCGTCGGAGGGCCCTGTCGATCCGACGAAACTCGTCAACACGCTCGTCTTCAGCCGCGCCAATGCCTCTTCCATCGTCTCCAGCGTCGCGGCCGCTCGCGAGAATCTTCGCCACGTCCGCGAACAGTGCAGCTCCCGCATGTGGGAACAACTCAACCGTCTTTATCTGGATGTCATCGAGGTGAGGCCTCAGGAGGAATGGTTCCTCAAATCCCACGACTTTTTCAGCGTTATCACCGAAGGCGCCTACCTCTTCCACGGCATCACGGACGCCACCATGAGCCACGGCGAAGGCTGGCAGTTCATCCAGCTCGGGCGTTACGTCGAACGCGCCGACACCCTCACCACGCTGCTCGAAACCCACTTCCGCCGCGTGCCCTCCGACTTTGAGCGCCCCGTGGAAGGCGCCGAATATCTCGAATGGGTCGGCCTGCTCCGCGATTGCGTCGCCTTCGAGGCCTATTGCAAGAAACACACCGCCGAACTCCGCCCCATGCGCGTGGCCGAATTTCTCATCCTCAATCCGGAATTCCCGCACTCCATCCGCTTCTCCGTCGATCGCGTCAACGCCGCCCTGCATCTGATCAGCGATCTCACCCAGCGCGCCGCCAAGCTCCCCACGCGCATCGCCGGACGCCTCCGCGCCGAGATCAGCTACAGCCAGATCGAAGAAATCATCGCCAATGGGGTCCACACGTATCTGCAAAAAGTCCGCCACGACTGCGGCGAGATTCACAGCGCCATCAACGAAATCTATTTCGACTATCCCATTGAAGCGGAAATCGCCTCGTGAGCGCATCGTCCATGCCCACTATCTACTCCATCAAGCACCTCACCAGCTTCGTCTATTCGCCGGCCGTCGGCGAAACCTTCATGGAAGTCCGCCTCCAGCCCCGCAGCGACATGCAACAGCGCTGCATCGCTTTTTCGCTCGACGTGAATCCCCGCACCACCGTCATGCTCTACCGCGATTTCTACGGGAACGCCGTCCACCATTTCGACATTCCCGGGCGCCACGAATCCATTCAAGTCCTCGGCGAATCCACCGTCGAAATGCTTCCCCGCCTCGATGTTTCAAGCCTCCCGCAAAGCGATTGGGTAGAACTCGATGAACTCGTCTCCCAGGGGGACTACTGGGAAATGCTTCTGCCCAGCCAGTTCGCCTGCAACACCGAAAAACTTGAACAGCTTCGCGCCGAACTCGGCCTCGAACGCAAAGGCGAGCCTCTCGACCTGCTCCGGCAACTCAATTCCGCCCTTTATGACGCCTTCGAATACGCGCCCAACGCCACCCGCGTGGACTCTCCCATCGACGATGCCCTCGCAACTCGCAAAGGCGTCTGCCAGGATTTCGCCCACATCATGATTGCCCTTGTCCGCCAGCTGAAAATTCCCTGCCGCTACGTCAGCGGCTATCTCTACCACGAAGACAAATGCCACGACCGCTCGCCCGCCGGCGCCTCGCACGCCTGGGTCGAAGCGTACCTCGGCGAAGCCGGCTGGGTGGAATTCGATCCCACCAACAATCTCATGGGATGCGAGCGACACATCCGGGTCGCCGTCGGCCGCGACTATGCGGATGTTCCTCCCACCCGCGGCGTCCACCGCGGCGAATCCGCAAGCGAACTCGCCGTCACCGTCCATGTGTCCTTGGTAGACGCCCCCAAGCCCGAAGACCTCTCTCCCGCCGTGGTCCTCCGCTCCAAGCGGCCCTCCGCACCCACTTCCGACTCCACCTTCAATTCCTCCCAAGCCCAGCAACAACAGTAAAGGTTTAATTCCCGTAGCACAGGCATTCCTGCCTGTGCCCCGAGCCACAGCGGCGCATCCCACACCCTGCGACACCGATCCACCTCCACCTCTGCCCTCTTTCGATATTTCAATTTCCAATTTCCCTTTAAAATCAACGCCGAAACCCACCCGCTCCGACTTGTGACGTATAACCTTTCTCCCAGCCCCGGAACCTGCCAGATTTGTTATGCTGATATCACAGGACTTATGACAAATCCGGCCTCTCCCATCACCCGAAAAGAACTTTTCCTTCGTGCCGCTCGCTGCGAACCCGTTCCGCGCCTCCCCGTGTGGATGATGCGCCAGGCCGGCCGCTATCTCCCCGAATACCGCGAAATCCGCGCCAAACATTCGTTCCTGGAGGTCTGCAAGACCCCGGATCTCGCCGTCGAAGTCTCCCTCCAGCCCTTTCGCCGCCTTGGTGTGGACGCCATCATCATCTTCTCGGACATCCTGATTCCCGCGGAAGCCATGGGCCTGCCCCTCGAACTTGAAGACAAAGGCCCCAATCTCCCCGAGCCGGTTCGCACCGAAGCCGACGTCCGCAAGCTCCACATCTTCGATCCCGAAAAGGAAACCGGCTTCCTGATGGAAGCGCTGCGCCGCGCCGTCAAGCAAGCCGGCCCCGATGTTCCGGTGCTTGGTTTCGCCGCGTCGCCCTGGACGCTCGCCTGCTACATGGTCGAGGGCCGCACCAAGGAAGGCTTCGCCACCGTCAAAAATTTTCTCTATAGCGAACCCAAAGTCTTCCGCGAACTCCTTCACAAAATCGCTCAGGCCACCATTCTCTACTTAAGGGCGCAAATCGCCGCCGGCGTCAGCGCGGTGCAACTCTTCGACACCTGGTGCGGCGAACTCGACCTCCACGACTACACCGAATTCGTCCTCCCCGCGGTTCAGGAAATCATCCAGGGCCTTGGGAACAAGGTCCCGGTCATCTATTACACCAAGGCCTCGCACCATCTCCTCCCCTCCGTGGTGAAAGCCGGAGCCAACGTACTCAGCGTGGATTGGCGCATTCCTCTCAGCGAGGTCCGCAAACTGGCCGGCCCGCGCGTTGCCCTGCAAGGGAATCTCGATCCCGCGGTCCTCTTCGCGCCGCACGAAAAGATCCGGCAACAAACGCTGGATATCGTCGCCGAACTTTCCGGTCAAGGGCACATTTTGAATCTCGGCCACGGCATTCTGCAGCACACGCCCGTGGAAAACGCGCAACTTTTCATTCACACTGGCCAGCAAGCCGTGCTGGAACAGGCACAGCCGGCGGTGCCGTCGCGCCGCTGAGCAAGGAGGAGACCCCGTGCCTACAATGAATCCAACCCTTCACCAGATGCAGGAAGACCTCTCGGTCGGCGAAGATTTCGTCAACCGCTACAATCGTCCCGGCCCGCGCTACACCAGCTACCCCACCGCGCCCGTCTGGACCGACTCTTACGGCCCGAACGACTTCGAACAGGCCATGCAGTCTGCCGACCAGAAGAAGAGCCCCGTCTCGCTGTACATGCATCTTCCCTTCTGCGAAAGCCTCTGTCTGTTTTGCGCGTGCAACGTCATCATCCGCAAAGACAAGAGCGGCACGCCCCCGTACCTGGACATCCTGAAAAAAGAAATCGACCACGTCGCCAGCCGCGTCTCCCGCGACCGCGAAGTCGCGCAATTCCACTGGGGCGGCGGCACGCCCACCTATCTCTCGCCGGAACAGATCGAAGATCTCTTCGAATACACGCGCGCCCGCTTCACCTTTGCGCCAGACGCCGAAATCGGCATTGAGGTCGACCCCCGCGTCACCACCCGCGCGCACATGGAAGTCGTCCGCAAGATGGGCTTCAACCGCCTGAGCATGGGTATCCAGGATTTCAAGCCCGAAGTCCAGAAAGCCATCCACCGCATCCAGCCTTACGAAGTCACACGCGACATCATCGCCACCGCGCGTCAGCTCGGCTTCGACAGCATCAACGTCGATCTCATCTACGGTCTGCCCTACCAGACCGGCGAAAGCTTTGCGCACACGGTCGAGCAGATCGTCAGCCTCTCGCCCGACCGCATCGCCATGTTCAGCTACGCCCACGTGCCCTGGCTCAAGAAGCAGCAGGGCTCCTTCGTGAAGTTCCTCCCCGAAGGCATGAAGAAATTCGACATCTTCCGCAACGGCCTGCTGAAATTCCTCGAAGCCGGGTACCTCTACATCGGCATGGACCACTTCGCCAAGGAAAACGACGAACTCGCCGTCTCCCAGCGTAATCGCACGCTGCACCGCAATTTTCAGGGCTACACCACCAAGGCCGGCGCCGACCTTTACGGCATGGGTATCACCGCCATCAGCGGCATTCAGGAAACCTACGCGCAGAACTACCGCGACATCCCTTCCTGGGAAAAAGCCGTCAACGAACACGGCGTCGCCACCATGCGCGGCTACCACCTTTCCCAGGACGATGTCATCCGCCGCGAAGTCATTAGCCGCCTGCTGTGCCACACCGTCATCGTCAAGGACGAAATCTCCAAAAAGTTTGGCATCGATTTTGACGAATATTTCGCTCCAGAATTGGAACGCCTCAAAATGCCGCAGGAGGATGGCCTCGTCGTCATCAACGGCAAGGAAATCCGCACCGCCTGGCTGGGTCGCATCTTCATCCGCAACCTCGCCATGGTTTTTGATCCGTATCTCGAGAAGCAGCAGCTCGCGTCCCGGCCGCTCTTTTCCAAGACCCTCTAATCGGCTTCTGAGAGACCGGGAGGACACGACTTGAGTCGTGCCTTAAAAGTCCGAGGAAATCTGGGGCTTTAGCCCCTGAGGACCAAAGCTGGAGGTCGGAGTCTTAGGTGAGGCGCAGTGCTCTAGCTGGGGGTCGGAACTTTCGTTTATCCTGACCTTCGAAGGGCTCCGACATTAACGCTCCGTCCATTTTTGGGGCTTTAACCCCTGAGGACTTGCTTCGCTCCCTTCCTCCTCGCAAATGTGGCACTAGCTGCACCAAAGGCCAAACACATGTCCACTCGAGTTGAAGCTCTCGTCGTCGGCGCCGGCATTTCCGGCCTGACCACCGCCTACGCGCTCGCCAAATCCGGCGTTGCCGTCCGCGCCGTCGAATCCGCGCCTCGCCCCGGCGGCGTCATCCAATCCGTCCGGCGCGACGGCTACCTTCTCGAATGTGGCCCGCAGAGCTTCAGCGGCAACGGCGCCATAACTTCAATTTGCAAAGATCTGGGCATTCTGGAAGAACGCGTCCTTGCCGATCCCAAGGCGGCTCGCTACGTCTTGATCGATGGAAGACTCCAGGCCGTCCCCATGGGTCCCGGCCTGCTAACTTCTTCCTTCATGAGCGGCGGAACTCGCGGCGGCATCCTCCGCGACCTTTTCGGCAAGAGCGAAGCCCCGGAGCCCGACGAATCCGTTGCCTCCTTCATCCGCCGCAAATTTTCGGCCACGCTGCTCGATCGCCTCGTCGGCCCGTTCGTCTCCGGCATCTACGCCGGCGATCCGGAAAATCTCAGCCTCCGCGCCGCCTTCCCCATCCTCTATGAAGCCGAAAAAGCCCGCGGCAGCATCATTCGCGGCGCCTTCGCCGTGATGAAGCAGCGCAAAGCCGCCCGCGGCAATGCACCCCAACCCCCGCGCGAGAAAGCCACGCTGCAAACCTTCCGCAACGGCAACGAAACTCTTCCGAACGCCCTAGCGAAATATCTCGGCGAAAAGCTCTCCTGCGGCACGGAGATCCTCCGCCTCGAGGCCCTCCCGGCGAACCAGGAACCAAATTCGCCGCGTTTCCGCCTCACCCTGCGCGGCTTAAAGGGAGAAGAAGTCGTAGAGACCGAGCGGCTGAGCCTCGCGACGCCGACCGACATCGTCAGCAAACTCCTCGGCTCGCTCGACGCAGGTTTCAGCGCATCGCTGGACGCGATTCCCTACTCCGGCATCGCGGTCGTCGCGCTCGGCTACGCGAAGCAGGACGTCGCCGACCCGCTCTCCGGCTTCGGTTTTCTCGTTCCGCGCTCTTCCGGCCTCAGCATTCTCGGCACGGTCTGGAACTCCTCGCTTTTCCCCGGCCGCGCACCCGAAGGCCACGCTTTGCTCACCAGCTTCGTCGGCGGAGCCACCAACGCCGCCGCCCTCGACAAATCTCCCGAGGCGCTCGCCGCGCAAGTGCATCGCGAACTCGCCCCCATGCTCGGCATTCGCAAAGATCCGGCCTTCTCGAATGTCCTCATCTGGCCGCGCGCCATTCCGCAATACAATCTCGGCCACACCGCCAGAATCGCCGAGCTCAACGCCTTGCGCGCCCGATTCCCCGGCCTCTATTTCGCCGGCAACTATCTCAACGGCCCCGCCATCGGCACTTGCGTCGAACAAGCCCTGAAAACCGCCGACGAAGTCCGCATCAGCTTCGCCAACTAGCGCGTAAAGTGTGTCTGGCACTGCGTAACGTCTGTTCACGAACCAGCGCCGCAGGCGCGGCACAACGCTAGCCCAGGCCGTAAGGCCTGGGCTCACGCGAAGAACAATTTCCAAGCGCCGCAGGCGCGGCACAAATCCTCACAATCACGCGCTCATCCCTCTTCTCATCGCCACGAACTCCGCTCGAATTCCTCCACCGCTTACCCAAACATATATCGCGAATCCGGCTCGATCCCATGCCGCTTCAACAACGCCAAAAACTCCGCCTGAAAATCCATCCTCTTATGATGTTCTGCTTGATTTTGAATATACCGCTCGACCGCCGGAATATTCGACGCGCTCACGCTAAACGCTCCATACCCTTCCTGCCATGCGAAGCCTTTCTTCTTCTGCCTCGCCCAATGTGACGAATTTGCCTTAATCGTTGCCACGGCTTTTGCCAGAGGGACCGCCGGCGGCACCTGGATCAACAAATGAACATGGTCCTCTGCCCCGCCAATCAAATACACCCGGACGTCAATCTCACGGCAAATTCCTGCCATGTAGGCCCACAAATCGGATTGCAATTCTCGTGGGATGCACTTCACTCTGGACTTCGTGCTGAAGACGATATGAACGGCGTTTTTGGCGTAGGTGTGTGACATCTGCCGCGCCTCCGGCGCTCCTGCGGAGAAGGTCACCTGTCCCAGCGCTTCCGCGCTGGGCTACCCTGTACCGCGCCTCCGGCGCTCGCCATATATATCACACGATTATGTAATCTTATAGATATTCCTTATCCTTCACCCGCCAAGTCTGCCCGGCCATCAATCCTCCGAGGTGCCTCCGGCCACCCAACCAGCGCCGCAGGCGCGGCACAACGCTTGCCCAGGCCGTAAGGCCTGGGTTCACGTGGGGAACAATTTCCAAGCGCCGTAGGCGCGACACAAAAATACGCGTGACGCCACAACGCTCCCAACCAAACACACCACCGCTGCTGGCCTTACTTCTTCTGGCTTTCCCTGTGCGCCAACCTTATTCCCCGCCGCTTCGCCGCGTCACGCCAACGCCGCTTCTCCTCGGCTGTCTTCACGATCAACGGCGGCACCGGACGCGGCTTTCGCGTCGTTTCGTCAATCGCTACAAACGTCACATACGCCGTGGTCGTCTGCTTCCGCTCCCCAGTCAATATATTCTCCGAAAACACCTCGACGCCCACTTCCACCGAGGTATGAAACACGCGGTTCACCTGCGATTTCAACAACACGATCTCGCCCAGGCTCACCGGGTTTTTGAAATCGATGTAGTCCACCGACGCCGTCACCATGTAGCTGTTCGCGTGGCGGCACGCCGCCATCGCCGCCACAATGTCCACCATGTGCATCACGTGCCCGCCCAGCAGTTTCCCCAGCGCATTCGTCTGCGCCGGCAGCACCACCTCCGCCATCTCCGACGCCGAAGCGCTCACCGGCTTCGCCTTCAACTCCCATCCATCCACACGTTTTCTCAACTCTTTCCGCTTGGCCTTCATCGCTCTCCTTTGGTCCGGCTGCTTGGGCCCTTCGCAACTCTCCACGTATAATACGCAAGACACACATGGCCACACAAAACAAAACCCGCCGCCAAAAATTGGAAGAATTCCTGGCGCAGAATCCCAACGACGCCTTCACCCGCTACGGCATCGCCCTCGAATTCCTGCGCGAAAACGATCTCGCCGGTGCCGAAGCTCACTTCAAAGCGCTATTGGAAGCGAATCCCGATTACGTCCCGGGCTACCAGATGTACGCGCAGGCCCTTGCCGAGCGCGACCGCGCCGAGGAAGCCAAAGCACTCTTGAATCAGGGAATCGCCGCCGCCAACCGGCAGGGCAACCAGCACGCCCGGTCTGAGATGGAAGTCCTTCTCGCCCAGCTCAATTAGCGTATTCTCTCGCTGTCCCTCTTTAGGAGGCAGGACCTTCAGGTCCAGCGTTTGCGCGTTCTGGGAAAAGGAGCTTTCGCCCCTGAAGAATTGATTTTCCGTCGCCCCATCTAACAAATCGTTCCCGGCTTCTTCGCCACAAACATCCCATACACAAACGCGCCCGATGCAAACGCTGCGCGCATCGCCCGGAAAGACTTCAAGTTCTTTACAAAATCCCGCCCCAGCTTCGCCGCCAGCACCCAGAACGACGGGTCGGCCACAATATCCAGCGCCAGGTCCCATGATTTCGCGCACTGTTTCGTCAAATCCTCGCGGCACACAATCTCCAGTCCCGCCGCCCCCAGCCACTCCTGGTACCGGTCCATCTCCGCCAATTGCACAAACATCCCTTCATCAATCGGCGCGATATACTTCTTCTCCTCCGCTGCGGTCAGCCCCGGACGCTTGAACCAGTCCGTGAGCGCAAACACGCCGCCCGGCTTGAGATACTTCACCGACGACGCAAAAAATCCAGCCCGGTCGTGATAGTGCGAAATCGACTCCGTCGACCACAACACGTCAAACGGCTCCGCAAACGCCATTGCCTCGGCGTCCATCCGCAAAAATCGGGAATTGGCTCCTTCTTT
>Ga0335081_10022336_pt1 | contig 10240 bp, 7 predicted proteins | sample Lox_Sample_35_FD_206713 | JGI IMG/M metagenome (GOLD analysis project Ga0335081, IMG submission 206713) | Soil microbial communities from Loxahatchee National Wildlife Refuge, Florida, United States - Lox_Sample_3.5 | ecosystem: Environmental > Terrestrial > Soil > Wetlands | place: USA: Florida...
GTCCGGCAGCATCTTCACCGCCAGATACGGCGTGATGATCCCGGACACGAACCACGAGAAGACGACCGCCGTGCCGACGATCCAGAAGATACCGCCCGCGTACTCGCCGGTGGTCGACTTGGAGAAACCAATCGGCATGAAGGCCGCAGTGGTGATGAGGGCACCGGTCAAGCGCGGCATCGCGGTCGCTGCATAGGAAAACGCAGCGGCCTTCACGCGCTCCCATCCCTCCTCCATCTTCACCACCATCATCTCGACCGCGATGATGCCGTCGTCGACGAGCAGGCCGAGGGCGATGATCAGCGAGCCGAGCGAGACGCGCTCGAGGTTCCAGCCCATCGCCAGCATGACCAGCGCGACGACGCCGAGCACGATGGGCACCGAAAGACCGACGACGATGCCCGTGCGCCAGCCGAGGCTGACCAGGCTGACGATGAGCACGATCGTGAGCGCTTCCAGCAACGAGCGCTCGAATTCCCACACGGATTCACTGACGACCGTCGGTTGATCGGCCACGCGCTCGAGCTCGACGCCGTAGGGAAGCTCCGACTGCACGTTGGCGACAGCGGAGTCGAGCGCCTTGCCGAGCTGGACGATGTTGCCGTCGTCGGTCATCACGATGCCGAGCATGAGAACCTGCTGGCCGTTGTGGCGTACCGTGTAGGTGGGGGGATCCTCGTAGCCGCGCGTAATCGTGGTGAAGTCGCCGAGCTTGATCACGCGGCCGCCCGCGGCGATCGGAACGTTGCGGATGTCCTCCAGGCTGTTGAACTGGCCAGTGACCCGCACCATGACACGGTCGGTGTTGGTGTCGATCTGGCCGCTTGCCAGCACGCTGTTCTGGTTGTGCAGGCTTTCGGCGATCATGAGCGGCGTGATCCCGAGCGCGGCCAGCCGCTCGTTGGAGAACTCGACGTAGACCTTCTTGGCCTGCTTGCCATAGATGTCGACCTTCTTGACCATCGGCACCTTGAGGAGCCGCCGCTTGATGTCCTCGGCGATGTCGGAAAGCTCCCACTGATCGATGCCGTCCCCCTTCACGGCATAGAGCAGGCCGGTCACGTCGCCGTATTCGTCGTTGAAGATCGGACCGATGACGCCCGCGGGCAGCTCGAGCTTGAGGTCGCTGAACTTCTTGCGCGCCTGGTACCACGCCTCGCGCTGGTCCGCGTGCGAGGTACCGCCCTTCACCGTGATCGTCATGCCGCCGTAGCCCTGGCGCGCATAGGTCACGACTTTTTCGAAATGATCGAGCTGCTCGAACTTCTTCTCCATTCGATTGAGCACTTCGTCCTGCATCTGTTGCGCCGTCGCGCCGGGCCAGATCACGAGCGCCGTCATCGACGGCACGGAGAAGTTCGGGTCTTCGAGCTGGCCCAGCTTCCCGAAGCCCAGCACGCCGCCGATCATGATGGCGAGAATGAGGAACAGCACGATGGCGCGGTGGCTCAGCGCCCATTCGGTGAGGTTGAACGACTTCATCGGGCGGCCCGTTTCGATTCGAGGTTGGACGCGACGCCTGGTAGCGCCACCTTCAGGCCCGGCGCCATCTTTTGCACGCCCGCGGTGACGACGAGCGCGCCGGCCGATGGCCCGGAAACCAGCACGTCGTCGTTGTGATAGCCGTGCACGGAGACGGCAAGTAGCTTGACCGTTCCGACCGCCTCGGTCCCTTCTCGACCCACGACCCAGACGGCGGGCTGACCCTTGTTCTGGGTGATCGCCGCGGCCGGGATCGCCGCGCTGGTGCTCTCGCCGGCCGGGCGTTCGACCACCAGCGTCGCGGTTGCGCCGAGCGGCAGCGGCCTCGGCGTCGCTGGCTTCAGGCGGGCGCGGAAAGTCCTCGTTTGCGGCGACGCCTGCGGCGAGAGTTCCCGCAACACGACGTCAAACACCTGGTCGGGCGCGCTCGCGAGCCATGCCTTGTAGCGCGAGGTCTTGAATGCGGCGAGGGCGTCTTCGGGCACGTTGACCACGATTTCCGGCTCGGCCTCCTTCGCGATCGAGACGATCGGCTGCCCTTCGGCCACGACCTGGCCGACCTCGAACTTCACGCTCGTGACCACCCCGTCCTGCGATGCGCGCAGCGTCGTGTATTCGAGACGGTTGCGCGCGAGATCGAGCTTGCGCGCATCGGCTTCCGCGACGGCGCGGGTCGTCTGCGCATTGCTCTGCGCCTTCTCGTCGTCGGAAGGACTGACCGAGCCGTCCGCCTTCAGGGCGTTGAGGCGCTTCCGGTCCGACTCCGCTTGCTGTGCCTGCGCCTCCGCGGCCGCGAGCTGCTGTTGCGCGGCCTCGACGGCCAGCTTGTAGTCGGTCTCGTCGAGCACCGCGAGGACCTCGCCTTGCCGGACCTTCTGTCCCACGTCGACCTTGCGGCTCACGACCTTGCCGCCCACGCGGAAAGCCTGATCGACCTCGTAGCGCGATTGAACCGAGCCGAAGTAGCGGTCTGTTGACTGCGTCTTGTCGTAGCGGATCTCCACGGTGCGAACGGCTCGCAACGGTTCGGGTGGCGGCTCATGCGAGCAGGCGGAGAGGATCGCCCCGATCGATAGGGCGAGAAGCGACATGGGGAGAGGGCTTTTCACGACAGTTCCTCGTGTAAGTCAGGTTTCATGAATTTGGCGTCGACGCTGCAGCGGGCCCGGCGACAGGCTCGAACGGTTCCCAGCCGCCGCCGAGAGCCTTGTAGAGTTGCACGCTGTCGAGCAGCGTCTGCGTGTTGCTGTCGTTCGCGCCGACCCGGACCGCCAGGCGCGTGCGCTGCGCGTCGAGCAGCGGCAGAAGGTCGATCTGCCCGCGGTCGTAGAGCGATTGCGCTCGGCCGAGGGCTGCCTCGGCCGAAGCCGACGCGCTCTGCAGCAGTTGCGCCCGCTGCCGTTCATCGTCGAGCGCGACCAGGCTGTTCTCGACGTCCTCGAGGGCGCGCACGATGGCATCCTCGTAATGGAGGACCGCTTCCTTCTGGCGGCTCTCGGCGATGTCGTTGATCGCCTGCGTGCGTCCCGCGTTGAAGAGGGGCATCGCGAGCAGCGCCGCGACATTCGTGAACCGCGCCGCGCCGAGCGCCATGCCGTTCACATCGAGGCCTTCGCCGCCGAACATGGCGCCGAGAAAGAGCCGCGGGAACCATTCGGCCATCGCCTGCTGGCGTCGCGCGTTGGCGGCGTCGAGTTGCGCTTGCGCGGCCAGCAGATCGGGGCGCCGCTGGAGCAGTGCGGCCGGTTGTCCGGCATGCGTGGCTGGGACGGCGATGTCGCCGCGCGACGGAACGATGGCGGAAGCGTTGAACGCCTGGTCGCCGATCAGCACCGCGATGCGGTGCCGCGAGACCGCGGCGAGCGTCTCGAGCGGCGGTATCGCGGCGCGAGCCTTCGAGGCTTCCGTCTGCGCGCGCTCGACGTCGAAGGGCGTGGCGAGGCCGACGCGTTGCCGGGCGGTGACGAGCCGCAGGGTTTCGTCCTGCGCGGCCGATATCGCGCGTACGGTGTCGAGCTGCCGCAGCGCGCCGGCGAGCGTGAAGTAGTTGGTTGCGACATCGGTCACCACCAGCAGCCGAACGCCCCTCGCCATGTTCTCGGTGGCGACCGTGTCCGCCGCGGACGCCGCGGCGCCCGCGCGCAGGCGACCGGCGATGTCGATTTCCCAGGAGACGTCGAGACCGGCCTGCCAGCCCTTCGTGTCCGCGGCCTCCGGAACGACTTGCTTGGTCATCGAGTCGTACCCGGTCCGGTGGTCGAAGCCGGCGCCATGAATGCCGACGCTCGGATACAGCCACGAGCGGCTGATCGTCTCGCCGGCCCGCGCGGCACGCACGCGTTCCGCCGCAATCTTGACGTCCCGGTTCTCGCGCGCGGCGCGGCGGACGAGGTCGGAGAGCACGGGATCGCCGTAGCTGTCCCACCAGGCGACCTCCGGCTCGTCATGGGATGCCGGGGCCGCGGCGAATCGGCTGGGCACGTCGACGGACGCCTGCATGACGGGCGTCGCGCAGCTCGCCAAAGCGAGCGCCAGCGACACCGCGAGGGTAGCCGCGAGGCCGCGGCCTGACCTTTGAGCGAGGCGAGACGGCAGCCTCATCGTCCGACAGACCTGGGCAAATGGCGGCATCGATGACGTGGTCATGAATGATCTCGATTTGCGACCAGCGTAGGGGAAGGCGTGCCGGGAGTCGTCAGTGAAGCGTCGGTGTTCGGTCGGAATGCGGTCGCCTCGAGCGCCGTAGGCCAGCGCCGTTGCGGGTGCGCAATGCGCCCCCTACCCGTTCCACAGGGGCACCCAGGCGGCGATCCTCCGTCCCTTGTAGAAGTGCCCGTTGATGTGCCTGACGAGCGAGTCGGCCAGCTCGCGCGTATCCACCTCGACGACCGTGGCGGGAGCAGAGCCCTCCGTGATCAGCTTGATCTCGCCGACATGAGCCCACCGGCTCAACGCCTCGCGGATCTCCTCTTCCGAGACGTCCTGCGGCAGATTTTCGATAACGATTTTCATCGGTTGCTGCTCCGTTGTTGCAGATTTCCCGGTCACCGCGGCTCAGATTATGCTCAGGGCGGTGCGATCCGGACCAAGCGTAGGCGCAAAGCAGTGCGGAGTCGTCAGGGTAACGTCGCCGCTGGGTCGGAATTGGGTAAGCGCCATCCCAAGATGGCCGAACCCGTTCCGGGTCGCGCGGCGACATCGACCGCGCGCCGAATGATCACGCCATGATGTTGACGCCGCCGTCGACGTACACCGTGCCGCCCGAGAGCCGCCGGGCGTACGGCGTGGCGAGGTCGGCGCAGGCGAAGCCGACGTCCATGATGTCGACCAATTCGCCGATCGGTGCGCGCTGCGCGGCTTCGTTGAGCAGAAGATCGAAGTCCTTAAGACTCGAGGCGGCTCGGGTCTTGAGCGGCCCGGGCGAGATCGCGTGCACGCGGATGCCCCTGCCGCCCAGCTCGTAGGCCAGGTAGCGGCACGAGGCTTCGAGCGCCGCCTTCACCGGCCCCATCACGTTGTAGTTCGGCACCACCTTGTTGGCGCCGTAATAGCTCATCGCGAACATCGTTCCGCCATCCTTCATCAGCGGTGCCGCGAGCTTTGCCATGCGCACGAACGAATGGCAGGAGATGTCCATCGCGATCTTGAAGCCGTCCGCGGAGCAGTCGAGAAGGCCGCCCTGCAGGTCCGCCTTCGGCGCGAAGGCGATCGAGTGCACGACGATGTCGAGCCGGTTCCACTGCTTCTCGATTCGGGCGAACACTTGCTCCAGCATGCCCGGCGTGGCGACGTCGAGCGGCATGAAGATCGGCGCCTCGAGCGCCTTGGCGAGCGGCTCGACGTAGGTCTTCGTCTTCTCGTTGACGTAGCTGATCGCTAGGTCAGCGCCGAGCTCACGGAACGCCTTGGCGCAGCCGTAGGCGATGGAATGCTGGTTCGCGACGCCCACCACCAGGGCTTTCAACCCCTTGAGGGGCACAGGCGGTAGATCGCTGACCATAGCGAACTCAGCGCGTGGCGCTGGAGAGCAGCGTCCGCGTGTGACGGGCGATCATCAGCTCTTCGTTGGTCGGAATGACCCAGGCGGCGACGCGACTTGCTGGCGTGCTGATCCTGGGACCGTTCGCCTGGTTCTCGGCCTTGTCGAGTTCGATGCCGAGCCAGGCGGCGTCCTTGCACACGCGCTCGCGCAACGCGCGGCTGTTCTCGCCGATCCCCGCCGTGAATACGATCGCGTCGATTCCACCGAGGGCTGCCGTGAGCGAGCCGAGCTCGCGGCCGATACGATAGGCATAGAGCTCGATCGCCATCTTCGCGTCCGGCTCGCCGCTCGCTTCGAGGGTGCGCATGTCGCTGGAGATTCCGGACACGCCGAGCAGGCCCGACTGCTGGTAGATGAGCTTCTCGATGGCGCGCGATTCCATCTTCAGCTCGTCCATCAGATAGAGCATCACCCCGGCATCGAGATTGCCGCAGCGCGTCCCCATTGGCAGCCCTTCGACCGCGGTAAAGCCCATGGTGCTCGCAACGCTTCGGCCGCCCGCCATCGCGCACATGCTCGCGCCGTTGCCAAGGTGCAGCACGATCGCTTTGCCACGCGCTGCCTCCGGGTCGTACTTCGCAAGCGCTTGGGCGATGTACTCATAGGACAGCCCGTGGAAGCCGTAGCGCCGAACGCCGCGCTCGGTAAGCCACTTGGGCAACGCGAACAACTGTGCCACCGGCGGCTGCGCACGATGGAAGGCCGTGTCGAAGCAGGCGACCTGGACCACCTCCGGCAGCCGCTCGAGCAGGAGCCTGATCGGCGAAAGGTTGTGCGGCTGGTGCAAAGGCGCCAGGGGGACGTACTTTTCAAGCGCCGACAAGATCCTCGCATTGACGCGCACCGGCTGCGAATACTCGGTGCCCCCGTGCACGACACGGTGGCCGACACCAGCCAGCCGCAATTGCCCGAACTCGCTCCGCACGAACCCCACCAGGTGGTCGAGGGCGCCAGCGTGACCGAGCTTGACGCCGTCCCCCCAGGATTTTTCGGCGATAAAGGCGCCGGCGCTGTCTTTGGCCACAAAGTGCGGCGCCGTGTGGATGCCCTCGACCTGGCCGCGGGCCTTGAGCTCGGGTCCGCCGTCGGCATCTACGAACAGCGAGAATTTGATGCTCGAGGACCCGGCGTTAACGACGGCGACGGCGTCGGCCATTTCAGGCCACCGCTTTGCCGCTCGCTTCCCGGCGGGCTCTTGCCACCAGCGCCGCGACCGCGCACGAAGCCAGGCGGGTCATGACCGAGTCGGCGCGGCTGGTAAGAATAACGGGAACGCGCGCCCCGAGCACAATGCCGGCGGCATCGGCGTTGGCCAGAAACGACAAGCTCTTCGCGAGCATGTTGCCGGCCTCCAGATCGGGCACCACCAGCACGTTAGCGCGACCCGCCACGGGCGAACTTATCTTCTTGATCTTCACCGCCTCCAGGCTGATCGCGTTGTCGAGCGCGAGCGGGCCGTCGAGGATGGCGCCCGCGATTTGCCCGCGGTCCGCCATCTTGCATAGCGCAGCGGCCTCGATCGTCGAAGGCACGTCGGGATTGACCGTCTCCATCGCCGAGAGTATGGCGACGCGAACCTCCGCGGCGCCAAGCGCGTGCGCGAGGTCGATCGCGTTCTGGACGATGTCGACCTTCTCCTCGAGCGTCGGTGCGATATTCACCGCCGCATCGGTGATGATCAAAGGCTCCGGATAGGTGGGCACGTCCATCACGAAGCAGTGGCTGATCCGACGCGCGGTGCGCAGCCCCGTGTCGCGCTTGACGACGGCGCCCATCAGCTCGTCGGTGTGAAGGCTTCCCTTCATCAGTGCCTCGGCCTTGCCTTCGCGCACGATGGCGACCGCCTGCTCGGCGGAGGCATGACTGAAGGGCGCATCGACGATCGGCAGCCCTGCGATGTCGATCGCGTATTGCCTGGCTGCCGCTTCGATCCGCGAGCGCGGTCCTACCAGGATCGGGGAAATCAGACCCAGGCGTGCCGCGTCGACGGCGCCCTCGAGCGAGCTCTGATCGCAGGGATGCGCCACGGCCGTCGGCGTGGGCGGCAGAGACCTGCAGGAGTCGAGCAGGCCCTGGTATTTTTCGTGACTTCGTTCCGAAACAGGATCTCTCTCGGCCATGGTTAGTTCCTCGCTGCGAGCTTCCTGACCACCGCTCCACGATCACGCAGCGGCCGGTACCCCGCCGGCTCGAGCACGCTTCGGATGCGCGCGAGTGCCGCTTTCTGCTCCGGCGAGGGCTGGATGCGTTGCATCCGCTTGTCCGCGAGCACGCGCTCCAGCAACGTGAGCAGCCGCTCCCGGTCTTTGCGGTCCGCCAGCAGCGCCGGCAGTGTCTGGATCGCCTTTTCCGGTTCGTAGCGGGCGATGATTTCCTGCTCGCCGCCGATGCGGCGCGCCTCGTCCCGCGGGATATCCGGCAGCAGTTCCCGGTACTCCTCGATGAGGTCACGGGCAAGCTGCAGGCGCGAGAGCGGGAGAGGCTCGTCCTTGTGGGCCATCAGGAATGCGACGCGCGCGAGCGCCTCCGCGTAACCACCCTTGTCGATCGAAGCCAGCGCATCCCTGACGAACGGAAGCTCGCGCGGGTCCACCCGCGGCGCGGCCGTTTCGATGCCGCGCCCGTCGCCGAGATAGAAGGCGAAGAGATTGCCGTAGATCTGGAAGAAGGCGGCTTCCCCCATCGCGTCGCGCAGTGCCCGATAGCAATCGAGTGACGCGCTCGTGAGCTCCGATACCGTCGCCTCCACCTTGCGCGCCGGGTGATCTGGAGGAAGCGCCTGCCGCTGGGCCTTGACCGCCTCAGCGGCCGGGGCAAGCCACCACAGCCAGGGATTGAGATCGGAGATCGCCCACCGCTGCCAGCGCAGCGGATGAAACTCGCGCGAGAGCTTGGCGCCATATTCGTTCGCCAGCATCTCGATCACCGGCCGCCCGAAAAGCTCGTACGCGCGCTGATTGAACTCCGATACGACCTTCACGGCCTCGAAGGGCCTTTCATCCGCGCGCTTGAAGCGATTCAGGCGGGCGACGACGTCTTCCAGGCGCGTTTCGACCAGATTCACTTCGTACGCCGGCTTGCCGTCGCCACCCTTCTTCTCCGCGATCTGCATGCCGTACAGACCGGGCGGTAGCGCCTCGATCGACTCCAGCACCGACGCGATCTGCGCTCCCTCCTTCTTCGCCACCTTGCCGGAAACGAAGATGCCCAGATGGCCGACGTCCTCGTGCATCAGACCGACGATCACCTGCCCGTTGGCCTTGATCTCCTCGGTCGAGCCGTAGACATCCGCCACCCAGTTGAAGGCCTGCTGCGGCGGCGTGATGTTGTCGCCCATCGAGGCGAAAAGCACGATCGGCACCTTGATCTTGCGCAGGTCGAAAACCCCGCTCGGACCTGCCGTACCCGACCACAGCTTGTTCCCGACGAAGAGATTCTGCGTGATCCACTCGATCTCCTCGCGGTTCAGCAGGAAGTAGCCGCCCCACCAGCGCTCGAAGTCCAGGAAGCGCTGCGCCTCGGTGTCGACGTTGGCGAACAGCTGGTAGTATTTGTCCCAGAACGTATTGGCGGGGTTGAGGTTCTCGAAGTTCTGCACCAGCCAGGCGCCGTCGAACTTGCCCGCGCCAAGGTCGGAGGTGAGCGAGGCGAGCCACGTGCCGCCGAGAAGGCCCCCGGCGTAGCGCATCGGATTGTCGCCCTCGCCTTCTCTCCACGCGCCGCCCCAGTAGGACATCGGCGCGCCGACCATGACGACCGGACCCGTGTCGTCGGGACTCGACGCGGCGAGCATCATCGCCGCCCAGCCCGCCTGACAATTGCCGACGATTCCCGGCTTCGGAGCGTCGGGATGGAGCTCGCGCACGTGGTGTACGAACTCGCGTTCGGCGTTGCACACGTCGATGAGCGTCTGTCCAGGCTCTGGGTCGCGGAAGAACATGACGAAGTACACCGGATGCCCCTCGTGCAGCGCTATCCCGACCTGGGAGTCGTCCTTGAAGCCGCCGATCCCGGGCCCGTGCCCGCCGCGCGGGTCGATGATCACGTACGGGCGGAGCCTGTCATGCACCGTCACACCCTTGGGCGGAACGATGCGCAGCAGCGCGTAATTGACCGGACGCTTGAGCGTGCGTCCGTCCATGACCATCTCGTAGTCGAAGTGGAGCACAGGCGGCAATCCTCTGCGCTCGTGCTCGAGAAAGTTGTTGCCACGCTGGCGCAGCGTGTCCCAGAACAGGATGGAACGCTGCGCGAAGTCGACGGCGTATTGGGCGTCGCTCGTCGCGGCTTGCCACGGCAACATCGGACTCGCCACCGACCCGGCGAGCTGCTGCTCGCCGGCCCGTTGCACCCGCTTGCCATAGCGCTCCAGTGCCGTCCGCGTGCGGGTTTGAAGCATCTGTGTCACCTTCTCCGAAACCTCGTGGCTCTCCGAAAGCCGTTTAGCTGAGTTGCTCATTGGTCCTTCTTTCTGTTTGCCCGGGACACCGCGGCAGGAATTGGTATCGTCACTTCGGCGTTGCATCGGTCGATCGGCCGCCCGCGTTCACTTCCAGATCGACGGCGATCGACTCGAGCAGCTCGCCACCGGAAGCAAACTCGCGTTGCTCGCCGGTGACGAGGTTCTCCAGCCGCCCGGCAAGCGCACCCGGTTTCGCATCGCTGCGCATCTTGAGCACGTACGCCCGCCGGTTCGGATATTTGGATTCAGGATTG
>Ga0335081_10022337_pt1 | contig 10239 bp, 8 predicted proteins | sample Lox_Sample_35_FD_206713 | JGI IMG/M metagenome (GOLD analysis project Ga0335081, IMG submission 206713) | Soil microbial communities from Loxahatchee National Wildlife Refuge, Florida, United States - Lox_Sample_3.5 | ecosystem: Environmental > Terrestrial > Soil > Wetlands | place: USA: Florida...
GCGCAAAATCCGCGAACTGTTGGTTCGCAAGTTGCCGGTGACGTGCGCCTGCCGGCCAAGAGCACCGTCCATGCGGTGCTCGACCGCCATGGCCTGGTCAAGCGCGCCCGACAGCGCAAGAGCCGCGCCGAGGGCACGCCGCTGTCGGCGGGAGTTGAGCCCAACGCGCTGTGGCTCGTTGCCTTCACCGTCTTGTTCATTCTAGGAGCGGTCAACCTCAGCCTCGTCCGTTCGAAGGCTGATCGTGAATGCGATACAAGACCAGGCCCGTTCAGCTCCGGCTTCAATGCTGGTTTCCAGACTGCGAGTTGCGAGTGCAGCCCCTTTTTCCATTTTGCAGAAGCTTGCCCAATGCCGGCTACGCTTCTTCCACCTGGGTTTGCGCCAGCGCTATGAGGGTTGAAATGGGCGCGGCAGCAGGACTTGAACCCGCATCTCCCCGCCCCTACTATCTCATCAGCCACGACGAGGTTTCAGTCGAAAGCGGAGGCTCTGTCCGTTGAGCTATGCCGCAAAACCGGAGACGGTCAGCTTGCGACGGCCGTCTCCAGTTTTTTCCTTCGTAGGCGCTTCTGCTCGGCCTCCTTCGAGAACTCCGGTTCGAGCGCCTTCAGCTTCTTGATCAGTCCGTCGAATGAATATGCGTTGTTGATCTGCGCCTTCTTTCCCGAGTAGCGCGCGATCCGTTTGATCATTCCGGCCTTTTCGAGCTGGGTCAGATACCGCTGGACCTGACGCGGGCTCTTGTTCATCCGCCGCGCGATCGTATCCTTGGCCGGATACGGGTCACGCTCGGCCTCCCACCAATGCTCGATAACTTGCACGAGCACATTGAACTGCATGGGTGTGATTTTCAGCTTGCCCTGCGCCCGCAGCAGCAGGTTCGGCAAGCCCGTATACCCCAGCTTCATCACCCGGGCTGACCACTTGTCCTCTAAGCGGCGGCCCTGCGGCCTTTTGGTCCGAAGCGGGATGACGTTGTCGGTAGTGGGTGCGTTGCTCATGATACGAAAGTGCTCTCGATTACTACGTTCTGCAATGGCTTGAGGCGCCTTAGGGGAGGTCAAATCTGACTAGGGTCCCGCTGGTACTTGCTGCGTGTTACGGGCGGCTGAATGCTACGTTGCGCTATGTGTTTCTTCGCAGGACACGCGTGACCCTCGCCGGAGGTCTTCTATGTCTCTGAGGGGAGGACGCCAGCGTCTCCCCAAAAATTTTCTGAAAGCTACGCGTCAGCTACTCGATCAGCGCTTCACGCTGCGCATTGGATACTGGCCGCCCGCCGCGCACGCGCCAAAAAGCTGCTCCGAAGTGAGGGCTTTCGTTAGTGCCAAATCAGTGCCAAAGCCAAAAAGCCGAAACTGCCTAAGTATCTGATTTTATTGGTGGAGCCAGGGGGAGTCGAACCCCCGACCTCTTGAATGCCATTCAAGCGCTCTCCCAACTGAGCTATGGCCCCTCCTGGGATCAGGTTTCGGTCATCGGTGATCGCGACGGCACGACGTATTCCGACGCTTGACCGCTGACAGCCGCCTTTCGTTATCCTTCCTCCTCGTTTTCGATGTCGCCGCCGATGATGTCGGTCACGTCGGCGTCCTCTTCCTCCTGTTCCTCGATGAAGGTGGCATCGTCGAGGCTCTCGTCCATCTCGACCTCTTCCTCAAGTTCCGCCTGCGCGGCCTCGCCCGGCTTCTTGCTGCCTTGCGCCTCGGCGTCGGCCTCCTCGAGCGAGACGAACTCGGCATCGTGCGGCTCGGGCGGCGCCGCCTCTTCGACGGGGGCTGGGCTGCGCGCCGGTGGCGGCGGCGCCGATTCGGGCCGCGCGCGCGCGGTTGGCATTTCCACCGGCACGACCTTGCCCGTGTAGGGCGAGATCACCGGATGCTTGTTGAGATCGTAGAACTTCCGTCCGGTATCGGGACAGACACGCTTGGTGCCAAGCTCAGGTTTCGCCACGGCCGAAATCCTTCAATTTGGGAGCTTCACTTGGCTAGTCGCGCAACGCCTGTCAATAGCCGGATCGCGGCGACCGGCCGTTCTCCCTGCCGCCCCGAATCGGCGTTTGCCGGGAGGCAAGATAGGGGACGCGGCGTGGCGGCCCGTGATAGGAGGGCGCGGATTGGACTATGTCCCCATGCCCTTCGATCCCGTTCCCCTCGTTGCCCGTTGTCACGGTCCCCTGAAGGGGCGCGTGCGCGTACCGGGCGACAAGTCCATTTCGCATCGCGCACTCATTCTCGGCGGCCTCACTGTCGGCGAGACCCCGATCAGCGGGCTCCTTGAGGGCGAGGACGTCTTCAATACTGCGCGGGCCGTAGAGGCGCTCGGCGCTCGCGTCGAACGATGCGGCCCCGGGGCGGGGAACTGGCGCGTCCACGGCGTCGGCGTCGGCGGATTTGCCGAGCCGGCGGTGCTTTTGGACTTCGGCAACTCCGGAACCGGTTGCCGGCTGATGCTGGGGGCCGTCGCCGGCTGCCCGATCACGGCAACCTTCGACGGCGACGCGTCGCTGCGCCGGCGGCCCATGCGCCGGGTGCTGGAGCCGCTCGAACGCATCGGCGCGCGCACGCTCGCCTCGACCGACGGGCGCCTTCCGCTGACGCTCGCCGGCGCGCGCGAGCCAATCCCCATCGTGTTCGAGCCGCCGGTTCCCTCGGCGCAGCTCAAGTCGGCCGTCCTTCTCGCCGGCCTGTCGGCGCCGGGCGAGACCGTCATCATCGAGGCCGAGGCGACACGCGACCACACCGAGAGGATGCTCGCCTATTTCGGCGCCGACGTGCGGGTCGAGCGCCATGGCCAGCACGGCCGGCGCATTGCGCTCGGCGGCCAGCCGGAACTGTCGCCGCGACCGGTCGAGGTCCCCGCCGACCCATCCTCGGCGGCGTTCCCGCTGGTCGCCGCTCTGATTACGCCGGGCTCCGAGGTGATCCTCGAGGGTGTGATGATGAATCCGCTGCGCACCGGGCTCGTCGAGACGCTGGCCGAGATGGGTGCCCCGATCGAGCGGCTGGAAAGCCGCAACGAGGGCGGCGAGGAGGTCGCCGATTTGCGCGTGCGGGCCGGGGCGCTGCGCGGCATCGTGGTGCCGGCCGCCCGCGCGCCCTCCATGATCGACGAATACCCCGTCCTTGCCGTCGCCGCTTCGTTCGCCGAGGGGACGACGGTGATGCGCGGGCTCAAAGAGCTGCGGGTCAAGGAATCGGATCGTCTTGCCGCCACCGCCGATTTGTTGCGTGCGAACGGCGTCGACGCGGAGGTCGAGGGCGACGACCTCCTCGTTCACGGCATGGGCCGGGCCCAGGGCGGCGGCCTCGTCGCGACCCACATGGATCATCGCATCGCGATGTCGGCACTGGTGATGGGACTTGCCAGCGAAAAGCCGGTGACGATCGATGACGCGAGCTTCATCGCCACGAGCTTCCCGGGCTTCGTGGAGCTCATGCGGCGGCTCGGCGCGGAGCTGGCGGATTAACGTCGGTGGAGTGAGCGTTCCCCGCGCTCGCCTCTACAACAATACCGACATCGAGTCACTTGATCAGTCGGTTTGGATCATTGATCAAGACGCGTTGGCCAAGCGCATCCGAGACATTGAACGACTTCCGCCGCTTACAGCGAATCTTGCGGCTGTGCTTGGATCGAGCAATGACTGTACGAAGCTCATCCGCTCGGATCGATCGGTTGAGCGAGAGTGTGCGACACCTTCATTCTAACGATAAAGGTCCGCCCGCGTCGGCGGCAGGCCGGACGGCCCGCGCTTTCGCTTCGACGCCAGCGTTTGATAGACGCCGACGGTGCCGCGCTCGAACGCGATCGCCATGCCGGCGAGATAGGCGAGCCACAGCCGGCTTTTGTCTCGGCCGACCTCCGCTTCAGCCGCCGCCATGCTGGCCAGCAGCCGGTCATGCCACAGCCGGCAAGTTCGCGCGTAGTGCTCGCGCCAGCCTTCGACATCGTGAACCTCGAAGCCGTGACGATTGAGATTGGCGATCGTCATGCCGAGATGGTCGACCTCGCCGCCGGGGAAAATGTAGCGCGTCATAACCGCGACTTCGGGGCGTTGCCGGCGGAAGGACTTTTCGTCGTTCTTGGCCGGCCGGCTGATGGCGTGATGCAGATAGAGACCGTCGGGCTTGAGGAGCCGGCTGATGGCCTGGAAATACGCCGGATGATTGTCGATGCCGACGTGCTCGAACATGCCGATCGAGGCGATCTTGTCGAAGCTGCCGTCGCACTGCGCGTAGTCGCGCAGTCCGATCGTGACGCGGTCCTGCAGGCCGAGGCGCGCGATTTTTTCCGCGGCGTAGTCGTATTGCTTCTGTGCGAGCGTCACGCCGTGCGCGCGCACGCCGTAATGTTGTGCGGCGTGGCAGACGAGGGCGCCCCAGCCGCAGCCGACGTCGAGCAAGGTTTCGCCCGGCTCGAGGCGGAGCCGGCGGCACGACATGTCGAGCTTGTTGCGCTGCGCCGTGGTCAGATCACCGGCCCAATCCGTGAAATAAGCGCAGCTGTAAACCAGCTCGGGATCGAGAAAGAGCGCGTAGAATGCGTTCGACACGTCGTAGTGATATTGAACGTTGTCGCGATTGGCGCGCTCGCCGCCGTCGGCCGACGGCTCGGCGCGCACCTGTTCGAGCGGCCACGGACCGCCCCGAGGCATGAACAAAAACCGGACGGCGACATCGAGCGCGAGCCGCTTGTCGAGCGCGCGCAAGAAATCCTTGGTACGCACTTTCGGCCGCCGCGTGGCGGCATCGAACAGGGTGCCGTTGCGCAGATCGAGGCGGCCGGTCACCCACAGATTGAGAATGGTGTCGAGTTTCGGCCGCCGCACCAGCGCCGCGATCGCGCCGTCGTCGGCGATCTGCAGCGCCAGCGCGCCCGGCGCCAGATCGCCGGGTATCGTCGAACCGTCCCACAGGACAAATCCGAGATCGAGACCGAGCCGCTCGCGCAGATGGGCCAGCAGCTTCCTCACGCTGGCGAGCCGGGTCGCGGCGGACATGCGGTCTCCTGCGGGCCAGACAGATCAGGCGCGGCCGAGGACCAGGACCGCGTTCAAGCCGCCGAACGCGAACGAGCTCGACATGGCGTTGCGGAGCGGCGCGTTGCGAGCGGCGTTCGGCACGAAATCGAGATCGCAGTCCGGATCGGCCTCCTCGAAATTGGCGGTCGGCGGAATCGTCTGGTGATGCAGCGCGAGCGCGGTTGCGACCAGCTCCAAGGCGCCCGCGGCGCCGAGGCTGTGGCCGAGCACGCCCTTGCTCGACGACACCGCCAATCCCTCGGCGCTGGCACCGAACGCCCTGCGCAACGCCACGGTTTCGACGCGGTCGTTGAGCGCGGTGCCGGTGCCGTGCGCGTTGACGTAATCGATTTCCTCCGCGTTGGTCTTGGCGTCGTTGAGAGCGGAGCGCATGGCGCGCGCAGCGCCGTCGGGATCGATGGCCATGATGTCGCCGGCATCCGCGCTCATGCCGAAGCCCAGCACCTCGGCATAGATCGGAGCGCCGCGCGCCATCGCCTGCTCGCGCGTTTCCAGGACGACCATGGCGGCGCCTTCGCCGAGCACGAGCCCCGACCGCGTCTTCGAGAACGGCCGGCAGGTGTCGGCACTGAGCAGCCGCAGCGCCTCCCAGCATTTGATGGTGCCAACCGTCAAACAGGCTTCGGTGCCGCCTGCGAGCGCGACGCGGGCCCGCCCGCTGCGCACCAGATAGAAGGCCTGGCCGATGGCGTGGGTCCCCGACGCGCACGCCGAAGCGATCGTGTAGGTCGGCCCCTTGATGCCGAGGTCCATCGACACCTGGCTTACCGCGGCGTTGACCATCCAGCGCGGGATCGTCAGGGGGTGAACGCGCGGCGATCTCTCGGCGTAGAGCTTGTAGTAGGATTCGTCGACCGACGTCTGGCCACCGGCGGCATTGCCGACAATGGTCGCCACCTCGGGCGCGATCTCCTCGGTGATCTCCAATTGCGCGTCGCGCACCGCGGCGCGCGCGGCGACCACCGCGAACTGCGAAAAGCGATCGAGCAGGCTCTCGCGCTTCGGCTCGAAATGCTGCGACGGATCGAAGTCGAGAACCTGCGCCGCGATGCGGGTTGACAATCGCTCGGTCGGCGCGATCACGATCGGGCCGATGCCTGATCGCGCCTCAACCAACGCCGACCAGAATCCGTCGCGGGTGCTGCCGATCGGCGAAACGACGCCGATGCCCGTGACCACGACGCGGTTCATCGCGATGCCTTTGCCTCGACCAGCGTCTTCACCACGTTGGCGACATCGCCGATCGTGGCAAACTGCAGTTCGCCGTCGCCGTTCTTGCCGGACGTGTTGAGCTGCGTCCCTTCATCGGCCTTGAACGGAATGCTGATGTCGAACTTCTCCTCCAGGTCGTAGACGATTTCGATCACATCGAGGGATTCGGCGCCCAATTCGTCGAGCCGCGCATCGGGCGTCAGCCGCTCGACCGGAATCTTGAGCGATTTGGAAATAATAGCCCGGACGTCGTCGATAATTTCCACGTCGTTCCCCGCCTGCGTGCTCAACGGCCAGCCAATCTATCAGAGAGAGCGCCTTTATTCGATAGTCGTTGGCCGGTCTCCGGGCCGTCGAGGACCACCCGTCGGCGCCGCTCACGACCGTCGATCGACAATGTCGTGGGCGCGTTCGGTCACCGCGTCCAGCGCTCGTTCGAGCCTCGTTCGCGCCTCCTCGAGGCCCGCCGCGTCCGCGTCCTTGGCCACGTGGACGGGCTCTCCTGCAACGATCGCGCCACGGCTGAACGGCAGATTGACCTCCGAGCGGTCCCAGCTGTCGAGCACGATCCGCCGGCTGGTCGCGAACGAAACCGGATAGATCGGGCGGCCCGAGTTGCGCGCCAGCATGACGATGCCGAGTCCGGCGACGCGCGACCGTTTCGGCACGTCGGCCGTGAGCGCCATGTTCCAGCCGTTTGCGAGCAGGTCCATCATGCCCATGAAAGCCGGGACGCCGCCCTTGGCCATGAACCGCTGCGAGTGGTCGCCCGAACCGCGAATTGTGCTGATGCCGAGCCGCTCGGCGGCAACGGCATTGATGTTGCCGTCGGCATGCCGCGAGATCAGAACCTTGACACGGTGCTTTCGCCGCAGGAACGGGGTCATGAAATGCTGGCCGTGCCACATGGCGATGATCACCGGCTGTTTCGGTTCGACACGCTCGTAGAAATCCGCGGGCTCGAGGGTGAAGCGGCTGGTCTTCCAGACCAGACGCAGGTATTCGGCCGCCGCGACACCGATGGTCCGCTGCACCCAAGGCTTGCTTCTCAACTGTCGTCCGAACGTCATCGCCGCGCGTTTCCGGTTCAGCCTGATACCGATGCCCTGCCGCGGCCCGAACCGGCGGCGCCGCCGAGATGCTGATGGGGCCTCCCAATCGTGCGGAGTCGATGGCGTCGGGTCGAGTCGCCGAGCGCGGCGTGGCGATTGGACGGCCGTGCGCGCGAGCACTTGACGCAGACTGTACAGGCCATTCTTGTGCTTGCGAAATTTTTCGCCCCGCCCTTTGATCTATCCGTTCCCCCTTTGCCAGACAACGGTCCGCGCGCATGGCTGCGGTGCAAACGTTGGAGAAGCAATGATCATCGCCATCGACGGCCCGGCGGCTTCGGGCAAGGGCACGATCGCCAAGCAGGTTGCCGCCGTCTACGCGCTGCATCACCTCGACACCGGTCTCCTTTATCGGGCCGTCGCCAAGGCGATGCTCGATGCCGGCGCTCCGCTCGATGATGCGGAGCGCGCGGCGGCCGCGGCCGGCGCGCTTGATCCATCGCGCTTCGACGAGGCGGCTCTCAAGACGAGGGAGATCGGCGAGGCAGCTTCCGTGGTATCGGCGATCCCGGCGGTCCGCGACGCCCTGCTGACCTATCAGCGCGAATTTGCCATGCGGCCGCCGGGGGCGGTGCTCGACGGCCGCGACATCGGCACCGTCATTGCGCCCGGCGCTGACGTAAAGATCTTTGTCACGGCCACCTCGGAAGTGCGTGCGGCGCGGCGAACGGTGGAATTGCGCGCGCTTGGGCAAGCAGTGGCCGAGGCGGACGTCCTCGCCGACATCGTGCGCCGCGACGAGCGCGACATCAACCGCGCGACCGCTCCGCTCAAGCCGGCGCCCGACGCCTACGTGCTCGACACCACTGATCTCGGAATAGATGCCGCGTTCCGTGCAGCCGTCGGGGTCATCGAGGCTGCCCGGACGGGTCGAAGGCGCGGCTGACAACCCAGGAAAGGAAACCGATCGGAAAGGAACCGATCGCTTCCGACGCTCCGGCAGTGGGACGGATACTTGCCCGGTACGGCTCATTTGGGTATAGACGCCGCGGTCCGGGCCGCCGTCGATAGCCATCGAGGCCACCCGAACGGGCCGAAGGCGCTGCTGACAGCGTTTTCGTCATTGGAGGTAGAGCCCGTTCGCGCTTCGCTGCGAGGCACCGGACAAAGCTTTGTCCCGATCGAATGATACTGGCCCCAAAACCGCCGGCTGCACCGGCGGCTGTCATTATGTTCGGGTTCGTTTTCTTTCATGGGGTTCGGAGATTTCATGGCTCAAGTCGCTACCGCCGCGCCGACGCGCGAGGATTTCGCCAAGCTGATCGAGGAATCGTTCGGCCACGGCCACCTGCAGGAAGGATCCGTCGTCAAAGGCACGGTCGTTGGCATCGAGAAGGACGTTGCCGTCATCGATGTCGGGCTCAAGACCGAAGGCCGCGTCGCTTTGCGCGAGTTCGCCGGACCGGGGCGGGCCGCCGAAATCAAGGTCGGGGATATCGTCGAGGTCTATCTCGAACGGGTCGAGAATGCGCTCGGCGAGGCCGTGCTCTCGCGTGACAAAGCGCGCCGCGAAGAAAGCTGGGGCAAGCTCGAGAAGGCCTTCCAGAACAATGAAAAGGTCCAGGGCATCATCTTCAATCAGGTCAAGGGCGGCTTCACCGTCGATCTCGATGGCGCGGTCGCCTTCCTGCCGCGCTCGCAGGTCGACATCCGCCCGATCCGCGACGTCTCACCTTTGATGAATCAGCCGCAGCCGTTCCAGATCCTGAAAATGGATCGCCGGCGCGGCAACATCGTCGTCTCGCGCCGCACCGTGCTCGAGGAGACGCGGGCCGAGCAGCGCCAGGAGCTGGTGCAGAATCTGGAGGAGGGCCAGGTCATCGACGGCGTGGTCAAGAACATCACCGATTACGGCGCATTCGTGGACCTCGGCGGCATCGACGGCCTCCTGCATGTCACCGACATCGCCTGGCGGCGCGTCAACCATCCGTCCGAGATGCTCAACATCGGCCAGCAGGTGAAGGTCAAGATCATCAAGATCAACCACGAGACCCACCGCATCTCGCTCGGCATGAAGCAATTGCTCGATGACCCGTGGCAGGGGATCGAGGCGAAGTATCCGGTCGGCGCGCGCTTCAAGGGCCGCGTCACCAACATCACCGACTACGGCGCCTTCGTCGAACTCGAGCCGGGCATCGAGGGTCTGATCCACGTTTCGGAAATGTCGTGGACCAAGAAGAACGTGCACCCCGGAAAGATCGTCTCCACCTCCCAGGAGGTCGAGGTGCAGGTGCTCGAGGTCGATCCGGTCAAGCGCCGCATCTCGCTCGGCCTCAAGCAGACCATGCGCAACCCGTGGGAAGTGTTCGTGGAGAAGCATCCGGCAGGCTCCGTGGTCGAAGGCGAGGTCAAGAACAAGACCGAGTTCGGTCTGTTCCTCGGACTCGACGGCGACGTGGACGGCATGGTGCACCTCTCCGATCTCGACTGGAAACGCCCCGGCGAACAGGTGATCGAGGAGTACAAGAAGGGCGACAAGGTGAAGGCGCAGGTGCTCGACGTGGACGTCGAGAAGGAGCGCATCTCGCTCGGCATCAAGCAGCTCGCCGAAGGCGCGGCCGCTCCCGAAGCTGCCGGCGACCTCAAGAAGGGCTCGGTCGTCACCTGCGAAGTCACCGAGGTGAAGGAAGGCGGCATCGACGTGAAGATCGTCGGCACCGATCTCACCGCCTTCATCAAGCGCTCGGAGCTGGCGCGCGACCGCTCCGAGCAGCGTCCCGACCGCTTCGCGGTCGGGCAGAAAGTCGATGCCCGCGTCATTCAGTACGACCGGCGCACGCGCAAGGCATCGGTCTCGATCAAGGCGCTCGAAGTCGCCGAGGAGAAGGAGGCGATCGCGCAGTACGGCTCTTCCGACTCCGGCGCCACGCT
>Ga0335081_10022338_pt1 | contig 10239 bp, 8 predicted proteins | sample Lox_Sample_35_FD_206713 | JGI IMG/M metagenome (GOLD analysis project Ga0335081, IMG submission 206713) | Soil microbial communities from Loxahatchee National Wildlife Refuge, Florida, United States - Lox_Sample_3.5 | ecosystem: Environmental > Terrestrial > Soil > Wetlands | place: USA: Florida...
CCCGTTGCCGGTTCCGTTCCGCTTACTACGAAACGACAGGTCTGGGTTCCGATCCGCTGGTTGGCGGTTGTGCGAAACCCAGACGTTCAGCCGTACTCACGTGGTTTTGGTGGTCGTGTGGAACTCCGCAACTAGATCTTGAACTTCTCCACAAGCCCACGCAGGTCAGTCGACATCTTTGCCAACGACTTCGAGGCCTCGAGAGAGTCATTCGCACCGTGGGTAGTGCTCTTGGCAGCCTCAGCCACGCCGGAGATGTTCTTGGTGATCTCCGATGAGCCTTTGGCCGCTTCCCCGACGTTGCGTGCCATCTCGTTGGTGGTGGCGTTCTGCTCCTCCACGGCGGTGGCAATCGTGTTCGAGATATCGTTGACCTGTTTGATGACGCCACTAATCTGACTGATGGCGCCCACCGCACTCTTGGTGTCGCCTTGGATGGCCTCGATCTTGCGGCTAATGTCTTCGGTTGCCTTAGCCGTCTGCTTGGCCAGTTCCTTGACCTCGTTGGCCACGACCGCGAAGCCCTTGCCGGCTTCTCCGGCGCGGGCGGCCTCGATCGTAGCGTTGAGGGCCAACAGGTTGGTTTGCTGTGCGATCGAGGTGATCACCTTGACCACCTGGCCGATCTCCGTGCTCGAGTCGCCCAGTTTGCTCACGATCTGGTTGGTCTCTTCCGCAACCCTGACGGCACTGGTTGCTACCTTGGCGGATTCGTGCGCGTTCTTCGCGATTTCCTTGATGCTGGCGCTCATTTCCTCGGTGCCGGTGGCGACCGTCTGCAAGTTCTTGTTGACCTGCTCGGCGCCGGCCGACACTACGTTGGCCTGGGCCGAAGTTTCCTCGGCGTTTGCGCTCATCTGCTGGCTGGTGCTGGAGAGTTCTTCCGAGGCGCTGGCCAGAGACTGGGCGTTTTGTGCGATCGCGGAAATGCTGCCGCGCAGATCCTTGAAGAACCGAGCCAAGCCTTCGCCCATCTGGCCGATGGCGTCCTGCCCGCTGACGGTAATGTCGTGTGTGAGGTCACCGGTGGCGGCGGCGGCCACGACCTTTAGGATCATCTCCACCTTGCGCTTGAGGTCTTCGGCCGCGTTTTTCTGCGGGGTGATATCGGACGCGTACTTCACGACTTTGAACGGTTTTCCGTTCATGTCCAGCATGGGGTTGTACGAAGCCTGAATCCAGACTTCCTTGCCGCCCTTGCCGATCCGCTTGTATTCGTCGGCCTGAAATTCGCCGCGGTTCAGCTTCGCCCAGAATTCCTTGTAGTCGGAGCTCTGGCGAAAGGTTTCAGTAACAAACATGCTGTGGTGCTTACTCTTGATCTCGTCGAGCGTGTAGCCCATCGCCTTGAGGAAGTTTTCGTTGGCCGTGATGATGGTTCCGTCCATGTTGAACTCGATCACCGCCTGCGACCGGTTAATCGCGGCATCCGCGGCTTCCAGGCGCAGCTTGTCGGTGACCACATCCCATGTGACCATCACGCCGGCGTAGTTCTTCTGCTCGTCGTACATGGCGTTGACGAGCAAAGAGAGCTGCTCCGGCCCCACTTGGATGATGGCCTTGTGGGGCAGATTCTTGTCCGTGGCCAGCATGCGCCGCTGGTGCTCGGGATTCTTGTGGAAAACGTCCACCGAATGGCCGATCATCTGGTCGACCTTGATCGGCAGATATTGTTCCAGCGTCTTCAAGGTCCGAGCCGACGCTGGATTCATGTACCGAATCTTCAGGTCGCGGTCGGCGACCATGATGTTAGTGGGCACGTTCTCAACCATCGCCCGGGTTTGCTCTGCAACTGAGTACTGCTCTGCTACGGATGCTGATGCCATACCTTCTTCTCCTTGTTGCGGCCGGGCCGCGCTTTTTGAAAATGTATTCACGATCTCTGCCTTCAGAGGCGCAACCAGAGCCACAACCTCATCGATCAAAGGCTTGGGCACCCGCAGGGACTGCAGAGTGCCGACCAGATGCTTTGCCACCAGGGCGAAATGCTTGTCCTCGATGGGCAGATGCTCATGGGCCGGTCCCATTGCTTTCCCGTGGTAGATTTCAGGTCCGCCCAGAGCTTGAGTGAAGAACTGAGCCTGGCGGGTCTTCAGCCAGGTCATATTGGTCTCGGCAAAAAAAGGCGTCAGTTCGGAATCCGCGAGAACGCGCTCGTAGAACGCCTCCACCACCGCCTCGATGCTCTCCTTGCCACCAAGCTTGGCGTACAGGGAGTCCGTCTTCCGGACACTCGGTACCTTGACCGGGGCCATCTGCTCGTTTTCTTGGGTGTGTTCCGCCATCTCTTATCACCTTTCAGACCACCAGAAAGCTGGTGATGTAGTTCAAACTGCGAAAGACCACGAACGTGATTCCCAGCGTGCGATGCAGATGGCGAAGCTCGGTTCTGCCATTCACCATGCGCCAACCTAGCGTGACCATTGCCGCGTAACACAACAGAACCACCAGCGAAACGCCGGCGTGAAACCAGAGCAGCAGATGAACGTGGGCCGCGACCTTTTCCACGGCGTGCCGCGTCAGCTCGATATAAAGAACAAGCGACAGATCCACGACAAACGCCGAGATCATGAAGCCCAGATGCACCGCCCGGCGCCGCGAGCGGAACCATAGCCCCGCGGCAATCAGCACCAGCACCAGAGTTGAAATTCCATGAAGCATTCGCTATTCCCCGTCCTCTCTAATTCACACCGCGGACTGGGCTGTCCCCGGCCGTGACCGCCAGTTCCGTATCCAGCACGAGCAGCAAGCGTTCCTGCAGCTTGTACACGCCGCGTACCAGTTCGCGCGCCTGCCCCAGCAGCGTCGCCGGCGGCCCTTCAAAGCTTTCGTCATCGACTTCCAGCACATCGCCGATTTCGTCCACCAGAAAACTCACGGCCCCATCGTCGGTCCGCACCACGACATTCATGGGCAGGTCAGAGTCGGGGCGCGGCTCCATGCCAAAGCGCTGGCGCAAGTCCACCGCCATGACGATCTGTCCGCGCAGGTTAATGAGCCCACGGATTACCTGCGGTACCAGCGGTACCCGCGTCATCTCCTGATAGCGGATTACCTCCTGCACCTTTTGCACGGGCACGCCAAAAAACTGGTCTTTCAAAAAGAATGTGCAGAACTGTTGTGCATTCGCCACTTGACCCTTCTCCTTCTTTTACGCGTGAGCTGCTTTGGCCAGCATTTCGCCCCCGGCGGAGGCGATCACTTCCGGAACATCTAGAATGTCGGTGATGCGTTGCTGAATCACGGCTGAGCCGAGAACTCCTTTTCGGCCGGTCTGGCGCTGAATCACAAAGGACTCCTCCACAATGTCGAGAATCCGGTCGACCACCAAGCCGACGCTGCGGCCCTGCGCGGCATACACCACCACGTGCAGGGAACTCTCGCCGGAGGGACTTGCTTTCTTGTGCTTGGTCTGAAGAACGTCGGAGACGCGAATGAGGGGCATGATCTGCCCGCGGTACTGGACCGCTTCCTGATCGCCGGCGATCTCGATCGTTTCGCGCGAGAATTCTTCCAGCCGCGCGACCACGCTCAGGTCGATTGCCATTCTCCCGTTTTCCCCGTACTGGAAGAGCAGCACGGAGTTTCGGCCGCTTCCGTCGGCAGAATTCTGGGCATGTCGTCCATCTTTGTCCGTCATGCCACGATCCCGTGCCTCGCTGACTACGTTCGCGCATTGAGCCACCCCGAGCACGTCAAGAATGAGAGCCACCTTGCCGTCCCCCATGATCGTTGCCCCGGCAAACGTGTTGATGCTCTTCAGCTGCTTGCTGAGCGGCTTGACCACGATTTCCTCGGTGTCGTTGATCTCGTCCACCACCAGCCCGAATTGACGGTCATCGGCCTGCAAAACCACGATGCTGGTGACGCGTTCCGTCTTGTCGCCGTGCAGGCTGGTCTCGTCGACCTTCAACTCACGATTCAGATAGACCAGAGGCAGAAGACGCCCTCTCAGGCGATGTACGGGCGCACCATTCACCAGTTCGATGCCCTTGCGCGCCTGCTCCCCCTCGAGGCGTACCAGTTCGAGCAAGCTCACCTGAGGAATGGCGTAGCGATCGCCGGCGCTGGTAACGATCAGAGCCGGAATGATTGCGAGAGTCAGCGGAATCTTCATGCGCACGGTCGAGCCGTGTCCCGGTCTCGATTGCACGTCTACCGTGCCGCCGATCTTTTCAATATTCGTTTTCACCACGTCCATGCCCACGCCGCGGCCGGAAACGTTGGTGACCTTGTCGGCGGTGGAGAAGCCGGGCAGGAAGATCAGATTGGTAACCTCTCGATCGCTCAGCCGAGCCGCCTGGTCGGCACTAACCAGGCCTTTTTGAATTGCCTTGTTGAGGATTTTCTTCTGGTCCAAACCCGCGCCATCATCCGTGATCTCGATGATCACCTGGCCGCCCTCATGGAAGGCGCGTAAGAACAGTCGTCCCTCCGGATCTTTCCCCGCGGCTTGGCGAACCTCTGGCCGTTCGATACCGTGATCCACTGAATTGCGCACCAGGTGCGTAAGGGGATCCTTGATGGCCTCGATGATCGTCTTGTCGAGTTCCGTCTCCTTACCTTCCATCTCGATGCGCACTTGTTTCCCGCAGCCCACGGCCACGTCGCGAACCGTGCGCGGAAACTTGCTCCAGATGTTCCCGATAGGCTGCATGCGCGTCTTCATCACGCCTTCCTGCAGCTCGGTGGTAATCAGGTTGAGCCGCTGGCTGGTCGCCAGCAGGCCACTCTCTTCGGTGGAATTGGTGAATTGCAGGATCTGGTTGCGTGCCAGAACCAGTTCGCCGACGAGGTTCATGAGCTGGTCGAGCAGGCTCACGTCAACCCGGATAGTGCTGTCGCTGGCGCTCTGTCCCCGCGGTGCTTGCGGACTGTTCTGGGCCTCGCGCGATTCCTGGTGCTTGACCAGTTCATGCGAGGGCACTTCCTCCGCCTGCTGGTGCTCGACCGGCCCGAGGTCCGCATGCGGTGCCGCGTCGGGTACGACCGCGCTTTCGCTCGATACGGGATCCAGTTGGGCGGGCTTCGCTGCCTCTGCCGCTTTGGGAGCCTCGGGCTGCGACGGTTTCGCGGCCTGCTCGCCTGCGCTTTGCTGCAGCCGGGTAAGAGTCGCGATCAGCTCACTGTCATTGCGATCACCCTCGTTCCCCGTAGCTTCAATGCTCGCCAGCATCTGACGCACGGCGTCCACCATGGCCAACAGGGCAGTCGTGAGCTCGGGATTCCAGACGAGCTGGCCGTCGCGCAAACGGGCCAACAGGTTTTCGCCTACGTGCGTTACCGCTTCGAGCTTGCCAAACGCGAGAAAGCCTGAAGTTCCCTTGATGGTGTGGATGGTGCGGAATATGCTCGCCAGAGTGTCACGGTTGGCCGAGTCTTTTTCTAACGTGACCAGTTCGCGGTCGAGACGATCGAGATTCTCATAGCTCTCGATCAGAAACTCTTTGATAATTTCCAAGTCGCTCATCGGCGCATATCCTCACTGACACTCAGAATCTGTTGTGCTCCCGCTCCCCGTACGACTCTTCGGACGTTTCCATGCAGACTGCGGCATGAAACGTCTACCGGACTTCAAACTGTGAATCGTTGTCTCGCGATGAGAAGCAGGTTAGAGCGTGTCGCGGTGACGTGCTCTAAACGGCAGTTCCCCGGCCAAACTTAACGTGCCCGGTAGTAATTCTTGAAACTCTGGTAATCACGCCGACGGGAAAGGGCGTGACGAGACGGCTTCAATGAGCCGTGAAGAGAGAAATCAGCGCACTGGAACTCGCGCATATTTTAAAAAATTGCGCTGGACCTGCAGCATTGGAGCGGTGAAGTTTGGAACGGACGGAGAATCAGGGTGCAGACGGGCCGGGTGCAGGAACCGGGACGTTGACTTCGTGGGTAGGATTGTGGGCCACAACGACGACGTCGACGCGGCGGTTCAGTTTTCGTCCTGCCTCAGTATTATTCGAGTCCAGCGGCCGATATTGCGAGTATCCGGCTGCCGAAACTTGTCCGGGATCAAACCCATACTCTTCCACCAGCAGCGCTACCACTTCCGTGGCTCGCGCCGTTGACAGTTCCCAGTTCGATTTGAAGCGCGCGGTATGAATGGGAACATTGTCGGTGTGTCCCTCCACCCGGATTTGAAAGCCAGCTTTGTTGAGCGCCTTGGCAATCCGGCCGAGGGTTGTCTTCCCACCGGCCAGAAGGGTTGCGTCTCCGCTGTCAAAAAATCCTATTTCCCGCAGGCTTACGACCAGCCCTTCGGGGGTGACTCTCATTTCGATCTCATGGTTCTTGATCTCCTCGCCCAATGCCTCCTCGAGTTCACGCCGCAGTTGTTCAATGTTGGGTCCGGATCCGCCTGTCCCTTCTTTGCCGATCTTGGGCACCAGGTTCGATAGGTTCGGAGCCGTCGCAACATCGCCGCTGCTGGCGGGAGCTGCGGCTTCCGCCCATACGACCGGTCCGGGAGCCGACCCGGAGAACACTCCAAGCTCCTGAAAGGCGCCCACGATCGCGGCGGAAACTCGCGCTGCCTTTTTGTTGTCCTGCTGCGAGGAAGCGTAAAGCACAACAAAAAAGGCGAACAGCAAGGTGATAAAGTCGGCGTACGACACCAGCCAGCGCTCATGATTCACGTGCTCGTGTCGCTTCTTGCGTCGGCTCATGCGGGATTGGGCTCCGCGTGTTTTTGCTCTTCGAGATATCCCAGCAGCTTGGTCTCAAGCATTCTCGGATTCATGCCTTCCAATATCGATATGACGCCTTCCAGGGTCATCTCGCGCAAGACCTGTTCTTCCCGCGATTTAATCTTCAGCTTTCCCGACGACGGGAGAAAGAACAGGTTGGCGGCACCGACGCCGTAGATGGTGGCCACAAAAGCGACTGCGATGCCCTTTCCCACTTCGTCAATATTCTCCAGATGTTGCATAACCTGAATCAGTCCGAGAACGGCGCCAATGATGCCGATCGTCGGCGAGAAGCCGCCCGCTGACTCGAACACCTGAGCGATCTTTTCGGAGCGCTCAGCCTCGTTATCCAGTTCGAGTTCCATCATCTTCCGCAGTTCCTGGGGTTCGGTCCCGTCCACGGCCAGCATGAGGGTCTTTTTCAGAAAAGGATCGTTGATGTTATTGAGTTCAGCATCGAGCGACACGATCCCATCCTTCCGGGCCCGCTGCGCGTAGCCGACCATGTCCTTCACTAGCGTCATGGGATCCTGGCGCCGATCGAGAAATACATGCGCCAGGCGCTTGAAAGCCTTTAAGACGATCGGCATCGGGAACTGCACCATGACGGCGCCCAGCGTGCCGCCGAACACGATCATGGCTGCCGTGGGCTGCAGAATTTGAGCCAGCTTCCCACCCTCAATCAGAAGCCCCGCCAGGATTCCCGCCATCGCAAGGAACAATCCAGCAATCGTGCTTTTATCCACGGTGCGTGCCCTCGGAATGAGAGTGCTTGGACTCTCGTTGTAGGGACCGGGTGCTGGCCGCCGCCACATTGGGGTCTTGGCCGGTGCAGGCGATGCCGGTGAGGACGGCACGCCGGAATTCGATCATTCTTTCGATGACCTGGTCGGCGGTCTCCCGAACCACGACTTTCTCGCCAGTGATCAAGGTGAGAACCGTGTCGGGAGCATTCTCCACAAACTTGATTAGATCCGAATTAACCGCGAGCGGCTGGCTGTTCAATCGGGTAAGTCGTATCACGGGAGTGCCTTCCGGGTCATGCGTTCTAGTCGGGACGCGATGCCCGGCAAGTTATCGGCAGTACGGGCCAGAATCTAAAGGGTCAATGTCCCGAAGATATTGGGTTGGTCATTACCGAGGTTATGTCCGCGACTGAAGATCAGGCGGGAAGTGCCGATAGGTAGTCCGGTCACAATTAAACCACCTGCTCGAAATGGCGGGCACTCAACCTTGAGCATCGCTAGACTAGGGCCGCGACTGTCGGTGCAGGCGGAACAAACAAGGAGAATGAGAAAATGTCACTTAGCATCCTGAATAACATTCCGTCGCTGATGGCACAGAACTCGTTGAGTATGACGGGGGCGTCTTTAACCCAGACGCTGCAACAGCTGTCCACCGGCTCGCGGATTAACTCCGGCGCAGACGATGCTGCCGGCTTGGCAATCGCCAACGGATTGCAGGCCAACATCACCGCTCTGACCCAGTCTGCACGCAACGCGACAGACGGTGTGGGTTCGCTGCAGGTCGCCGATGGCGCCCTCTCGCAGATCACCAGCCTCCTGAACCGCGCTGTTACGCTCGCTACGGAAGCGGCTACCGGCACGGTTTCCAACTCGCAGCGCTCATCTCTGGACGCTGAGTACCAGGCGATCCAGGCGGAAATCACGCAGATCGGATCGAACACCAACTACAACGGCACGGCGGTGTTCAACAATTCGCTCTCCGTTTTCCTGAGCGACTCCGTTACCAACAGTCCCATCAGCGCCTCCACATCGGCGGTGTCTGCCGCGGGCCTTCTGGGTGGAAATGGCACTGCCACCTTGGCCTTCAGCGCGGTACCGGCAAACGCCGACACCGTCGTAGTCGGTGGCACCACCTACAAGTTCGTGACTGCCCTGTCCACGGGTCCCCAGGTTGCCAACGAAGTCCTGATCGGCAGCGGCGGAACCGCGGCGCAGAACCTCGCGTCCTCGATTGCAAACCTGGCCGCGGCCATCAACGGCGGAGTCGGTGCGGGAACTGTCTATGGTTCGCCCACCGTCGCCAATGCTGACGCGACCGCGTCGGTCAACGGCACGTCCCTGGTACTGGGAGCCACGGCAGCCGGAAACGCCCTGATCACCGGAGGCGGAACCATCGCTTCCACGTCAAGCAACGCCGCCAACGCTTTCCTTAACGGCGCAACGTTCCTGGGTGGCGCGACGAGCGACCTGACCACTGCGAACAACGCTCAAGCGGCCCTAACCTCCATCAACACCGCCATTGCAACGGTTGCCAACGAACGCGGCACCTTGGGCGCGGCTATCAACCGCCTCCAGGCGGCTAGCGGCGTCATGACCAACCAGGTCCAGAACCTCACCAGCGCCGAGAGCGGCATTATGTCCGCCGACATCGGCCAGGTGACCGCCAACCTGTCGAAGTTCAGCATCCTGCAGCAGACCGGTATCGCTGCCCTCCAGCAGTCGAACCAGATGCAGCAGTCGGTACTGAAATTGCTCCAATAGTAAGCCTGAAGGGTGGTGGGGCGCTCCTGCTCTCACCACCCTTTAATTTCACCCGCTGGCTGAGCCAAAGGAATGAAATACGATGAGCACCAGTTCCGTTGATATCAGCTCGTTATTGTCTGCGCTTGGTTCATCCTCATCCGGCATTAATGTGGCACAGGCCGTAAGTGCCGCGATCACCGCGGATCGAGCACCGGAGCAGGTGTGGCTGCAGCAGCAACAAACGCTGCAAACCCAGACCAACACTATCAATCAGATTGTCAGCTCGCTTTCCACGCTCTCCAACAGCCTGAACTCCCTTTCGGACCCGGTGGGAGCTCTCACCTCGATGGGGGTAACCTCCTCGAATACAGGGCTGGTCACGGCGTCAGCCAGCCCGGGCACTCTGGCGGGGACGCATGTGGTCGTGGTCAACAATCTTGCCACGACGGCTTCCTGGTATTCCGATTCCGAGGCGTCCAGCAGCACGCCCCTGGCGGCCGGGAGTTTCACGTTGCAGCTGGGATCCGGCACGCCGACCACAATAACGATCGGTAGCGGCGTCAACACGCTCGATCAGCTGGCCAGTTCGATTAATTCCCAGAATCTCGGAGTCACGGCGAGCGTGGTCAACGACTCTTCGGGCGCGCGCCTGGCCATCGTCAGCAACAGCTCAGGCAGCGCGAATGACATCAGCATTACGAATACATCTGGACTAAGCTTTACCCGAGCCAACACGGGCAAGAACGCTTCACTCACGGTCGATGGGATTCCCATCAGCAGCGCCACCAACACCGTATCCGGCGCAGTGACGGGACTGACTCTGAATCTGGTGGGGGCCTCTCCCGGCACGGAAGTGAATCTATCCATCTCGCCCGACGCCAATCAGATATCTTCGGCGGTTGCGAACTTCGTGAATGCGTACAACACGGTCATCGGAGAGGTGAATTCGCAATTTGCCTTCGACCAGACGAATCAAACCGCGGGACCGCTCGCGGGGGACAGCACGGTTCGCATGCTGCAGGATGATCTGCTTCAGGCCATGAGCTATTCCACGACCGGGAGCGCCG
>Ga0335081_10022339_pt1 | contig 10239 bp, 5 predicted proteins | sample Lox_Sample_35_FD_206713 | JGI IMG/M metagenome (GOLD analysis project Ga0335081, IMG submission 206713) | Soil microbial communities from Loxahatchee National Wildlife Refuge, Florida, United States - Lox_Sample_3.5 | ecosystem: Environmental > Terrestrial > Soil > Wetlands | place: USA: Florida...
TCCCCAGATCTACTTCAACAACTTCACCCTCGGCGCGCCTTCTCTAATCACGTTCCAACCCGATAACACCTACACGGTGTCGGACGGGCTCTCGAAGGTGGTCGGCAAACATACGCTCAAGTTCGGAGGAGAATTCCGGTATCTCCAAGTCAACGAACGCAACTTGGCCAGCCAGGATGGCGCTTTTATCTTTGACGGCACGGTGACCGGCTCCGACTTCGCGGACTACCTCATTGGAGCGCCGACGGGTGCCGGAGGTGGTTACACCCAGGCAGCATTGCAACTCTTGGATTCGCGTACCCGCTATGGGGCGGCCTACGCACAGGATTCATGGAAAGCAACCCCCGACCTTACGGTCAACCTCGGGCTGCGGTGGGAAGTGAGCATGCCCTGGTACGACACGCAGGGCAAGATCCAGACCTGGGTCAAGGGAGAGCAATCGACAGTCTTTCCGAACTCTCCCACAGGTCTCGTATATCCCGGCGATCCGGGTATTCCCAAAACTCTGGCTCCGACCAGGTATAACAACTTCGGACCTCGCATCGGTCTCGCCTACTCCCCGAGCTTTAGTGACGGAGTCTTGGGCAAGGTCTTTGGTGGACCTGGCAAGTCCAGTATCCGAGCGTCGTTTGGCTTGTATTACACGTCCGTCGAAGACCTGAACCTGTTCTACGAAGTGGCTGACGCCCCGTTTGGCCTGTACTGGACCAGTCCGGGTTCCGTTGACTTCTCCGAGCCTTTCCGAAATCGGCTGGATGGAGGTACTGACGGCGAAGGACAACGCTTCCCGTTCACCGTCCCGACTCCGGGGAGCCCGGCCAATAAGACTCTCAGTTTCGCCGTTTACGAGCCGATGTCCTATTTCCCCGGCTACGACATCCATAACAAGCTGCCGTACGCCGAGCACTTCAATTTTTCATTCCAGCGTGAACTAAGCAGATCCACCGTATTGACTGTGTCCTACGTCGGCACGGCAGGTCACCGGCTAATCGCGCAGACCGAGGCTAACCCAGGTGATGCCGTGTTGTGTAAGCAGCTCACGGCTCAACAATATGTCGACGCGAACGGTCAGGTCGGATGCGGGCCTAACGCTGAGAACGACTTTTTCACCGACCCCAGCAGCACAACGACGGTTTACGGCACCAGGGATGCTCTTTTGAATCCGAATTACTGTCCTGCGGCCGGTAGCCTCTGCTTTGGTTTTGGCAACACCTTTACCAAGCTGGTTGCCAATTCGATCTATCACTCTGGAGAAGTAACGGTCGAGCGTAAAGCCGGTGATGTAACTTTCCTGGCCGCTTATACGCTCGCGAAAGCCATCGATGATTCCTCAGCTTTCGGCGAACTGATCAACTACCAAAACGCCAAACTTAGCCGCGGGCTGTCGTCCACGGATGTTCACCAGAACTTCGTCGTCAGCTATATCTGGGAGTTGCCATTCAATCGGATTTTCCACGGCTTGCCTAGGTTGACGAAAGGATGGCAACTGCAGGGCATCACGCGATTCTCAGGTGGATTCCCGGTTCAGATGGGAGAACAGAATCCCGTATCCGGGTCGCTGTGTGCGCAGATAGACCCGGTGACGCAGCAGTCGCTGTGCGTGGGAGATGCCTCGCTTGTCGGCAGCCCATCCACCGATATGCCCAATCTCGTGGGTCCGGTTCACAAGTACAATCCCCGCTCCACTCCCGGTACGTTCACATATTTCAACCAGAACGCATTTACCGCAACGGCCTGCGCTCTATCGCAGCCCAACCCACCCAACGGTCCCTGGATTTTGGCAGGCACTGATTGCGGAAGTTTCGGGACAGCAAATCGCCGATTCTTCCACGGCCCGGGTTTCAACAACACGGATTTCGGGATAACAAAGGTCATCCCCGTCACCGAAGCCATGTCTTTCGAGATTCGGGGTGAATTCTTCAACATATTCAACCATGCGCAGTTCATGAATCCCAGCGGGGACATCAGCAGCGCAAACTTCGGCAATATCACGAATGCGCGTGACCCGCGTATCGGTCAGCTGAGTGCGAAGTTTATCTGGTGACGGGGCGGCATGAACGCTTTCGGGCGAGGCTGATTCAGCCTCGCCCATAATTTTTGGCCATTAAACAAAACCTGGTCCTTTCTCCAGACCCCAACATGCTAGCCTGTACTCCTGATGGTCCTGCTCCTTCTTCTAATCATCATTGCAGCGCCTTGCTTTGCGCAAACGGCTGAGAATTACCGCCAGCAGGCCATTGAAGCCTCCCGCCAAAAATTCTGGGATCAGGCCATTGCCGATTACCGCAAGGCACTCGAGCTTGAACCCAACGATGCTCTTACCCACTACAACTTGGCGCTCGCACTTAAATACAAAGGAGATTCCGTCCAAGCTGTCGAGGAGTTCGAGGCTGCGATTCGCCTCAAGCCGAAATCGGCGGACGCTCACTACGGTTTAGGCGCAACATGGTACGACCTGCACGAGCAAGATAAGGCTCTGACGGAATTGCGGACCGCCGCGGAACTTGATCCTGCCAAAGCCGCACCGCATCAGCTGCTGGCCCGAATTTATCTGGAGCAGAGCGCACCCTCCGATGCACGGAAGGAATTGCTGGCCGCAGTCGCATCAAAACCCTCTTCGGAACTGTACTCAGAACTGGGCGTGACAGAAGGGCAGCTTGGGAATCTTTCTGCTGCTGCGCGCGATTTTCGCCATGCTCTCCACCTGAATCCGAGGCTCGCTAGTGCGCACGTGCTTCTCGGAGTGACCTTGCGCCGCCAACAGGATCACGCGGGCGCGCTGGCCGAGTTCCGCGAGTCCGTGGCGATTGATCCGAACGATCCTCAGGCACAATTCAACCTCGGTAAGGAACTGAAAGCGGACGGCGACTTGGCCGGTGCCGTTGCAGCATTCCAGCGCGCGGTTGAGTTGAAGCCTGATTTCGAAGAAGCGCATTACAACCTCGGCATCGCATTACGCGCTCAGGGCCAGACCGACGCAGCAAAAAAGGAGCTGAATGAGATCGGCGGGCTCAGGCAATTTCGCACTCGTTTGGCGCAAGCGAAAATGCTGACCCTTCAAGGGGTCGATGCCTTGAAACAGCAAAAGCTCGACGAGGCGCAGGACCTGTTTCAAAAAGCGACCGACGAAAGTCCAGAGTTGCCGACCGGATACTATTACCTCGGTCTTACCTGGGAGAGGAAGAACGATCCCGACCGCGCCCTCGCGGACTATCAAAAAGCTCTCGAATTGAAACCTGACTATGCCCAGGCACATTCAAGCCTCGGTTTGCTTTACTGGCGTGGAGGTGATCATTCGCGTGCGGTCCAGGAATTCCGGCAAGCCGTCATGTGCGATCCCGACTTGGCGGAGGCCCACTACAACCTTGGCCTTGCGCTAGCGCAGTCGGGAAATCTCGACGAAGCCATCCGCGAGCTGAACGAGGCCATCGGCCTCAATCCTGCCTACACCGACGCGAGAGTACAACTCGGGCTAACGCTCAATCAAAAAAACGACACGGCGGGCGCCATAAACGTTTTCCGCGAACTCGTTGATCGCGACCCCACTTTTGCGGAAGGTCACAACAATCTCGGTTTGATGCTGCTTCAGAGCGGCAAACTCCGGGAAGCGCAAGAGGAGTTTGTGTCTGCGGTCCACCTGAAACCGGATTACGCAGAGGCTCATTTCAACCTGGGTTTGACACTCCACAAGCAAGGCAACGAGAGTGAATCCCGTCAGGAATTCGAAAAAGCATACGCCATCGAGCCGGCCTTGAGAAATGAACCACATCCCTGAGGCTGTCAGATCGCCAGCCGAACCGCGACCGTCAATGATTTCCAGAAGAGATTCGGCCGCGCAGAATTATGAGCGACGCTGCAGGCAAACTGTAGCGAGTTCCTCGATCGCCGTTCATTTTGTTTACTGATGGGGGTCCGTCGGGATTTGCGTAACCTTTTTTTCGCGCCGGATGCCACTGGTATTGATCTTTTCCGAATATGATTCTTGTGACTGGCCCGGCAAACCACGAGTCCGTGCGTGTATCTGCATTACGAAACAGGATGTGCACCTCGTGTGCATGATCATGATCCTTATTAATCAGCATCAGCGACCACTGCCCATCGGGGCGCTCGAGGGCATAGGCGGCAACCAGCACGTCTCCTGCGGGATCTCTCAAGTCCGATGACGCCAGGTATTGACGGTGTTCACCGTCCCCTGGTTGGGCCCACTGCTGCGTGATGAGTTGGGCGGCAAAGAACTGCGAAGTTGGCTGCTGGATTTCGTAATGATCGTCGACCATGAACATGTGGTACGTGCCCCAACTGTTGGCACACGCAGGGTGCGGTGGGGAATAGGAAAGATCGTGATAGTAATGGGTGGACTCGCCGCCCGCGCTTAGAAAGCCCGCGAACGAATCGGCCAACCAGAGAGCGCCAAAGATATCGACTGCAGCTTCGCCGCCGTGGGCGTTGGTTTCGGTATCGAGAAGCGGTATGCCCGCGGGCAATCCATCTTCTCTCCACACTTTCATAATGTGAGTGATTAACTCTGGTTCCTTATACAGGTTTTTCCACGGCGTTTCACACCCATCGTATGGATAGTGTTCAAACGACATAAATGCTAGATCCTGGATGCGCCCGTGGGCCCTCAAGTAGTTGAGAAAGCGCCTTAGCCATGACGTCTCGCCCTGAGCGTCTGGCCAGACCTTGATGTCCTCGGTGACTCCCTCAAACACCGGGCCGCCGAGTTTAAACGCTGGATCTACCCGATGAAGAGCAGTAGCAAATTGAAGATAAAGAGCGCCGTAATCCTCGGGCTGCATGTACTGTCCGTCCGGTTCCTCCCCCATCTCGATGTAAGAGACGGGATATCCCCGCTTCTTTATGTACGTCATTTGCGCCGCAGCATCTTCGGGCGTGCTGTACAGCATCGCGACCGGCACGATTGCTGGCAGGCCGCGAGTGATTCCGCTGGTAAAGAATAAGTCGAAGCCCGGTTGATCTCCTGATTCCATGCGGTCAGGGGCAACAAACAGATCCGACGCCTCATGCCACGGATCGACGGAAGAGCACAGCGTTAGGGTCTGCTTCTGATCCGGAGAATGATGAAGCAGGTCCTTGAATTCTCCCTTTTCCGTCATCGTTCCCAGATAGAGTTCGTGAATCGCGTAACCCACGCAATTGCGGGGGTCTGCGGATCCGTGAGTGTCGCAGGTGTTGGAAGAGCGAGTCATCAATAGACGGACGTACTTCGTAGACACCGCTGGCCCCAGATCTAAAGTTGATAGTCCTCCCGCCGATTTCGTGATCTCTCCCTGAGCAAATGTCTTCCATTCCCCTTTGTCCTGCTCGTCCATCGCGTCGCCCGGACCCACCCAGTACTGCACTTCGAAGGTCCGCGCGTATGGCTCCGCCCAGTCGATGCGAATGGCATTCACGTTTTCCTGCTTGTCGAGCACGACCACGACCCATTGCGGGTGAAGTTCGTCATCCTCCCCGGTAAACTCTTTTGTGAGATATGGGTTGCTTTTCCAATACGTGCGCGCATCGCCGTCATCCAGGCGAGAAAACCCATCGAACTCAGTGCCACCATTCCGAGTGAAGCCCCGATGCGGAAGCGAGTAACCGTAGGAGTGGCGGATCATTTCGCTCGTCGGAGTCGAGTCGCCGGTGAAGTACCCTCTGCCCGCCGGGTCGCTCCACGTCCCCTTCGGGTTCCAATGCCACGCCTGTACAAATAGATCGGTATTTTGCCGATAACTGATTGTTCCCCATCCTGCCGACAAGACCTTCTTGATCTGGTCAGCTCGAAAAAATACGTCCGTCGCGTTACTGGGGACTCGATCGACGGTTGATCCGAGTGCGTGGAGCGGACGGAATCGGTTTACGACGTGCTTTGGCGACGCGTCTACCGTTACGGTTTGTGCGGCCACTGGGCCGACGAACGCAAGCAGAATTACCACCGCTTTGAGTAACCGAGCTAAAACATGCGACATTGCAGGGATCCTGTCGATTGGTATGAATGTGACATTAGAGTCATACATCAAAACAGCAGCTCCCGCCATGACAAGACGAATTTTTCATCGAGTGGGAGGTGGTTCGATCCAACTCGTTTGCGCCAATCCTTTGTATAATCACCCTGCTTTGATCAAGAGGCAGTTCCTTAACCTATTCCGGTGGATTTGAAAAATGCAGCTGAAGGTATTCAAGGATAGAGCATCGTTGGGCCGCGCCGCGGCAGAGCAGGCGGCCACGGCAATACGAAAGGCGATTGCCGACCGCGGCCGCGCAAGGATCGCGGCAGCGACTGCGGCGTCGCAACTCGAGTTTCTGGATGCGTTGACGAAAGCGCCAGGTATCGATTGGACAAAGGTAGAAGCCTTTCACCTCGACGAATACATCAGTCTGCCGATAACCCATCCAGGGAGCTTCCGCAAGATGCTCATGGAGCAGTTGGTGAAAAAGACCGGGATTGTTCACTACCACTTGCTCGACGGCGATGCTCCGAATCCGGCGGCCGTCGCTCGCGAAGTGGGCAGGGAACTCGCGTCGGCACGCGTCGATATCGAGTTCCTCGGCATCGGAGAAAACGGTCACATTGCCTTCAACGATCCTCCTGCAGATTTCGTCACGGAAGATCCCTACATCGTGGTGAAGCTCGACGAAGCATGCCGCCAGCAGCAGGTGGGAGAGGCCTGGTTCGCCGACATCTCTCAAGTTCCCCAGCATGCCCTCTCGATGTCCGTACAACAGGTTCTCAAGGCCAAAGAGATTCTTGCCGTAGTTCCTGATAAACGGAAGGCGCAAGCAGTGAAAGCCTGCTTCGAAGGGGAGATTAGCCCCATGGCTCCCGCGTCAATTCTGCGTCGACATTCGAACGCGACCATCTATCTGGACACCAGCTCCGCGTCTTTATTAAGCCCCGACCTGCAGACGGTATTGGCGCGGCAGTCGCAGGTGACAATTACCGCTGAATAGAACTATCCAGCCTGCTGGTGGAGACATGCTTTTCGGACACTCGAGATGAGTGCACGTGACTAGTCCATTTAACTTCGCTCGGTCATTGAAACCGATTTGAACGATCAGCTTTTCAGTGCCGAAGCGGCACACCTGCTTTGAGTCCTGTGACTCGGCCGTGATCGTATTCGAGTTGACCATTTACGAAAACGTAATCGATACCTCGAGAAAGTTGCGTCGGGTTCTCGTAGGTCGCTTCGTCGACGATTGTTGATGGGTTGAAGATCGTTACGTCCGCGAAAAATCCCGGCCTGAGCAAGCCACGATCGCGAAGATCTTCGCGCTGTGCAGGAAGGGATGTGATCTTTCGGATCGCTTCCCACAGCGGTAATAGATGTTCATCCCGGACGTAATGCCCGAGAAAACGCGGCATGCTCCCGAACGCGCGTGGATGCGAATGCGGTTCGAAGAGCGGTCCGTCGAGGGAAAGTTCGGGCGCATCCAATCCGATGCTGACCCAAGGCTGCTTCAATCCGTACCGGAGATCATCTTCGCTGGCAATGAAGTACAAGGCGCCGGTTTGAGCTTTATCGGCAAGAACTAAATCGAACAGTGCATCAAGAGGCTCTTTCTTTTGAGCCTTGGCAATTTCGGCGATCGTCTTGCCATCATATTGCTTGAGATCCTTGTTCACGATACCGGAAACCATGACTCCAGAGGCGCCGCCGCTTCCCAGATACAAGTTCTCCCAATCGGCGTGTTCCGTTGCCATTTCCTGTTTAATCGTGGCGCGAATTGAGGGATCTTTTAGCCGCTCAAGCAACTCGTCGGTGCCTCCGTCCGCGACCCAAGGCGGCAGACTGGATGCGAGAGCAGTTCCCCCGGCAACGTACGGATACATGTCAGCAGATACATCCTGGCCGGAGTCGCGAGCAGCTTGGATCATTGCAACGATCTTGGGCATTGTGCCCCATCGCGGCTTTCCGATTACCTTGAGGTGAAAGATCTCAACCGGTAGGTGGCCCTCACGGCCGATGCGGAGCGCCTCTTCGATTGCTGTGGTCTCGCTCTGACCTTCGCTTCGCATGTGGGTTGCATAAATACCGCCGTATTGCGAGGCGATTTTGGCCAGCTCTATCAGCTCTTCCGTCTTCGCATAGTGTCCCGGCGGATAAATCAAGGACGTGGACACTCCGAAAGCGCCCTGCTGCATGGCTTCTGCAACAAGCGACTTCATCTTTTCGAGTTCGTCTGCGGTGGGCGCGCGGTCGGCGTCGCCGATGACCGCTTCGCGGACTTGCGCAGCTCCGACGTAGGTGCCGATGTTAATTGGCGTGCCGATTTTTTCCAGCTTAGCGAAGTAATCGGACAGACTCTTCCAGTCAACTTTCAGTTGGTATTGATCCATGACGGGCTGAATTTGAGAGATGGTCTGCTCGTCCTGAGGAGCGATAGAACCGCCTTCGCCCGTGATCTCCGTTGTGATTGCCTGTGAGAGCTTGCTTGCCGAACGGTTGTCGATCAGCAACGAGTACTCTGATTGTCCAAGCATGTCGATAAATCCCGGAGAGACTACTAACCCAGAGGCATCGATTTCACGCTTAGCGTGCGCATTTGAAAGGCGGCCAACGGCAGCAATACGATCGCCACGAATTGCAACATCGCCCGACACCCACGGATTGCCCGAGCCATCGATGATGTATCCATTTCGGATAATTACGTCGTAATCGGCGGTTGCAGGGAGGGCATTCTGGCACGGCGTGGGGCGAGCGACGGAAAACAGAAATGCAAACAGCAAAACAGGATAGATATTCTCCATCTATATCCCCCTCTCGCGAGACTGCGTTCACCGTTTGTAGAACCAGGCTGCACCACTGTCAAGCGAAATGCACCAAGTGGTGATTCCTGTTGACAGTGTGCACCATTTGGTGTCAATGTGTTCCCCACTCAAGCGGGGATTGTGGCAATGATCAGGCGAGAAAAGCGCGAGCCTCGAATCACCTCACCGAATGGAGGCCATTCCGGGCGCAAGCCTTGGATGACAGCACTCGAGCAAAAACTCGCACAGGCCCAACCCGCGCTGAATTCCAGCCGAAACCGGTTATTGCAGGAAGTTCTACACAACGCCGAGGAAAATCATTTCCTTTCGTCGCGTGCTCTCGCCAAGAGATACGCGGTGGACAAAGCCACGATCGTGCGCAGCATCCAGGTTCTTGGTTACAAGAAGTATGCGGACTTTGCGGCCGATCTCCGCGCTCACTTCGTCAGCCGAATTACGCCCTACACGCTGATGAAGTCGGCAGCGCGGGAAAATCGCAGTATTGCCGATCATGTCGAGCACAGCCTGGAAATGGAAGTCAACAACCTGCAGGCGCTGCGGTCGAGCCTGGATGCAGTGAGCGTGGTTGACATGGCGAAGCGAATGAATCGTGCCCGGCGAATCCTCGTGGTCGGGGTAGATTTCGCCGCAGGGCTGGCTTATTTGCTCGCATACGGCCTGACGTCACTGGGTTATAACGCCGAGGCTCCAGTTGCATCAGCCGGGAACGTTCATCAGAAAATCAGCCTCCTCGGTCCAAAGGATCTGTTGGTTGCGATCAGTTTTGGGCGCTGTTTGCAGGCCACGGTCGATGCGGTACTGCACGCACGGCAGAACGAGGTCCCAACATTTGGAATTACTGACAGTGACAGGACTCCGATCGCCCGCTTTAGCGATTTCTTCTGGGTGGCCTCCATTGCCAATCCATCATTCCATGGTTCGTATGTTGCGCCGCTAGCTGCGATGGACGCGCTGTTTGTAGCTTGCGCTCACGCTCAGCCGGAGCGTGCTCTGGCCATGCTGCGCCGCAAAGATCAGGATTCGCGATCACGGTGGTATTCGCCTGTGGAATCGGGGAGGCCACGCTACAGGCGCGCGAAACGCGATAGCCATCTCACTCCAGAAGAAAGCCAGAAAGTGTAAAGAAGCTGAGTCAGCGGTCAGGCGAGTAAACAACATTTGTTCATGGAGGGTGCCCATGAGACGGGTGAATCAGTCGAACTTCGCGGTAAGCACGGGAAGTATGGCAACCATTTCGATCTGCTGGTTCGTTCTTCTGATTCTTGCGCTGGGTGCAAAGAGCAGTGCCCAGACAGCCTCGACCGGAGCGCTGAGTGGAACGGTCACCGATTCGAGCGGAGCTGTCGTTGCTGGCGTGACCGTAAACATCACCAACGAAGCGACCGGCGACGTTCGTCATCAGACTACGCAAGCCGATGGGAGCTTTCTCGCTCCGTTGCTGTTGCCCGGAACTTATCGCGTTGAGG
>Ga0335081_10022340_pt1 | contig 10239 bp, 12 predicted proteins | sample Lox_Sample_35_FD_206713 | JGI IMG/M metagenome (GOLD analysis project Ga0335081, IMG submission 206713) | Soil microbial communities from Loxahatchee National Wildlife Refuge, Florida, United States - Lox_Sample_3.5 | ecosystem: Environmental > Terrestrial > Soil > Wetlands | place: USA...
ACGCCATGGAAGATTTTTGCGGGAATTTCAATATCTTTCAGCTCGCCTCGAAGGTCTCGATCCCTCAGCTCCTCAAGTCCGCGCACAGTCGCATGCGGCGATGCTTCCATTCGAATGCCTTCAAGCCAACCGTAGAACTGAGGACTGGCTGTTGTGTGAAGATTCACCATTCTCAGATCTCGTGCAAGCTTGGATCGATCTATATAAGCTGCTGCAAGTTTCTCTTCTATTTCTTCGAGTGGTGTGCCATGTGGATTATCTGCTCTTTTTGAGAATAGCGTCCCGCCGCCCCCATGAGTGCCAGCCTGGTTACTCTTGTATCTTTTTGCAGGGCTGCGTAATGCATAGCGATCGCTCCGCCCATGGAAAAGCCAGCGAGAAGTACATCATGCAAGTCCAGCTTTTCGATGACCTTTCTGATGTCTTCGGCCCATGTATCGTAATCGTTTCCCTGCCAGGGCTTATCTGATTGTCCAAAGCCCCTCAGGTCTATGCCTATAGCTCGATAGCCTGCTCTCGAGATCGGCACCATCTGATACTCGAATACCCTATGACTTAAAGGCCAGCCGTGAATGAACACAAACGGTCTGCCGCTGCCCCAGTCCTGCACGAACAATCTGACAACTGGATCAACTTCGATGAACATATTTTATCGCAGAGTTCGATGGAGCAGATATTGAATAAAGCCGAGCATAGAGGCAAAATTTGCTTAGTTTTATGTTAGTGCTGAGAGATACCTGTGTTGAGATGCTTGGGCAATGCTTTTATAGGATAACAATTGTTATTGATACTCTAGCTGGTTATTCCCGACACAATTTCAATTTCGGCTTTGCCATGAGCTCAGCAAATGCTGGAGGAAAATAGCTATGAAAAGAATTTACATGGATAATGCTGCAACAACCCCGGTAGCCCCTGAGGTGCTGCAGGCAATGCTTCCCTATTTTTCTGATCTGTATGGAAATGCCTCTAGCCTTCACAGCTTCGGCATTGAGGCAAGAGCAGCCATTGAAGAGGCGAGGTCCAAAGTAGCAGCCCTCATCAACGCCGAGCCCTCCGAGATCTATTTTACCAGCGGCGGCACAGAATCGGACAACCTTGCCTTGAAGGGCATTGCCTTGAAGAACAGAAAGAAGGGTCGTCACATAATAACATCCTCCTTCGAGCATCCTGCTGTACTGGAGGTGTGCAGGGCTCTGACCAGATTGGACTATGATGTGACTTATCTTCCGGTTACCAGAGATGGCCTGGTGGAGCCCGATGTAGTGAGGGCGGCAATTCGCCATGATACTATCCTCATCTCAATCATGCATGCCAATAACGAGATTGGCACTATTCAGCCGATGCATGAGATCGGGCAGATCGCCAGAGAGAAAGGGATCTATTTTCATTCCGATGGCGTTCAGACTGCGGGCAAGATACCAGTGGACGTTGAGGCTCTGGGCCTGGATGCGCTCTCTATATCCGGGCATAAGCTCTACGGCCCAAAGGGCATTGGAGCACTTTATGTGCGGAAAGGCGTCAAGATAGAGAGCATACAGCAGGGTGGAGGCCATGAGGGTGGGCTGAGATCCGGAACGGAGAATGTTCCCGGCATAGTGGGACTGGGAAGAGCCGCCGACATGGCAAAAGAAACCGTGACTGATGAAGCAAAGAGGCAAACGGCTCTAAGAGATCGTCTTAAAGAAGCTGTGCTCGGCAGGATAGATGAGTCATGGCTGAATGGACATCCAAGCCAGAGATTGCCCTCCAACCTCAACTTCGGATTCAGATATATTGAAGGCGAGTCGCTCATCCTACTTCTGGACGCCAGAGGCATAGCAGCCTCCACCGGATCGGCATGCTCATCCAAAAAGCTTGCCGCCAGCCATGTCCTCACCGCAATTGGACTCGGGCCAGTGGAATGTCATGGCTCTCTGCGCGTAACTCTGGGGCGGAGCAATACCATGGAGGATATCGATCTTGTCAGCCAGGCCATTGAAGAGTCTGTATCCCGCCTAAGGAAGATGTCGGCGCTGGGCCCGAGATGAGATTGATTTTCATATTTAAACCTAATACCCCTCAACTTGCTATAGTTGAGATGGTCAAGAAATCGACTCAAGGATGGTTGCATATTCTGGCCGCGTAACAGACATGTGAAAAAACACAAACAATTGACACAATCAATATTCTGCCAAATGGATCGGTTGTATTCGGTTCTCATGATGTCTTTTTGTAGTATTCACCCACGACCCATATCTGATGAAATCAGCATCTATCAAGCTATTTAGAGGCCTCGAACATGCATAAATCTTTTTCCCTGTGGCAATTTTCTCTTGCCGCAACGAAAAAAAACCAAAATTAAATATAGTTGTTTTTATGTATTTTTTACCGGAAATTTAATAAACTATTCATCACAGATAAATGTTATCAAACTGATGGGAGGTGAAAATAATGCTGTTTGTACTATGGTTCGAGTGGAAACCGGAGAATAAAGCGAAACTTCTGGCTCACTGGAGAGAATTCAAGTTCCCCAAAGAAGTGAAAGTAATAGGCAGATATCTTCTTATCGGTAGACATATCTCAGTAGCAATATTCGAAGCTCCAAGCGAGGAATCAATCCTAAAGATAACATATTCCTTCGGAGAGCTAGGAATAGCTCACGTAGCTCCTGCATTGCCACTTGAAGATGCTCTGAAAATGATGGAAAAGATGTAGTTGCCTCTGGGTTGTTAATTTACCCTCAGGGCTTATATTTATTTATTCGAATACCACGAAGCTTTCAGTGGGTGCGCTGTTTGACTGGCTGATGATCTCCATCTCTATCCGCGATTTAAGGATTGCTGGCAGAAGGGAGAATAATGATGCCTATAGGGATGAACACTCTTTATGGCATCGGTCCAGAATATATCCTCCTTTTCCAAATCCCTGTCAATATAGCCCATATCTTTCAGCACTGGCACGAAAGCCAGCGATGCATCAACTCATCAGGAAGGCTGGCACAGTATTTGGGCGAGATTGCCACAACCTCTCTGGCGAAATCCTCATCTATAATCCTCATTGCATTATGAATCAGTCTCGCCGCTATTTGCGGACTCTCCTGCAAGAGATTGCATGCTTCTTCATGGATCACAAGAAAATCCTCTAAGATGAGAGGCGATGCCAGTATCAATCTCTCCCTGGCGATTATGCCGTGGCTGGGATTGAACGGCCAGATCTCATCAGGCCGGAGGATTATTTTGGCTCCTCGCCGCTTGGCCAGGACAGCCAGTGCTGGTGTTCCGCAGGCTCCATCGATATCTCCATCCATCAGTGCATCCAGAAGAAAATCTGCCCAGTCGAAGTTCTTGATCTCTATCGAATCTGCAAGCCCGCAATCTCGTGCGAACTCGCGCAGGATGACACCATGGATTGAGCCCCTCCTGGGAGTGCCTATGATCCTGTCCTTGAAATGAGCCAGAACCTCAGATGCCGATGCCTTTTCCTTGACTTGGCAGCTTTTATCCCCCATTAGAACCGTTCCTTCCACGTGCCCCACCGGATATGCATTTGATCTTAAGGCCTCTGCTAATTCCGATCATTGCTGGAGGAAGCCCGAGGTAGCCCAAATCAAGTCCCTTTTGGCCAAACGCCTCTATCATCTCTGGTCCATTAGGAAATAGCTTCCAGGTGGCATTGATGCCTAGGTCATCCATCCTCCCTGAGGAGCGAAGAACAAAGCTTGTATGATACAGCGTAGGTAGATAACCGACCTTTAAAGGGACTGCCATATATATCATCTGATAATTGCTTTGGAGGCCTCCGGGCAGGCTGGAAGGAATTTGCCGAAAAAAATAGATGCAAAGGAAAGGAGCATTGCCTGGTGCTACTCAGCCGTCACCTCCGGCTGAAGAATCCTGTCTGACGGTTGCTTTGGATTCCTCATTTTAATTTCTCCAGACTTGCATATACCCCGCAGTTCAATAAATGTTAGGATACAGGCAAGATTTGCATAAGGCAAAGCTTCTGATTGAGCCCCCACCAAGGTGACAGCGGCATTTAGCCGTCGGCAGTTTTGCAGATAGTCGGAAAGCTGGGGCCGCATCGGTTGCTATGAATGCGAGTCTTAGCGCCATATTTTCAGGTCAATTCCTTCAATTCTCAATCGGCTTCCCTCTGAATGGACAATGACTCCTGAATGTACCTGCTGCATGCGGCAGTGGCTGGGCAGAAACATGACTGTTTCGCCCACGTCTGGTATCCGGCCATTGTTGACGGATCCTTCGAAGCCCATGACCATGCAGGTGCCCACATCTTTATACTGAAATTCATCGCTCAGGAGTTGGTGAGGACCTGCCGGATGGACAGAGACTATGCCCTGGCTATACCTCATCACCTTGGCAAAATGTATCACGGGGCAACCCAGTGCCCTGTACCTCAGAACGTCTCCAGGCTCAATGTCCTCAGGCCTGGAGAATGGATACAGATCCTCGCGGCATGATGGCTCTCCGGGAATTGGGCCCAGAGAGAAATCGACCTTTCGATCACCTTTCAATCCCGCGATTCCTTCCCCACAGCCCTGGCATGCGGGCGGGAGATCTTCGACTCTGTCCTCGATAATGTGGGTTGATAGTAACTCCTTGATCTCGGTCCTGATATCGACGAATCTCTCCAGCTCAAGGTGAGGGCATTTGCCGAAGTCACCCTTTATGGATATCTCTTCTGCGTAGTCCTTGCACTGTCGATGACCGCATTCGCCGCAATTATAGCCCGGCAGCATTCTGGATATCTTGGTCATATCTAGCCCCTCGCTTTCTGCCGGCGGACGAATTGATCCCAGTTCCAGGGCTCGTCGAGAACCTTGACCTCGACCTGGCGGACGCCGGGCAGTCCTTCCACCCGGCGGCGGATCTGTTCGGTGAGGTGGCTGACCATAGGGCAGACCCGGGAGGTCAGGACCATATTCACTGCCACCTTACCGTCATCGGAGATGGTTATGTCTTTAATCAGGCCCAGATCCACGATATCGATTCCCACCTCAGGATCGAGCACATCCCGCAGAGCCTCCCGGATCTCCTCTTCTCTCTCTATCTGGGCGGAGAGTCGCTCTGCTTCCGGACCGGGTAAGGCTTTTTGCAAATCCCGCAGCCGATCCTCCAGCCTGTTTTGTCTGTCCAGCAGCCGACTGACCACGCGCAGCATGGGGTCGGGCAGATCGGCATAATTAAGGTCAGTTGCCATGGCCGGGCACTGCGGCTCGGCAATTCTTCCCGGCACGCCTACCACTGTCGCTCCTGCTGGCACGGGTCGGACCACTACTGAGCCCGCGCCGATCTTGGCTCCCCGTCCCACGGTTATAGGCCCGAGAATGATGGACCCGGCACCGATGACCACATCATCCTCGATGGTGGGATGGCGCTTCACCTTGTCCAAGCTGGTGCCACCGAGAACTGTGCCCATGTACATCAGAACTTCATCTCCCACCTCGGCTGTCTCGCCAATTACCACGCCCATGCCATGGTCGATAAAGAAACGCTTGCCTATCTTCGCCCCAGGATGAATCTCCACACCGGTGAGGAAGCGAGATAAGTGCGACGCGAATCTGGCCAGGAAAATGAGATTGTGAGTCCAAAGGAAGTGAGATATCCGGTGCATCCAGATGGCATGCAGTCCCGGATAGCAGGTTATAACCTCCAAGACGGATCTGGCTGCCGGATCTTTAGCAAAGACCGTCCGGATATCTTCTTTGATGCCCATCTTTCCTCAACCTTCAAAACTCAAAAAGCTCTGTGCTCAGGTAGCGTTCACCTGTGTCTGGCAGTACGACTACGAGCTGCTTGCCCTTATTCTCTGGCCTGGCCGCCACCTGCAGGGCCGCCCAGGCAGCTGCTCCTGATGAGATCCCAACAAGGATGCCCTCTTCTCGGGCCAGTAGGCGGGCGGTTTGGATGGCATCATCATATTCCACTTTGATGATCTCATCTACAAGGTCGCGCCTGAGAACATCGGGCACGAAGCCGGCTCCAATGCCCTGAATCTTATGTGGTCCAGGATTGCCTCCCGAGAGGACAGGCGAGCCGGAAGGCTCTACTGCAATAGCCTTAAAGCCGGGCTTGCGGGACTTTATGACCTCAGCAATTCCGGTTATGGTTCCGCCGGTGCCCACTCCCGCCACTAAAAAGTCCACATTCCCATCCGTATCCCTCCAGATCTCCTCTGCAGTGGTCCTCCTGTGGATCTCGGGATTTGATGGATTGCGAAACTGCTGGGGAATTAATAGTAACGAGGATCTTTGGCTAGCATCTCCTCTGCTGTGCCTACTGCTCCTTTCATCCCCTGGCTTCCGGGAGTCAAGACTATGTCCGCTCCCAGGGCTTTGAGCAGCTTGCGGCGTTCTATTGACATAGTCTCCGGCATGACCAACGTCAGCCTGTAGCCCTTAGCCGCGCTGACAAAAGCAAGAGCTATGCCGATATTACCGCTAGTCGGCTCAAGGATTATGGTATCCTCTTTGATATCTCCTGCCTTTTCAGCGGCCTCGATCATGGAGACGCCGATTCTGTCCTTGACGCTGCTCAGGGGATTGAAGGACTCCAGCTTTGCGAGAACGGTGGCCTCCAGCCCCTTTGTTACTCTGTTCAATTTTACCAAAGGCGTATTGCCAACGGTCTTTGTCAGATCTTCATATATTCTTCCCATAAACCAACCTCATTTTTATCGAATGAGCCGGCTCATTGCATTTGAGCGGCCTGACAAGCATGAATGCGATTGCCCAAAAGGGATACCTTGTCCTTCTGTGGGATGTACTGCAATCCTCTTTTGCAGAGATAAATGTCCTTATAGCGGCAATTGCAAGTTAATTTTAATTTTATTATTATTCAATAGCCTCAGCTTCTATGATCAAATTTTCAAAGTAGTTGCTGAATCTATAATATCTTCCGGATAACACCGGCCGATAGGTACTATTATTGCCGCAATAATAGGTTTAATTATAGATTGCAGAGTTAAGGGGTGACAGGTGAACTGTAAATGAGGGATTTACTTTGCTGAACTAAAATGAACCAACCAGCACCAAGATAGAGCACTTGCCGCCGTCAGCAAAGCTCGTCTTTAAAGTGCTGGAATCAGGGAGCCTTCTGACGTAGAAAGATATCATAGCCAGGACATATCTTCCGCCTAGGACGGTAAGGTACGCCCTGAGCAGATTGAAGGAGCAGCACGTCCTTCAAGAGCGCCTATACTTCCAGGATGCGCGCCAAAGCCTCTATGGATTGAATCCGGAAATCTGGGGGTGATTGCAGAGTAAATGCCAATACAACCTCTAGATGGGGGTCTATCTAGAGCACGTCCATCTAGCAGTCAAGAATAGCCAGGCATCTGAAGATCGGGCGGAAACCATAGTCCGGTCTTAGCCTCCTCAACCAATTAGATTGAAGGAGATATTTGTTTAGATCATCCATATGAGTACCATTGAGCTAAATCTTCACTTTTCTTGCAGATAATTCCTAAAAGCAGATTTCATGCAGTTTAAGCTATTGATACTGTTTTGCAGCTTATGATAGGTCATTTCCTTCATACAAACCTAGAAAAAATAAATTACCAGCCCCTGGCTTGCAATGCCTCCTTCTCTGGAATCATAGATGCATCCAGTCCCTTCATGGCTGCACCAAGACCCTTGGAGACTTGAGCCAAAAGCTGCGGATTTTCGAAGTTATGTACCGCCTGGACAATTGCCGTAGCCATGGCCTGAGGTTGCTCGGACTTGAAGATTCCCGAGCCTACGAAGACTCCGTCTGCGCCTAGCTGCATCATCAAAGATGCATCTGCAGGGGTGGCCACACCACCAGCCGCGAAGTTGACCACAGGCAATCGCTGCAATCGGGCACACTCAACAACTAGATCGTAATCGGCCTCGACCTCACGGGCTGTCTTCAGCAGTTGGAGGTCATCCGTACCCTTCAGGCTCCTGATCTGGCCCTGGATCATCCTCATGTTCAAGACGGCTTGGCTCACATCCCCAGTTCCTGCCTCGCCCTTGGTCCTGATCATGGCGGCACCCTCTTTTATTATGCGCAGAGCTTCGCCCAGGTTTCGAGCACCGCAGACGAATGGGATGGTGAATTTTGTCTTCTCGATGTGGAATTGGTCCGCTGGAGTGAGAACCTCCGATTCATCCACCATGTCTACCCCTAGGGCCTCCAGAATCTGAGCCTCCACAAAATGACCGATTCTGGATTTGGCCATGACCGGTATAGTCACTGCCTCTATGATCTCCTCGATTATGGCAGGATCTGCCATCCTGGCCACGCCGCCCATCTTCCTGATGTCTGCTGGAACGGCATGAAGAGCCATTACCGCCACAGCGCCCGCCTGCTCAGCTATGATCGCCCGCTCTGGGGTAGTGACATCCATGATCACGCCGCCTTTCTGCATCTTGGTTGGCGAAGCCGCGCTTGAGCAGCTCCGTTCCAAATCTCAAGTTCTCAAGTTCAAGTACCATGAATTACCTCTGGCTTTTTTCCTTCTGCCTCTATATTTTAGGTGCGAAATTGTTGAGGGGGATTAATAGCTGTGCATTTAGGCAACTTGGTCTTGTCAGCAATAACGGTCCAATATGCTGTCAAGCTGCATTTGTTAATGTTCTCAGATTAGCCAGATCACCTTCGTCCAAGCAGCTTGACCTCTGGGTCACCCATTGACCGTCGGGAAGCCTGCGGCAAGAGATATCTGCATAAGTCTTACCATTCCGGTCGCAGTAGCGGGCTACGATGCGGCAGGAGACACCCAGCAGATCCGGAGCAAATGAGCCCTTTCCTACGGCAACTGGGCCGTTCATGTCTCGTGGCTCAAAGATGAAATCGCCGTCTTTCGCCAGCATGACGAGCATTTTGTTCTCGTTTTCATTTCTGCCCACAATCAGCTTCGCATTTTTCGAGAGCCGGAAGTATCTGCCCGACTTGAGCATACTGATGTTCTGCATGTCCAGCTCGCCGTGATCGATGAGGTCTCTGATCCTGCCAGCGAACTTGGGATCTGTTAGAAGACATCCTCCGGCAGCGCAGGGATAGTCGTTGATGCCAAGATCCCTAGCCAGAGCTATTTGGGGCTTTCTTGAACGGCCTGATATGTCCAGCAATCTCTCCCGGCTGATCCATCCGTTCTTTTCAGGAATTGTGGGAGAGAGCAGCTTTGCTGAAAGAGGCCGGACCACCAGGCCCTGCAAACCGGCTTCTCTCTCGATTATGTCCATCTGGCGTCTGAACTGGCTCATGGGCCTCTGGCCCAGCACCTCTCCTGTGATGAGAAATGATGCTCCAGACTGTTCCATCAGCTCACGGCTCTTCTTGAAGAACAGTATCCTGCAATCGATGCACGGGTTCATGTTGGCGCCGTAACCATGTGCAGGCTTTTGCAGCACCTCCAGGAAATCCTCAGTTGCGTTGATGATCTTCAGATCAATTCCCAATGAATCGGCCACTCGGCGGGCGTTGCTGCCACATCCCAGATTGGAAGAGTGCCGGTCGCACAGGCAAAAAGGTGTCTTGAAATTAACGGCGAGAAGCTCCAGCCCATCTCGGCTCATGAGCTCTGCTGCAAGAGTACTATCCAATCCCCCTGAAAGAAGTATTATCGCTTTCATTGCCCGCTCTTTATTACCACGATCTGCCATATGGCCTCGGAGACCGCCTTTAGTTCAAGGATCTTGTGCCCCTCACTCTTTAAGCTCCTGGAGACATTTGCCATTGCTTCAGAGTCGTCGATCAGGATAGTCAATTGCTCTCCGCTTTCCATATCTTCCATCTTGAGCTTGGTCTTGACAAAAGTGTATGGGCAGACCTCGCCCCTTAGATCCAGAACATCAGTCATATCCGGCATACCTCCAGACTGCTGTTCAGGTAATTTTTCTCATCGATCTCGACTATCTTTGGATGATCTCCGCATATTGAGCAATCCACTCTTTTCCCGGCGGACAGCTCAAAGAATCTCATATCCAGGGCATTGAAGCAGAGCAGCCTACCAGCCAACTGGTCTCCTATTCCCAGTACGAATTTCAAGGCTTCCGATGCCTGGATGGTTCCAATAATCCCAGGCAACACTCCGAAGACGCCTGCTTCCTGGCAGCTTGGAATCAGTCCGTGAGGTGGAGATTTTTTAAAGATGCAACGATAGCATGGTCCTTTTTGGGGGAGCGATGTTGTGGTATATCCCTCATAGCGGAGGATGCTTCCGTGGGAGCAGGGCTTTTTCTCCAGGACACAGGCATCGTTGATCAGGTAATGAGTG
>Ga0335081_10022341_pt1 | contig 10239 bp, 9 predicted proteins | sample Lox_Sample_35_FD_206713 | JGI IMG/M metagenome (GOLD analysis project Ga0335081, IMG submission 206713) | Soil microbial communities from Loxahatchee National Wildlife Refuge, Florida, United States - Lox_Sample_3.5 | ecosystem: Environmental > Terrestrial > Soil > Wetlands | place: USA: Florida...
AGCTCGCGCGTCAGATGAATTTCGCGCCGCAAACCCGCGGCATCCAGGGTCGCCCCGCCGATGACGCCGAGGCCGCCCGCGTTCGATACGGCGGCGACCAGCTTGTGCATCGACACGCCGCCCATGCCGGCGAGGACGATGGGATATTCGATACCGAATACATCACAGATCGGAGTGCGCAACATCGTGAGCTCCTCGAGTTTCAAAATTTTCCGCGGTGACTCGCACGTAAACAGGGTGCCACGGTCGTGTCAACGACAGCGGTACCCAACCACGGACCGACGGAGCCGCTGGGCGCGAGTCACCGAATGCCGGCCGAGGTTGACTTGGCGAGCGATCTCGTCTTTCCTGTATATGTGATTGATCGTACCCCGCCCTGATTTTCGCCGCGCGCGCCGCGGCGATGTGCCGCTACGGGCCGCGGCGTGAGTTTGTATTCATCACCAAGAAGTCGAGCCCTCCGGGACATTCGCAACGGCCGTGCCCAAGGGTGTACGGTCGCCCGATATTTGAGGAATGAACGTGAGCATGAACGAAGCGCAGGAACGATTGAAAACAGAAGTAGCCCGACGGCGCACTTTCGCCATCATCTCGCACCCCGACGCGGGCAAGACGACGCTGACCGAAAAACTGCTGCTCTACGGCGGCGCCGTGCATCTGGCGGGATCGGTGAAGCAGCGACGCGACGAGCGCCACGCCACCAGCGACTGGATGGCGATCGAGCGCGAGCGCGGCATCTCGATCACGACGAGCGTGATGCAGTTTCCCTATCGCGGCTACCAGCTCAATCTGCTCGACACACCGGGTCATAACGACTTCAGCGAAGACACGTATCGCACGCTCGCCGCGGCCGATTGCGCCATCATGCTGTTGGACAGCGCCAAAGGTGTCGAGCCGCAGACCATCAAGCTGTTCGAGGTCTGCCGCATGCGCCGCATTCCCATCGTCACCTTCATCAACAAGATGGATCGCGAGGGACGCGACCCGCTCGACCTGCTCGACGAAATCGAACGCGTCCTCGGTATTCCCGCCAGCCCGGCCTACTGGCCGATCGGGTCCGGTGCCGCGTTTCAGGGCGTTTACGACCGCTGGACGCAGCGCGTGCTGTTGTTCGACCGCGGCGAACGGGCAGGCCACAAGGCGGTGATGCAGGTGAGCAGCCTCGACGATCCGGCGTTCCGCGCCGCGATCGGCGACGCCGCCCACGATCGGCTGTCGGAGTCGCTCGCACTGTTGCACGGCGCCGGTACCGGCTTCGATCGCGAGGCGTTCCACAACGGCGAGCTGACGCCGGTGTTCTTCGGGAGCGCGTTGACCAACTTCGGCGTCGAGCCATTCCTCGACCAGTTCATCGAGCTGGCGCCGCCGCCGCTGGCGCGCGCGACCACCGCCGGCCCGGTGTCGCCCGACGCGGCCGGGTTTGCCGGCTTCGTCTTCAAAATTCAGGCGAACATGGACCCGTTGCATCGCGATCGCGTGGCCTTCGTGCGGGTGTGCTCCGGACGCTTCGTTCGCGGCATGGAAGTGATCCACGGGCGTACCGGCAAGCGGCTCGCGCTCAAGCGCTCGCTGCAGTTCCGGGCGCAGGAACGCACGTTCATTGAAGAGGCCTTCCCCGGCGACATCGTCGGCGTGTGGGATCCCGGTCTGCTGCGCATCGGCGATTCGCTCAGCGAAGCTGGGGGCGTCGAGTTCGCAGGCATTCCGCGTTTTTCACCCGAGCACTTCGTGCGCGTTCTCCTCGCCGAGCCCTTCAAGCGCAAGCAATTGAAGAAGGGGCTCGAGCAGCTCTCCGAGGAAGGCGCGGTTCAGGTCTTCTTTCATCGCGAGCAGCTCGAACGCGATCCCATCTTGGGCGCGGTCGGGCGGTTGCAGTTCGACGTCATTCAGCACCGCTTGAAGAACGAGTACGACGTCGATGTGCGTTTCGAAACCGTGCAAACACAGCATGCGCGTTGGGTGGAGGGCAGTTTCGATCCCGCCGACCTCGAACGCCTCGGCGGCGTGCTCTGCCTGTACGACATCGAACGTCGGCCGCTGCTGCTGTTCAAGAGCGAGTTTTGGCTGCGCGAGACCATCGAGCGCCACTCGCACCTCCGTTTCATCGCCGCAGTGCAACCGGGCCGTAGCGAGCGCGCCGCCGCGTGAGCGTGACCGCGTCTCGTGACTCTTGCGCAAGCAACGGTCTGAGTGCGGCAGACTTGTGGACGGTTACAGCTCGGCGCGCAAGCGCGCTACCACCTCGGGGCGGCCGCGGATTCGCAGACGTGTGCCGGTCTCGTCACAGGCCTCCGCCAGCACGCGACAGCTTTCGTAAATCGTGCTCACCACGCGCTGGCGCGCATACGGCACGAGAATCTCGTCCTCGACCATCTCGCGCTCGAAGAACTCGACGATGCGTTCGCGCAAGCGCGCCACATCGTCCGCCGACTTCGCCGACAACAGCAGTGCATCCGGAAAGGTCTGCGCCAAGGCGGCGCGCTGCTCCTCAGAAAGCTTGTCGCTTTTGTTGAGCACTACCAGCCGCGGCGCGTCGGCCGAATCGATCTCGGCCAACACTTCGGCGGTGACCGTCATCTGCGCCGGAAAGGCGGGGTCCGAAGCATCGACCACGTGCAGCAACAGCGCCGCCTCGCGCGCTTCTTCCAGCGTGGAACGAAACGAGGCCACCAGATCGTGGGGTAGCTTCTTGATGAAGCCAACCGTGTCGCTGACCAGAATGCGGGGTTTGGTCTCGGGCTGCAGGGCGCGCACGGTGGTATCGAGTGTCGCGAACAGTTGGTCGGCGACCACCGGCTCACTCGCGGTCAGTCCCCGCATCAACGACGACTTCCCGGCGTTGGTGTAGCCGACAATGGCCACCGTCGGCTGAGCCGCACGTCTGCGGCGGCGCGTGGCGGCATCCTTCTCGATCGCCGCGAGTTCCCGCCGCAGCTCGGCAATGCGGTCGCGCACCTTGCGGCGATCGACCTCGATCTGCGACTCACCCGCGCCCTTGCCGCCGATCCCGCCGCCCTGGCGGTCCTTGCCGCCGCTGCTCTCGCGCAGCCGCGGCGCCACGTACGCAAGCCGGGCGATCTCGACTTGCAGCACCGCTTCGCGGCTGCGAGCGTGGCGCTGGAAGATCGCCAGAATCACCGCGGTGCGATCGAGCACTTCGGCGCCGGTGGCGCGCTCGAGATTGCGGGCCTGCGACGGAGACAGCTCATGATTCACCAGCACGACGCTGGCGAGATCGCGCGGCTCCCGCGGTCCGGCAGCCTGGCTGTCGTCACCGGGCTCGGGTTCGCCATCGTCGGTGCGAAGGCGATGGGCCGGGACTCCGGACGGCACGATACCGCTGCCGCCGGTGAGGTGGGCCAGCTCTTTCAGCTTGCCTTCGCCGACGACGGCAGACGCCGCCAGCGCCGAGCGCTTCTGCGTAAGCCGCGCCACCACAATCAGCCCGAGCGTCTTCGCCAAGCGGCCGAGCTCCGCGAGCGACGACGCGTGCTCCTCGTCACTGACCCCGGGCAGCTGCACCCCAACGAGTACGGCGTGTGGTTTGTCCGGCTGCGCATTCAACGGCATCGGCCCAGCATGACCGTCTGCGTCGCCAGTTGCAACCGATCGGTCCACGACTCCGCCGCGCCGGAGAGCGGTTTCGCGTGTACGCACTCCTGAATGGGCTGCGCGTTCGCGCGTCCGATGATACTAGACGCACCGAGAGAGGAGACTGCCTCATGTCTGAGATGAAAGCTCGCATCGCGATGGGGTTGCTGACCGTGCTGATTCCCTGCGGTGTCCCCGCGCAGGAAAAGACTGAGCCACGCCGCACGATCGCGGTCACCGGTCAGGGCGAGGTCAAGGCCACGCCCGACCTGGTAGTGGTGTCGTTCGCGGTCGAGACCACCGCCGCTCACGCCGGCGACGCGGCCGCCGAGAACGCCAAACGCAGCGCCGCCGTCAGCGCGGCGGTCAAAGCGTTACTGGATTCGAAGGACACGGTCACCACGACGCGTTACGCGATCGAGCCGCGGTACGAGAATCCCAAGCCGGGCGAAGTGCGCGAGCCCCACATCACCGGCTACGTTGCCCGCAACGAGGTGCAAGTCGAAGCCCACAAGATCGACACGGTGGGCGCGTTGATCGACGCCGCCAGCGGGGCGGGTGCCAATCGCATCAGCGGGTTGCAATTCTCACTCTCTCAACGCGGCGAAGCACAACGGGCGGCGCTGGAGAAGGCCGGCGCCGAAGCCCGCGCGCAAGCCGAGGCGGTCGCAAAGGGGCTCGGCGTGCGACTGAAGGGCGTCGTCTCCGCTAGCTCTTCGTCTGCGCCGATTCCGATGCCGCGCTACTTCGAAGGACGCGCGATGGCTGCCGCCGAAGCCCGCGCTCCCACCCCGATCGAGCCGGGCGAAATCAACGTCACCGCCACGCTGCAGGTGACGTACGAGATCGAGTGAGCCGGACCTCATTCCACGCCGCGGGTGTCGATGTCGACGAGCGCCGCCTGAAGGAATTCCAACGTTTGATCGAGGGCCGCGGGTTGAATTCGATCGCGGCTGTCGGCGGCCGAATGCAGCCCGCGAAGGCGATCCTCGCCACTGCCCTGGCTACTCAACGTCACGCTGGGAATTCCGGCGGCGAGGAAGCTGCGCGCGTCGGAGGTCAGCGGCTGAACGTCGGGCGCAAGACCGACGCCGTGGGTAACCTTGCGGTAGACGCGATCGAGTGCCCGAACCAGCGGGGTCGACGCGTCGTAGCGCTTCAGTACGGAGCGATCGCTGGTGAAGTAGCTCAGCAGAGGTCCGAAACCCCACCCTTCCGCATTGATGACGTAGGTCGGCACCGTCGGGCGGGGGGTGAATCGTTCGGCCACGTAGCGCGCCGACCCTTGCAATCCGACCTCTTCACCGGCGAACAAGACGATGTCGACCTCCGTGTGATCGAGTTGCGGCGCACCGGCGCCGAGACGGTGCGCCAGCTGCAGCAGCGTGGCGACCGCCGCACCATCGTCGAGCGCCCCCGGGCTGCGCGCGTGTACCATCGCGCCACCGCTCAATACCGCACACACGCCCGCAAAGTACACCGGCGCAACGATCGCCCAGGCGCGCACGTGGCGTTCGGATCGCCGACGCCATCGACGCCACAACGCGGTGAGCGGCAGCCCGCTCGTGAACAACACAAACGGCCCGACTAGAAACTCGACCGGTGCGCGCTGCTGGTGGTCGAGCAGATCGGTCTTGCTGTCGTAGTGGGCCGACACAATCACCCGGCGCTGCGGCCGGCTGACGGGGAATGTCGCGACGATGTTGTGCTCGACCACCGATCCGATGCGACTGAGAAGGGGAAAGCGTAGCTCGTAATCCATCAACAAGTACGCCGGCAACACCAACGCCACGAGCAACGCCCCGGCAAATCGCCGCCGCCACATGAGGACGAAGAAGATTACCGCCAGGAGCAAGCAGACGACCCCGGCTATGCGGCCGGCGTAGGGTCGGCACACGAATTCGTGCAGCGTGACCGTAGCGCCGGTCGCGCGCAGTGTCCGCTCGAGATAGCTCGCGACCTCGGCGAGCGCGGCGCTGCCGTTTTCGCGCGGCCTCAGCAGAGCGTCGAAGATCTCATCGAAACTCATGGGCTCGGCCGGCGGCCGTGGGAGTCGTTAGGGCTCGTCACAAGCGACGGCCGGTATCGCCCGGTTCGCCGCTATCCGGCCACGGGTAGTTCACCGAGCCGGTCCAACGATCGAGCACCCCTTCGGTGTCGTCACCGGCCAAAATCGTGGTGTAGCGGAAGCTGCAGGCGACGATGGCGGCGGCCGCGATGATGGCGAGAGCAAGGAGCAATTCACGCATGGGCGGACTGTTTAGCACGACAACCCGCTGCGGTCATCGCCGCGCCGCCTGGGCTCTCGGTTTGAATTGACCCGCCACAGGCGGCATCCTGCTGACCGTGCGGCTGCTCATCAGCGTATTTCTTCCGGTGGCGTTGCTCTTCACGGCGACCGCGAATCTGATTCTCCCGGTGGTCGATCGCGTCGAGCCGGTTCCCCGCGCCGGCCTACCGGCGGTCGTCGACGTCAACCGGCCGCAGACCCCGGAGCAGTGCGATCTACCGATCGGCATCAGCTGGTTCGGCAGCAGCGAGCGTTGCCTGGCGGAGCTGTGCGGGGGCCGGAACGTCTACAACGAGTACATCTTCGACGGCGCCAATCGGCGACGCAGAAATCCGTGCTACGGACAGAGCCCGACCGACTTCGAGGGCAGGTAGCCGGCGGCGCACTCCGTTTTCAAAGCCAAATTTGCAATCCCCTTGACGGGTCGCCGTGGCTGCGATGAAGTGGCGGCGGCGAGGTGGGCATGAGCAAGCTGATCATCGGCGGGAAGCGGCGGCTGGCGGGGCGGATCCGAGTGGCGGGCAACAAAAACGCCGCGGCGCCGGTGCTGGCGGCGACCTTGCTCACCGATCAACCACTGCGACTGGGCAACATTCCCGACATCGATGACGTGCGCATCTTCGTCGACATGTTGCGCAGTCTCGGCGCACGCATCGAGCCCGCCGGCGAGTCGTGGGAGGTGAGCACCAGCGGCGTCGATTCGGCGCGGCCGGATCGCCGGCTGGGACGACAGATCCGCATGTCGCTGCTGCTCGCCGGACCGCTGCTGGCCCGTTTCGGGCGCGCGGTGCTCCCCTTCCCGGGCGGCGACGTCATCGGGCGGCGGCGAGTCGACACGCACCTGCAAGCGCTGCAAGCGCTCGGGGTTACCGCCGAGGTCACGCGCGACGGCTATCGCATGGCCGCCCCCCGACTGCGCGGCAACGAGATCTTCCTCGACGAAATGAGCGTGACGGCAACCGAGAACGCTCTGCTCGCCGCCGTGCTCGCCGACGGCTCTACCCGAATCCGCAACGCCGCATCGGAGCCGCACGTGCAAGACCTCTGTCACTTCTTGAATACGCTCGGCGCACGCATCGAAGGCATCGGTACGAACGTGCTGACCATCGCCGGCGTCCCCACACTCAGCGGCGGCGAGTTCCGCATCGGTCCCGACTACATCGAAACCGGCAGCTTGATCGGCTTGGCTGCGGCCAGCGGCAGCGCCCTCCGGATCGTCGACTGCCGGCCCGAAGATCACGCCATGACTCGCATCATGTACGGCCGACTGGGTATCCGCTGGACGGTCGAGGGCGACGACATCGTGGTGCCCGACGGGCAACGACTGGAAGTGATCGACGACTTCGGCAACGCCATCCCGAAGATCGATGACGCACCCTGGCCGGGATTCCCCGCCGACCTGATCCCGATCGCGCTCGTCGTCGCCACGCAAGCGCGCGGATCGCTTCTGATCCACGAGAAGTTGTTCGAGAGTCGCCTCTACTTCGTCGATCGCTTGATTCAAATGGGCGCGCGTATCGTCCTGTGCGACCCGCATCGTGCGGTGGTCGTCGGACCGGCGAATCTCTACGGCCAGGACCTGGCGTCGCCCGACATCCGCGCCGGCATGGCGCTGCTGATCGCCGCGTTGTGCTCTGAAGGTCGCAGTGTGATTCGTCACGCGCAACAGATCGACCGGGGCTACGAACGCATCGACGAGCGGCTCGCCGCTCTCGGCGCCGACATCAGGAGAGAGTGAGGGCTTGCTCGTCGCCGCACGCGGGCGGCGGCACCTCTTCCCACACAACCTGCTCGGACAGCGACGCCAGTATCGCGCGCGCCGTCGGTACGAAGTCCGGCACGGCGAGCAGCACGATGACCGCCGCCCGGCGCTCGATGGTGCGAACGATGCCGACGCCTTCGTACGACTCGATGACGAATTTGATCAGTGCGATGTCGCGCGGATCGACACGAAGGTAGATCGGTACGATGTCGGCTGCGCGCATCAAGACACCTCACCGGCCGGAGACGCGGGTAGAGTCACGCGAAACGTCGAGCCTTTGCCGACCTGACTCTGCACGCTGATCGCCCCGCCGAGCAGCTCGACCACCCGCTTCACCAGGTACAATCCCAAGCCGACGCCGCCACGCGCGCGGCCGGGATCGGTGCCCTGACGAAACATCCCGAAGATATGCGGCAGATCCTCTTCGGAAATTCCGCTGCCGGTATCCGCCACCTCGAGCGTGAGCATTCGCGCCATGCGGTCGTAGCGCGCCGTCACAGTGATCGCGCCCGCTCGCGTGAACTTCATGGCATTGCCGACCAGGTTCCGAAGAATGAGCTTGACCTTCTCGGGGTCACCCAAGAGCACCGGGACGCCGAGCGCGTTCCACTGCAGCGGAACGGTGCCCCAATCGGGGTGCTCCTCGAACTGAAAGAGCAGTTCTTGCCACACGATGCTGAGGTCGAGCGGGGCAACCTCGATCAGCATGCGGCCGGCCTCGAGGCGATTGACGTCCAAAGTCGCGTTGATCAATCCGGCCAAGTTCAACGCCGTCGCCCGCACCCGGCGCAGGGCATTGTCTTGCTCGGGATTGACCGTGCCGAGGACGCCTTCGAGCTGCAGATCGGTGTAGCCGACGATGACGTTGAGCGGCGTGCGCAAGTCGTGCGAAACCGAGGCGAGAAAATCGCTCTTGAGCCGATCGGCGCGCCGCAGGTCTTCGAGCAAGCGAGCGTTCTCGACGGCGACCGCGACTTGCATGGCATAGATCTGGGCGCGTTGACGCAGCCGCTCATCGATGTTGGCTGCCGACGCTTCGTGGAACGCGAGCAGTCCGATTGCTCCGCGGCGGCCCGACAGCGGCAGCAACAACACCAAAGGTCCGGCCGCGCTCCCGTCGACGCGACCGAGATCGACGACGGTCGTACCCCCGGCGCGGATGGCGTCGCTCAGCAAGCCCGGAGCTTTCAGCGAGAGATGGCGCGTATCCGCGAGAAACGCCGGCCCATCTTCGGCTGCCAGATCCAGATCGTCGCCGTGCAGCAAGAACAACCGCGCGCTGCCCAGTCCGAGAAGCCGCCGGCCCTGGGCACAGATCATTTCCAACAAGGCGTCGAGGGTCGGCGCCGAATGCAGCGCCAAGGAGACTTCGACCAGCGTTGTTTGAAAGGCCGCGGCTTCACGCAGCTCGAAATCAGCCAGCTTGCGGTTGGTGACGTCGCGCGCGAGCCCGACGACGAACGGCTGACCATCCTCGGCCCGGACGATCGCGGCAGCGAACTCGGCGTAGCCGATCGAGCCGTCCTTGCGTCGAACGGCCATCTCCAGCGGAAACCCGACCTCGCCGCCCGCCACCGCCGCCGCAACTCGAAGCGCATTGGCTTCGTAGTCCTCGGGGCTGAGCAGATCGCGTACGGTCAATCGTGGTAGATCGTCCTCGCTGTAGCCGGTCTCGCGATAAAAGGCGGGATTGACGGCCAACAGCCGGCCTTCGACGTCGTGCACGTAGAACACGTCGCCGGTGTTGGACAAGAGTTCCCACCACAACCGCTCGACCGCGCCCGGCGGCACGAACGGCAACTTCAACTGGCTCGGTTTGTTCACAGCGCGCGCGATGGAATCGGCCTCCGGAGGGTTTCGACTAGCGCTACTGCTCGGGGCTTGTCAAAGGCGCCCGCCAGCGGTCCCACAGCTCCGAGACGAGCAGCTTTTGATACTCGATCACCACCTTGCGAACCATTGCGCGGTAGTGCCACCACGACGCGGGATCGTAGGGATCGTAGTGCGACGCGCAAACCGTGACCACGATGCCACGCCCGGCGACCGCGCGAAAGATGATTCCGGCCCGGCGCGCGTGCAACTTCGAGGTGACCAGTAGGACACTGCGTATATGTGCGTTGCGGAGGTACGGCACAACGATGTTGGCCTCGCTGACCGTGCTCGATGCGACGCGGTCGGCGACGACGGTGATCGCGGTTGGCGGCACGCCGAGCTGTTGGGCGATGGACCGGTTGAGGTCGTGGCGCTCCGGCATATCTGCGCCTTTTGCGCGCAGCGCATCGAGCCCCGGCGGCGGGCCTTCGCGAGACAGGACGATGCGGGCACTCAGTCCGGCATGGTAGAGATCGACCGCTTCGAGAATGCGATCGGGTACCGACCCCGACACTACCACGATCGCATCCGCCTGATGCCGCGGCTCATCCACTACGAGAAACTCGCCGACTCGGGTCAGCAGCGGCTGACGAAACAAGTACAACAGCCCGCCCGCCACCAACACGACCAAGCTCAACCATCGGCGACGCATCGAGACCACGAAACCAGGTGACGGCCGGCATGGCAAGACGAGCGCACGACCTTTCTTCACCGGAACGGCCGC
>Ga0335081_10022342_pt1 | contig 10238 bp, 7 predicted proteins | sample Lox_Sample_35_FD_206713 | JGI IMG/M metagenome (GOLD analysis project Ga0335081, IMG submission 206713) | Soil microbial communities from Loxahatchee National Wildlife Refuge, Florida, United States - Lox_Sample_3.5 | ecosystem: Environmental > Terrestrial > Soil > Wetlands | place: USA: Florida...
GGTCGGTCCATATAGGTGAGATGGCGCTCGAGCGCGAGATCGGGGCAATCGAGCTGCAGCAGGAAGCCATGGCGGATGATCGCCTGGTACTCGACCTTGAGCGCCGCGGCCAGCGCCGCGAGATAGGTTTCCTCGCTGGCATAGTGCTCGTTCAGCACCGCCGCAGCGACGATGCCGTGAGGAACGGCTCGGCGAAGCCGTTGCCGGTCTCGTCGAGCGCAGCGCGGAAATCGCGGCACTCGCTCTCGATGAGCGCGGGGTCGAGATAGCGCACCGCGCCGATCGCCTTCGGCGGCGCGAAATGGCTGACCGCCTCCTTGCCGGCGAGCTGCTGCGCCAGCGCCGCTTTGAACAGGGGATAGCGCTCGACATCGCCGCGCGGCGAGCGCTGCCAGCTGCCGCCCAGGCCGCTGAGGCGATCGCGCAGATAGAGGAAGAAGCTGTCGCGCTGCTGCTCGCCATTGTTGCCGACATCGATGCCGCAGGCGATCTGTTTGCGCACCACCGCGGCGAGCGCGTGCCGGCCGGCTTCCGCCAGCGCTGCCGCATCGACGCTCTCGCCCTGCGCGCGGCGGGCATAGAGCCGGGTGAGCGCTGCCGGCCGCGGCAGGCTGCCGGTATGCGTCGTCAGGATGCGCTCGGCGCTGCGCAGCATAGGGGCCTCCCTCGCCGCTCACTTTACTGCGCCGGCGCTGCCGGGCAATCCCCTGCCCTCACCCGCCCGCCGCGCGCCGCGTGAAGAAGGCGCGGATCTCGCGGCAGGCGAGGTCCGGCTTCTCGTAATGGACGAAATGGCCGGCCTCGGGAACAGTGCTCACCACGAGATCGCTGAAGAACTCGCCCAGCCGGTCGGTCCATTCGCTTTTCAGCACCGGATCGCTCTCGCCCCAGAGGACGCGCGTCGGCAGCGCGATCGGTCCGCGCTGCGCTGCCGGCACCTCGCCGCGCATCACCGCAAGCCGCGCCTGATGCGCCGAGATGTACCAGTTGAAGCCGCCTTGGAGATTGCCGGGCTGCATGAAATTGTCGACCCAGGCGTCGAGATCCGCGTCGAAGGCGTGGGGATCATGCGCCCAGTGGCTGAGGAAATGCTGGAAGTAGAGCCGGCAGGCGTCGCGCGAGCTGCCGACCAGAGCGGCCGCCCAGGGCTGCTGATGAAAGGACTGGTACCAGATCTCGCCGAGATGCCCCGGCGCCGCCCAGCGGGCGCCGATGCCGGGATAGGGGCAGTTGAAGAAGAAGAGCGCGGAGAGCCGCTCGGGATGCTGGCGCGCCAGGCTTTGCGCGACATAGGCGCCGACATCGTGGGCGACGATGCCGGCGCGAGCGAGGCCGAGCCCGTCGAGCAGCGCCAGCATATCCGCGGCATGGACATCGGCGCCCGCTTCGGCGGAAGGCCCGCGCGCCGGCTTGTCGCTGTCGCCGAAGCCGCGCAGGTCCGGCGCGATGACGTCGAAGTCGCGCGCCAGATCGGGGATGCATTTGCGCCAGACGCGGCAGAATTCCGGCCAACCGTGCAACAGCAGCAGCGGCGTGCCGCTGCCTTCGCGCCAGTAATGGATGCGGATGCCGTTCGCCGTGATGAAGCGCGAGGTGAAGCTGGTCATGGCCGACTCCCATCAAGCGCAAGGTCTTGCGGCTTCTCACAAGGCGGCAAAGACGCGCAGCAACTTGAGTGCGGCGCAGGCCGCGCCAAAGCCGTTGTCGATGTTCACCGCGACAACGCCCGGCGCACAGGAGGCCAGCGCGCTGTGCAAGGCCGTCATGCCGCCGGCCGCAACGCCGTAGCCGACCGAGGTCGGCACGGCGATCACCAGCCCCGGCACCAGGCCGGCGACGACGCTGAACAGCGCCCCCTCCATCCCGGCGGCGACGATCACCACACGCCAGGCGGCGATCTCATCGGCGCGATCGAGCAGCCGCCACAGCCCGGCGACGCCGACATCGCCGATGAGCGGCGACGCTACGCCATTGAACGCCAGGGCACGTTGCGCCTCGACGGCGACGGGCATGTCGGACGTGCCGGCGCAGACGATGCCGACCCCCGCCGGCGCCGCCTTCGCCAGGCCATGGTCAAGCACGGCAGTCCGCGAGAGCGGATCGAAGTCGAGCCGGCGTTGCGCCACGGCATCCAGCTCGGCAAAACGGCTGGCGTCGAGCTTGGTGAAAAACAAGGATTGTCGACGCTCCTCCGCCAGCGCCAGGATCCGGCCGATCTGCGCCGCCGTCTTGCCCGCGCAATAGACCGCTTCGGCGACACCGACGCGGGATCGGCGCTCCCAATCCGGCGTAATTCCCGGCTCAGCCACGCGAGGTCTCGCGCAGGAAGGCGCTGCCTCGGCGATAGGGGGCATAGCCGAGGAAGGCGCGGCCCGATCCCGCAATGAGCGCTTCGACCGCCGCGCGCGTGGCGGCGCCTGGCGGCGCGTTGAGCCGTTCCAGCGCGTCGCCGCCGAGCTCGAGCCGCACGCCCCGTGGCGTAATGCGGCAGCGCACATCGGCCGCCCCAAGCGCCGCGCGCAGGCGCCGCTCGACCTCGTCGGCAAGTGCCAGATCATCGGGATCGATGCCGATGCCGGTCTCGATGCGGCTGGCAAGACATGGCGCCGCGGGCAGCTCCGCCACATCATCGAGACCGAGCGCGTGGGCAAGCACGCGAATGTCGGATTTGGCCATTCCCGCCTCGACGAACGGGTGGCGCACGCCGTGCTCGGCCGCCGCCTTCAATCCGGGGCGATAGTCGCCGAGATCGTCGGTGTTGGTTCCCGACAGGACGACGCCCGCGAAGCTGCCGGCAATCCGGCGATAGAGATTGCTCTTGCAGAAATAGCAGCGATCGACGGGATTGGCACGGTAGCGCGGATCAGCAAACTCGCCGGCGTCGATGAGCGCCAGTGCCCAGCCATGGCGCTCCGCATGCGCGCGCACCCGTACCGTAGCCTCAGCCGGCACTGCCGGCGAGACGGCGTGAACCATCTGCGACCGCGATCCGTGGTGACGGTGGACGAGATGCGCCAGGGTCATACTGTCGACGCCGCCGCTGACCGCGACCGCGACGCGGTCGAGCGTCGCGAACAGCTGCCCCAGGATGTGCTCCGACGACGTCACGGCGCACGCTCCGTCGCACGCAAGGCACGGCCCACGGCCGAGCGGCGCGCGCGCCTCCGGCCGATGGCACCACCCGCTCGTGATGCAACGTCATCGGCCTCGGCCTTGCCGGTTCGCCGCCCTGGACGATCGGCCAGCTTTACGCGGACCGGGCCGTTCTCATCTTCGACCACGACGGTCTGGCGCGCCAACACCGCACGCTCCTCGTGCCGCAGTCTGAGGCCAAGCGTCGCGGTTTCTTCGAAGACGGCGCCGACCACCTCATCGCGATGGGCGGGGTCAGCCATCACACGCACCGCCTGCAGCCAACGCCCCTTCTTGCCGATGCCGGCGAAGGTAACGACGTCGCGAACGCCCGGCATGGCCCGCAGTTGTTCCAATCCCGTCGCCAGATCCTCGGGCGATTGATCATCGATGTCGAACTCGATGACGAGGACCCTATCGCCGATCGGTTCCGCGGTGGCGAAGCCGAGGACGCGCAGCACATTGGGAACCCCCGGCAGGTCCCGGCTGCCGGCACCCATGCCGCTCGCCGACAATGTTCCCGGAGGCCCGTCTGCGACGCCGCTCGGCGCGAGGTACCGTAGGATCGCCGCACCCGTGGGCGTCACTCTCTCGCCGGGCGCACCGTCATCGGCGCGGAACGCGAAACCCGCGAGCAGGTAGGCGGCGGCGGGGGCCGGGACCGGCAAGAGCCCGTGCGCCGAACGCACCGTGCCGCTGCCGAGCGGCAGCGGGCGGCACTGCCAGCGCGCCTCGGCCAAGAGGTCGATAATAGCGGCGGCGCCGATGATATCGGCCTGTGTGTCCCAATCCGCCAGCTCGTGAAAATGCACGCTTTCGATCGGCACGCGATGCACTGCCGCCTCGGCCTCCGCCAGTAGGGCCAGAATGGCTTGAGCGTGATCGCGAACCGATGGCGAGAGCGGCGCTTCCGCGAACCTGCGGCGCAGATCGGGGTAGGCGCCGCTGGGCACGGCCGCGTTTCCTTCGAAGACAAAGCCTGCTGCCGCAAGGCCGCCGCTGCGGCGCTGAACGAGCGAGACTTTGCAGCCCCGCGGCAGGCCGCTGTCGCCGATTGCACGCAGCACCGGCGCGGCAAGATCCGGATAAGCGTCGAGCACCGCGGCGATGAACATATCGCCACTCACGCCGCCAAGGGGATCGAGAACGACCAGCGACGGAAGCGGGGCCGCGCTCATTCATGCCGCCACGTATTTGGGAATGACGTACGGCCCCTCCGGGATGAAGGCCGCCGCTCCGTCGCCCCCGGCGGCGACCGCGTCGCGGATAGCGGCATCGAGGTCGCTCACCATCTCAACGCCGGTGAGCGCGCGATCCTCCTGCGGCAGGCTGCCTGAATAAAGCTGCACCCGCCCGACCCGCATGGGTTTCAGCTGCATCTCGGTCTGCCATTCGTCGATGTCGGCGAGCGCCTTGGGCAGGATGCTGCGCAGGAACCCGTCTGGGCCCATCTCGACGAGACGGCGCTGCGCCGCGCGAAATTCTCTCGACCCGAGCCCCTCGGAACAATCGGACGCAACAATGAGCGTGCCGCCGGGTTCCAGGATGTCGATCGGCGTCACCATGCCCTTGATCGTCTGATAATAGGTCCGGTCGAGCGGAAAGCCCGCGGCCGAGGTGACGATGGTTTTGAATCGGCGCGGTACCGGCACCTGAATCCAGTTCTCGACGAAGCGCACAGCGGCCGCATGGCTTGCGATGACCTCGCCATAAGAGACGAAGATCAGCTCGCGCTCTTCGTTGATGACCACGTTGAGCGACATGACGTCGCCCAGCAAGCGCACAATCTCGAGCTGCTCCTCGTGCAGGGGATTGCCGGCGAGATTACACGACATCGAGGCGGGGTTCTCCATGAACGCCGCGGAGTGGAAGGTTCGGATCGTGTCGGCATGAGCCACTCCGGGCGCGACCACCTTACGCCCGCCGGAGTACCCCGCCATGAAGTGCGGCTCGACCAGGCCGGTAGCAATGCGAATATCGGCCTCGACAAAGCGGCGGTCGAGTTTGATCGGCACGCCTCTTCCCTTGGTGCGACCGAGATCGACATGCGCGTCGTCGTCCCGTGCGAAATGATTGACGACCCGGAACTTATCGAGCACCCAGGGATCGCCGACAACCCGCGCGAGTTCATCGCCCTCATTGGGCCGGTGCAGCCCCGTGGCGACCAGCACCGTGATCGCCTCGGCCGCAACGCCGGCGCCCAGGAGCTGTTCGATCACCGGGCGCAGGAACAGATGGTTGGGTACCGGGCGCGTGATGTCGCAGATCAGGATGCAGGCGCTGCGCTTGCCCTTCGCATGCGCCGCGAGCGACGGTGCGCCGATCGGCCGGGCCAGGGCGTCGGCGATTGCTGAGCGGGGGTCGGGCAGCGGCGCGCGCCCCTCTTTGCGAATCAGTGTTTCGCGGCAGCCCGGCGGCACCGAGACCTTGATCGTCGCTTTGCCATACAGAAGCTCGACTTTCATGACGGCCTCCCGCAGCGGCGATGACCGGGCGCAGTATAGGGCAAGGGACGGCGCTCAGCGAGGGCTCGTCGATCTGCGGCTCCTTCCGCGTAGGCCTCGAGTTGCCCCTATCGCCAAGCCCGAGATCGCTCGCCCTCTCAGCGACCGCAATTGTCGCAAGCCTATCGGCGGCAGCATCGTCGGGTATACTCGGGGGAGCGGGAAATGCGGGGCTGGTCATGACAGGTCCCTTCGACAGCGGCAGTCTTCCCTCCGGTGTTCGGTCGCGCTTCGTGAATGGCGTGAACGGTCTCCGGATGCATATCCTGGAAGCCGGCTTCGAGCCGCCCGGCCGGCCCTGTGTCCTGTTGCTTCACGGCTTCCCGGAACTCGCCTACTCCTGGAGAAAGGTGATGGCGCCCCTGGCGTCCGCCGGGTTCCATGTCGTGGCGCCCGACCAGAGAGGCTATGGCCGCACGACCGGTTGGGACGGCGACTACGACGGCGATCTCGGGTCGTTCAGGCTTTTGAATCTGGTGAGAGATGTCCTGGGCCTCGTTTTCGCGCTCGGGTGCCGCAGCGTAGCGGCTGTGGTGGGACACGATTTCGGCTCTCCGGTGGCCGCTTGGTGCGCGCTCGTGCGGCCCGACGTGTTCCGCTCTGTCGCGCTGATGAGCGCGCCATTCCCGGGTCCGCCGGCCTTGCCTTGGAATACGGCGAGCGACGTTGCGCAGACCGCCGCCGAGGCGCGTTCGCGCGAACCCGATATCCATGCGGCTCTCGCCGCGCTGAACCCGCCGCGCAAGCACTACCAATGGTACTATTCGACGCGTGAGGCCAATGCCGACATGCGCGATTGCCCACAAGGCGTCCATGCCTTCCTGCGCGCCTATTATCACTACAAGAGCGCCGATTGGCCCGGCAACAAGCCCCACCCCCTAAGCGCGTGGAGCGCCGCCGAACTCGCGAAGCTGCCGACCTATTACATCATGGATCTGGACAAGGGGATGGCCGAGACGGCGGCGGCGGAAATGCCGTCAGCCCAGGCGATCGCAGCATGCTCATGGCTTACCGAGGCGGAGCTCAGGGTCTACAGCGCCGAGTACGAGCGCACGGGCTTCCAAGGCGGCTTGCAATGGTACCGCTGCCGGACCGGCGGCAATTACGAGGCCGAGCTGCAGTTGTTCGCCGGTCGAGCCATCGAGGTACCCTCGCTTTTTGTCGCGGGGAAGAGTGATTGGGGCGTGTATCAGGTGCCCGGGACCTTGGAGCGCATGCAGCGCATCGCGTGCGCGCAGTTTCTTGGCTCTCATCTGGTCGACGGTGCCGGGCACTGGGTGCAGCAAGAGCAACCGCAGAAAGTCAGTGACATTCTCGTCGGGTTCCTGCGACGGTAATTTACGCCAACTCGCCGAGCAGGGCCCTGGCCTGCTTGAGATCCATCGTGTCGAAGCCTTCCGTGAACCAGCCATAGATCGGGCTGAGAAGATCGCGGGCCTGCTGCCGTTTGCCTCGATCGCCCCACAGCCGCGCCATGCTCATCGCCGCGCGCAACTCATAGGCCTTCGCCTGCTGGCTGCGGGCGACGCGCATCGCTTCTTCGAGGGCGCTTTCGCTCTCCTCAATCCTGTTGAGCCCCAACAAGGCGATGCCTTCGACGCGATGCAGCTCCGCCTCCCACTGGCGGTGGCCCGTCTTCGCCACGGCGCTCAGCCCGTCTGTCGCCGAGCCGAGAGCCGCGTCATGCTCACCCTGGCCAGTCAGTGCTTCGGCCAGCTTGGCCAGGCCGTAGCATCGCACCCGTACCGCGCCGGGTCGGCCCAGGCCTTCGCGCAAACAAGCGACGGCCCCCTCGAGCGCTCCCTGCGCCATCAGTGCGGCACCCCGCAGGAGCTGTCGCTCCACGACGAAGCTAAGCCGTTGCTCGGCGGCGAGCGCCTCGGCCGCCTCGAGGCGTTGCAGGGCCAATTCCGGCTCGCCGCGATCCAGGAGGAGCATCGAGTTGTACTGCAAGGCGAGTGCAAGGCTGAAGGGGTGAGCGGTCCGTCCGGCCAACACAAAGGCTTCGTTGCCGATCGCCAAGGCCTTATCGGGATACCCGAGCAGCCAATGGATCTGCGCGCCGAAGTAGCGAGCGCACATGCCCGGGTCGTGCCCGCCATAGAGCTGGTGGTGGCGGCGGTGTCGCTCGGGATCATAGAGCCGGCGACCCGCCTCGCTGTGCTCGCGCGCGACCGTGGGCTCGCCAGAGAACAAGCCGGTCGCCCAGGCGCTATGGTGCGCCTGCAGACGCAATTCGTCGTCCGCGTTGTGAGCGGTCAGCTGCTGCAGTTGGTTCGACAATCTGCGGCATTCGGGGATTCTGCTGGCGCCGTTGGCGGATTGCCAAAGACCATAGGTTGCCATGAAGAGCTGGTGCGGATCGTGCCGCCGCTCGGCCAGCTCGGAGGCGCGCGTATAGGCCTGGGCTGCCTCGGCAGCCTGGAACCCCTCGGTGGTGAACAGCGACAGCCCCCGGGCCAATTGCAGTTCGACCTCTCGTCGGTCACGCGCCGGACCCTCGGGCAATGCCGCCAATGTTGCGAGACCGCGCTCGAAATGGCGGATCGCTTCAAGATGCGCCAAGCGCGCCGCGGCAAGTCGGCCGGCCCTGAGCCATTCATCGATTGCACGCTCGGTATTGCCGGCGGCGGCCAAATGATGCGCGAGCAGTTCGGGTTGGCGCTCGACACGATCAGCGAAATTCTGCTCAAGCACCGCCGCGACCCGGGCGTGCAGCTCCTGCCGCCGTCCGCGCAGCAGCGTGCCATAGGCGGCGTCCTGCACCAGCGCATGCTTGAAGAGGTAGGAGGAATGCGGCGGGGCGCCGCGGCAAAAGAGCAATCCCGCGTCGCTGAGCTGACCCAACGCCGCTTGCAGATCCCTCTCATCGCGCTGCGCCACCGGCGCGATCACTTCATAGGCAAACTCGCGGCCGAGCACCGCGCCAATTTGGGCGATCTCCTTGGGCTCCGGCCCGAGCCGGTCCAAGCGTGCCAACAATGACGCATGCAATGTCGCCGGCACCGACCGCGCGGCAAGCGACGTCGTCGCCAGTACCGCGGCAACCCGGTTTCCCTGCCCCGCGCTTTCCACGACCGCTTTGGTCAGCTCCTCGACGAAGAGCGGCACGCCGTCAGTGCGCTCGACGATCTCCGCGACAATATCGGCGCTGAGCGCGGCATCGCCGGCGAGGTTTAGCGCCAGCGCCGCGCCATCGCGTTCGCCGAGCCGATTGAGCGCCAAGCTCGTGACGTGGGAGCGGCCCACCCAGGGCGGATCGAACTCGGGACGAAAGGTGATTGCCAGCAGCACCGGGAGTCGTCGCACCCGGTCGACCGTCAGATCCAGCAGCTCGCGCGAGGTTGGGTCGATCCAGTGGGCGTCCTCGAATAGGATCAGTACGGGTCGGCGCCGCGCTTCGGATTGGAGCTGGCTCAGCAGTGCCTCGAAGAGCTTTTCCCGTCTGCGCTGCGGGCTGAGGTTGAGGTCCGCGGCAGAACTCGGCAACGACAGCAGCTCGCGCAACAGCGCGATATCGCCGTCATCCCGCGTCCCCGGCACGAGCAGCGACCCTAGTTTGTGGAGCTTGACGTCGACCGTGTCGTCGCGGGCGAACCCGGCCGCGCGCTCGAGCTGGACGATGAATGGATAAAGCGCGCTGTCCTGGTAGTGCGGCAAGCAGAAATAGCGCAGGCGCGTGTGCGGTTCGGATCGGATGTGCCCGGAAAGCGCGGCGGTGAGCCGCGACTTGCCGATGCCGGGCTCACCGGAAATCAGCACCACCCGCCCTTCGCCCGTCCTAGCCTGCTCCCAGCGACGCAGGAGCAGCTCGACTTCCTCGTCGCGCCCGACCAGCGGCGTCGCCCCGGAACGCAGGGCCTCGAACCGGCTGACCTCACCGCTTTCGCCCGACACGCGCCAGGCGTGTTGCGGCTCGGCGAGGCCGGCAAGTTGCTGCGGGCCAAGGGGCTCCAGCTCGAACAGCTCGCCGATCTGTTGCCGTGTGCTGGCGGCGATGACGAGACTGGCTGGCGCAGCAAGCGCTTGCAGCCGCGCTGCGAGATTGGGCGTCTCGCCCACCACCGATTGTTCCTGCGCTGAGCCCTCGCCGAGGAGATCGCCGACGACCACCAGCCCGGTGGCGATCCCGACGCGGGCTTGGAGCTTGGCGGATCCGAGGTCGAGGCCGCCGACGGCGTCAATCGAGGCCAATCCGGCCCGGACTGCCCGCTCGGCGTCGTCCTCATGTGCCTGGGGATAGCCGAAATAAATGAGCACACCGTCGCCCATGTATTTGGCGACGAAACCGCCGAAAGGCCGCACCGTCTCTGCGACGCATTTCTGATAGGCCCCGATGACCTCACGGAGGTCTTCGGGGTCCATCCGCGCCGACAGCGCCGTTGAACCGACCAGGTCGGAGAACATGACGGTGACCTGCCGGCGCTCGGCATGAGACGGCGCGTTTGCTGCCGATGGCGCCGCGGCGGAGTCCGATGTCGCCCCGGCGTCAGCGCGTAGCGCTGCGATGGCGTCGAGCAGCTTGCGGCGATGCCCGACAATGCCGACGCCCAAATCCTTCAGGTCCTCCGCCGTCAGATTCGGCAGGACCGTTGCGTCGAT
>Ga0335081_10022343_pt1 | contig 10237 bp, 7 predicted proteins | sample Lox_Sample_35_FD_206713 | JGI IMG/M metagenome (GOLD analysis project Ga0335081, IMG submission 206713) | Soil microbial communities from Loxahatchee National Wildlife Refuge, Florida, United States - Lox_Sample_3.5 | ecosystem: Environmental > Terrestrial > Soil > Wetlands | place: USA: Florida...
ACGCTGCACTGTACGCCGGCGATGACACGACCGATCTGGACGCCTTTCGCGCGCTTCACCGGCTGCAGGAGGAGGGGACGATCGCGCAGGCGGTGCGGGTCGGCGTCAGCTCTGACGAAGGCCCCTCGGAGATCGCCACCGAGGCCGACCTCGTGGTCGAAGGGACAGACGGCGTGCGGGCGCTGCTCGCAGCCCTGATCGCCGAGTAGCGACGTGCGGTTCGCGGACTTCCTGCGTACGACGGTTCTCATCTGTGCGGCGTCGGCGAGCGCGCTGGCGGCCGTGACCGTCGCCGCCGCCGCCGGTGGCGACAGCGACGTGGTGGTGCTGGTCGCCGCCGGCTGGTGGGCGATCGCCGCGGGGGTCGGCGCCTGGCTCGGACGCCGAGCGGACACCTCATCCCAGATCGCGTCGCTGCTCGCCAGCGCGCGGACGCAGACGATGCTCCCGGAGGTGCATCCAGGACGCACGCTGCTCAACCGGCTGTGGCCGCTGCTGCTGTGCACCCTCGGCGCAGGCGCGCTCGCGTTCGTGGTCCCGCAGGTGCCGGCGGTGGCGACGGGCTTTGCGATCATCTGGGCGCTCGCCTGGCGCCGGCAGGCCTCTGCGGTGACGGCGATCGAGGAGCGTGATGGCGTGCGCTTCTACATCCAGCAGACCTCGCCGATGAGGCCGATCAGGCTCGTGCGCACCCCCGGCTTCCGCTCAAACCTGTTCGAGCTCAACGGAGCCTCGGGGCGCTCACGCGGGGCGCGACCGCGGGCGTGACGGATGTCTTGATCGTCTCGGTCGGCGCCACCACCGGCTGGCGAGCGGTGGCAGACGAGCTCGCCGGCTCGATCGCCCGCGCCGGTGCCTCCGTGCAGACCGTCAAAGCCCAGCCCTCGCCGCGCGTTCGGACGTTCGCGCTGACAGACCTGGTCCAGGCGCGCGCCGCGCGCGAGGCCTGCCTGCGCGGCATCGCCGCGCACCGGCCGACCGCGATCATCTACTGCTCGATCACCGCCGCCTTGCTTTGGCCGCGCCCCGGAGCGGTGTCGCTCGACTCGATCGCGGCGGAGAACCGCCCCGGACGCCACGGGATCTGGCAACGGTCGGTCGAGCGCCGACGGCTGCGGCGGGCTCCACTCGTGCTCGCATCGACCGAGCGGGCGCTCGAGCCGTTGCGCGGCCCGCACGGCGACATCGTCGTGATCCCTCCGGCGGTGCAGACGGCCCCCGGGCGGGATGGTCGGCGCGAGATCGCCGCGGTCGCGTACGCCGCCGATCCGGACAAGAGGCGATTGTCGCTCGTGCTCGAGGCGTGGGGTCGCGCGCGGCTGCGCAACGAGACGCTCGTCGTCACCGGCCCCGAGCAGATCGTCCCGCCGGTGGAGGGGGTGCGGGCGGTCGGCCTGCTGTCGGGCGCAGAGTTTCGCGCGTTGCTGCGCCGCGCCCGGGTGTTCGTCACGGCTCCCCGGCGCGAGGACTTCGGGATCGCATCACTCGAGGCGCTCGCCAACGGCTGCCTGCTCGTGACAACTCCCTCGCCCGGACCCTACCCGGCGCTCGCGCTGGCTCGGCAGCTCGACGCACGGCTCGTCGCCGAGGATCTCGGGACGGCGCTGCGGATCGCCCTCGATCAGCCGCGGTCCGGCTACGCCGAGCGGGCCGCGCGGCTGCTCGCCCCGTTCCGGCGCGAGGCGATCGATCGGCGGGTTGCGCGCGACGTCCTGCCAAGATTGCTGCCAGGATTCTCCGACCGGGTCCCGAGGGCATGACGTTCGCCTACATTCCCAGCCCATCCTCCAACGGCGTCTCGGTCGGGCCGTTCTTCCTGCACGTCTACGGGATCGCGTACGTCTTCGCGGTCACAGGCGCGATCCTCGTCACCCGCCCACGCTGGGCGAAGGCGGGTGGTGATCCGGACCTCGTCTACGAGGCTGCGCTGTGGGGCTTCCCGGCCGGGTTGATCGGCGGCCGAATCTATTTCCTGATCACCACTCCGAGCCAGATCCCCGATCACTGGTGGGGCCCGTTCGCGATCTGGAAGGGTGGGCTCGGCGTCTGGGGCGGGATCGTCGGTGGCGTGATTGGTGGGCTTCTGTGCCTGCGCCGGCATCTCTCCAAAGCAGACATCCTCCGCTTCATGGACGCCGTCGCTCCCGGCCTGCTGGTCGCGCAGGCGATCGGCCGGATCGGCAACTACTTCAATCAGGAGTTGTTCGGCAAGCCGACCACCCTCCCCTGGGGTTTGAAGATCGATCCGCCCCACCGGCCGCCCAGGTTCGAGCGGTACGCGACCTTTCAGCCAACCTTCCTCTACGAGATCATCTGGAACCTCTTGCTGGCGGCGTTGCTGGTGTGGCTCGGCAATCACCGCAGAATCAAGCCGCCCGGTCTGTTCGCGTTGTATGTCGCCGGCTATTCGGGTTTCCGCATCTTCGAGGAGACGGTCAGGATCGACTACTCAGTGCACGTGCTCGGGATGAGGCTGAACTTTTGGGTGGCGACGCTCGTCTGCCTGGCCGGGCTGGCGTGGTTCGCCTCGATTCAGTGGGGGTGGGGGCGCGGCAGGGGCAGCGGCGCGCGGGCTGACGCGCTGCCGGCTGGATCGGCGACGTCCGATGCCCCACGGGCGCAAAGCGCGAAGGCCGGTGCCTCAACCGGACATTGACGCTAGCGCTCATGCGCTGCTTCGGTGGCGCGGGCGCAGCCCCTGCAGCTGCGCCCACGACCTGGTGTTGGCGACCTCGGCGGCGGTCAACCACGCCCGGCGTGCCGTTGCGACCCCGTAGCGCAGCACGTCGAAGCCCTGCACGCGGTGCGCGTCGCAGTTGATCACGAGCGGGATCCCGGCGGCAGCGGCCGCGCGCGCGTGCACCTCGTCGAGATCTCGCCGGTCCGGGCTCGCGTTGATCTCGAGCATCGTTCGGGTCGCGGCGGCGGCCTCGGCGACGCGTTCGAAATCGAGCTCGTACGGCCGCCGCCGCTCGATCTTGCGACCGGTCAGATGCCCGATCGCATCGACGAGCGGGTGCTCGATCGCGCGCACGATGCGCGCGGTCATCTCCGCGGCGGTCATCCGGAACGCCGAGTGCACGGACGCGATCACCCAGTCCAGTTCGGCAAGCAGCTCGTCGTCGTAGTCCAGCGAGCCGTCGGGGAGGATGTTGACCTCAGAGCCGGCCAGCAGCTCAATGCCGTCGATCTCGGTCGCGCGGATCTGTCGCGCGTGTTCGTGCAGGCGCTGTGGGGACACCGCGTCGCCGAAGCCGAAGGTGGCCGAGTGGTCGGTGATCGCGAGGTACTCGTAGCCGGCCTCGCGGGCGGCGATCGCCATCTGCTCGATCGAGGCAGTTCCGTCGGAGGCCGTTGTGTGGCAGTGCAGGTCGCCCTTCAGGTCGCCCGCGCCGACCAGCTCGGGGAGCGTTCCCGCGCCCGCCGCCTCGAGCTCGCCCCGGTTCTCGCGCAGCTCGGGTTCGATGTAGCGCATGCCGAGCAGCGCGTAGACCTCGTGCTCGCTGTCGCAGCGGTGCGTCTTGCCGGTCGCGTCGTCGACGATGCCGTACTCGGACACGTGCAGCCCCTTGCGCACCGCCGCGTCGCGAAGCGCCATGTTGTGCTCCTTGGAACCCGTCAGGTGCTGAAGCAGGTTGCCGAACTGGTCCGGCGCGACGACTCGCAGGTCGACCGGCAGCCCCATGTGCGTGCGCAGTCGCACGCCGGCCTCGCCCGGGGTGCCCGCGGCCTCCACGAGCGGCAGCTGGGCGGCGGCGCGAGCGAGCGCGAGGGCGTCGGCGGCGGTCGCGATCAGGTCGAGGTCCTTGACACTGTCGGTCATCCGGCGCGCCGAACCGGCGAGCGCCACCCGCTGCGCGCCGGGGTGTGCCGCGAGCACCGCGACCAGCTGCTCGGCCACGGCCAGCGCACGGTCGAGCACCACGCGGGTCGGCGGCTGTGCGGCGGCGGAGGTCGCGTCGAGCGCCGCGAGGATGCTCTGCTCGGCCTTCGCTCCGAAGCCCTTCAGAGTGCGGACGCGCTGCTGCACGGCGGCGACACGCAGGCTCTCGCGCGAGTCGATGCCGAGCTCCTCGAACAGCCTGCGCGCTCGCCTGGGTCCGAGACCCGGAAGGCGCGTGAGCTCGAGCAGCCCGGCGGGAAACTTCGCGCGTAGCCTGGCGGCGGCCGGGATCACGCCGTCGTCGGCGAGCGCGATCACCTTGTCCTGGATCGTCGCGCCGATTCCCGCCAGCTCGGTCGCACGGCCCTGGAGAGCGAGCGCCGTTACCGACACCGGCGCATCGCGCACCGCCTTGGCGGCGTTGCGGTAGGCCACGACCCGGTGGATGATCGCGCCGTCGAGCTCGTACAGGTCGCCGAGCTCGTCGAGCGCGCGCGCGATCTCACTGTTCGTCGGTTCGGCCATCGGAGAACGTAGGCTATTGCGCGGCGCGCGGGGCCGAGGTGCTCGCTATACTTTCTGAAGTAACGATCAAGCGCAAGCTGGAGATCCAAGGAGCCGCAATGTCAGACAGTCTTTCCGAGGTCACCGACGACAACTTTCAGGCCGAGGTCATCGAGTCCGACCTCCCCGTGTTGGTCGACTTCTGGGCCCCGTGGTGCGGGCCGTGCCGGATGGTCGCGCCGGTGGTTGAGGAGATCGCCCAGGAACGGTCCGAGGAGCTGAAGGTCGTCAAGCTCAACATCGACGAGAATCAGGACACGGCGGTCGCGTTCAACGTGATGTCGATCCCGACGCTGATCCTGTTCCGCAACGGCCAGCCGGCGAAGACAGTGATCGGCGCCTACCCGAAGGCGAGGCTGGTCAAGGAGCTCGAGCCGGCGCTCGCATAGCTGAAACCGAAGTCGCTGATTCCCCTGAACGGGCCCTTAGGGGCCTAAAACGACGCGAGCGCGACGGCGATCCGCAGCTCGCGGCCGTCGATCGAGACCGGCTCGACGCCGTCGAGTGGCTCGTAGCGGATGTTCGTCGCGAGCGTCTCGCCGGCGATGTAGGGCTCGTGCGCACGCGCCGCGTCGATCAGCTCGGGATCGCCGGCGAGCGTCAGCAGGATTCGGTCGGTCACCTCCAACGCCGCGGCCTGACGGGCGCCCTGGACGGCGCGGACGATGTCGCGGGCCCATCCCTCACGGCGCAGCTCGGCATCGATCCCTAGCTCGAGCGCGACGGCGTGTGAGCCCTCGCGCTCGACCTGATGGCCCTCCAGTGGCTTGATCGCCACGAGCAGGTCGGCGTCTGTGAGCTCGTGATCCTGGCCGGCGACCGAGATCGCCACCGCTCGCTGCCGGCGCAGGGCGGCGGCGACGCTGTCGGGGTTCAGCGCCGCGACCGCGGCCGCAACCAGCGGCATCTGCTTGCCGAAGCGTGGGCCGAGGGCGCGATAGTTGGGCTTGACATCGACCTGCCCCAGCTCGTCAGCCTCCGACACGAACCGCAGCTCGTGTACGTTGAGCTCCTCGCGAACGACGTCCCGCATTTGCTCGATTGCCCCACGTTCGGCGCCGGTGGCGACGACGACCGCCGCCCGCAGCGGCTGGCGGACCTTGATCTTGGCCTGTGCGCGGGCTGCGAGGCCCAGCCGGACGGTCTCGCGCGCGACCGACATAGCGCGCTCGAGCGCCTCGTCGCGCTCGCCCGCGTGCGGAAACGCGCAAAGGTGCACGCTGGGCTCCGAGCCGTCGAGGTTGTCGTAGATCTCGTCCGCCAGGAACGGGCAGAATGGCGCGAGCAGCTTCGCGACCGTCACCAGGCACTCGTGCAGGGTCGCGAAGGCGGCGCGGTCGCCGTCCCAGAAGCGGCGTCGCGAACGCCGTACGTACCAGTTCGAGAGCTCGTCGACGAGCTGCGCGATCGCGCGTCCGGCGCTCGTCGCGTCAAACTCATCCAGTCGCTCGCGCACGGTCGCGACCGTGGCCCGCAGCCGCGACCGCGCCCACCGGTCGAGCTCGGTCTTGCCGGCCTCGCCGAGGTCGGTGCGGGCAACTCCATTGGCGTTCGCGTACAGCACATAGAAGCTGTAGGTGTTCCACAGCTGGAGCAGGAACTGCCGGACGGCCTCCCCAAGCGCATCGATCGAGAAGCGGTAGCCGTCCCATGGGTACTTGGAAGTGAACAGGTACCAGCGGAAGGCGTCCGCGCCGAAGCGATCGATCACCTCCCACGGCGCGATCGTGTTGCCCAGCGATTTGGACATCTTGCGCCCGCGCTCGTCGACGATCAGCCCAAGGCAGACGACGTTTCGGTACGACGAGCGATCGAACAGCAGCGTCGAGACGGCCAGCAGAGAGTAGAACCAGCCTCGCGTCTGGTCCAGCGCCTCGCAGATGAAATCTGCCGGGAAGCGCTGTCGGAAGTGCTCGGCGTCGGTGTGCGGCGCGTGGAACTGCGCAAACGGCATCGAGCCCGAGTCGAACCACACGTCGATCACCTCCGGCACCCGCCGCATCGGATCGCCGCAGTCCGGGCACGGGAACGAGATCTCGTCGACGAACGGACGGTGCGGGTCGCGCAGCGTGACGCCGGACAGCTCGCGCAGCTGCGCGAGCGAGCCGACCGCGCAGACGTGCTCGTTTGCGCAACGCCAGACGGGCAGAGGCGTGCCCCAGTAGCGCTCTCGCGAAAGCGCCCAGTCGACGTTGCCCTCCAGCCAGTTCCCGAAGCGGCCGTGCTTGACGCCAGCGGGATGCCAGCTGACCGTCTCGTTCGCCGCCACCAGGCGATCCTTGATCTGGCTGGTGGCGATGTACCACGATGGCTTGGCGTAGTAGAGCAGCGGGGTGCCGCAGCGCCAGCAGTGTGGATAGGAGTGCTCGTGGGTCTCCGCTCGCAACAGGCGCCCCCGTGAACGCAGATCCTCGATCAGGTCCGCGTCGGCGTCCTTGACCCAGCGGCCCGCGTACGCTCCGATGCGCTCGTCGTAGGTGCCGTCCAGCCGGACGGGGTTGATCACGTTCAAGCCATACTGCTCGCCGAGCCGGAAGTCGTCCTCGCCGAAGGCGATCGCCGTGTGGACCAGCCCGGTACCGTCCTGCGCGGTGACGAAGTCCGCGAGCAGCACGGTGTGTCCGCGTCCGCCGTACTCCCCGCTCGAGATGAACTCAAACGGGGGTTGATAGCCGACACCCTCGAGCTCGCGTCCGGGGAATCTGCTCAGCACCGTCGCACCGGTCCCGAGCACGCGCTCGAGCAGCGCCTCGGCGACGATCTGAACACGGGCGTCGTGGCTGGCGCGAACGTAGGTGAGCTCCGGGTCGACCGCGACGGCGGCGTTTGCGACCAGCGTCCACGGCGTCGTCGTCCAGATCAGCAGCTCGTCGCCGGGTCGCACCGCTCCCCGCGGCAACGTGACGGGCAGGCGGACGTAGATCGACGGATCGAGCACGTCTCGGTAGACATCGGGCTGGCCGAGCTCGTGACTGGACAGCGTGGTGCCGTCGCGTGGGCAGTACGGGACGACCTTCAGCTTCTCATACAGCAGCCCGTCGTCGTGAATCGTCTTCAGCGCCCACCAGACCGACTCGACGTAGGAGGGGTCGAGCGTCCGGTAGGCGTCGTCGAGGTCGATCCAGAAGCCGATCCGCTCCGTCAGCCGGTTCCAGTCCTCGACGTGACTGAGCACCTTCTCGCGACAGCGAGCGTTGAAGGCGGCGATCCCGTAGTGCTCGATGTCGTCCTTGGAGCTGAACCCGAGCTCGGCCTCGACCGCGAGCTCGACCGGCAGCCCGTGGCAGTCCCAGCCGCCCTTGCGCTCGACGTAATAGCCGCACATCGTCCGGTAGCGGGGAAAGATGTCCTTGAACACGCGCGCGAGCACGTGGTGCAGCCCCGGCGCGCCGTTTGCGGTCGGCGGCCCCTCGTAGAAGCTCCAGGCCGGCGCGCCGGCGCGCCGGCGGAGCGACTCGGCGAACACGTTTCGCCCGCGCCAGCGCTCGAGCACCTCCAGCTCTAGCTCGGGAAATGAAGCGCGGGGGTCGACGGGACGGTGCGGGGACGGCATCGGCGCGAGATTCTACGAGGCAGGCGTGGCCCTCCGGCCGCTGCGTCGTGAGCAGGCGGCCGGACGTCCGCTTCTACCTCCCGTACAAATGCGAGAGCATTCTTTGTACGGGGTGTCGAATAAACAAGACCGACGCTAGCTCCGATAAGTCCGATGGAGCTAGCTACATGCTTGCCGTCCGTGCCCCCGCCTGCCCTCCCGGCTGGCGCGCTGCGCCCAGCGCCGTCGGCCCCTGCTCGGATTCGATCAGTTCGAGCAAGCGATGCTGCGCCTGGATCGCCTCGGCCGGGAGCACGCTCGTGCCGGTCGTGCGCATCCGTACGCGCTGTCCTCCGCGCCGGTACACCGCGACCGGCAGCGCCCCCGCCGCGAGCCTGATCGCATACGCCCAACGGGCGACCATGTCATCGGTCAGATATCCGCCCGCCAACACGACCAGGTTCGGCCGGTGGGCGGCGACCGCCTCGCCAATGCCGGTCACGCCACGGGCCGAGAGGCTCAGCACCTTCACTCCGGCTCGGATGCAGAACAGCTCGAGTGCGCGGATGTGTGGAGCGTCAGGGTCGAGCTCGTCCCGCGATGCATCGCCGACGACGATTGACACGGGCCGCACCGGAGGCGGTGCCAGCCGCTGTGCCCGCCGCAGCCAATCGGCAGCCCAGTGAGCAGCAAATGCCCACTGCGCCGACTCGACGGTGTGCTTGCGCGCGACCTCGTCGAGCGTTGGCAACAGCACTTCCTCAACCGAGCGCTCGACCGAGCGCAGCGCAAGCGCCGCCTCGATGGCGGCGTCAGCTCGCTCGCGCTCGAATGACACGAGCGCGCCGACAAGTGAATGCGAATCCGCCGCGAGCCCCTCCCGCGCACGTGAGACCGCTGAGGAGATCGAAAGTCCCTCCTGGAGCGCGTCCCTCAGGGCTGCGACTTCGCCGTGGGTGAACAACCGGTGCTTGCCGGGTGAGCGTTGCGGCTTGGGGAACCCGAACCGTCGTTCCCAAGCTCGAAGGGTGTTGGGGCTGACGTTCAACAACGTCGCCGCCTCGCTGGTCTTCAGGTAACGCATGCACGAGAAAGGTCGGGTTAGCCAGTGCTGTTTATAGAGCCTAATTGAGAAATTGCAAGTCTTTTTGATCAGAAGTCATGCAAAAGCCCCGAGGGCGAGGGGTTTTGCGGACTCACGGTCGCCGCGCAACCGGTGTCCCCGCGACGAGAGAGAGGCACGATGGGTTACCGCGGTTCGTGACTCCATAGCCGCGTCATAGCGGCACTTTCCCTGAGGCTCGCGCCCAGCATTACAACGCGCTACTTTCGTTCTGTGAGCGACGCGCGTCGCACAGGGCTGCGCGACGCCCAGGCGAGCGTCGCACTCGCGATCGCGAGCGTTGGACTCGTTGCGTGCGTGGGTTGGGCTGTGGCCGCTGCCCCACACGACCACCTCGGCGGCTTGTCGATCGTGCTTGCGCTCGGCGCGGTCGCCGCCGGACTCGGGGTCGCGAGGGTTCGTCATCGGGTCGAGGTGTCGGCGGCCTTCCTCGTGTACATCCTCGCGGCGGCGTTTCTGGGCCCGGCGTCGGCGTTCGTGTCGGCGGTCATCTCCGAGGTGATGGCGACGCGCGTAATCGCCACGCGGCGCACTGCGTTTGTCTTCAACATGTTCGCTAACGGTCTCGTGGCGTTGCTGGCGGGCACGATCATGCGCGCGATCGCGCCCCACGATCAAGCCGGAGCCGCGTTCTACCTCGTGCTCGGAGTGCTGGCACTCGCGTCCCTGGAGCTGACGTGGCTGATCCTCGCCCCGCTCTACATCGCGCTCGACGGCTACACGGGCGCTTGGAGCCCGCGCACGCTCTATGACCACCTGCCGACCGCGATGATCGACGTCGCACTCGCGGTCGCCGGCGCTGCGATCTACGTCAAGGTCGGCGCGAGCGGGATCGTCTTCTCACTCGCCGCCGTGATCGCGTTCTCTTACATGGCCCATCTGCTGGAGGAATCGCGCGATCGTGCACAGCAATATGTGTCACTTTCGTGGGGAGTGCTCGCCGGGCTGCTGCGCTCGCTGCACGTCCGCGATGGGCGCGCCGCCCGGCATGCCGCCGCGGTCGCCGGTTTCGCGCGCGATATCGCTCGTGAGGTCGGGATGACCGCGCACGAGTGGGAGATCGCCCACACCTCGGGGCTGCTGCACGACATCGGCAACTTCGCGCTCTCAGACCGGGTCGCCGAACGGGGCCGCA
>Ga0335081_10022344_pt1 | contig 10237 bp, 12 predicted proteins | sample Lox_Sample_35_FD_206713 | JGI IMG/M metagenome (GOLD analysis project Ga0335081, IMG submission 206713) | Soil microbial communities from Loxahatchee National Wildlife Refuge, Florida, United States - Lox_Sample_3.5 | ecosystem: Environmental > Terrestrial > Soil > Wetlands | place: USA...
AGACTGCCGTCGTACGTGTTCAAGATCTGCTGATATGACGCCACTGAGCCGTCGTCCGGTGCCGCGTCGTTCAACCACCGAGCGCCGTCAAAAAAGTTGATCTCATTCCATGCCGGCAGCACCGCTATGCGTGGCACGTCGTCCACAGTGGGGTCGTATATCTTGATCATGTAGGATTCGGTAGGCCGAGTCCCCACTGGCTCGGTCACCATGCTGAAAAATCCATTTCCGAGACACGCCCGGGAGTAGGGCATCAGAGAGGTGGTGGTGAATACAAAACCCGCATCGTGTGCGGAAGCACTCCTGGAGGAAATGGTCAGAAGACCGACAAAAACACCGCATAACTTACGCATGGAAGTTAGACTCCCTGGGCAGCGTCCTCCTCAAATTTTTGGGAACTGCGCATTCCGCTGCGTACGTCGCACACTCACCTTTGTCCAGAGCAAACTACGTGCCGTGAACTTGCCACTGCCGGCATTTGAGGATCATCTCATGGTGGAAGCCAGTTGTTGGCTGTAGGAAGTCGGCACGAGGATCACCGGCGTTATGAGCGCATGCCCGGCTCTCACCGTGGTTTTCCGGCAATACATTCTCGTCCTGCACATCCAACAGCGGCATCCTGCAAGGCGAATGCCATTGCGTTGCCCGATCTTTAACACCTGGCGGGCCGGTTCGCGCCGAGTCTTTCGGCTCTTGCCGCGTCAGGAGGTGAAATCGTCGTATGCCAGAGCCCCCGAATGCGTGCAGACGAATGCTTCTGCGAAGACCATTTTGGACTCCAGAATGCTGGTTGAGGGTTAGATGCGAGATAGCAGCGGATGAAGCTGCTATTACCGTATTGAATTGCTAAACCGCATCGAAACTTTAAGGCGCCCGCTTGGGCGGCGCTGTCGCCGAAACTCGAGGAGCTCGTTCGGTCCTTCGGAGTGCTGGTGACAGCGCCTCCTCGGCGTAGCAGCCGTTGGTGGGTTGAGATGAGGTCCCATCCATCTATTTTGGTTCTCGGCCAGCAACTCAAGCATCGGAGAGGGATTCCGCAATGATACGAATTATGACGGCAGAGGAACCAGCAAGCACAACCATCACAGTGGATGGGCGGCTGTCCGGAGAGGGTGTGGCGCCCGTCGAAGCCTGTTGTATCCAGGCACTCTCAAACGGAAAACCAGTCCGGCTGTGCCTGCGTGACGTTTCTGCCATCGACGAACTTGGCCGTACCATGCTGCGGCAGCTGGCAGCGGAGGGTGTTGCTCTGAAGGCCAATGGTATTTACAGCTCTTATATCGTCGATGGGATCCAATCCACGGTTCTGACCACGCCTCGTTATTCGCCGTGATTCCGTTGATAATCGGCAGTTGTCTGGTCATTCTGTGGGGCTCGGCAGTTTTTCTGTGTGAGTGAGGTCGGCTGAGTGTGCTTTCCAAAAATAAATATGACAAAGAAGAGTTCTCCAAAAACCCGCAGGATCAAAGGATCAATTGGGAGTCCGGCAGGTTCTCTCACGAACGGCGACGGCAGCGGATTCTAAAAGCTGCCGAGGACCAGTTTGGCGCAACCGGGTTCGGGTCGACATCCACAGCCACCATTGCGAAAGCAGCGGGTGTCTCAGAGCGACATCTCTCCATCCATTTCGGTACCAAACAGAAGCTGTTTGAAGAGGTGGTGAAGCGGAATGCTCAGAATCGTCTGGCAGCCTTGCGCAAACGGTTTTTCTCGATCCCGAACATGCCTCCTCTAGATTGCATTGAGAATATGGTGGAGTCAACGGTACTGGCTTGTGTTGACGATATCGGCAATGCCGCCGTCATGGCGTGGGGACTGATGGAAATGCCGGAGTTCGCGGCCGACGTCTACCGGACGGAGATTGGAGCTACTGAAGCGCTGTGGGACGGCGAGATCGGGAAGCGTTTCGGAAACTCGCCTGTCCGTACCCGGCTTGCCGTCCACCTGGTGCCGTATGCCGCGCATGCCTGCATGGCGTTTGGGCTCTGGCTGGCTACACTGCGTCACAAACCCGCAACGGCGGAGGCACACGCGCGCCAGTACGCCGGCGGGATCGGACACGTGGCGCGGGTGGCTCTGAGCTTCCCCTCGGAATCGCTTGAGGCGGCGCCAAGAAGCGCGTAGCGGCGAGATCCAGTAACTGCCACACCCCGCTGCGATCTATGCTTAAGCGCCGTCGAGCTACTCAGGCTTGAGCATACTCTCGGGTGGAAGGAGCCTCTCCGTAATCACCAGCTCGACGGGGCCCAATTGCGGGAGTGCCGAAGCCACGTGCGTGACGCGCGCATAGACGGACCCGTTGATCACCTTGGTATCGCGCACAATTTCGACCGGCTGGGCAATCGCGGGAAGATGCAACAAATGTCCAGTCAGCATGATTTCACGGCCAGTGCTGGAGTCTATCCAAAGCCGGCCACTTAGCGTGCCCGGCCGGTTCTTTTTCGGTGTGATGTCGTAGATGTATGCCGCGCCTTCTTCTGTCTTCACCTCGCCGGCAAAGTGAAATTTGTAATTGACTGGACTGATTGCAATAGAATCCAGCGGCAACATATCCATCTGCTCGCGCACCATGAAATAACGCTGGATCACCTCCTCTACGACGGTTCCGTCACCTGCAATCTGAAGAACATGAACTTCGCCCGGCTCGTTTGGGCGTTGCGTGCGGACCGCCAACAAGCCAGCCGATTTGTAGAGCTCACCCAACGACGCCTCGATAAGAATTCCAACGGGTTCGGATTTCCTGAAAGGGTCGCGCTCTTCGAGTGACGCGAGGTATCGCGCAAATGCGACATCCCGCGAACTGGGAACCACCTGAATGAAGTCGCTGGCTCGCGAAATTGGTGCGATAAACAAGATCAACAGAAAAAGGTTACATGCATGCCGGCACGCCGGCGAGAAATCGAAAAATGGCCGCATACCACCTCCGGTGCAGCTTCTCGGCCAGACCATTTCGCTGCAAAGCCATGGAGTTTCCTCACTCGCAAGCCATTTTTCCCCATCATTGACGAGGCAAGTGCCGAGATTCGGCAAGCTTCTGCTGTTCGGCCGGCCGATCTGGTGAGGATGGGCGACGACCGGGGGAGTCGCTCTCATCACTTCTAGTGCGCCTCGAATCAATAACTTACGCCTTGGCGCTTCCGAAGACGGCATCGGGCGTGTAGGGCGCAAAGCTGTCGCTCTAGCACCAAGGTGCAATAGATTTCTCCTCCCCCCTGGTGTTATTCAAAGAGTGGGATCCCAATGGCGCCTCTTGTTGCAGTGGTTGATGACGACATCTCGGTCCGCGAATCGCTTGACACCCTCATAAGGTCTGCCGGCCTGCACGTGCGAGTGTTCGCCTCAGCGGAAGAGTTCTTAAACCGTCCTCGCGAGGAGGACTGCCTCATATTGGACGTGCGGCTCCCGGGCATGAGTGGGATCGAACTCAACCACCACCTGGTAGCACGAGATCTTAGAGTGCCGGTCATCTTCATTACCGCACATGGATCTGACGACCATGCGAGGTCAGAAGCTGCCTCGGATTGGACCGTTGCTTATTTGATTAAACCGTTCAGCGAGGACGAATTGCTTGACGCCGTCAACGCAGCTTTGAAATGGAAGCCGAACGGTCAGAGTAAACGGGTTTAAACCAGGGAGTTCCCATGAGCTACACAGGAGATTTGGTTTACGTGGTGGACGACGATTCCTCGGCGCGCGAAGGGCTCGCAAATCTGATTCGCTCCGCTGGAATGATGACACAAACGTTTGCGTCAGGGGAGGAGTTCCTGGCTGCCCCACGGACGAAAATGCCGAGTTGTTTGGTGCTGGATGTGAATCTCCCGGGACTAAACGGACTCGAGCTGCAACAAGAGCTTGCGAGATCCGGTTCACTGGTCCCCATCGTATTCCTCACCGGCCATGGCGACATCCCCATGACGGTGCGCGCGCTGAAAGCAGGGGCAGCGAACTTCTTGACGAAGCCTTTTGACGATGAAGACCTGTTGAGTGCTATCCAGCAATGTATTAGCCGCCAGAAAGAAAACGAGATCCGGGCCGATGTCGGAAATATGGTTGGCGAGAGTGCGGGATTCCAGGCTATCGTCAGAACTATTCAGATAGTGGCCCCGACCGATTCGACCATCCTCATCCAAGGCGAAACGGGTACTGGCAAGGAATTGGTGGCGCGCGCCATTCACGAACTGAGCAGCCGTAATAAGCGGTCTTTCGTCCAGGTGAATTGCGCCTCGATCCCCGCCACGCTGTTGGAGAGCGAGTTGTTTGGCCACGAGAAGGGTGCGTTCACCGGAGCGTTCGCCCAAAAAATCGGGCGCTTCGAACTGGCACATGAAGGGACCTTGTTTCTCGACGAGATTGGCGAAATTCCGGTAGAGTTGCAGCCTAAGTTATTAAGAGCTCTTCAGGAGCACCAGTTTGAACGCTTGGGCGGCAATCGGACGATTAAAGTGGACGTCCGTATTGTCGCTGCCACAAACCGCAATCTCAAGCAAATGGTTGAGGAGCAGAAGTTCCGTAGCGACCTTTATTTTCGTCTGAACGTTTTCCCCCTGACCGTCCTTCCGTTGCGCGAACGGCGAGAGGACATCCCGCTGCTCACGCGCTACTTCGTTCAGAAATATGCCAAGCGCATAGGCCGTGACATCGATACCATTCCGGAGTCTATTTTAGAAGCACTCACGAACTACGATTGGCCGGGCAACATCCGTGAGCTCCAAAATGTGCTGGAGCGGTCGGTCATCCTCACCAAAGGGAGCGTACTGCAAGTGGCGGTCCCCGAGCTCATCGGCAACGCGAGTGCCCTTCCGGTGCGCGGAAAATCGTCGGCGGAATCGTACAACGCCGAACGGGAGAGGATTCTGAAGGCACTGGAGGAAGCAAAAGGCCTGGTCGGAGGGCCCAACGGCGCGGCGGCTCGCCTCGGACTCAAGCGAACAACCTTGCAATCTCGCATGCGAAAACACAACATCGCACGACAGTTTTGTTGAGCGAAACGAAACCTGATTTCGCGATCCAAGCACTGCACCTTGAACGTGCCCTTCTGGTTGTACTCACATGCGCCAAAGATCGCGTCAAGCAAACAGATTCACAAATACGTGGTTTTCTGCGGAAGAAACCCCCGGAACCGTGAGCGTGACGACCTCGATCCGCCGCCTTTCACGGCACATGGTATTGCCCTCCAGTATCCCACTCAACGGAACTAAGAGTGCAACAGTAAGTGTGTCTGCTGTTTCTCGAACTGTATGACTTTCTGAGAAATGACAGAGCAGCAGAGAGCAAAGCGGAGCGAGTTTTGACAGCTCACACTCTGCTCAATGTTGCCAAGGCAATATCGACAAATTTCAAGGAGATGAGATAGATGTTTAGACGTTTAGCAGTAATCGCGCTACTGAGTGTTTTGGTTGTCAGCGCGAAAACAAAAACCTACAGCTTCAACATCAGCGAGCACGCCACAGTCGGCAACGCACAGTTGACGCCGGGCCAGTACCATCTCAAGCTGGATGGACCGCAAGTCGTGTTGACCGACAAGGCCGGGAATCAGATTGACGTCAAAGCAAACGTTGAGGCCGCCGATCGCAAAATTGACGAAACATCAATTACATATTCAACGGCGGATGGCGCCAATCGAATCCTTTCAATTAAGCTTGGTGGTAGCAGGATCGTAGTACTATTTGAGTGACCACCCGGCCGTCACGAAGCCAGAAAGAGTGCCGAAGTCAGCATGCGTCGTCGGCGTCGGCTAACTTCGGCACTATTGTAGGTAGTTACAATCCTTTACGGTCGCAGTTAGCAAGCCCCAGCCGATTTGCGGATAGTATTTCGACAGCAGTGCGAGCCAGTCGGGATCGCAAACGTACTATGGCAGCCAATATTCGCTGCCAAGTGCCGAAGCCGCCATGGTTTTCTCGCGGCTGGAAATGGCCTTCGATTTCTCGGGCCGGGGTGCTTCCGGCACTGGTTTATCAGGTTCAACTGCGGAGGATTGGGGCTGAGGTTTCACCTCCGACTCGGCCGCAGTAGACGGCGATAGCTTATCGTCGTGCGCACGAGATTCGTCCTGCATAGAACACCTCTCATACATATGATAGGCAATTTCGCGATCATTTCAAGACCGATTCAGCCTAATTTGAAGTGGGATGAGGATCTGCGCTCACCATCGAGAGCGGTGCTGCTGAAGCGATGCGCTTCCCTTCACTTGAGTCTCGCTGATCCTACCTGAACCGCCGCTCGATATTCAGCTTCTTCATGCGGGATTGTAGCGTGGTGCGCCTCAATCCGAGCCTTGCGGCGGCGCCCCCGGCACCCGACACCTTTCCGCCGGAAAGGAGCAGAGCCTTGAGGATTCGGTCGCGCTCGGCGTCTTTATCCCTTCGCATCGGTGGCCCCGATTGCAGGCCGCCTGCATCTGGAGCCACATCCGGAACGGCGATCTGCAGCACGCGGCCCGGACTCAGGATGACGGAGCGTTCTACCAGGTTCTGCAACTCGCGGATGTTTCCAGGCCAATCATAATTGGTAAGCGCTTCGAGAGCAGTGGAAGGAATCTCCTCGATCGCCTGGTCCATTCTGTTCGCGTATTTCTGTGTGAAGAACCGGATCAGCACCGGGATGTCTTCGCGCCGTTCGCGCAGGGGCGGGACCGTCAGAGGAAAAACCTGCAGGCGGTAATACAGATCGCTAAGAAACTTGCCGTCTGCGACCATCTGCTTCAGATTGCGATTGGTGGCCGCGATGATTCGAACATCAACCCGAATCGTCCGATTGCCGCCCGGCCGCTCCAGTTCCTGCTCTTGAAGCGCCCGCAGCAGCTTGGGCTGCAACTCCAGCGGGATTTCGCCGATTTCGTCCAGGAAGAGCGTGCCCTGATGCGCCAGCTCGAATCGTCCGAGCTTCTGCGCGAGCGCGCCCGTAAACGAACCTTTTTCATGCCCAAACAACTCACTCTCCAAGAGCGTGGCCGGAATGGCGGCGCAGTTTACCTTGATAAATGAACGTTGGCTCCGGCTGCTTAGGTCGTGAATGGCGCGCGCGATCAATTCCTTGCCGGTGCCCATCTCGCCCTGAATGAGAACGGTTGCATCGGTAGGAGCTACTACGTGAACGGCCCGCATCACCGCTTGAAATGCGGCGCTTTCGCCGACCATGTTCCCCATGTTCTGATCGAACCGGATCTCGTCTTCGAGATATAGCTTCTCCGTGACCAGCCGATCCTTCAGTTCGGCGAGTTCGCAGTAGGCGAGCGAATTGGCGACTGCGACCGCAATCTGGCGCCCGACCCGTACGAGGAGGTCTACCTCTTCCTCGGTAAATCCACCTTCATTTTTGCGGCCGAGCTGCAGCGTGCCTAGTGGGCCGTTGACGCCAATCAGTGGGATGGAACAGCCTGAGCGAAATTGGGCTGCGTACTTTTGGTACAGGGGAGACGGAAACCGTTCGAAGTCATGGTCCGTCATCACGACGGGTTTACCGGTGGCCAACGCCTCGCCCGACGGAAGGCCCTTCGGCCGTGCGGCGGTCTCATCGACGCTGACTAGCATGCCCCCTGGAGCAAGCAGACCGCTGAGCCGAAGCTCGCCAGTGTTCTTATGGAGAAGCGTTATTACTGCGAAATCGTGCGCTACGACGCGGGAGAGTTGTTCCGAAATCGTCGAGAACAGCTCGTCCAACGGCAGCTTCGAGACCAGGGCTTCGGTGATCTCAGACAGTACCCGCAGGCGGTCTCGATCCTCAAGAAGAGCCTTGCGCGTCAGAAACGAGTCCACAGAAACGGCGATCTCCGGCGCGACGCGGCCCAGAAACGCCTGCATGGTTTCATCGGGTTTTGCCTCCGGGTTGAACCCAAACCCGAGTATCCCGAGCCGGCGATCGCCGGCAGAGAGGGGGACGAGGATGATCGATCGCAACTCACTCTCCGGGACCTCTCTCAGGAGTTCGATCCACGGCTCTCCGGCCTCGCGGGGGTTGAACATGACAGGTTTCTGTTCGCGCCAAACCCGTGCAAACTCATTCTCCCCGGTTGCCGGAGACGTTATCGTCCTGAGATCGGGTGGTCCGTTCGCGGCCACGGCGTGTAGACGTAGTTCGTCGCGGCGGGCGTCGTGCAGCACCAGGCCAATAGACTCGAATCGGATCACCCGGCGGAGCGACGCCGCAAGAGCGCCGCACAGGGTTTCAATATCTGCATGCCCGCTAATAGCCTGCGACAAGTCGAACAGCGCCCGATAAAGTTCACTGTCCGGGCATTCCGCGTTGCTGATCGTATCACCCACTGATTCACTCGGCAACTGCCGTCGGCATTTGCCGAAAATCGGCGCTTGCACAACATTATCCGTCATTGGCGAGGTCCTTAAGAATCTGGCCCCTCCGGCTGATTGGCGGAATTCCCTAGGCCAGTCAGGAGGTTAAGCCGCATTTCAATTACTCCGCGATACCCGCACGAATGCTGTGACCGTGCGTTCGCTCAGCGACTTACAACCTGTCCTTTCTCTATACGAGAGATGCACTTCAGATTCCAGGTGGCAAGGAGCGAATTTCAGCGAGCCGACCTCATCTCCGACACTCACTTGATTCGCAGTGCAGTTCGGCTCCCCAGCGAATGCGGCACAAAGAGATTTGGCCCCGAGATTGCACATTAAATCCGCTGCGAGCTGCTATGGACATGCGCCAGCATGATAGCGCCGACAACTTCCGGTTTGTCTTAATTACTTTTGGAAAGGTCGGGGTGCTTTATCCACCTGACATCAAGGGTTTCGTGGCGTCGTAAACTAGTGCGTGCTGCAACTCGCAACTGTTTTCGGAGAGACATATAAGGCGAATCTGCCTTTATGCTTCCGAGGTGCCAAGAAGAACAATCGTATGCAGAAGCTGCGGGACTCTGACGCAATTATCGCGATTGTCGACGACGAACCGCCGGCGCGGGAGCGACTGAGTCGTCTGATTCAGTCTGCGAACCTCCGCTGCCTGCTTGTTATGGTCACCGCTTCCGCCCTCTTGCTTTTGACCGCGCAAGGTTGCAGGGGATCGAGTAAATCATCAGCCGGAATATCCCTCACTCTGATTGATCAAAGCTGGGTAGACAAAGAATCCCAGCGCCGGCTCAGGGAAGAGCTGCGGCGGTTCACGGATTGGAGTGGCGTCCGGGTTGAGGTGCTTCCGGCGCCTGAAGCCGCCGTGGAGCAATTAGCGACCTGGCGTAAGCTGCTGGAAAGCGGAGCGAGCGTGCCGGATGTCTATGCTATCGACGTGATCTGGCCCGGAATACTCGCAAACGAGCTCCTGGACCTCAAATCGTATATCCCGGCGGAAGAGATCGCAGCCTATTTTCCCGAGCTAATCGCTAACAACACCGTGAACGGTAAACTGGTTGCCCTGCCATTCACCACAAGCGCCGGTTTGTTGTTTTACAGGGCCGATCTGCTGCGTCAATACGGGTACCGCGCACCCCCTCAGACCTGGGAGGAACTTCGAGCGATGGCCGCGAAAATTCAGAGCGGAGAGCGGGCCAAGGGACATCTGGACTTCTGGGGTTACGTCTGGCAGGGAGCGGCCTCTGAGGCGCTGACCTGTAACGCGCTCGAATGGCAAGTTTCGGACGGCGGTGGCACTTTAGTCGAAAACGGAACAGTCACCGTGGATAACCCGCAGACGGTACGCGCATGGCAAAGGGCGGCGCAGTGGGTAGGTTCCATTTCACCGCCAGGCGTGGTCGCATACAAGGAATGGGATGCATTCAACATCTGGCAAGCGGGACAGGCTGCCTTCATGCGGAACTGGACGAATGCCTATGTTGCGGCCAGTGCACCAGGATCGCCTACCAGAGGCAGGTTCGAGATAGCGGCACTGCCGGGCGGTCGGCAAGGTGGCGCCGCAACCTTAGGCGGCAATGGGTATGGCGTTTCCCGGTATTCCCGCCATCCGCTTGAGGCGGCGATGCTGGTCCGTTTCTTGTGCGGGCGCAACGAGCAGCGCAGGCGGTCACTGAGTTTTGCTGAACCAGCGACCATTCCTGACCTATACAACGACCCCGAGGTTTTGGCCGCGAACCCGTATTTTTCGACGGTGCTGGAAGTATATCGGAAACGCTTGGCGTTACGCCCGTCCACAGCCACCGGCAACGCGTACCCGGCAATTTCTCGCGCCTACTTCGAGGCCGTCCACGCCGTGCTTACCGGCAAGGAGACTGCGGCCGAAGCTGCCGCCGCGCTGCAGGGCAAACTTGTGCAGATTACAGGCCTCCCAGCCC
>Ga0335081_10022345_pt1 | contig 10237 bp, 9 predicted proteins | sample Lox_Sample_35_FD_206713 | JGI IMG/M metagenome (GOLD analysis project Ga0335081, IMG submission 206713) | Soil microbial communities from Loxahatchee National Wildlife Refuge, Florida, United States - Lox_Sample_3.5 | ecosystem: Environmental > Terrestrial > Soil > Wetlands | place: USA: Florida...
CATTAAGGAATTGATGGAACCAATGTTTACGATTACTCCGCCACCCTGCTTTTGCATGTAGGGAATGACGAGCTTGCAGCATAGGAAGACCCCTTTCAGGTTCACGTCGATGAGATAATCCCATGTTTCCTCCGGAGTCGTCAAAATTGTGCCTGCGTGAACAACGCCTGCGTTGTTGACCAAGATGTCAATGCGTCCGAATCGTCGGATTGTTTCATCCACTACGCTCTTGACTTGAGATGAGTTGGAGACGTCGGCTTTGAAATACACAGCCTCGCCTTTCTCTTTCACTTTAGCAAGTGCGGCTTTGCCCTTAGTTTCGTTTCGACCGACTAACGCGACCTTTGCTCCCTCTCTCACGTAGGCGAGAGCAATTGCCAGTCCAATCCCATCGCTTGCACCAGTGACTATAGCCACTTTACCACTGAGTTTCATCTCACTCACTTCTCGTCACTTTGTTTCCTTCAACTGAGTCGATTCTCTAATCTCACCAACATATAACCAATGGTATCGAATGACAGTCGCCGATTTTGTGTTCGATGCGGCGTCAATGACGCTAGGTCAGGCGGGAAGATTCACGATCGTCGTCCGGAAAGAACAATCGCTGGGCTGGGCGTTGGTCGTGTTGTTCCATCGCTGGCGCGGTTCCGATTAAGATATAAACTGACGCAGAATTATGCGGGGAGCTATGGCGCTTACCAAGATCTTCTTCACGTCCGACGTTCATGGATCCGAAGTGTGTTTCATGAAGTTCCTAAACGCCGCTAAGTTCTACCAAGCCCAGATACTCATCCTGGGGGGCGACGTTACAGGCAAGATGATAGTTCCGATCGTAAAAGAGCCTGATGGAACTTATGCAGCGGAGTTTCTTGGAAACAATCAGACTCTGAAGACGAATGAAGAGCGAGAGGCGTTGGAGAAGAATATTCGAAACAGTGGCTTCTACCCCTACGTAACTGATCCTGCTGAGATGGAGAAGCTTACAGCCGACAAGAAATTGCAGGATGAGTTGTTTTCAAGAGTAATGGCGCAGGGCGTCAAGCGTTGGGTTGGAATCGCCGAAGAACGACTGAAAGGGACCAACGTGAAATGCTACATCAGCCCCGGCAACGACGATCGGTTTGATATCGATCCAGTCTTGAAGGAATCATCCGTAGTCATATATCCGGAGGACATCGTTGTTAACATTGACGGCCACCATGAAATGATCACAACGGCTTGGACTAACCCAACACCATGGAACAGCCCTCGAGAGACAACTGAGGAAGACCTCGCGGAGAGAATAGCGAAGATGACCTCAAACGTGCAAAACATGGAGACTGCCATATTCAACCTTCACTGCCCACCATACGATACACCTCTCGACACCGCCCCAGAACTTGACGAAACTCTGAAACCGAAGGTGAAGGGGGGTGGTGGCATCAGCATGGTACACGTTGGAAGCAAGTCGGTGAAAGCGGCAATTGAAAAGCACCAGCCACTGCTTGGAATCCATGGCCATATTCACGAGTCACGAGGATTTGTGAAGGTCGGTCGCACTCTCTGCATCAACCCAGGCAGTGAATATGGCGAAGGCATCCTTCGAGGGGCACTAATCAACTTAGATGAGAAGAAGGTCAAGAGCTACCTCCTAACACAAGGATAATCGCCCCCTCCGTTTTCGATGTCAGAGAGAATTGCCCCGTACGCGGAGAATTGAAGTCGTAAAATGGGCGCTTTTCTAGCGAAGCATTTTACACCCCTTGCCTTAAGAGGTGTTGGGGCGCCGGAGAATGGGCAGCGATCGAATTCTCTATGCGATTGTGGAGAGCTGTCCGTTTGATTCACTTCTTGTTCGCGACATGCGAGCTGCAGTAAACGCGCTTCTTCAGCTCAACTTGAAACGTTTTCGTGTTCCACGGGTTAGCTTAGCTAAGTATTCCGCATTGGACATAATGAAACAGGCGCTAGAGCTACTTTTCGAATTCTCGCCTTCTGAGAAGAATTATCGCGAGGCGATGCGAACCATTCACGTATACTCTGAGGAGGACACAGAAATGTTGAACACACTCCAGAACAGCTTTCGCCTAATAGCCAACGCCGTATACAACGCCTATAGCGGTCAAAGACACACGGAATCTATTGCACCTGAGAACTTGTTCTTACAAGGAGTACCATTCGCACAAAACGAACTTCAGCAATCTTTCAGGTTCGTCGGCGTACGACCCCCAGACGTGAGCCCACCAAGCGTGAAGAGAACGGTGTTCCTAGATGAGATCTTTGAACCTTACACGCAACTCATTTCGGGGAACGTACATTCGGCCGTTGTTCTGAAAGACAGAGAGAGACACTGGTCCGAGATTATTCAGAAAACGCTTGGCGAAAGTTCGGGCAAGTCCCTGATCCGAACTGGATCAGAGCATTTACCCGCACCCGACCCGTCTATTGTTGGGAAGCTCAAGCGCTTACGCCCATCTGAAACTGGTAACTTAACTAGACTGCTTCGAAAGCATGGAATTTCTGTGGAAGTAGTGGCTCGTATTGCGAACGTGAACGACATATTCGGAAAAGACTAAAGTCTACCTCTTCCTGCCTTTCTCTTCCTTTGCAGGAACAAGGAGCTTCTCGTACGTGAACCCAGCCAATAGTGCACCGGCAATTGGTCCAACCCAGTAGACCCAGAAGCTTGAAAAGTCGAGTAGGGCGACAGCGGAACCAAGCCATCTTGCAGGATTAGCCGCGCCACCGGTGAGCGGACCAGCGATCAGTATACCGACAGCCCAAGTCATGCCGACAACCAATCCTGAAGCGCCCGGCGGAACTCGATCAGTATAGAATACAGCATAGAATGAAAACATTAGGAAGAAGGTGATTATCAGTTCAATGAGCGCTGCCATCACATCGCTCTGTCCGATGGCAAGTTGGGGCGCCGGCAATCCAAACCTTGCTAGTACCCCGTTTCCGGGCTGAATGAGGACATCAACGGCTCCCGCGAGACAAGCACCAAGCACTTGAGCTAAAATGTAAGCCACGCCATCGTCCGCAGGGAGTTTTCTAAGGGCTACCGCGGTTACGGTTATTGCAGGGTTTAGGTGGCAACCCGAAATTGACCCGAGCGTGTATACCATTACCATCAGAATCAGCCCGTGCGCGATTGCGATGGCGAGAAAGGACGAGGGGAGAGAAGACATGCCCAAGACGGGTAGAAAAACTATGACCGACATCGTACCAAAGAAGACGAGTGCAAATGTTCCGATGAATTCAGCTGCATATGCTTGTCGTCCCATCTTCAAAGTGAACACCAGGAATTCCGTTACCTTCAGCATTCGCTATAAAGGATTTCATCTTTCTGCGACGGCTAGTATCGATCCGAGAATTAGAATCGCGCCGAGAAGTGTAATTTCTGTATAGGTTTCCCCGAGGAGTATTGTCGATAGTACCATTGCAGATACCACCTCAAGCAGGCCAACGACTGCGGCAATGGTAGCGGTCACTGCCTTCAGGGCCGACACCCAGAGCGCGTAGGGGAGAACGGTGCAAACGAGCGCGCTGATGGCGACCCATTCCCACCCCTCCAGACCGATTGATCCGAAATCCCGTCCGCCTAGGAGCAGAGCCATCGGCAGAAGGGCTAGTGCCGTAGCTGCCATGACTGTTGCAGACATTTCAATCACGTTTCTGTTCTTACGAAGTTGCACTCGCTTGTGGAGGACTATGAAGATAGCCCAGATGAGCCCTGCTATGAAAACGAGTATGTCACCCTCAAGCTCGCCTTGGGCAAGTGTTGAAAGATCGCCATTAGTGGTGATCAACACTGCACCGAGTACCCCTAGGAGCACGCCGATTTGTTTGCGTCTTCCGAAGGACTCACCAAACATCCTCCAACTCAACATGGCAACCACGACAACATCCAAGTCGACGAGTAGAGCGGTTTTCGCGGCCGTAGTGTATAGCAGGCCCACAAACTGGAGAGAAAAACCCATTCCGTTAAGTAGACCAAGAACCCAGACAGAAGGTTCTCTCAGGGCGGTTGATTCGAATCCTCTCCTAGTTCCCAGAACCGCTAGGAGTATGAGAGCTGCGGAGCCGAGTCTAAGAAACGCAAAATCATATGGGTTGATGTATTCAAGTCCGATCTTTACGCTAACGAATGAACCTCCCCAAAGAATGCTCGACAGAGTCAGCATTACGAGGGCAGAGCGATCCGCGTCCTGAATCTGGGCCTGCAAGTGGCTCATTTGTTATTATGGGCTGGAAAATCAGATTGCTAGAGTTGCTCGCCGATTCGGTAGGTGTAGATCGTGTGCCCGAGCAACTCGTCATATACTGCGCTAGGTTTCCAGCCTGGAACCTTGAAGTCATGTGACACTACACGGGCGCCGGGTTTCAGTTCCGATTCGAGCTTGGGCCTGAGGCGTTCGTTAGCGCTTGACGTTAGGTATAGAGTGATGACGTCAGCGTCTGAAATGTTGACGTCAAAGAAATTGCCCTGAATCACTTTTACTTTGTCTTCGACATTGAGGCGTTTGATCTCTGTCCTAGCGCGCTCGATCAGGTCTTCTCTCAACTCGATTCCGGTCGCCTTAGCGCCGATTTCCTTGCCGGCTAAGATTATTAGTCGTCCGTCGCCGCAACCCATGTCATAAAGCGTGTCTCCTTGCTTTACTTTTGAAAGTTCAAGCATCTTCTTTGCTACTTCGAGCGGCGTTTGGACGAAAGGAGCGATACTCATCTGACTCTACTTCCCACAACTTCTCGGTCTGGGCTGAGTGATTTATGCGTATCGTCGTTCTGTGTCAGTTCGTTCTGGTTTGTTCGTCTTCGTCGCCATCGGCAAACTCTTTTCCTTTTTCCCTGTCCACTTAACATCCTCTTCCAGGAAACGAACACAGACATCCTTGAACTGGCCGAAGATTTCTTTCAACTCTTCCTGGGTGAAGGTATCTATGAACGTAGGGTTTCTCAACCAACTGTCCCATCCGCGAACACTCTCAAACAGAGCCGAGTTCATGCGTATGAGTGAAGCATAGAGGCCCAATCGATCGTTTGGGTCGAGCTTCTTGATCTCATCCAGCGCTTTCGTTCGTTCTTCAGTCCAAGACAAACCCTTAGACACCTTCTGGGGCTCGCCCACTCGCTAACAGCAATTTAGCCTTATTCCCATCAAAAGCGTACTCGGTCATTATCTGTGATCAGGGTTGTGGTTGGGGAACGGGTATTCGTCTCTCTCGTCAATGCTTAGATATATTGAACTGAGAGAGTTCGGTGCGAGAGAGATGAACAGGATAGAACCCATAGTAATCAAGTTGGCTGAGACAAAGCTCGACCTGAATGGGCTTGAGGATTTTGCGAAACATTATGGCGCGATTGAATGGAAGAACCGCGTCCGAGTAACGCAACCGAATGACACAGAATTTCTGATCGAACTGGCGGGCCGCGCTTGCTACAAGTCGTATGGCGTGGGACTTAACCCCAATGTAACTAAGATTCGACAGGATTCACGAGACTACTTGACTAACGTTCTTGCGAAAGGCGATGGAAGTATTCTTGAGCATGCGACGGTAACATTTGGTTTCCTGAACGTATCGCGGGTTTTTACTCATGAAGTTGTGAGACACAGAGCAGGCACCGCCATTAGTCAAGAAAGCCTTCGATATGTACGGCCTCGCGAGATTTCTCTTTGGATTCCTCCCGATTTGGAGCAAGTGTCTGGAGAGTTTGACGAGGCGGTTGAGGAGATTACGAGGAGTTATCATAAACTCGAGTCCAAGTTCGACTGGGAGAAGATGCCTTTTGAACAAAAGAAACGTGTCACGTCGGCGTTACGCCGAATCCTTCCCGATGGAGTGGCAACAAACATAGTTTGGACCGCAAACCATCGCACCTTGCGTTGGGTTATCGAGATGCGAACCGATCCGAGCGCCGAGGTCGAGATCCGTAAAGTCTTCGACAAGGTTGCAGAGATCTGCATCAAGGACTTTCCATTGCTATACGCTGACTTCGAAGGCAAGAAGCTCCCGGACGGAACAACTCATTATCAACCGAAATACTCCAAGGTCTAGAGGGGCATGGAGGCTATGTCTGAACCCTTTTGGAAGACGGCTATCTCGAGAGTCGAACCCAACAAGATAATCGTACGTGGCTACAACCTAATGGACCTCGTCGGACGATACAACTATGCCGACCTTACGTACCTCTTGTGGCGTGGAGAACTCCCACCCGCAAACCACTCACGAATGATGGACGCGTTGCTAACGGTCTGCATTGAGCATAGCCTCAACGCACCTTCAGTGGACGCAACACGTTTCGTAGCGTCCTCAGGTGTTCCGCTGCAAGCTGCTGTCTCTGCAGGGGTTTCTGCAATAGGTGACTGGCATGGTGGCGCGATTGAAGAAGCGGCTAAGCTCTTTCAGGAAGGCACCGCCTTCGCAATTCAAAATAAGCTCTCGATGGATGATGCGGCAAATAGGTTGCTTCAAGAGCGAGTCGCCCGCCACGAGAAAGTCCCTGGATACGGTCACCCGACACACACCCAAGACCCTCGAACAAAGAAACTCTTGGAAATCGCCGAACAGAATGATCTTTGCGGCAATCACGTGGCGCTAGCTCAGGCCTTGGAGGGACTAACTGAGAAATTCTTCCGTAGACACTTGATCTTGAATGTTGACGGCAGCATAGCCGCGCTCATTTCAGAAATGGGCTTCGATTGGCGCATCGGCAAAGGTTTCTTCATTGTAAGCCGCACACCAGGTCTTGTCGCTCACGCCTTTGAACAAATGTACAATGACAAACCCTACAAAGCCCCGGGATGGAAGGAAATTACTTACACTGGATTGGCTGAGAGACAAGTACCGACGAAAAAATGAAACAGAGAAAACTGAGGTAGGGTTTTCGATTCTCACAGGATAGAGGAGAACTACTCTTCCGGTCATTGTTCCTTTTCTAGAATTTTGACTTCGCATTTTACTTGTTTCTTGAGAGCTTCGGCGTCTTTTTGATCTCCGACTATTGCCCCGTAATGCATTGGAATCACGACTTTAGGATCGATGGCCTCAACTGCCTTTATCGCCTCTTGGGAGGTCATAACGTACGTACCTGAAACTGGTACGAGCGCGATGTCTGGTCGAATCCCCTTCATTTCGGGAATATGATCCGAATCCCCAGTGTGGTAGATTCGTACCCCTTTCACCGTTATAACAAATCCGAGCTTGCCATCTTCTTTCGGATGAAACACTTTTCCGGGTTCTCTGAACTTATTGAGATTGTAGGCAGGGACGGCCTCAATGCCCACATCACCAACCTTGATCCTATCTCCGGGTTTGACAATTTTCGTCTCTTTTACCTTCAACTTTGAGAGTTCAGCTTTCGATTGCGCGTGAGCGACAATCGTTGTATTCGGGCTAACGACTTTGTTGAGGTCATCGATGTTGAGGTGGTCGAAATGTTCGTGACTCACAAGGACAATGTCAGCCTTAGGTCCACCAGTTAGAATTTGAAATGGGTCGATGTAGATGACGTTACCGTTCTGAATGCGAAATCCATCGTGTCCCAACCAGGTAATCTTAACACCCTTGTAGTCGTACAAATCTGATCAAGGATGTTTATTGACGATTTTTGATTTAAAAGCGATTCCTCCATAACATATTGGAAGGACCATAGGAAGGACGGCGGAATTCCTCCAACACTTTTGAGCATCCCTAACAGTTGTTAGTCTCATACGTGCCAGTGATTTCATGCTCCAGCAAACCTTCGATGATCTCTCTGAGAACCTTAGAAGCGCGCTTGCTGGAGCTGGAATTCTTGCTCCAACACCACCACAAGCAGTTGCTATCCCGAAAATTCTGACGGGCACCAACATTCTTCTGATCGCACCGACAGGATCCGGAAAAACTGAGGCAGTCCTACTCCCCATTCTGGACCAGTTAATCAAGACAGAGAATAGGCAGGGAATTTCAATCATCTACATCACTCCACTCCGAGCACTCAACCGTGACCTCCTCAAGCGACTGGACTATTGGCATTCGAAACTCGGGTTCACAGTTGAAACGAGACATGGGGACACACCGCAGAAGGAGAGGCGGAAGCAGTCTCTGAAACCGCCGGATTTCCTCGTTACCACCCCTGAAACCCTTCAGGCTATCTTGCCGGGGAAGAGGATGCGAAGCCATCTTCGACACGTTAAGTGGGTTGTAATTGATGAGGTTCACGAGCTAGCTGGTGAAAGGCGCGGTGCCCAGCTTACTATTGGCCTTGAAAGGCTGAGAAAGTTAACGGACCGAGAGTTCCAGCGAATCGGCCTCTCCGCCACTGTCGGAAACCCCGAAGAAGTTGCAGCCTTCGTTAGCGGAGACAGGCCCTACGAAGTCGTGCAAGTTATGCCTGCCAAGGGAACGAAGTATTTTGTTGAGTTCCCACACCCCACCGATGAGGACAACATTGTTGCCCAAACCCTTTACACAGCTCCTGAGGCAGCAGCTCGTCTAAACCGGATTTGGGAGCTGGCAGAGAATCACAATTCGACCCTAGTCTTTGTCAATAGTCGCACCAATGCTGAAACGCTTGGTTCAAAATTCCATCAGCTCAAGCGGAGCGTAGCAGTTCATCACGGTTCACTACCCAGAGAAGAACGAGTAAGAGTGGAGAACGACTTCAAGAATGGGAAGATCAAGGCTCTGGTTTGCACATCCACCCTTGAGCTTGGAATAGACATTGGAAACGTAGACCTGACCATTCAGTACATGTCTCCTCGACAGGTTTCTGCTCTCATTCAGCGCGTAGGTCGATCTGGACATAGACTGGACCGCGTTTCAGAAGGAAAGATCATGTCAGTTTCGACCGATGACATTCTAGAGTCCATAGCAGCAATTCAGAAAGCCGAAGAAAGATCTGTAGAACCCGTACAAATCCACGAAGAAGCTCTCGACGTACTGGCTCACCAAATCGCAGGCATCGTTTTTGAATCCGACAACGACGTGAAGGAGGAAGATGTTCTTGCGCTAATCCGGAAAGCGTACCCATACCACAAGTTGTCGAAGGAACAATTCGATCGGACAGTTGATTTCATCGATAAGATGCGATACGTCCGAAACGATAACGGTCGGTTGTATCGCGGAAGCAGAATTCGGCAATACTACTTCGAAAACCTCTCCATGATCCCAGACGAGCGTCGATATCAAGTCGTAGACGTTTTGACCCATCAATCCGTCGGCATTCTAGGCGAAGAGTTCATGATGACAAAGGCTAGACTCGGGTTGCACTTCATCGTAAAAGGAAAGGTTTGGCAGATCGAACAGATATCTGACGACGCCAAAGTCTACGTTACCCCCGTCGAGGATCCCACCGCAGCCGTCCCGGGTTGGGACGGTGAAATGCTGCCCCTACCGTTCGAACTTGCGCAGAGGGTTGGCCGTCTCCGTGCTGAAGCCTCAGAAACTATTGAGAGGGATGGATCAAGCAACGCCATTGCACAGATTGCCAAATCCTGGCCGACCGAACGCTTCGCAATACGCAAGGTGATTGAAGAGTTAGAGAGCCACAGAATCACTGGCGCAGCCGTTCCAACCGACAAACGAATACTGCTGGAAGCTTTTGATCGCTATCTCATAATCCACGGAAGCTTTGGAGAAACGGTCAACAACACGCTGGGAGAAATCCTTGAAGAAGTGCTTTCCCGCGAAGGTCTCGTTAGGAACTGGTGGGCGGACGGTTATCGAATCCTAATCGAATTGACCACCACGACCGAAGACTTGCACCTTCAGGATGTTCGCTCGAGACTGTTCGATTTGGAGGACGGCGTTCTTGAAGGCATATTCAAGGGCGTGCTCCACCGTCACTTTCCTTTCGGCTATTACATGAAATTCATCGCTGAACGATTCGGGGCGATGAAGCGAGGCCTCATGTACTCGGGTGACAATTTGAGAGAGCTTGGCCTGAGGTTTAGAATGACCCCGGTCTATGATGAGACGATTCGTGAGGCGCTCATGCTTCACGTTGATTTTCCAAGAGTACGTGAGATCTACAATCAAGTACGCGAGGGGAAGATGCAAGTCGCGGTGTTTAGGGATGAAGAGAGGCCCACGCCACTGGGATTCCATCTTCTAAACAAGCACATAGACGTTCCCGAACTTATCGCCCCCGAGTCGGTGGAAAAGGATACTATTGCAAGATTAAGGTTCAGCCTGGACAACATGACCGTTGACCTACTGTGTTTCGAGTGTGGGGAAATCATGCAAGCAGAGACAGTAAAGAAACTCCCTCC
>Ga0335081_10022346_pt1 | contig 10237 bp, 6 predicted proteins | sample Lox_Sample_35_FD_206713 | JGI IMG/M metagenome (GOLD analysis project Ga0335081, IMG submission 206713) | Soil microbial communities from Loxahatchee National Wildlife Refuge, Florida, United States - Lox_Sample_3.5 | ecosystem: Environmental > Terrestrial > Soil > Wetlands | place: USA: Florida...
GTCGATGGGCACGGACACCGGGCTGAACCTGCTGGACCCGGGCGACACCCCCGCCGAGAACCTCCAGTTCCTGTTCTTCTGCACAGCCGTGATCCAGGCGGTCAACCGCCACCAGGCGCTGCTGCGGGCCTCGATCGCGAGCGCAGGGCAGGACTTCCGCCTGGGGGCCAACGAGGCGCCGCCGGCGATCATCTCGATCTTCCTCGGGGCCGAGCTGGAAAAGGTGTTCGCGGCGATCGCCTCCGGCAAGGCCCAGACCTCCAAACCGGGTTCGTTCCTGGGCCTCGGCACGCCCGTGCTGCCGCGGCTGCCGCTGCACGGCGGCGACCGCAACCGCACGAGCCCGTTCGCCTTCACCGGCAACAAGTTCGAGTTCCGGGCGCTCGGCTCGGGCGCCTCGCCGGCGTGGCCGAACACGGTGCTGAACACGATCGTGGCGGAGTCGGTGGACGAGCTGTCGGACAAGCTCCAGACCGCCACGAAACGCTCCGGCGCGACCCTCGAGAAAGCCGTCACCAGCGTCGTCAAGGAGGTGTGGGCGGCCAACAAGCAGATCGTCTTCGACGGCGACAACTACGCCCCGGAGTGGCACAAGGAGGCCGAACGGCGTGGGCTGGCGAACCTGCGCACCACGCCCGACGCGTTGCCCTACCTGCTCGACAAACAGACGCTCGCGATGTTCAAGAAGTACAAGGTGCTCTCCAAACGCGAGCTCGAATCGCGCTACGAGGTGTTCACCGAGCAGTACGCGACGACGGTCAACATCGAGTCCGAGACGGCCTCCTCGATCGCCCGCACGATGCTGCTGCCGGCGGCGGTGCGCCACAACAACGAGCTCCTGGCCAGCGGGATGGACGACCTCGTCGGCGAGTTCGGACCGCTCGTCAGGGAGCTGCACTTCGCGATCCAGGGCCTCGAAGACGCCAACCTCGAGGACAACCACCCGCACGGCTCCGCCCAGAAGGAGGCCGTCTACATGCGCGACCGGGTGCTCACGGCGATGGACGACGTGCGCGAGGTGGCCGACCGCCTCGAGAAGCTCGTCGCCGACGACCTGTGGCCGTTGCCGAAGTACTCGGAGATGCTGTTCATCAAGTAGCCCCGCCGAACTTGCCTCCAGAACGCGAAAGGCCCTGCGCGAGCGGGGCTTTTTGCTACCCGCTGGCCGCCGCCGGCAACCTCCACGGAGCCTCCCGGCCGCCGATACGATCTGCGGATGGGGTCCGTCGCGGTGCAGCGACCGTGGCCGTAGTGCTGGGCGCGATGGCGCTCGTCGTCGGCGCCATGGCGCTCGCCCCGGCCACGCTGGCGAGCTCCCGCGACGTGGCCACCACGAGCCACTACCTGCGCGCCAACTACGCGCTCGTCCACACGGCCGAGGAGCGCATCAGGCAGATCGAAGCGAGGCTCCGGGAACTGGTCGCCCAGATCCGCCGCGAATGCCCCCGCGCGGCTGCCGGCTCCCCGGAGGACGGGCAGTCGGTGGAGTTGAGGACCGAGCTCATCGGCACGATCGTGGTGACCGTGATCCACCTCGACATCCCCGCCGGGGAGGCGTTCCTTGCGTCCGTGCGCGGGCTGAGCTGGAGCAGCGCCTCGGTCACCCGGGAGGTGCGCGACTACGCCACCAAGGTCAGTCGCCTGATCGAGCTGCCCCTGCCGAACATCTGCGCCGACGTGGAGAGCTGGGTGCACAGCCACTACACGGCGCTGCCGAGCTTCACCCAGCCGTTCGACAACCAGTTCCTGGCCGCCTGGATCTCGCCGGGATTCCTGCCCTCGGGACTCCATCGCTTCGAGTCCCCGAGCGTGCGGGGGCTGGTGCGCAGCACCGAACGCGAGGAAAACGCGATCGTCGAACTGGAAGCTCGCGCGGTCGCGACGCTGGGCAGCATGTTGAACACGATCGGCCTGAACTAGCGGGCCGCAGTCCTGACTGCGAAAGCCGTCACGGGCCGGGCCCCTTCGCGCCGATGGCCGAGCAGACGCTCCTTATGGTTTTATCTCAACGGCCGACGCAGACGTGTTGCTGACCGTCATCACGAGGGTGGAAGGTTGCGGGGAGGACCAGGTCCCACCACCGTCTTCGGAAGCTTCCGTCTCGAGAGCCTGTTCGCCTTCCTTGGGTTCGAACCAGGTGTCGCTCAGGGAGCTCGGGGTGAGCAGGTCGCCGACCTGGTTGCCGGCGACCGAGCCCGCCGTCCGTAGGCGCAGCGTGCCGCAGCCGAATTCCGCCAGGTACGGCTCGTGTTCGGCGCTCTTGAACTGTGTCCAGACCTGTTCGGATTCTGCTATCGGGCCGAGCAGTCTCGTGTCGAGGAGGTTGGTGACGATCGTGCCCGGCACGCCCGACGCGGTGGCGTCGGTGCCTTCGCTCGTGCATTTCGTCCCGGACATTTCACAGCCCGTGAAGGTGAGCCGATCGACGCCTCCCGTGCTGCTCGTGACTTCGCCCGCCGCGGCGCCCGCCGCGCACGTGACCGGGTTCGCCAGGCCCTCGGTTTCGAGCGTGACCGGGCCCGTCGTCGAGGTGTAGCCGGGTCCCGGAGCGACTTCGAAGGTGCCCTTTTTCGGCTTCGCCGATTTCGTCTTGCAACCCGCTTCGGTGTATTCACCTTTCTTCTCGGGCATGCACGTCGCTGCGGGTCCAGGCTTCCATTCGAATTTGCCCTTGCCCGCCTTGCGCGCTGCCGTGCGGCACGGCGATTCGGCGTATGCGCCCCCCTTCTGTTTGACGCATTCGCCATATTGCGGCGCGCTCGCGGCGGTCAGGGTGCTGAAGGTCTCGTCTGGGCCGTCGATCGTCCCCAGCGCGTTGGTTGCGACGACGCGGTAGTGGTAGCTGGCACCTTCGCCGAGCCCGCTGATCGTCGCGTGCTCGAGCTCTTCTTCGAACGGATGCGAAACGCAGGGCACCGTCGTGCCGTAGGAGGACGTGGGGCCGTATTCGAAGGAGCAGCCGGTGATCGGTTCCTCCTCGGGATTCACGAGCGCGTGCAGCTGCGCCGAGACCTGCGTGACGGACACCGCTTCCGTCGCTTCGATTTTGGGCGCCGCCGGTTCGTGCGGGCCGAGGTGCAGCGAGTAGGCGTTTTCCGGCCCTGACATCAGCCCCGTGATGAGCGGCCCGAGCAGCGCTCCGTCCAGGCCGCCGCACGTGATGCTCGGGATCGTGGTGGACCCGGTGAAGTGGGCGCCTTCCTCGTTGACTTCCTTGATCGAGGCGATCGTGCTCAGTTCGAGCACGACGGGTTCTGCGGTATGGCATTCCGTCGGAACGTCGAGCCCGAGCAGGCCGGTCTCGGTAATGCCGATCATCGCCTTGCTGGTGACATTCATCTGCCCGCATAGGCCCTGGATGCGGGCGTTTGCGCAGGCGGGGCTGCTCGCCGGCGCGCCCGTGATGCTGCCGGTCAGTTCTCCCACTTCGGTGATCGTGAGCGCGACTTCGGTCGGTAGGAGGCCGCCGAGGTGGATCGTGGAGTCGAACGGCGGCACGGTGAGCTTGCCTTCGAGCGCGGCTTCGATTTCCGTGTTGGTGAGCTTCGAGACGATCGCCGCGCCGTTGAAGGTCGACCCTTTCGGCAACGTGATCGCTTCGCCGAGCTTCTTGTCGGTGATCGACCCCCACACGGCCCAGTTTTCGAAGGGCAGCTTGATCGTGCCGGCCGACGCCGGCGTCGCCACCGACCCCACGCCGACCCCGACGAAGCAGCAAACGACCAGCAGGGCGACGGCGCGTGCCGGTAGACCACGACCCGTTGACGACATTTGCAAGCCCCTCTCGAAATCCCGCTGCTTGTTGGCCCCACCCCCCTTTGCTCGTGGGACCGGCTTGCTGGGGTCTACCCGCTTTGCGCGAGGCTAAACATGCCCCGGCCGGCCTGGGCGGCGCCCGATGCGGGAAGCCCCGCTCGGGGCGGGGCTTCCCTTGGCCGTGTCCCCCGCGGCGCGCGTCAACCTGCTCCCCGGATCAGCGGAGAGGACCACAGCGACTGGTCCTCGCTGCCGAGCCGCCACACGCCGACCTGGAAGCCCGCGTCGCGGGCGATCCTGAACACGTCGAGGATCGCCTGGGCATCCATGTACCAGACCTCGTGGGGGACGCCGGCGGACGCGTAGCTGAAGCTGAGCTCGCCCGAGAGCGGGTCGCGGACGGCGTGGGCGCCGACCGAGCGGGCGAGCTGGAGCACGCGGTCGTACTGGTAGGCGCTTGCCGGCCGCGTGCTCTGCGAGCTCAGCGGCTGGACGCCGGCGGAGGTGCCCGCCCAGTCGAGCCCGTACATCGGCGCGCCCACGACGAACCGCGAGCGCTCCGGCAGCGTGTCCAGGAACCCGACCACCCCTGTCACGTAGGACAGCGTGGAGATCGCGCCGGGCGGCGAGCCGGCCCAATGGGTGCCCCACGCCATCACGAACACGGTGTCCGCAGCGGCCGACAGGGCACGGTCGTCGTAGAAGGCGTAGGGGGCGCCGGGGCCTTCGTGGGTGACGCCGTCGACGACCACCGCGAGCCGGCGATGGTGACGGTGGAGTTTTTCCGCCAGCGCCGCCACGAACGAGCTGAGCGCTTCGCGGTCGCCGGGGCCGTCGTTCTCGAGATCGAGGCACAGCCCCGCGTACGCCGGCCTGCGCGCGAGCGCCGCGAGCCTGGCGAGCAGCGCCTGGCGGGGCCCCGGTTCGCTCAGCAGCCGGTGCACCACAGCGCCGTCCTGGCAGTTGAAGCGGGGCACCACCGCGATCGCCTCGGCGCGGGCGAAGGAGTCGATCGCGGGCCGGTCGGCGCCCGCGACGGCGCCCCCCGACGGCGTGCATTCGAAGTAGGTGGGGTACAGCACGGAGATCTTCCCCACGTGGGCGCGCAGGTCGGCGAGCGAGTCGGGGGAGCTGGTCAGCAGGAACGCCTGCACGCCGCGGCGGCGGCCGTGGTGCACGCCGTGGCTCGTCCCGTGGCGGGCGGCGTGACCATGGGTTGCGGCCGCACCGGCGGAGGCGCTTCCAGCCCAGCACAGCGCGGCCGCCGCGGCGGCGGCCGCGAGCAGGGCACGTCCCCTCAAGCGCCTGCTCCGCCGAGCAGCGGCAGCTGCCAGATCGTCTGGTCCTCTTTGCCGAGGCGCCACAGGCCGAGTTTCATTCCCAGCGAGCTTGCCAGCGCGGCGCGCACTTCCAGCGAGTGCTGGTTGACGTACCAGACCTGGTGGCGGACCCCGGAGGCGTTGTAGGAGAAGTGCGGGCTCTGGCTGGAGTTGTCCCATTCCGGAGTGATACCCAGCGAGCCCGCGAGGCTGGCGATTTCGCTGTACTGCAGGGCCGTGCCCGGGCTCGAGAACCCGCCGCCGTTGGGCCAGTCCACGCCGTACAGGGGCATCGCGAGCACGAACTTGTGGATGTTGGGCATCGTCGCGGTGTATTTGGCGACCTGGCTGAACCACTGGTATTCGTCGATCGAGCCGGGGCCGGAGGTGATCCAGTGGTAGCCCCAGTCCATCACCAGCACGTAGTCGGAGGGCACCGACAGGGCGGCGTCGTTGTACATCGCGGCGCGGCCGGTGGGGACGTTCCAGTACTTGGCCGTGACGACCGTGGAGAGCTTGTCGCCCTGGGCGTGGAGTGTTTCGGCGAGCATCGTGATGAACGTGGTGAACGGTTCGCGGTCGCCCGGGGGAGCGTTCTCGAAGTCGATCTGGATCCCGCTGTAGCCGTAGGCGCGGCAGTATTCGGCGAGCTGTTCGATCGTCCGCTGCCGGACCGACGGCTGGTTGAGGATCGCTTCCTCGGCGCCGACGTTGAGGCAATTCACGCGCGGCAGCACTTCGATCTTGCGCAGCGTGGCCCAGTGGGTGACCAGCGGATCGTCGTTGCCTTCGATCGTCCCGCCCGGACCGCACTGGAAGTAGGTCGGGTAGACCACCCCGATCTGTTCGTAGTGGGCCTGCAGGTCGGTGAAGCTTTCGGTCGTGGAGGCGAGCAGGAAGGCCTGCGCGTTGCCGTGCGTGGGGGGCGGGTCGGCGGTGTGTAGCGTCAGCGGCTGGCTCGGTTCGCTGATCGCCCCCAGCGAGTCCACGGCGCTGACGGTGATCGTATATTCGCTGCCCGGCGCGAGCCCTTCCAGCGTCCGTTCGGTGCTCGGGCTCTGACCGACGGGGATGTCGTCGCGGAACAGGCGGTAGCCGACGATGTTGCCGCTGACGGCGGCGCTCGGCTGCCAGCTGATCTGCGCCGAGCTGCTGGTCACGGCGGCGGCGGAGACACCTTGGGGCGCGGGCGGAGGCGTGTGCGTGGTGACGACGGTCAGTTCGGGGGCTGGGGCGCTGAGATACCCGGCGGAGTCCCGCGTGCGCACGGTGAACGTGTAGCTGCGGGCCGAGGCGAGCGTGACGGTGACGATCTGGCCGTCCACGAACCCCTCGGGCTCGCCGTTCTTGAACAGCAGGTACCCGGTCACGGTGCCGTCCTGCGCCGTGCCCGCCTGCCAGGAGAGCGTTGCCGAGGTGTCGGTGACGGCGATCGCCGACAGCAGCGAGGGAGCCGTCGGGGACGCGTGCTCGGTGGTCAGCTTCAGCGGGGCGGTGCGGGCGCTCTCGGCCCCGTCGGTGTCCACCGCGGCGACCGTGATGGCGTACGTCTTGGGGAAGCTCAGGTGGGTCAGGCGCATGGTGTTCGACGACGTCTGACCGACCAGCGTGCCGTCGCGGTAGACGCGGTAGCCGGACAGGGGCGCCGCCCCGGCCTTGCTCGGCAGCCACAGGACGGTGGCTTCGGTGCCGCTCACATCGGCGGCGCTGAGCCCTTCGGGCGTGCTCGGCGGCGCGCCCGCCACGTGGGGACGCCCCAGCGCCTTGATCACCAGCGCCTTGGTGGCGGGGCCGAGCCGGTCGCGCGTGTCGACGGCGGCGACCGTCACGTGGTGGGTGCGGGTCGAACTGAGGATCATCGTGTAGCGCAGCGAACGCGTCTGCCCGGCGACCGCCCCGTCGAGGCTCACGCGGTAGCCGGCGATCGGAGCGTCGCCGCGGCGGGAGGCGCGCCACCCGACCACCGCGCCGGTGGCGGTGCGCCTGACCACCTTCAGGCCCGGCACCCCGCCGGGCATCCGCACCGTGACCATCTCGCTGAGCCGCGCCGTGCACCGCAGGGCGCCGTTGCCGTAGCGGGCCTGAACGGCGAAGGTGGTGTGCAGCCCGGGGGTGACCGCCAGCACCATCGACGGCTGGAAGGTCTGGCCGACGATCCGCCCGCTGCGCAGCACGCGGTAGACGACCCCGCTCGATGCGCGTGCTGCGCTGGGCGCGCTCCAGCTGAGGCGGGCCCGGCTGCCGTGCAGGCGCTTCAGGTGCAGGCGTGCGGGGGCCCGGCCCGAGCACGGCCCGCGGTGCACGACCGCGGGCCGGCTCGCACCGGTCGAGCCGGGGCTCGCGTGTGTCGCCGCGCTGCCCGCGAGCGCGCCCCCGACCGTGAGCGAGACCGCCGCCGCGCCGACGCCGGCAGGCAGCGCGATGAGCGCCACCGGCACCAGCAGCCCCAGCGAGAGCGGTCGCCTGCCTCCCCTCACGGCCCAGCCCGTTCCCCGGCGCCGGTCTGCCGTCCGGTCCCGACCCGCTCCCCGGTCCCCACCCGCTCCCGGGCCCCCACCTGCTTCAAGGTCCCGACCTGCGTCCACGTCCCGGCCTGTGACCCCGGCCGGCCGGGTGCGGCGTGGCGGCGGTGAGAGGCCCCTCCCCCGCCGCCCTCGGTCAGGCGCTGCACCTCGGCCGACACCTGGCGCCACAGCCGCTGGGGAGCGTGGGCGAGACCGGGCCCCAGCACGAGCACCGGGATGATCGAGGCGGGGAGGAGGGCCTCGGCGAGCCCCCGGCGAATCGCCGTGTTCACCGCGAGGCCCCCGCTCCCACGCCCGCCGTGGCGGGGCGGGTTCCCCACTGCGCGGTGCGGCAGGTCGCAATCGCGTAGTAGGTCTGCCACAGCATGATCCCGAGGTAGAAGAAGACGAACAGGACGCCGTAGAGCCACACCAGGCTGTACTCGTCCTGGAAGAGGACGTAATAGAGCGAGTAGACCATCGCCAGCGCGTAGATCCCGGCGATGTACACCAGCGGCAGGGTGCCGCCGTGGGCGATCGGGCCCCACACGATCGCGTGGAGGGCCGCCGCCGGGGCCAGCAGCGGCAGCACGATGCTCAGATACGTGAAGAAGGCCGCGACCGGGTGCTTGCGCCAGATGAACCTCGCCACCAGCAGCGACTCGCGCGTCCAGGAGCGCTTCCAGCGGGTCTGCTGCGTGACGAAGCCCCGGAACGTGCTCGGCACGATCGTGTGCGAGACGGCGTTCTTCTCGTACACCACCTTCCAGTCGCGCAGCACGCAGTTGGTCAGCGAGCGGTCGTCGCCGAAGGTGGACTCCACGCCGAGGAAGCGCTGGTTCTCCCACCAGTCCATGCGCGGCATGATCGCCTCGCGGCGGTAGGCCGAGAAGCAGCCCGAGCAGCACGTGACGGCCGAGAACACCGACTCCGCCGCCTTCACCACGCGGAAGGCGACGAAGTAGCGGACGGCCTGCATCCGGGTGAGCCAGGTGTCGCCGACGTTGAGCACGTTGGCGTGTCCGCAGACGGCGCCCACGCACGGGTCTGCGAGCGGCTGGACGAGCTTGCGCAGCGCGTCGGGCGCGACTACCGAGTCGGAGTCGACGAATGCGACCACCTCGGCCGTGCTGTCGCGGATGCCGGCCGCCATCGCCGCCCGCTTGCCACGGTTCTCGGGGAAGTCGATCACGCGCACCCTTCCCCCGGACTCGCGCGCCACCGCCTGCATCTCCTGCAGGGTCGAGTCGGTGGAGCCGTCGTTGACCGCGATCAGCTCGAGCTTCTCGGCGGGGTAGTCGACCGCCAGCAGCGCCCGCAGCGAGTTGGCGATCGCGCCGGCCTCGTTGAAGGACGGCATCACGATCGCGATCCGCGGCTCGTGTCCGGCGTCCGGCCGGGAGCGGTAGAAGAGGCTGAAGACGAAGCGGCTGAGGATGTAGGACGCCACGCACACGCTGTAGACGCCGAAGAACGGGCTCGAGAACATCAGCCCGAGGAAGGCCGCCTTGTAGGCCATCACCGCGACGATCAACCCGACCAGGTAGATCGCCGCGATCACCTTCAGGGCGCGGTTGAGCGTCATCGCTAGGGCACCTCCCTGCGACGGCCGCCGGGGGTCCTGTAGGTGCAGTCGAGCACCGCCGGGACGCGGTGCAGCCAGCCGTAGTCGACGCCCGGGTGGACCGTCGCCACGATCGCCAGGTCGTAGTCTTCGGGGCCGAAGCCGGAGCGGTCGCGGCGGGGGTCGGGGTCGATGCCCCACTCGGCGCGCCCGTCGATCGTCACGGACTCGAGCAGCGGGTCGTGGTATTCGACGATCGCACCCTCGCGGCGGAGCAGGGAGATGATCTCGATCGCGGGCGCCTCGCGGCAGTCGGCGACGCCCGGCTTGTACGAGACGCCCACGACGAGGACGCGCGAGCCCTCCAGCTCGCGGCCCTCGTCGCCGAGCATCTCCCGAGCGCGCTGGACGATCTGTCCGGGACGCCCGGCGAGCTTGCGCATGGCCTCCTCAACCAGTCTCGCCGGGCGTCCACGCTCTCTCAAGGGGTGGGCGAGGTAGTGGGGGTCGACGCCGATGCAGTGGCCGCCGACCCCGGCCGAGGGATAGTGGGCCATGAACCCGAACGGCTTGGAGGCGGCGGCCTCGGTCACCTCCAGCGGGTCCAGCCCGTGGGCGCGGCAGGCCTCGGCGATCTCGAACGACAGCGCGATGTTGAGCGCGCGGAAGGTGTTCTCGTAGAGCTTCACCATCTCGGCCGCCTCGGGCGAGGAGACGGGGTGCAGCTCCGAGCAGGTGTGGCTGAGCAGCGTGGAGGCCTGCCTGCGGCAGCTCTCGCTGACGCCCCCGATCACCCGGGGCGTGCTCAGCTGCATGTGCTCGCCCACACCCGGGTCGATGCGCTCCGGGGCGAAGGCCACGAACACGTCTTCCCCCGTTCGTAGCCCGCGCTCCCGGAGCGGCTCGACCAGCAGCTCGCGGGTGGCGCCCACGTAGCTGGTGGAGGTGAGCACGATCGTCTGCCCCGCGCGGGCGTGGCACACGACCGCGGCGCAGGCCCGCTCGAGCGCCAGCGGCAGCGGCCGGCGCTGCTCGTCGACGGGCGTGGGCACGCACACGAGCACGAGGTCGGCCGCCTCCAGGGCCTCGGCGCG
>Ga0335081_10022347_pt1 | contig 10237 bp, 9 predicted proteins | sample Lox_Sample_35_FD_206713 | JGI IMG/M metagenome (GOLD analysis project Ga0335081, IMG submission 206713) | Soil microbial communities from Loxahatchee National Wildlife Refuge, Florida, United States - Lox_Sample_3.5 | ecosystem: Environmental > Terrestrial > Soil > Wetlands | place: USA: Florida...
GTAGCTGCTTCCGCGTCGCCGAAGCTGAGTGCGTGGCTAAAACGTCCTGAACTTGTAGCAACGCCTATTGGAAATTCCGTGAGCCTAAAGCCGAAACGCTTGGAAAGGGGTTCGTTTCCTACGGCAACTGCAACGTCAACAGGCACGTTGGATGCTGCAGAAATTTCGCCTCCATCTTCCACCACCGTCACCTCGCAGCCCACGCGCTTCATTTCTTCCACGGCTAGGTCCGCGATGACTCCTGCGACGGCTGCCATAGGTCCGACCCCAGCTACCTGTGAGGCTTGAGCCATCAACTTTGCCACCAATGGCTTTTCAGGTGCTGGGTACGGCTTAAGAGTGTAGAGGAACTTGGGGTTTTCTTTTATGTAGACTTCGAGTTCTCGCCTGCTTTGCCTAATCGATTCTTTAGCGGTTTGGATGCCCAGCTGTTTGTCAGAAATAATTGTGCACGCCGTTTCTTTTAGCGTGAAGCTTTCTTTGAGAAGATTTTTTGGCAACTTATTTTTTCCTGTTGGGCGTTGTTTGGTCCCCGTTGCTTTGCTTGACGGATTTTATGGCTCTTGCTGGGCACGCGTCTACGCAGACACTGCATGTGCTGCCGACACATTTCTCCTTGTTGAATTGGACCTGTGAGTCTTTATCTATACTTATTGCTTCCACTGGACAGAGAGCAACGCATGAGCCGCAACTGAAGCATTTTTCAGCATCGACCTCGATGAGTTTGGGCACAGTGACCGAAACGCCTCTTTTTCGGAAAGCATTCACGATCTTTTCCTGCGCTTCATCAGGTACTTCAGCGAGGATTTCTCCGCCTTTGGAGTTGATGTGCGCTGATAAAATCGCCATGGGAACATTGTATTCAATTATTATTTGGGATGCAATCGGCTGTGGGACTTGCTCTTCCGTAAACCGCAACAAAAGTCTTACCATGGTTTTTGCCTGCCTAACAGTTTAGATACGTCTTCAGATGTGATGATGCCTAGCACCTTCTTCTCAACGTCTATAACTGGCAATGCGGAGATGTTGTGTTGTGCCATCCGTTTAGAGGCAACTTCCAGTGGTTCATCGGGTTTGGCGGTATGAACGTTTTTGGTTTCGATGTCGGCCAACGCTTTTTTGTCTTCAGCCATCGCTTTAGTTATGTCCCATGAAGTGACTATACCGCGGAGTTTGCCGGCGCCATCGATTACGACGATGTGGTTAACGGATTTAGTTACTATGCGTTCCGCAATCGCCTGAATCTTCTCATCCTCCGTGCATGTGACAGCGGGGTGCATGACTGAAACGACGAAGGGAATTTCTTCCGTTTGCCGCATCGGCTTAAACACGCTGTCGGTGGGCAGGCGCTCAACAGGTGCGGTGAGCATGAATGAGCCTCCTTCAATCCATGTCTTGAGCGTTTGGCTAACTTTCTTCGCCATCTTTATGCTGGATAGGCTGCTGACCCTTATTTTTTTGTCATTCACGGTTATTGAACCTGATTTGAGTTCCTTGTAGCTTACTTGATTAAGTTTGGGCCGTTCCCGCCGTGGCACGCTGTAATCCACCACATCTGTAAAGATTTCGCTGTCCCGGATCCCCGTTTTCTTTGCCAAGCCTTCGTTCAAGATTGGGATAGGGATTCCTAAGCCAACGTACAGTGAGGTGCCATATTTTGTGAAAGCCGCGCCCTGCAAAAACTCAGGCGACATTTTCTTGGCGTCTCCTTTGACCATAAGGGTGCCGTTTAGGTTTTTGGGGCTATGCTGGGTTCCTTCGCCGATAACGTAGCCTTGAGCGCCACCGAGAAAGATGCGGGTACCCATACCGATGGTTTCGTAATCAGGGTCGTTCATGAGGGGGTTTAGTTCGCCTGCGCCTGAAAACGTGGCGTTGCGCATCCTCGGCAACAGTTTACTCATATACGTGTAAATCGTCTCGTCGCTTGTGTTGACTGCGCAGTTGTAACGTTGGTAGCAGTTGCGGAAGTTTAAGAGCTGAAACTGATTGAGGTCGTCGTTGGTTATGTTAGTTTTAAGCTGGGTTCTAGGGTAACAGTCTGTTCCGTAAGCTGTAGCACGGAGCTCAACTTCCTTTCCTCCGACGAGGTCTTGGATAACGTGTCCTCCTCCATACTCGAACGGCTGCTTGAGCGACATGTTTGTTGCCCCAATGTACAGGTCCACTGCTGCGCCGGGATGGCAAACCTCCACATCGTTCATCCATGCATGGTCGATCTTTATGGGCGGGTCAGAGTGCCCAAGGTTGATAACTGCGCCTGAGCTGCACATGGCGCCGAAAGTTCCTGTTGTAACTACATCAACTTCTTTGAACGCAACTTCAACGCCGCTGCTTTCCACTAGTTTTTTCATTTCTTCAGCGGTTAAAACCTGAGCGTCGCCTTTGCGGATTTTCTCGTTAATCTCTTCTACTGTTCGAGTTTTACCTGGGTTGGACAATTAGCCTTACCTTTAATGCCAATCGAAGAGGCTACGCAAGAATATATTTTTTGCGCAAAAACCATGGAAACCACCGATTTGTGGCTGCAAACTGAACCAACATACCCTAAAATCCGTTGAAAACATCTTCAAGCTTAGAGTCAGAGGAATTTTGCATGGCAAAAATAATCACGAATGGAGCAGAAATCTTCTACAAGGACTGGGGAAATGGAAAGCCAATAGTCTTTTGTCACGGTTGGCCGCTTAACTCAGATGCTTTCGAAGACCAAATGTTCTTCCTTGCTTCCCGCGGTTACAGATGTATTGCACATGATAGACGGGGACACGGGCGTTCAAGTCAGCCTTGGGACGGAAACGACATGGATTCCTACGCGGATGACCTTTCCGAAGTCATAGAGAAGCTCAAGCTTGAAGGGGCAGTTCTAGTGGGTCACTCCACAGGCGGCGGAGAAGCCGCTCGCTACATTGCCCGATACGGAACTAAACGGATATCGAAAGCTGTGCTGATTGGGGCAGTGCCACCGTTGATGGTGAAAACGGAGTCTAATCCGGGCGGCTTGCCGATTGAAGTTTTCGACCAGCTTAGAGCAAACGTGGTTGCTGACCGCTCGCAGTTCTTCAAAGACTTAAGCATGCCATTCTACGGGTACAACCGACAGGGTGCAAAGATTTCTGAAGGTGTACGGAACGCTTTTTGGAGAATGGGAATGATAGCTGGGTTTCCTGCTGCATACTTTTGCATTAAAGCGTTTTCGGAAACAGACCAGACGGAAGATTTGAAAAAAATTGATGTCCCAACCTTGCTTCTGCACGGCGACGACGACCAAATTGTCCCAATTGCTGACTCATCGATGCTTTCAGCCAAAATCATCAGAAACTCAACCCTCAAAGTCTACCCAGGCGCTCCACACGGCATGTGCACCACACACAAACAACAAGTCAACCAAGACATTCTTGCATTCATAGAGAACAAGTTGCCGTCTCCAGAAAAAACTCCGATGCTGCACTTAGCTTAAAGCCCGCCTGAAAAGAACGAACTCTGGTGCTGTATGCAAACGTTTACTGGAGAGTTTACTCCATAATTTTTCTTGAGACTCCGTTTTAACTGGAGCCAACTCAAAGATGCGGTTTGCACGTTCCTAAACGTCACGGTTTGAAATTACAACTGGTTTCGTCGGCAGGTCTATGGGAATTTATAGATAAAACTTTCGTGCCAAACTCAATGCGACTTTATGCGGGTTCGAGCATTATTTCCACGAGGACTCCTGTTAGATTGTCTAGTTTTCCAAATGCTGCGAACAAAATTGTTTTTGGAATATATATGCGTCCGTCTTTGCCCATTTTTGCGTAGAAAGGCTCACGTCCGCCTCGACCGCTTATGTTTACTTTAAGGATTTGGTCTGGCTCCAGTTTGAACTGCCAGCGGATGATTTTTGGAACCTGTACTTTGCTGCATTTTTCCAAGTGGGTTTTTGAAAGCAACTTCTTGATTCAGCGGCATGGCGCATTTGTTCCTTTTCACTTTTATTCACTTATTTTGACTTATTTTAACTTTTCTTGACTTTTTTCGACTTTATTTGACTTATTTTGACTTTCCTTGACTTTTTTTGACGCAACCTGCAAACAATCCAAGCCCTAAACCAAAAAAGCAACCCAAAACATAAAATAAAAAACGCAGACGATCCTGATTCTCGATTTTGGCGACAGCAACAATTATAGGTTATTGATGCCTTGGTGAAGTGTGGTTTACTAAATGTCTTCGTCGAGTGGTTCTGTTTCAGCCGATGTCCGGAGAAAAAAACAAACCGTCGGCGTTGTGGCAATCGCGTTTGTAGTGCTTTTTCTCGTTCTCTTTTTCTTTGGGATTTTTAACATAATTGTCTTTGTAATTGCCGATTTAATTGTCGGGTTAGCTGCTAACTATATTTTCAGAAGACTCGACAGACAATCTAACCGATAAAACACGCTAATCGCCAAAAAATACTTCAACATGCCCAGCTCAGCGGACCGACACTTAAGCAAATTATTTATTCTGGAAGCATCTGAACTTAGCAAGCAAGTGAATCCGATGAATCCTATATTGTTAAAATCCAAGAAAGTAGTCGGAACAGAAGGTTACATACTAGGCGAAATGAACGATCTGCAGGTCGACTTCAACCTATGGCAAGCAACAGCCTTCTGTATCGTCCTCAGCAACGAAGCAGCCGCAGAACTCGACTTGAAAAAGCCCTTCCTGCGCAGAATAATGGTTTGCCTGCCGACTAAACTGATAGCCGCAGTCGGCGACGTAATAACTCTTAAGGAGCCAATCCGAAACCTCAAAGATATCGCGGAAAAAGAGATGCAGGTAAAAAGTGTCAAAGTTGAAGGCAAAAGAGTAGTCAGCCCAAATGGCTTCCTAGTGGGAGAAGTCGAGGGTTTAGATGTAAATTTCAACGATTGGCAAGTTAACGGCTTGCAGGTTGCCTTAACTGATGAAGCTGCATCTGAACTAGGCTTCAGCCGACCTTTCACAAGCAAAGTAGTCGTGATCGTTCCGAGCAAAGCAATAGGCGCTGTCGAAAACTTCGTCACGTTAGATGAAGGCATGGAAAATCTTAAGGCACTAGTTGAATGCATACGGTCCTGTCAAATGCAAAAATAGGAAAGAAGCAGGAGTTTTTTTTGGGAAAACCCAGTTCTTAACTGAATTTGCTGAAGATTTTGCTCCGTCTGATGGTTTCTTGAAGTGGATACCCAATGATGTTGATTGCAACGATTTCTCCAATAAGCACTCCGAATATGCTTAGCATTAGAGGCACACTAGTCAACGGTGAAAGGTACGTTCCAACGATTAAAGCAACTATAGCTGACTGCAAAATGGTTGCTGCAAAACGTTGAATCCTTCCTCCGTTCCTTCCAATGTACCACGCTAGAACGCATGCGGCTAGATTTGCAACTGCTCCACCAAATATGTCGATTGCTCCAAATGGGCTATAAATATTAGAGACTAAGCAACCTAAGCTGAGACCAAACGCACTTGGAAGCCCAAAAATCATCGTCAAAGGCAACATTGCGTCAGCAACTCTTATTTGGCCTGGACCGAAGCTTATGGGCGCCAAAAAAATAACTCCAACCGCGTACAAGGCGGCGAAGATAGCCATCACAGCTAATTGTTTGGCATTCAATTTCATTTTCTTCAACCCGGGTTTTTTAAGGTAGGTTATATACGGAAACTACCGCGAGAAACGCAATTATCAATCCAGGACTATTTAAATTTCTTCATTCGAATTCCCTGTTTATTCAATTCAAAAGCGCTCGGCAGCTTGGACACAGCTTCCTTCGCGTTCAAGAAGAGACCCCAATATGATGCAGGGTTCCATCAGAAGTAAACGTGTTGAAAAAAAGAAGCATCCAAACCCTAACAATTAATAAAAGACACTGAACATATTGAAAACAAGAGGGAACCTTTTATGCAGCCAAAACAGGAAACAAAGCCGAATAGACTTATCCATGAAAAAAGCCCCTACCTTCTCCAACATGCCTACAACCCCGTAGACTGGTACCCATGGAGACAAGAAGCTCTAGCTAAAGCCAAAACAGAAGAAAAGCCAATTTTCCTCAGCATAGGCTATTCAACCTGTCACTGGTGCCACGTCATGGAAATGGAGTGCTTCAGCGACAACCAAGTTGCAGATTTGCTCAATCAAGCGTTTGTATGCATAAAGGTTGACCGCGAAGAAAGACCAGACTTAGATGCTTCGTACATGGCAGTTTGCCAGGCCATGAGCAGAAACTGCGGCTGGCCCCTTAACATAATAATGACTCCTAAATTGAACCCGTTCTATGCTCAGAGCTACATACCCAAACACAGTCGGCCAGGAATTATCGGCATGCTGGATCTTGTGCCACAGGTGACGCAAATATGGAAAACCCAGCGTTCCCAAATGGAAATGGTGGGCGCTGACATCAAATCACGCATAGAAGCCGTCGAAAAACGAACACCCCAAAACCACCTAACCGCAGAAGTCTTGCAGGATGGGTTCGACCGTCTAAAGCTGGAATACGACAAAGAAAACGGCGGGTTCGGGTCAGCACCAAAGTTCCCTACTCCACACAAAATCCTCTATCTTCTGCGCCACTATTCTCACACAGGAGAGAAAAATGCGCTGTCTATGGCTGAAAACACTTTACGCCAAATGCGCTTGGGCGGAATCTTTGACCAACTCGGTCTTGGATTTCACAGGTACAGCACCGACAATAGCTGGCTAGTTCCGCATTATGAAAAAACACTCTACGACCAAGCGTTGCTGATAATGGCGTACGCTGAGGCCTATCAGGCGACAAGTGCGCCCAAGTTCAAAATAACAGCGAAAGAAACAATAGAATATGTTCTTCGCGATTTGCCTGCGGGTGGGGAAGGTGGGTTTTTCTCAGCTCAGGATGCTGACTCCGACGGTGAAGAAGGCAAATTTTACCTGTGGACAGTCGGCGAGGTTCTCGATGTTTTATCTCCTGCAGATGCAGAGCTAGCAGTGCACCTCTACGGCTTAAAACCAGAAGGAAACTACCCCGACGAAAGAGGGCATGCCACCGGCAAAAACATTCTTCACATCGCAGAACCCCTTGAAGACCTTGCTTCATACAAGGGTTTGACAATCGATCAGCTGATTATGGAGATGGGAAAAATCCAAAATGCCCTTTTTAAAGAGAGACAGAAACGAGTCGCTCCACTGGTTGATGACAAAGTCCTGGTCGATTGGAACGGCCTGATGATTGCAGCTCTGGCCAAAGCCGGGAGTGTGTTTGGGATACCTGCGTATCTTAATGCGGCATCTAAGACTGCAGACTTCATATTGAATTACATGCGCAAAGGCGATGTTTTGTATCATCGGTACGCGAAAGGCGAAGTTGCAATTGAGGCGTTTCTAGACGACTATGCCTACTTAACGTATGGGTTAATGCAGCTTTACGAGGCAACGTTCAATGATGTGTACCTTCAAGCTGCCGCAGACCTTGCTAAAAGCATGGTCAGCAAGTTTTGGGATAAGCAGAACGGAGGATTCTACCAAACACAAAGCGCACCCGCGGGCATGCCTAAAATCAAGCAACTCTACGACGGCGCAATTCCATCGGGCAACTCAGTGGCACTTATTGACTTGCTGTGGCTTAGCCGCTTGACCAACGAGCCTACTTACGACCAGATGGCAACCCAAATGATTAAGACTTTTGCTGCAGAAGTTGAAGGGGCACCCGATGCCTACACGTTCTTTCTCTCAGGACTTGACTTCCAGCTTGGCCCATCCTACATGGTCACAGTCGTCGGCGATATCAACTCAAAAGACACGCTAGAAATGCTCAAGACATTGAGGCAACATTACCTTCCAACAACCGTAGTCCAGCTTAAGCATCCAGATAAGGGAGGCTTAGGTTACCAGCAAATCGAAGGCAAAGCAACTGCCTATGTGTGCCGCGACCAGACATGCCTACCAGCTACCAACAGCTTGGCGACTATGCTTGAGCAACTAAGTGAAAAAGAGGCAAAACATTGAATCTCGGCTTAAACTGCTCCGCTCTTTGATGCCGCGGTTTGCTTGTGTTTTGAGTTGCTTTTCTCGGTTTTAGACTTGGGGCGTTGGCAGGCTAAATCAATAGTTGTCATTAAAATGGTCAAAACGTAGAAAAGTCAATAGAAGTCAAAAAATCCATAAAAATCTCGAAAAGCCCGCAGAGCTCGGATGAAGGGTGCGACTATAGGTTGTCCCTCAATGATCCCCTCAACATAAAAATAAAAAGCGATTGAAAAGTGTGGTTCTCAGAATGTTGATATGTATTGTTGAGGCGTCGGCCAACTCTCTGGAATTTTCCTAGCACCCACTTCAATTTTTGTTATGCCGCTGATTCTGGCAATTTGATCTTGCATATCAAATGATTGCGCAGTGTCTCTTATCATTGCCGACAATTGCAGGTCATAGTCACCGCTAGTTTCTGTAATTATGATAACATCAGGAATTTTTGCAAGCGACTCAACTACCGGGTTGGACAAGCCACCAGGTCTCGTGAAAGCGATGTTGAAATCCAATATTGCCGTGTACCCGATTTTGTTCGGGTTTATTTGGATTGAAACCTTTATCGCGCCCTTTTCTTTAAGTCTATGATATCTCTTCACAATTGTGTCGGTTGACACTCCCATTTCCTGCGCAATTTTCGTAAATGACTCCCTCCCATCCAAGGCTAGCTTTGAAGCTATTTGTTTATCCAGGTCATCAACCGTGATTTTTTCGCTCAACTTACGGTCTCCTGGAGCCTGATCAGGTTGTTCTATTCCATAGACGTTCTTCTGAGCTCCAGTGAAATTCAAGTTTTCAGGAATGTTTCTGACACCGGTCCAAATGTAAGTTTTTAAACCTACTGTAGGTAATTTTCGCCTAATCGCCTGCTTCAAATAATCTAGTTCGTTAAGGTTCCTTAAAGTTGCGACTGCCCGAATGTTGAAAACGCTGTTATATTGCCGGTAAGACCGTATCTCAGTTATGTTCTTAATGAGTTCCATTGCCTGTTCGAGTTGCTGAGCTTCAATTCCGATGAGAAACGTCGCAAGTGCTTCAAATCCGAAGGAACCAAAATTAATCTGCACTGTCGCCCCATTTATTACCCCTTTTTCCTCCATTGCTCTGCAGCGTTTCCAAACTTTGTTCTCCGACACACCACACTGCTTAGCTATTTCATGATAACCAGTTCTACCATCCTTCAGTAGACTTTTTAGAATTTCAGAATCAAGTTCTTTGATTTTAGGCACAGTTCTTCCTTTCGGCTAAAGTTATGACTACTATCAAGATATAAAATTTCTCATTTTCTTGGGTCTATCGTCTAAACTTGCAAATTTATTAAATTCTTGGCTAATTTGTGGAAAATGAACGATGGTTTTAAAAGGTAGATATGTATTGGCGAGGACTAGGCCATTTTTCCCATTTTTCTAAAGATGATAGTTCTATATCCATTTTTGTTATGCCTTGAATTTTTCCCAACTGCTCTTGAACCGAAAAAAATTGGCTTAAATCTTTCACCATTGCCCATATTTGCAGGTCGTAATCCCCTGTTGTTTTCATGATGCTTATAATGTTGGGTATGTCAACGATTTTTTCAATAATTGCCGACGAATTTTCGTGAGAGGTTACTGTGAAAAAAACACACATTGCTTGGTACCCGATTTTATTCGGATTAACTTGAATTGTGACTTTTAGCGCTCCGTTTTTCTTGAGTTTTTTATATCTTCTTTTAACAGTTTCTGATGATATTCCAATTTCTCTTCCAAGCGTTTCCATGGACATCCGTCCATTCTCAGAAAGTTTATCAGCTATTTTTTGGTCAATTTGGTCGAGAATCATTGATTGAGGACAACTTCTCTGAATCTTTACGTGATAATTAGTTCCTGCCTCTTGATTTTCCGCATTACCGCTTGTTACTCCCAGGTTGTAATTCATTTCTTTTACGTCTGTCCAGATTGCAGTTCTCATCTCAACGATTGAAAAACGTCTCTTAAATTGGTCCTTGATAGCGTTTAATTGTTCAAGCGTTTTGAGAATAACAACAACGTCCCAGTTTCCTTTAATTCCCCTGCTATAGAATGAGTAAACTTCAGGCATTTTCTGGAGGTAACTGACAAGCTGATCTTCTTGCTGCGAATCAACATTGATTAAAATGTGGGTTACTGCCTTGAAACCGAAAATATCATAATTGATGTGTATAGTCGCACCGGTAATTATTCCCATTTCTTCCATTTTGCCAAAATTCGTCTTGATGTTTTCTTTTGTCTC
>Ga0335081_10022348_pt1 | contig 10236 bp, 6 predicted proteins | sample Lox_Sample_35_FD_206713 | JGI IMG/M metagenome (GOLD analysis project Ga0335081, IMG submission 206713) | Soil microbial communities from Loxahatchee National Wildlife Refuge, Florida, United States - Lox_Sample_3.5 | ecosystem: Environmental > Terrestrial > Soil > Wetlands | place: USA: Florida...
ACGACGCGCGCGCGAAGGTTTTTGGCACGCCCCTCGAGCCAACATTCGATGCGGATGCAGGCAAGCCGGCATTCGCACAGACTGCAATGGAAGGAGATTGAAGAGGAAAAATCTCCGAAGTCGTTCTCAACACGGGCGGGTCCAGACTCCAAGAATTGTTCTTCGCGGTCAACCTTGCCTTTCGCAAAGCCGTTTGTTAATTTTTTGTGTTCTCTTCTTTTCTTTGTCGGTCGCGCATGCCCCGGTTTACGGTTGAGGAAATACGCAACAAGTTCTCCAACTCGACGGACTTCAACGAGCTCTTCGATGCGTTCGAGGATGCGATAGCCCAAAAGATCCAGGACGTCATGCTCTACCGACTTCTGTTCTGGAACAATTCTCTTGCGCCTGACGAACTGTGCTTATTCGGAGAAAAGCTGGCCAAAGAGTTTCCAAATCTTGCATATGATACCTTCATGTGGCTGGCGAGTGTCTTTGAAGTGACCTATTCTTCCTATGACAATTTCGAGCTGGCAATGAAGTACTACCATAAAGCCGCCAAGGCAAGGCCGAAGGAAGAATCTCCGTACCTCGACGCCGCAGATTGCTACGACCCTGATTTGAACATTCCTCCTGTCGACTCTCTGATCAACTTCCTCAAGTCCGGCTTGAAGCCCGTCGATCAGAAGAAGAATATCCTGCTTCGCCTTTCCTACCTTTACCAGGTAAGCGGCAACCAGGAGCAAGCCGATTACTACCGATCGCTGGCAGACGACCTTGGGCGCAGCAAAAATTGATCTTCTGCCACGCGTGAATCTTCGGCAACGACATTCTTGTTTTTCGTGCTATCCGGATGCCGCGATCTTGACGAGTACGGCTGCGACTACCCCCATCGCAGAAGATTTTTCATTTTTTTTGATCAAAGAGTCGCGTTGATCACATGAGAAGCGAGCGACGTCTTGCCAGGCTTGAGTCGGTTCTTCGGCGCCGCCAGCCGGACCTCACGGTCGTTCTTGAAAACATTCACGACCCACACAACGTGAGTGCAATCCTTCGTTCGTGCGATGCTGCGGGCGTGATGGAAGTCCAGTTGGTGTATACCGACGAAGAGTTTCCGAAACTCGGGAAGAAAAGCTCGGCAAGCGCGAAAAAATGGGTCGAGCGTCGCAACTTCAACTGTGTATCTGATTGCTTCGAAAAACTTCACAACGAAGGGTTTTCGGTCTTTGCTACACATTTGGGAAAACACTCAACGCCTTTGTATGAATTGGATCTTACACAGAAGGTCGCCCTGACATTTGGCAATGAGCATCGGGGCGTTTCCGAAGAGGCTTCCCAATCTGCTGACGGCAACTTCATGATCCCGATGTTCGGGATGATTCAAAGTTTAAATGTCTCAGTCGCGTGCGCAGTGACGTTGTTCGAGGCGGTGCGCCAGCGAATGCGCGAGGGTAAATATGAGACTTCGATCTTTGAGGACCGAGCCGTAAAAAGACTCCTGAAGAAGTGGGCGATGAAGTAAAAGCAGGCTCGGTTGCCAAGAGCGCAAATATCCTGGTCACGAACGATGGGTTGTTGACTCGTACGAATGGAACTTCGATCCACAACGAAAGAATTTATCGAAGAGCTGCAACGGCACTTTGGCCGATCGCTTGCATTTCCTCAAGAAGTCGGTTACCTCCTCGACCAGGCCAATGAGAACGGTTTGGTTGAACTATTCCGGGATGCAATCTTTCAGGCAAAGTTCGCCACAAAGACACGGGAAGTGATGACGAGGATTGGTCCCGATGGGGAGGGGTTCGACAAACTCTCCACGGAATTCCGGACAAGCATCGAGAAAACGTCGACGTTGTTGAAAACGATCATCAAGGAATCACCCGATGAGATCAAGCAGCGCTTCGTCAAAGACTTCTTCAGTCTCGATCAGCTGCGATTCGCACAATTCATCAAACTCCTTGAAGACTTGAGCTGGGTGAAAAACTGGGAAGTTGACGGAAAGCCTCTGCCGGTCTCGGGAAAGGACTCAACAATTGCTGAACCCTCGAGAGACAAACTCCGGTCTGGGGAACGGGCGTCACACCGGTCACGTGAAGAGCTTGTAAGAATTCGGAATGCCGCTTCGTTTGGATTCATCCTGCTAATGCTTCTCTTTCTCGTAGACCCGCCGGTCACATTCCTCGGCTGGGGTCTTACCATCGTTGTGGAATTGTTCCTGCTGTACATTGCGCTGGCATCGCGTGCAATTGCGAAGAAGCCCCAACAATCTATCTAAACATCTTGTCGAAGGGATCCGCATTCATGAAGATCTTGACCCGAAGCCTCGCGTTGATGTTTTATCTGTCTCTGGCCCAACATTGCATCGGTGCCTCGATCCAACCGCGTGTGAAGCCGGGCATCGATGTGCTCCGCGACCGTCAATTTGATTTGCTGAAAGGAAAACGCGTCGGCCTCGTGACGAATCCTACGGGCGTCACTGCCGATTTGGAAACCACCATCGACGTGCTTGCGAGCGCTCCGGGTGTCCAGCTCGTAGCTCTGTACGGCCCCGAACACGGAGTTCGCGGGGACAATGACGCCGGGCAGTATGTCGAATCATACCTCGACAGAAAAACGGGAATTCCCGTCTATTCGCTCTATGGTAAGACGCGCAAACCGACGAAAGAAATGTTGAAAGGAGTCGACGTTCTCGTCTATGATATTCAGGACATCGGTCTTCGGTCGTATACATACATTTCGACAATGGGGCTTGTCATGGAAGCGGCTGCGGAAAACGGAATTCCGTTTATCGTGCTGGATCGCCCGGATCCGCTGACGGGAATCCGTGTGGAAGGTTCGATGTTGGAACCGAAGTACAAATCGTTCGTTGGGGAATATCCGATCCCGTACGTGTACGGCATGACTGTCGGAGAGCTGGCACAAATGATCAACGGAGAGATGTGGCTGAACGATACGCTCTCCTGCAAGCTGACGGTGGTCCCAATGGAAGGATGGAAAAGAACAATGTGGTGGGATGAAACTGGCCTTTCCTGGGTGCCGTCCTCGCCCAACATACCGCACGCGTCGACCACGATGTTCGCGGCCATGACCGGCGTTCTCGGTGAGCTTGGAACTGTCAACCAGGGTATCGGTTACACGTTGCCGTTCGAGCTTGTGGGTGCACCGTGGGCTGATGGCGCGGCCCTCGCCCAATACCTCAATTCGAGAGAATTGCCCGGAATTTTCTTTCGCCCAATTTCATACAGACCGACCACCGCTGACACGATCAGTATCCGGTATGAGGGAGTGCAGCTCCACGTCCTTGATCGAGACAAGCTGAATTTTACACAGGTGGAACTCTGGATCCTCGATGCCCTCGTGCATGTCTTTCCGGAATACAACGTTCTTACTCGTGCAAAACCAGACCGGCTGGAAATGTTCGACAAAGTGCTGGGGACCTTTGAGATTCGGCGTCAGTTGATGAACGGCGTTCCGGTTGATGAAATACTGCGAAGCATCGATCAACAGCGGGCACTGTTCATGATCAAAAGGGAAAAGTACCTGTTATACAACTGAGCGAAGAAAACGAGAATTGTTTGAGATAACTGTGCGTCACGTTTGTGATCGTCAGCGCACGAAGACTGCTACGGACTGAAGACAAGATGGCGGCGTCGGGATAGCGTCTAATCCGAGCAACATCGAGGGTTTTGGCACACTTCTTAAGAACATCTAAGGAGCCATCCTCGATGCGTCATTCTTAATTCTGGCATTGCCGTTGACCCATCTCACCGTGCCCCCCCTTGCTAAATTCGACATAATAGGGTAATATCTAAGCGCTCACCGATGTTCGCTTGCTTCTCAAAGGTTCAATGATTTTGGCTCAGCATGACTGTTGAACAAATGAGATCCTATTTGAGAGAAGTGTCGTTGCAAGTCCCAGCACTTTGTCTTCTATCGCGGTTTATGTTGACGGCACCGGTTCATGATAGCGTCTTCAGACCGGCAAAATCCTTGAATGTAAAACACTTATAACTTGGGGAAATCCAATGGTTACCAAGTTTCGGATTGTCATTCCAGTTTGTCTCGTGGTCATGACCTGTCTTGACTACGGCGACATCCATTCTCAGACTGTTTCGAATACCGTAGGGCAGTGGCAAAAGGCGAAGAGCAATGCCAGTTCTTTACCCGGGAAAACCGTCCCCAAGGTTATCAGAATGAAATTGTCAGATCGTGGCAGAGTTCTCTCCCCATCAGTACTCGAATCTGTCGGCACAAGACCAGACATGCCCACTTTGATGAGAAATCTTCCTTCTGACGGAATGAGCAAGATTGCCACTTCTGGAACTGACATTGGAATAACAACTTCGACCAATTGGTCGAACGACCCGATCTTGGCTGCGAATCAAGGCGGGACCCTCTTCTCATCGTTCGTCGATACGTCCTCAACTACGGGAAGGTATTATAACATATACAGGTCGACTGACTACGGTTCAACGTGGGCGTTTCGAATTAGTGAAGGATATGCAAACAGCAGTGCATTTACTGTCAGCTCCGGGGCTCTGACCGCATATGGATCGCAACTATCCCCGTGGGCGTACGCAGTCGTCAACGGATTCAGCCTTTCGGGGGCGACACACGTCTTGTATGGATTTACGGATACATCGTTCTCGGGCGCTACATTTATTGATAATGGCTTGAAGCCTGCGCTCACGAATGATTATGTGTATTGGCCCAGTAGCACGTCCATTTATCTCGTGTATTATTCAACCAATCGAGATTCACTTGTTTTTCGGCGTTCTGACGACAACGGGGTCACGTGGAACCCAAGCATCAGAAGGCTTTCAGGTGCTGAGGTCACATCTGCCAATCTTCCCGTGGCGAAAGCCAGTTGTTCAATCGCATTTAGCGAGTACAACGGGATTGACTATGTTCATGTTGTTTATGGAGGGTACAACACTTCCAGTGGGACAGTCGATCTCTATTACGTTCAGTCGACGGACTACGGCAACACGTGGACCGCACCTTCCAACTTCTCCACGACTTCTTCAGGTATCGGAAACGATGATTTGGTTCCGTCGGTCGATGCGCAGGGTTCATTTGTCGTGTTTACCTTCGAGCCAAAGACAACGGGAGGTCAGACAGGTATCGCTTACTTCTACAGTCGGGATGCCGGGACCTCTTGGGCGTTCGGACTTCTGAACGCCACCAATTCAGGTGTCAATGGTGTTAGTCCCGCCGTGTCGATTGAGCCGAACGCGAACGGCGCATATTTCTACATTGGATATACTCGAGGACTGGATGCGAACACTGTGCTCAACAAGATTTCGACCGCAGATACAACAACAACGAGCCTGGGGGTCTACAATGACGCATCGGGTGTTTCGTTGACAAGTCGATTGGGTCTTGTGACATCAGTACAGTCCGACGCCTCTTTCGGGGCGAGCTTATCCTGGGCCAGGGTTTACAGCGCGACCGATTACGATATCTATTTTGATGCAACACGGAGAAGCACGCCGGGCGGGAATCCGACAGCCACAACAAATGCTGCGACGGGAATCTCCGGGTCGGCTGCAACTCTCAACGGGTCTGCATACGCGAATGGACTGAGTACAAAAGTGACGTTCCAGTATGGACCGTCAAACTACAATTCGACGATAACAGCTGCGCAAAGCCCTATCTCCGGTACGTCTACTGTTGGAGTGAGTGCGGCTCTCAGCGGGTTGCCCGGCGGAACTACGTATACCTATCGGGCTATCGCTTCGAACAGCAATGGAACTTACTACGGTTCGCAACAGTCGTTCGTTAGTGCCGGTTCGCTTTCAGCCCCTTCAGCGCCTTCGGGGCTGGTCGCTACGACTGTGTCTTCCTCTCAGATCAACCTTAGCTGGACCGCAAGCACGAGTGGAAACCCGACCGTCTACAGGATCTTCCGATCGCTGACTTCAGGGAGCGGATTCACGAAAATAGATTCTGTAAGCGGATCGCTGACAGCATACGGCAATGTTGGCCTCTCACCGAGTACCACATATTACTATCTCGTATACGCAGTGAATGCTGCCGGACAGTCCGCTTCTTCAAATCAAGCGAATGCAACAACATTGTCCGGCACGGTCACCGTACCGTCTGCGCCTACCGGTTTGATCGCCACGGCCATTTCTTCCTCACAGATCAATTTAAGTTGGACGGCGAGCACGTCAGGAAGTCCGACCGTCTATCGCATCTTCCGATCGCTCACATCAGGGGCGGGTTTCAGCAAAATCGATTCTGTAAATGGAACGATAACGACATACGCTAATACCGGTCTGAGTTCCAGCACGACGTACTACTATCTTGTCTATGCGGTGAATGCTGGTGGTCAGTCTGCTGCTTCGAACCAGGCCAGCGCCTCGACGCCGGCTGTTACAACATCGATTACTGTCACGACACCTGCGGTAAACTGGGCAACACTGCACACCTATACAATCCAGTGGACGAGTCAGAATTTGACGGGGAGCGTCAATATCAAACTATCGCTGGATAATGGGGTCACGTTCCCTACTACGATCGTTGCGTCCACTTCGAATTCCGGATCCTACTCGTGGACCATTTCCTCGAGTCAGACATTGTCAAATCTCTGCATGTTGAGAGTCGAGTCATCAACGAACACTTCGATCTTTGGGTTGAGCAAAGCATTCGCTATCGTGAACGGTAGCAGCGTAAGTTCTACTCAAACCACGACGGTGTCCGCAACCTTTTCTTCGAATCCAAAGAGTAGCACTGAATATCGTCTGATTAGTTTTCCCGGCAGCATCAATAGTGTGACCGTCAGCCAGCTGGGCCTGTCTGGGACTCCCAACCAGGATTGGAAGATGTTCAGAGAACCCGGCACGAGTTCGGCGGGGTTTACGGCGATGGGCACGACTAATACGCTGAAGACGGGCGAAGGATACTGGTTCATCCAGAAAAATTCACTGTCAAAGGGATTTACTTTTGCCACGCCGACGCTCAACAGCGACGCTACAGTTACGATTACGCTGACGGGAGGAGTATACAGTATCATTGGCAATCCATTCAGCACTGCAGTTCCGTGGTCGGCAGTGTTGTCCCTCAACGGCCTTGCTTCAAACACACCTTTGTATTCGTGGAATGGTAGCTGGAGTTCATCCAGCACATCGTTGCAGCCAGGCGTCGGATATTATATCAACAGCACTGGATTAACAACCTTAAAGATACCATATGCCGCATTTGGTTTCCCAAGTCAGGTTGCCGGGGACACGTTGCAGGCTGTTTGGCGACTTCAGCTGGCGTATGAGTCCGAGATGAACGTGGACGACGACAACTACATCGGAATTGCCAAGGGTACAAGTGTCGGCAAGGACAAATTCGAGTTCAACAAGCCTCCTCTCATCTTCGACGAATCATTTGTGTATATGGAGCGACCGGATTGGGATAGTCAGAACGACAAGTTTTATGCCGACTACCGTCCGGAAGTTGGCGCAGGACAAACTTGGGATTTCGAAATCACCAATCCGACGAAGACACTCGGCACTCTTTCTGTTCGCGGAATTGAACAGATCGATGACATGTACAATGTCTATTTGGTGAATGAAGAGACAGGTGTGACCGTCGATCTGAGGGAGAAGAATTCAATGCAATATGGTTACGGGAGGACAACCGGTCATTTCAAGGTGATCGTCGGCCCGGAGAGCTATGTGTCGGAGCAGCTTCAGGCGTACGTGCCGAAAGAATTCGGCCTCCTGCAGAACTATCCAAATCCCTTTAATCCGAGCACCACGGTGACTTTCAAATTGCCGGAACGAAGCCCTGTCAGGCTGGAAGTCTTTTCCCTGCTGGGACAGAGAATCAAAGTCCTCTCGGAGGGACAGTATGAAGCCGGTGTCCATCAAGTGGTTTGGATGGGTGACAACGACTGGGGGGCACGCGTTGCATCGGGAGTATACTTCTGTCGACTTGTCTCAGGAAAGAGCGCAGTGCAGACTGTGAAAATGCTACTTACTAAATAGGGCGACCACAATGAGCATAAGAAACGTATATAATTGGAGAAGGTTCATCATTGCAGTCACGAGCGTCCCGCTTGCTCTCTTCCTCCTCGAGATACCTCTGGAGGCGCGACCGGCCTTCCAAGGTGAGCCTGTCGTCCGCAACGTACAGTTGAATATCAGCGGAGATATCGCTATCATCACGTACGATCTGGATGGAGATTCCGAGACAACGTACGATGTGGTGGCCGCACTGGTGAAGGAAGGCGATCCTAACTACCGGATCCCGGTGAAGTCTGCGACTGGCGATATCGGAAGGGGAAAATTCGCCGGGCTCCAGCGTCGGATCCAATGGGATTTTAGAAAAGACTTGCCTCCGGATTTCGCAGGAGGTCCGGAATACTCCGTAGAAGTGAACGCCACGATGGTGAAAGAAGGGGGAGGAGGATCGTGGGTGTACTATGTGCTGGGCGGCGCAGTGGTGGCGGGGGGTGTTGTGTTGTTGACTCATAAATCTCCAAGCTCAACTTCGTCCTCGACGCCGTTGCCGTCAACTCCGCCGGGAAGACCGTTCTAGAATTTTGAAGACAATAGCAAGGAAGGTCAAAGACATGAAAAATGTGTCGATCGTCGCAATGGTTGTGTGTGTGTTGATGCCGTTGCACATGAATGCGCAGGAGAGGGCAAGGAGCAACGCCTTCATCCTTTCAGGCGCCCAGAAGCAAGGGACTCCTCCAGAGCTCAAAATCAATCTCTCCTTTAACGAACCCTCGGGCAACGGCGTTTTGAATGCCGGCGAAACGGGGCAAATGGTGGTCATCGTTGCCAATACTGGCGGGACCCTGGCGAAGGATGTGAAACTTCGCATCAGCACCGCGTCTCATTTTGAGGGCGTAACGTACGGGAAAGATTTTTCTGTTGGGGACATCAACCCGAAGGAGCAAAAGACGCTGACAGTCTCGTTCGTCGCCGGAAAGACACTGACAGACCAGAAGGCGGTCATCAATGTGGATGCAACGGAAGCGGCGACCCAAAAGGCGTTTGCGGCCGCGATCGAGATTACGACGGCTTCCGGCACGCAAATGGTGTCACAGAACGCCAAAGCGGCATTTCAGCCACCGACGACTCTACAAGTTGCCCAGCAGCCTGCCGTGAGTCAAAAAGATCTTGAGACAATCCGTAACCTGAAGAACAGGCTGGCTTCCAATCCGAACGATGGATCTGCGAGATTGCAGTTGGTGGAAATACTCTACAATTGCAGAATGTGGAACGACGCGGTGCTGGAAGGAGCACGGGCGATCGTATCGTACCCCGACCAGGTCAACCTTTATCAATATGTTGGGGAAGGGTACCGACAACTCAAGAAATATCCAGAAGCGCTCCAATACTTGAGCAAAGGTTACAGTATGACGAGCTCTCCGAGCTCCGATCTGGGTGCATCGTACGGGTTGGTTCTTTTGAGACTCGGGAGAGTTCAAGAGGCCACCGTCATTCTCCGAAAGGCTGCCCAAGCAGATGCGAACTTCATCAACAAGCGAATCGCATCCGGGAACCAGGAGTATGGAGCCAATGACCTCAACCACGCCACGGATGAGTACTTTGCTGCTTTGATTGTTGACCGGACAAGACTCACGCCTGAACAAACGAGGTTCGTACTCATCAACGCCGATTTCAAGAATTTCGTGGAGACATCCGATCCTGACGCTGCGACAGCGACGTTTACCGACGTCGTCAAACGCAGGCTTGGAGAGGTGTTGGATTATGATGAACTTGGCTACGGTTTCAATTGCCTGGTTGCCGCGAAGCAGTTCGAACAGGCAAAGGATTACTACACGTCCACGATGAAGCTCCAAGCCGACGCAGTCACACAGGATTCCCTCGATCGAATATTTCTCGATGAGGCATACAACCTTTCTGGCAACAATCCTGATATTCTGAACAAGATTCGGATTGCATTCATTCGCACGGTCAAAAGCCTCTACGACTTGAGCGAAGAAGAGGCGGTGCCGATCTACGCGCTTCATGAATTCGTCCTTAAACAGGGTTTGGTGAGCGCTGCCTCCGAGATTACTTCGAACCTCATTCACGGAACAATCCGTCCGGAGAACCGGTATGTGCGTTTGGCTGATGCATTCCTGAAATATCGAAAGCTCGATGATGCTAAGGGTACGTTCAACCTCATGCTCAAGAAGAGAGGTCTGGATAAATCGGGATATGGCGGGGACCTCGCAGGCATATATTCAGGACTGCTGAACAGCCAGAAGAATGCCGATGCGCAGGATTTGATGAGACAACTGGATGC
>Ga0335081_10022349_pt1 | contig 10236 bp, 7 predicted proteins | sample Lox_Sample_35_FD_206713 | JGI IMG/M metagenome (GOLD analysis project Ga0335081, IMG submission 206713) | Soil microbial communities from Loxahatchee National Wildlife Refuge, Florida, United States - Lox_Sample_3.5 | ecosystem: Environmental > Terrestrial > Soil > Wetlands | place: USA: Florida...
ACCGAAGACGGGGGCATATTACTGGGAGGAATAGTTGCTGAAGGTAAATGAAATCTTCTACAGCATCCAGGGAGAGTCTTCCTATTCAGGACGACCCTGCGTTTTTGTAAGGCTTAGCGGATGCAACCTCAGGTGTTCATACTGCGACACCCGGTATGCATATGAGGAAGGCGAAGATCTCGAGATGGGAGAAGTCATCAACAGGGTAACATCACATCGGTGCGTGCTGGTTGAAATTACGGGCGGCGAACCCCTGATGCAGAACGACACTCCTCTTCTTATACAAAGGTTGCTCGATTTGGGCTTTGAAGTAATCCTCGAAACCAACGGCAGCATGGACGTAAGTGTCGTCGACAGCCGCTGCGTAAAGATCTTAGACATCAAGTGCCCGTCAAGCGGAGAAGCAAAACAAAATTGTCTGGAAAATCTCGCGAGGCTGCATCGGAAAGACGAAATCAAGTTTGCCATAGGAAGCAGGGAGGACTATGATTACGCGAAAAGCATCCTGTCTTTCGTAAATACAGCAGAGGGAAATATCAAGCAGCCTCTCTTCTCGCCTGTTTATGGAAAAATGAATCCGGAACTCTTGGCACAATGGATACTGGCGGATCATCTCGATGTGAGAATGCAGATCCAGCTCCACAAGGTCATCTGGGGCTCTGAGGCGAGGGGCGTTTAGAGTAATTTTATGAATCATCGCAAGAAGGCCATCGTTCTGTCCAGCGGTGGAATCGACTCTACCACAGCAATGGCTGTGGCCAAATCGGAAGGTTACGAGATTTACAGTCTGAGTTTTTTTTATGGCCAGCGCCATTCTCTGGAGCTGGAAGCAGCAAGGAAGGTCGCTGGATCGCTGGGCGCCAAGAAGCACCTCGTCTTCAACATCGACTTGAGAACATTCGGGGGATCGGCTCTCACCGATGATATAGACGTCCCCAAAGGTCGCGACGAACTGGACATGCAGCGAAGCATTCCTGTCACCTACGTGCCCGCCAGAAACACCATCTTCCTCTCCTATGCACTGGCGTGGGCGGAGATTCTGGGAGTTTCAGACATATTTATAGGCGTTACCGCCGTAGATTACAGCGGTTATCCTGACTGCCGGCCCGAATATATTGACGCGTTCGAGAATATGGCCAATCTAGCGACGAAGGCTGCCGTGGAGGGCAATACCAGGATAAGAATAAGGACGCCCCTCATCGCAATGTCAAAAGCCGATATAATCAGGCGCGGGAGCGCGCTGGGCGTGGACTATGGCATTACGCACAGCTGCTACGATCCTACACAGGACGGAAAGGCATGCGGCCGTTGCGACAGCTGCCTTTTGAGGAAGAAGGGGTTCAGGGAAGCCGGAATCCCTGACCCAGCTACATATATCGGCTGAGATGGACTCCAGCGCAAAAAAGCCATGGCAAGGAGAACCATGGCTTTTCTTCTTTACAAGAGAACAGGCGGAAATCTAAAGCATCTCAAAGATAGCCGCTGCGCCCATTCCACCCGCAATACACATGGACACTATGCCTCTTTTTGCCTTCCGCCGTTTCAATTCGTAGAGGAGCTGTGCAGTCAGCTTGCCGCCTGTGGCCCCGAGGGGATGCCCGAGAGCAATTGCGCCACCGTTAGGATTGATGTCACCTGCGGCCAGTCTATCTTCGATGCCTACAACCTTTATTGAATAGAGCGCCTGGCAAGCGAAGGCCTCGTTAATTTCGAAGACATCAATGTCTTTTGTTGAGAGTCCAGCCATCTTAAGAACCTTGGGTATGGCTAAGGCCGGCCCTATGCCCATCTCTTCCGGCTTGCAGCCGGCAACGGCGTAATGAGTTATCCTGGCGACGGGCTTCAGTCCCGACGACCGGGCCTTTTCTTCGCTCATTAACAGAGTAAAACCTGCTCCATCAGTCATCTGTGATGAGTTGCCGGCAGTCACCGAACCACCCTGCTTGAAGGGTGACTTCAACCTTCCCAAACCTTCCATCGTAGTCGGCCACCTGACACCGTCATCGGTGTCAAAGACGAACTGTTCCCTGATCCTCTTGCCGCTCTTTGATTTCGCATAGCGATAGGCCGTAATCGGTATGATCTCTTCTTTGAACTTCCCCGCTTTTATTGCCTCGTATGCTTTGCGGTTGCTCTCCATACTGAACCTGTCCTGATCTTCACGGGAGACCTTGTAGTTGGCTGCCACGTTCTCGGCGGTGATGCCCATGGATACATAGACGTAAGGAAGATTTCCCCCCCAGTCCGGGTGTGGACGGTATACGTTCCCTGCCATGGGGACGTGGGACATTGTCTCGCAGCCACCTGCTATGATAACGGACGACCAGCCCGCCCGGATCTTCGCTGTGGCGTCTGCTATAGCCTGAAGCCCTGAAGAGCAGAAACGGTTGATCGTCATGGCGGAGACAGTCACCGGAAGACCCGCCCCCATTGCTATGACCATTGCCAGGTTCATACCCTGCTCGGCCTCGGGAAATGCGCATCCGCAAATCACGTCGTCCACATCTTCAAGCTTCAGTGCGGGAACCCTCGCTAACAATCCCTTCATGACCTGTATACCTATTTCATCGCTCCGGGTCGATGCGAGACCACCTCTCCTGTAACGACCGCCCGGACTTCTTACTGATTCAATGATAACTGCATCACTCATGATATTCCTCCTTGCTTTATGAAGCCTCTCATCTCAACCCCATACAAGATTATTTACCGTCCTCTTTTTTCAGTTGCGCAAAGGTTTGCCAGTGTTCAGCAGGTGCATGATCCGGTCCTGGGTCTTTTGCTCGCCGCAGAGGCTCAAGAATGCCTCTTTCTCCAGATTCAGGATCTCCTGCTCCGTAACCAGCGTTCCCTCCGGACAGTCACCGCCGGAAAGGATATAGGCAAGCTTTTCGGCAATGTGGACATCGTAGTCGGAAATGAAATTCCCGTGCCTCATGTTGTACACGACGGAAGCGCACATACCCCGGAAATTCTCGCCCATGACAGGGATAAAGGCAGGCGCGGGCTTCTTATAGAATTTCGCAAGACCCAGCACCACCTGTTTTGCATCCCATATCTGTTGATCCCTGTTCATGCTGATGTTATCCGTTTTCCTGACATACCCCAACTCCATAGCCTCAACGGCGCTCGTCGCGACCTTTGCCATGGCTATATTTTCGAATGCCTTGGAATAGAACTGTTGAAGATTCAGCCCAGCCTCAATGGTGCCGTCGGGAATCCCTTCGGTAACCCTCACCATTATTTCCTTGCAACCTCCACCCGCCGGAATGACGCCCACACCGACCTCCACGAGACCGATATAGGTTTCCCCGCATGGCTGGCACTTGGCGGCATGCATTGCAATCTCACAACCACCTCCCAAGGCCATTCCTGCAGGAGCCGTAACAACGGGCTTCGACAGATATTTCATTCTCATATTGGCATTCTGGAAGCCCTCCACCATCTTCTCAAGAACATCCCAGTCGCCCTTCTGGGCGCCTACAAGGACCATGAATACGTTGGCGCCGACAGAGAAGTTCGTGGCATGGTTTCCCACGACCATCCCCGCAAAATCCCTTTCCACGATATCGCAGCTATCATTCATCATCTCCACGATATACTGATCCACAGAATTCATCTTGGTGTGGAACTCTAGGCAGATAACGCCGTCACCAATATCAATCAGGCTCGCACCTGGGTTCTGCTTCACAATTTTCTTCCTCTCCTTGAGCGCAGGCAGGAGTATGATCTTCGGATTTTCCTTGAGCTTCGCATAATTTTTTGTTTCGAAATCGTAGTAATAGAGCGCGTCGTCCTTCTTCGCATAGAACGATTCAAGGCCCGCTTCAAGCATTTCCTCGACCTTCCTGGGGACCTGCTTGCCCAGCTTTTTCATCACAGAAACGGCTGCCCGTACCCCCACCGCATCCCATGTCTCGAACGGGCCGAGCTGGTGGTTGTAGCCCCATTTCATGGCGTTGTCGATGGCCACTATGTTGTCGCATATTTCAGGCACACGGTTGGCAGCGTAGATGAAGTTGTTCACGAGGTACTCGCGCGCAAGCTCGGCCGCCTTATCCGTCCCGTTAAATACGGTTCTGATCATCTTGGGAACATCGTCCTCCATCTTCTTCGCCTGCGAGACCGATTCGAACTTCGGTTTCGTTGCAGGCACGTACTCCATTGTCGTGTAGTCGAGGACCAGCTTCTCTTTCTTACCCTTGTCGCCGGGCGCCCGTTTGTAGAAACCCTGCTTCGTCTTATTGCCAAGCCATTTCCTTTCCATCATCTTGTTCATGACATCCGAGGGAATGAACATGTCCCGCATCTCATCATCCGGCACTGCATCATAGAGGTTCTTCATGACGTGGTGGCCTGTGTCCAGGCCGACCAGATCCAGGGTCCCGAAGATGGCGGAGCCGGGCCTTCCCAGAGCTTTTCCTATGACTGCGTCAATCTCATCGATTCTCATCTTCTTCTCCGCCATCAACCGCACTGCATTCGATATATCAAAGGTGCCGATGCGGTTGCCGATGAAGTTGGGCACGTCCTTGCAGATCACAACGCCCTTGCCCAGGACACGCTCACAGAATTCCACCATGTAGTCTACGATTTCCTTCTTTGTGTCCGCACCGGGGATGATCTCGAGGAGTTTCATGTACCGGGGGGGATTAAAGAAGTGCGTACCCAGAAAATGCTGCTTCAATTTTGCACCGAAATTTGCGGAGATATCCTTGATCGGTATGCCGGACGTATTAGTGGAGACGATACAATCCGGTTTAATCACCTTTTCGACCTTGGCGAACAGGTCCTGCTTGATCTTGAGGTTCTCAATGACTACCTCGATAACCCAGTCCGCGTCGGCGAGCCACATGAGGTTATCCTCGAAATTGCCCGCTTTAATCAATGCGGCGTTTTTCTTTGTGTAGAACGCGGCAGGTCGGGATTTCAGGGCACTCTCAAGCCCACTTGCAGCGAACCTGTTGCGCCACTGGGGGCTCTTCTCCGTCAAGCCCTTTTTCTTGTCCGCTTCCGTAAGTTCGAAGGGAATGATATCGAGTAACACGCACCTGATCCCCGCATTGGCCAGGTGGGCTGCTATGGACGCCCCCATGACCCCTGCGCCTAAGACTGCAGCTTTTTTAATATCGTAAGACATGTCTCTCCTCCTTGCTTAATATGTAAAGGATTCTTCCGCCATCTCGATGGGGGCCCTCTCTCCAAACTTAATGGCTTCGCACTTTGCCTTCACAGTAGAAAGAGTATCTACTGCAAAAAACTTCGCCGCCGCGCTCTTGCCGTAATAGAAGGCAACTTCGGGATCTTCATGGATCAATGCGCGCTTCTTCCCTTTTGACTCCTCTACCCCTTTTTCCCTGTAAATCCCGTTCAGCTTTTCATGGGCAATTCCTGCAGCCTGCATCAAGAAATGCCCGATTATCACGTCGCCAAGAATCTCAAGGTACGGGGTTGCATTCAAGATGGGCATGAGAAACCCGCCGCTCTTCCCGAGCTGCGCAAAATACATGGTGAGATCAATCAGCGCGTTGTATGCCTCTTCCAGATAGGCGACATGGCTCTTGAGATCTTCAATATGCTTTAGTTTCGCTATGGACGCATATATCTCGCCAAACATATTCATTACATCAGCGCCCTTTCTCTGGCCGAGTTTTCTGCCAACCAGGTCCAGGGCCTGAATGCCGTTCGTGCCCTCGTAGATGCTTGCTATCTTGCAGTCCCTGAAATATTGCTCAACAGGATATTCGGAACAGTAGCCGTAGCCTCCGTACACATCAATGGCGTAGGAGCAGATCAGCTGGGCCTTATCAGAGGAGTAAGCCTTGCAAACAGGTGTAAGAAGGTCAACCAGCCCGTGCCATTTTCCCCTCTCCTGCTCTGTTGTTGATACTCTTGCCAGATCCATGCAGAACCAGGTGAAGTAGATAAGGGCTCTTATGCCCTCCACATGGGCCTTCATCCACAGGAGCTTTCTCCTGATATCCGGATGCTGGATGATAGGAACGGCCTTTGCGTCGGGATTCTTCATGTCCCATATGGCGACTCCCTGGATCCTCTCCTTGGCATACTGAACAGCATGTTCATAGGCCGCCGTTGCGTGACCGAGGCCTTGCATCCCTACATCCATCCTCGATGCATTCATCATAAGGAACATGATTCTCATGCCCTGACGCTCTTTTCCCAGGAGCTCACCAATGCACTTCCCCTCGTCACCGAAATTAAGCGTACACGTTGCAGACCCCTTGATGCCCAACTTATGCTCCACATTGCCTGTCCGCACATCGTTGAATTCGCCAAGAGTGCCGTCGTCCCCGACCCTGTATTTGGGAACGAGAAAAATCGAGATTCCCGCAGTCCCTGGTGGATCTCCCTCAATTCTGGCAAGGACGGGGTGAACTATATTTTCTACAAGGTCATGATCACCGCAGGAGATGAATATCTTCGTCCCCGTAATGCTGAACGTACCGTCGGGCAATCTCTTTGCAGTGGTCTTCAGGGCTCCTACGTCGCTTCCCGCCCCCGGTTCAGTCAGGCACATCGTACCTGTCCATTTGCCGGAGAACATATTATACATGTATTTCTTCTTCTGCTCCTCTGTACCGTACTCTTCAATCAAATGGGCAGCCCCGTGGGTAAGCCCCGTGTACGTAAGAAAGGCGTAATTGGCTCCGAACATAGACTCCAGGCAGGCTGATCTCACAACAAGCGGAAGCCCCTGCCCTCCCACATCGGGGGATTCTGTCGAGCAGAGCCATCCGGCTTCGACATATTTCTTGAAGACCTCGTGAAAGCTTGCGGGGGCATAGACCTTCCCGTCCTTGAAAGTGCATCCCTCCTTATCCCCCAAGGCGTATGCCGGAAGAAATACATTCACCGCCATCTTCTCCGCTTCGCTCTGCATCATGAGGACCGTCTCTTTGGAAAAATCGGCAAACACCTCACTCTCAAATAATTTCTCTATGCCAAGCTGCTCAAAGAGAACAAATTGCTGATCTCTCGTGTTGACAAGCAAATTGCCCATAAAAAAACCTCCCTTCAATTATATCTCACATCCCTTGCGAATACCGCGTGAACATTCGATGCCTGCCGGAATAGGCATGTTCGGAAGCTCCGCCCAACCCGGCTCTGTGCTGCCCGGGAAGTACGGCATCTTCACATTGCTCGCATTTCGGCACGCTTGCGAGGCGCCCTTGCACGTCCCACCCCAAATCAACTGCCCTTCAACCCTTTGATGAAGGTATTCAAGCCTGCATTGACAGTCGCCCTGATAAGGTCATCCCTCTTCGATTCGGACCCGACAAATATATACAATGAGATGATGCCGTTCAGTAGTCCCCAAAGGGCATTCCTGCATTCGCGCGCATTTATGAACGGCGAAAATTCTCCCCTGTCAATTCCATACTGAAATATTTTCTCCATGATAATGGCCTTATTGGTGGATTTGATGATATGCCTCTGAAGATCCTCCGGCAAATTGCTGTGGTTGGCATGGAGCATAAAGGTCATGAGGATCCGGAAGAGTTCTCTGTCCCGAAGGAAGAAATCAACGTAAGTAGAAGAAAGGCGAAACAGCATGTCCGACGCCTGTCCCCCTTCCTCAAACAAATCGGCTATTTTTCTGTGAAACTTATCAACATCATCAAGAAGAATTTGACTGTAAATTTCATCCTTACTCTTAAAATAAAGGTAGACTGCTCCTTTGCTCAGTTCAGCCCTTCTGGCAATGCTCTCTACGGTCACGGATTTGAAGCCCTTCTCAAAAAACAATTGCCTCGCAGCTTTGAGGATGGAGCTTTTCCTGTTTTGTTTCTCCCGTCTTCTTCTTTTCTCAAATGCCAAGATAGTGCAGCCTTTCCTGAAGCAAAGAATGCTTTGGAGGGTTTTCAAGGGTACGAATGTTGAATCTGAACTGTGGTCATTATATGACTGTTGGTCACCAATAGCACCGTAATCTAAATGATGTCAAGAAAAATAATCCGAAAATGGATGAATGGATTGTCTTAGGGAGCACTGTCCCAGGATAGATACATCACCGCCACGGGAACAATTTTGATTTGATTATGCCAATCTTCGCAAGACGGAATGTTGAGGCAGTTAAAAGACATTCGAGACCATACTTCATGCTCCGCATGAAGTTAATTGAAGAGGCTTCCTCAAAGTATTTTGTCGGGCAAGTGACTTCGGCTATGGTATGCCCAAACCAAATAATCTGAGCCAACATCTGATTGTCAAACGCAAAATCATCGGAATTTGCCTCTATCGGCAACTTCTCCAACAACTGTCGTGAAAAAGCCCGATAACCTGTATGGTATTCAGAAAGTTTTGCACCCATGAGAACGTTTTCCACCAGGGTAATAAACCGGTTAGCGGCATATTTCCAAGGCGGCATGCCGCCCCTCAGGGCATAACCTCCAAGTATCCTCGAACCCAAGACACAGGAGTAAAGACCATTCCCGATGATGGCTGCCATAGCCGGAATTAGCATGGGCGTATATTGATAATCAGGATGCACCATTATGATAATATCGCCTCCCCGCTCAAGCGCCAGCCCGTAACATGTCTTCTGATTTGCACCATAACCCCGGTTACGGTCATGAACGCATACCTCAACATTCGGAAGAGTCTTCGCAATTTCGGCAGTCTCATCCTGGCTTGCATCATCGACAAGTATAATCATGTCCACGATTCCCTGAGCCATAACTTCGTTATAGGTTTTTAGTAGGGTCTGTGCCGCGTTATATGCCGGCATTACAACTATCACCTTTTTTTCTTTAAGCATCGTATCTTTTGACCTCTATTTCCAGCTCCGTGCTCAAAATTGGCCTTCCCATTTCGGAATCCTCTTAGGCTTGACAAGTTATTGATATGAAAATCCTCTGATTTCACATCAGCGAGAAACATTATTTCTCTCTACAGACCGGAGATTATTAATTGCATCCCCATAATAAGGATTGATTTTCAGGGCCTCTTGAAAATGTACAATTGCCTCCTGATCTCTGCCCACATCTGCCAGCGCCAAGCCCAGGTTGTTATGGCTCACGGCGTCGTTTTTGTCAAGTTGCAGGGCCTTTTCATAATAGCCTATGGCTTCCCTCATCATCCCCACCTTGACCAAGGCGCCGCCCATGTTGCGGCTGGCATGGACGTAATCGGGCCTGATTCTCAGGGCCTCCTGAAAATGCACAATTGCCTCATCAAACTTTCCTTCACCGGCTAAGGCCACGCCCAGATTGTTGTGCGTTGTTTCATCATCTTGTTTTATTCTCAACGCCTCCCGATAATAAGCAATCGCTTCATCTGTCTTCCCGAGCCTCGCCAGCGTAATGCCCATATATCCATACGATCCCGCGTATTCCGGCTCTAATCTTATGGCACTTTCAAGCTGATAAACAGCCTCGTTGAGCTTCCCCATGTCCGCTAAGGCAATTCCAAGATTGTAATGGGCACGGGAATTCATATGGGTCACATGCAGGGCATGTTCGAAAAGCGTCACACCGTTCTGCCAGTAGCGGACCTGCAGAACCGTGCAGATCATTAAACTCGAGATGACAGTGACTGAAGATATGATAAAGATAATCTTCCGTCGCGGCCATCCTTCCAGCAGATCGGGTATACCCCAGGCAATAATGATAAAAAGCCCAATCATAGGAATATAGGCATAGCGGTCCGCCATGGCCTGCTTGCCCACCTGTATCAACCCGATAACGGGAACAAGGGTTCCCAAATACCAAAGCCATCCTGCAAGCACATACCGGTATTTATGTGCAGAAAAGATCGCAAAGAAGGATATAACTGAGAGCGACAAGAAGGCTGCGCCTGTTTGAAATAAGCTGAATTCCCCCGGATAGGGGTAAAAAACTGAGAGGTCTTGGGGCCAGAACATTTTCTCTATATATTTGGCATAAGAAACGCCGGCATTGGCAAGGCGGTTGGAAACAGGTAATTTATCAATTGAAATCGTAACGTCCCCATGAAGGCTGGAGAGGAAAGTTGCAACACCCGCAATGGCTGCCATAATGAAGAGGGGTATCTTTTCAAATGCGAGATGAGGAAGCATCTTCCACGATGTGAGGCGACCCATGGGCCAGTAATCCAGCAGCAACAGTGTGAAGGGAAATGTGACGATCATGGGTTTGCACATTAAGCCTAAGGAAAATATCATAAGGATGAGACAGTACCTGTATGGCGTAGGACGCTCCGCATAATAAACATATGACCACATCCCCATGAACCAGAAGA
>Ga0335081_10022350_pt1 | contig 10236 bp, 7 predicted proteins | sample Lox_Sample_35_FD_206713 | JGI IMG/M metagenome (GOLD analysis project Ga0335081, IMG submission 206713) | Soil microbial communities from Loxahatchee National Wildlife Refuge, Florida, United States - Lox_Sample_3.5 | ecosystem: Environmental > Terrestrial > Soil > Wetlands | place: USA: Florida...
GCTAAGAATGACCCGGCGGTCACCTGCCGGTCTGCCAGCCATCGCGTCGCAGGCGTTCATCACCAGATTGAGCAGGACCTGCAGGATCTGCACCCGGTCGGCTGTGACCGCCGGCAGGCCCGGGGCCAGTTCGGCGTGCGCAGCTGCTCCGTGATTCAGGAGGTCGCTGCGAACCAGCTTGAGAGCCTCCTGCACGACTTCGTTGATGTCGAGCGGCTGTTGCTGCACTTCGCCCTTTTTGAGAAGCAGCCGCAGGCGGCGGATGATTTCGCCTGCCCGTTTGTCCTGCGCCACTATGTCCGTGAGGATCTCCCGCAGGTTGTCGAGATCGGCGGCGTCCTGTGCGAGAAACCGCTGGGCGGCCTGGGCATTGCTGAGAATGGCGGTGAGCGGCTGGTTCAGTTCGTGTGCGAGGGAGGTCGACAACTCGTTTACTGTCGAGATGCGGGAAAGGTGAGTCATTACGTTGCGTTGATGGGTAATTTCCTGTTCCGACCGCTTACGCTCGGTGATATCTGTGGCAGTCCCGCGCGCCAGAACCGGCCTGCCATCGCCATTGAACTCAATACGACCACGCGCGGAGATCCAGCGCAGCCCTCCATCGGGAAGCATCACGCGGTATTCCTTCTTATAATGGCCGGTACCGGCAACCGCCTTCTCCATGGCCGCCCGCACCTCTTCACGGTCGTCCGGGTGAAGCCGTTGCAGGAAGCGTTCAAAATCCAGTGGCTCGGTTTTTGTGAAACCGAACAATTCTCTCCACCTGTCGCTGGCCCAGATTCCATTCCCTGCCATGTCCCGGATCCAAATGCCCAGTCCGGCCGCCTCGGTGGCCAGGATCATTCGCTGCTCAGTCTCGCGCAACTCCCCGGCGAGTTGCCCCGCGCGCTGGGCGTCCCGGCTCAGCTCAAGACTCATCGCCCCGACCATGACCAGCGCCGGCAGGCTGGCGACGATCGGCCATTGGATCACATGCCAAAGCGCCAGGGTCGCCTCGCCAGTCGCGGCAAAGACAAAGAAAGCAACACTGCTTCCTACGACCAACGCGCGTCGCCGGTCGCCATGCCACCAGGCGGCCGCGGTGGCATCCACCACGAAAATCAGCAGCATCAGAAAGCTTGCCTGGCCGACCAGCATCCAGTGGTTTAGCACCCCGTCCGCAACGGAAACCGATTCCCCCAGAAAAGGAATGTGCCGCAGCCGGGTGATTTCCCAATAGTTCAGACTTTGCCCCAGCAGAAAATTGAGAATCAGGGAAATTGTATGCAAGCCGCAGATGCTCCATAGAAGCCAGCCACGACCGGCGTTCAGATAAAGGCGTACGAACCAAGCGAGCGACACGACGATCACCCAGGCCGGCACATGGAGCCAGCGCAGCGCCAGACCAAACGATTCAGGCGTCACTGCCCGCATCATGGCCAGTTCAAATCCGGCAATCGCTGCCGTCGCCACGGCCATTAGCGCGAACAGCAGGTTGGCCCACGCACTCCGCTGCCGGCACCAGATTAAAAAATTCACCAGGGCCAACGTGAGGCACGCCGACGCGGTCATGGACCAAATGATGGTGACCCAGCTCATTGCAGACAGTGATCAGTTGTCGGTGGTCATCACTGTTTTCTTCGTTCGCTCCGGTTGGAGAAAATTTTTCATTCTTACATCCGTTTCCGGGGTTGAATCGGTTGCTTTCGCAAGTCAGCGCAGATGCGCTCCACTTCGGGAATGGCGTGCGCGAAGTATTGCTTGAATCCGCGGCAAAGATAATTCAGGCCCGGCTCGCCGTCCTCAGTGCGGATGATCCGGTTCTTCGGGCATTCCCCCCAGCAATCGCTGAGATACGGACACTGGCGGCAATACTTCGGCAAGGTCTCGTTTTTGGCGTAACCGAATTTCACCTGCGTCCGGGAAAACACCTGGCTGTCGAGCGCACGGTCCTTGATGTTGCCCAGGCGATACTCCGGATAGACATAGTGGTCGCAAGAATAGACGTTGCCGTCGTGTTCCACCGCCACGCCTTTGCCGCAAAACTCGCCGTAAATGCAAATCTGCGAGCCCAATCCCATGTGCTGGGACACCAGCGTCTCGAAATGATTGACCAGGACCTTGCCCACATCGTTCTTGCGCCATTCGTCAAAAACTTTGCACAGGAAATAACCCCAGTCCTCCGGGTCCACCGTCCAATCGGTAACGACGGAATTTGGAAGGCCGGGCCGGGCTTCGGGGTCGCCGTCTTTGGGCAGGGCGTCGTTGTTCCACTTGTGCGGCGCGGTTTTCTCGAAGCCTTTGTACTCGACGATGGGAATAAACTGCATGTAGGTGGAGTCGAGTTCGCGGCGCAGAAAACGATAGACGTCCAGCGGCCGCCGAGCATTGAACCGGTTGACGCACGTGAGTGTGTTGAACGGGACGCCGTGGCGCTTGAGCAGCTTCGCGGTGTTGAACACTTTGTCGAACGTAGGCTTCCGCCCTTTGGTGACCCGGTACTTGTCATGGATTTCCCGCGGACCATCAATGCTCAGGCCGACCAGGAACCGATTTTCTTTCAGAAACGCGCACCATTCCTCGGTGATCAGCGTTCCGTTCGTCTGCAAATCGTTTTGAATGCTTTGGCCGGGCTTTGCGTATTTCTTTTCGAGCGCGACGACCTTGCGGAAAAAATCCAGACCCATCAACGTCGGCTCGCCGCCCTGCCAGGAAAACACCACTTCGGGCCCGGTTACACCCGCGATGTATTGCTGGATGAACCGCTCCAGCACCTCGTCGGACATCCGGCCAGTGCCGGACCCGCCCGGCAGCGTGGCTTTGCTCAGGTAAAAACAGTAATCGCAATCGAGGTTGCAGGTGGAACTGCCGGGCTTGACCATGACGTGGAACCGCCGGCGGGCCTGGTTCCCGAGCAGCAACGGCGCGTCATATTTGTCCACGGGCCGCGGCGGCAGTCCCACCTCGGCGACCTTGAAGCCGGCGGGCGTGGATGCTGGCTGGGTTCCGGTTGAATTCATTTGGCCCTTTCGGAAAGAAACCGCACGCGACCGGTGTCCACATCGTAAATGCAGCCGGCGATCTGAATTTTACCCGCGCTCTCCAAATCGCGCAGGATCGGGCTGAGTTCGCGAATGCGCTCCACCGTCAGCCGGACGTTCGCCTCGCTGACGGCTTCAACGAAGGCTTTGTTCTTCGAGTTGCGTTCGCCCGGCACGTCGTGCACGGACTCGACGGCCGGCTCAATCTTTTGCAGCAGGCCGGTGAGGTTGCCCAACTCGACGTGGTCGCACGCGCCCTTGATCGCGCCGCAACTCGTGTGGCCCATGACCAGCACGAGTTTCGCGCCGGACACCGCGCACGCGAATTCCATGCTCCCGACAAGGTCGGCGTCGGCGATGTTGCCGGCGATCCGGGCGTTAAAGAGGTCGCCGAGGCCCGCGTCGAAAATGATTTCCGCGGGGGCCCGCGAATCGATGCAGCTCAAAATGACGGCGTGCGGATACTGGCCGGCGGCGGTGGTCCGTTGGTCGTGGAGCATGTCGCGCGCTTTGGTTTTTCCCGAAGCAAAGCGTTCGTTGCCGAGCCGGAGCGATTCCAATACCTGCGCCGGGGTCAGCGCCGCCTGTTCCGCCTTGATGGCGGCGAGATCACGGCGTTGCGGTGTCGGCGCGGTGGTTGAACACCCCACGAACACGAACAACAGTGTCAACGCACCAATGAGCGTAGTGGCAAGGAGGTTTTGTTTGTGTATGGTTTTCATAGTTGTGATTTTCAAAAATGTGCATCCTGATGCGTCAGAATTGAATCCGGATTCTTCATTTCTGATCCGGCTGCATCCAAATATGAGGGCGAGCCTGGTCACGGTGAGTCAATTTTGGTGTTTCCCCCGGGGTAACAAGTGTGCGACAAGAAAGCGATAAATGAGAGCGGCCAGGAGCGCGATCATTACCAGGATGATGCCTTTCCAAAAGGCGTAGTCCACGACCTCCTTGCCGCTGGTTCGGGCCTGCTGTACCACCGGTCCGACCTGGGCTGAAAGATTCGCGAGGTTGGTCGAGCCGAGGGTCCGGTCGAGTGTGAGGAGCAACTCGGTCAATTGTTGCGCCGTCACCGCCAGTTGGGCCGCGGTGGCTGTGTAGTCCTGGATGTTGAACGGCGGTGAGTTGGTGTCCGGCGGGCCGGCATTGCTGGTTTCGCCGACACCAAAACGTTTCATCAGCGCGTCAAAGGTCTTGAGCGTTGTGTTCAGGGAATCAGACATCTGTGTTCCCGCCGTCAGGAGCGATGCGGCATCTTTTTCCTGGGACTGGAGTGCCTTGAGGATTTCCTCACGTTCCGTGCTGACCTGACCGGGCAGCCTTTCGGCAATGGCGGCGAAGCGTTCCACGGAGGCCGCGATCTGGGTGGAGTTTGTGACCAATTGCTGCACGGCGGGCATCTGCACGGCGTTGAGGCTCAGGAGTTCAGTCTGCCACCGCAGCAACGTCGGCATCTTCTGGGTCACGTAGAGAGCGCGTTCGGCAAACAGCCGCGTCTGGGCGATTTCGCGCACAGCCGGGTCAAGGCCGGCAAGCGGATCCACCTGGAGCAGGTCGAACACGCTGTCGGATTTGGCCGTGGTGGCCTGGTTTGCCTGTGCCACCTGCGAGGCGAAGCCCACCGCGCGCACCGCCAGTATGTTCTCCGGCATCGGATTCTGCCGGTGCCACGCCTCGATGGCCGCGCGCAATTCCACCTGCTGCGCGGGCTTGAGCACGGTGCTCGCGAACTGCCAGACGTCCGTCTCGGCGTACCGGCAGCCTTCCAGCAGGGGCCGCGCGGAGTCGCCAAAGACTTTTGGCAGCCAGTATTCTTCCAGCGACACTCGCGTTGCGGTGACGAAGATGGTCATGTCCAGGAGGTTGGCGATGTCGTTCGGTCCGGAGGCGATGGAACAGGTCTCGGTGGTGAGCGCGATTTTCCATTTCAAGGTCTCCACCGGGTCGAGCGCGTTGGTGCCGCGCCGCAGTTGGTCCACGCCCAGAATTATGCGGGCGGAGAATGCATCGGCGAACCGGAGCAGGTTCTGCTGCACTTCCACCGGGTCCACGGCATTCTTGTCCTGTTTGCCCGGGGTGACCGTGGTTACGGCTCGGCCGGGCAGCTCGGCCGTTGTTTGTACCAGCCGACAGCCTGTGCCCGAAGTGACCAGCAGGAGGCTCAGCCAGAGCGGCAAGAGGCGAGTGATCCGTGAGCCGTGGCGTGTGCGCGGACTAGTGCGCATAGAACATTCGCTCCTTGAGCTGGTAGGCCACGGGCGGTTCCGCCCTCGCGGAGAGACTGTACATGACCGATTCGTCGCTGCCGAACTTGGTGCGCCGGCCAAAGCGTCCCTTGGCCGTGGGCCCGCTACTCTCTTTTTTCGTGTCCACATTCACGGTGCCGCCTGCGGTCAAGGTGAGACGGACCGGGGTAATTTTTCCGTCCAAAACCTCGACGTCAACTTCCGCCGGTTGGTCGATGACACGATTGAGAAAAGTGGCACGCAATCGGTGGTGACCCGGCGCAAACGCCAGGCGCAAAACCCCGTTCGGCACAGGTTCCAGCTCCGAGAAGACACTTTTGAAACTCTGCGTTTGGTCATCGAAGCGCGCCACGTCCCAGTTCAATTCTTCGGGCGAATCGGCGTAAAAATCCACATAGCCCGTGTTGGCGCGGGCGTGCGGCGGGTTGACGTTTGGAGTACTGCAACCCGGAATCCCCGCTGCGAGGAGTGCGAGGGTGAACAGATATTGGATTGTTTTGAGTCGTTTCATGGCGAGCTCCGACTGGGTTGTTCGCGTTCGCTGGCGTTTAAATGTTCGAACAGGATGCGGCGGACTTCCTCGATGACAAGCGGATTGTTCTGGCAACTGTGACCACTGCGGACAATCAATTCGGACTTTACGTAGGGAACGTGGGCGCTTTCGTAAGCGACCACTCCGTCATCGGCGTTCGGCAAGCGGGCCGGGTCTTTGACGGCAATGATCGAGTGGGCGGTGACGCTCCTGACGGGGGGCAGATCCGCCAGGGTGAGCATAATCGGGTTCTTGGGTGACATGCTCTCGAGGCTGGTCACAGCCGAGAGTTGGAATTCGCGCGGCAGGCGCAGTTCTGACTGGAAGCGCAAAAGTTCCGCGGTCGAGGACGTAACTCGGCTGGGCAGTGAAATCAGCCGCGCCCCGAGTCTGCGCACGAACGAACTCGCGCGGAAGCTGCCGCGGTGGGGGGTGCAGATGAACACGACGCGCGTGACGGCAGGCACGGGTTTGAAGAACAGCGCCCGTTTCACCATGGCACGCTGCTCCGGCTTCAAATTGACGGTATCTATGCTTTGATCGCTCACCGCGCGCCAGAGTTTATCGCCCGGATCGGTTACAGCCATCTTGGCCAGCAACCCGCCCTGGCTGTGGCCGATCACGACCATTTGCCGCAACGCCGGGTCTTTGCCGTCGGGATCCAGCCGACTGACCATGTTCGTGAGCGCGTCGCGGAAGTTCGCGGCGGAAAAGGCGACCGGGTTGCCGGTGTTGTACGTGTAGAACCAGAACTGGCAGCGCCGCCGCAGCACCGGGTCGGCCCGCAACGTATTCAACATCTCCCCCCACCAGATTGGACTGCTGGCCGTGCCATGCACGAACACCACTGGCACCCGCCCCGGTTGGTAGGGTTGCACGAAATAGATGCCGGACTTGATTTTCTCTTCCGCCGAGAAGAACCTCCCGAAGTCAAGATCCCACATTGAAACTTTGTTCATGGCATATGCCAGCGGCGTGGTTGTATCCGTCTCCAGCGGCACCTTGAGGGCACCGACCTCCACAGAGGATTCTTCGTAACCGGAATGGACTTCGAGCGTGGCGGTCATCCGACCGGCGCTCCATTGTTTCACGTCACCCGCCACGCGCAGGAAAAGGGTAACCGGAACGTCCTGAGCGATCGGCGCGCCGGGCGCCCCTTTCTTCACGCCAATCAGGGGTGATCCCAACCCCGGATCACGGTTCACAATGCTTAAGCCGCGAACCTTGAAGTCGTCTGCGGCCAAAAACCGGTCAAACGCCGCCACTGCCCAGGGAAAGCCGGTCAGGTCCAGCCGAAGGTCCACGCGGCCTTGCGGCAGTTGACGGGGACCGCCCGCCAGGCGCACGATCCGGTTGGTATCATTGGGCGCAACGAGAGCTTTCGCCAGCGCATGGTTGCACAATTCCCGGGCGATGTGTGCCTGGGAGGAGATCTCCCCGACCATGATCCGGTTGGTATCGCCGAACAAGTAGAGGTAAGCGTAGAGGGCGGAGGCCAGGTAATAGTCGGGAGCGTTCTTGACGGCCCAGGGTTTGACTTCGCGTTCGACGCGGCTTGCGTGGAGGTAATTCAACTCCGCCAGGGCGTAAAGCAAGTCGCGGCGGTTATCCGAGCCGGCCTTTTGGTGCATCAGCAGCAGCGTCGCCTCCGGTTCCTTCTCGAATGGCTCCTCCAGATCGTACCGGCGCAGCACAATGCGGGTGCCGGTGCTGTAGCGGTCACCGTCGAGCGCGCTGACATTGGCCTGCCGGTAGGCCACCCGCGTCGGGATACGTTCGGTGGAGATCGGCGTGGCGCAGCCGGCCAACGCCAGCAAGGCGCCCGACCCGAGGAGCAATGCCCACAGCGGCAAACCATGGCAAATCGCAAAGCGTGATGGGTTTTCGGTCGGCATGCTCAGTCATTCATACCCGGCAATCCTGCGCGAATCCGCCGGGAAAAGTCCATATCGTTGTCCGCTGCCCGGGCGCGTTCGTTGATCAGCGAACGCCGCTTCAATTCCGCGAAAGACAGCGACCGATCCAGAACGCCGCGCGCATACAACAACTCGTCCACCTTGCCGTTGGCCAACATGCGCCAGTCCCAAGGGGCGCGCTGCGCGGCATCGTGCTGCACGCGGATGCTGGTGGTGCAATTCTCGGTCAAAGCGTTATACCATTCCGCCCGCGCGTGGAGTTCGTTGATGCGCCGGGCATACTCGATGAAGCGCGCGCCTCTCTGTTCCGGGGAGATAATGAGCCGGTAGAGGTACACATCCTCTCCCTGGCGGTAATTGGTCCGTAACCGCACCACATCGCGTTCATCGGCGACAACGTACGTCAGTTCAAACTGTCGGAACAGGCCCTTCACGGCCGAATAATCCTCCCCTTTTTCCTTGCGCGTTTCGATGGAGAAACAAACGTAATCCCCGTCCGCGAAGCCGAAGCTCACCATGGTGTGCGCGATCAAGGGCGAACCCCAGTACACCAGAAACAGGTCCAGGCTGCGGAGTTGATCGAGGTCGAAGGATTTGTCGTGGTAATGGACGTCGAAGTCGTTCTCGGTCCGATAGTTGCAGTCACGAATGTCGTGGAGCGTGACGCGATTGCCGGAAATCTCCGCCCATGGCAGCGTGGCAACGTCTGGCAACCAGTCGCGGTCGTTCGACGGCTGGAGCGACAACCACCAGGTCAGCACCAGCGCGAATGCGACTGCGGTGACGGCCAGCTTCCACGGACGGCGCAGCCGCGCCCAGACCGCCAGCATGCCCAACCCGTAAATTGCCGCCAGCGGCGCGCGCAACCAGGGCACCCGGACATCGAAGTAGAGCGCGGCGACAGCCCAAACCGTGGCCGCGACCAGGCCGCACCAGGCAAGCAATCTGATGGCGCGGCGCAACCGTGCTAATCCGCGACGCGGCGCGCTGATTTGTCGTGGGATTGAACCCGCTGGCGTTTTCACCGCGCTCATGGCTGGCAGTTCATCATATTCATTCGATTGAGGAATCCAGGTCTTGACCGTATGGCCAGGTGGAAGTCGTCCGGTTTAGGTTTAACGCCGTTGGCGCAGCTTTTCGGATTGGAGATCTCGCCCCAGGACCAAAAAGCCAGACCCGGTCGCTGGAGGTCGGCATTACCGTCAGAGTCGCACAAAGCATTTGTTTCATGGGTCGGAGCGGTTGTGGCTTTGCGCCTGTTGCTGGTCACCTAGGCATCCGGCACCCATATGCCCGGCGAACAATCCGATAGGGACAAGTAATAACACCGGTGATTCATTTCCAGTTCAGTCCAAAGATACCGACCACGTCGGGTCGGGATCATAGGCTTTCATCGCTTTGGCGGTGCTCGCGGTTTTTGGGCCAAGATCTTTTTGATAGACGCAGCCCTGCTGGTTCACAATGAAAGTCATGATGCCGGATTCGCCATACTCGGCAGGCCATGCCACGAGCGCGAAGCCACCAATCATGTTTCCGTTGATGATGTAATTGTATTTGCCGCCGGGCGCGTGTTTGCCCTGGCGGGTGAGAATTTTGAAGTAGTAGCCGTGGAATGGCGCGGGCGCGGAGCTCTCGTCCTTCGCCTGCAGTGCATAACCTTCGCCCTGCGCCTGGGCAACGAGCGGGCCTAGCGGGCTGTCTTCACCGTCGAGATCGGGCGGCCAGTACAGGCCGTCCATCCGGCCGGGCGAGCTGTAGAGCTTTTGGGCGTATTTCAGCACCTGATTGCCATCACGATCTTTGCTGGCGTAGTCGCGCTGGGCATCCACGTAAGCTCGCACTACCTGCAAAGTCTCCAGTTCGTTCCTGCCGATTCGGCGGCTCAGGAGTTCATCCTTGCCGGCCTCGGCGTCAAAGAGCCAGCGCCCGTCCTGCTTCACGATGGGCACCGGGAAGGGCCAGGAATCCGCCCCTACTTCAAGGACGCACCGGGCGTCCGATTGGCGCACCACCCGATGCGAATGCTGGAAGGCCGCTGTGAATGCGTTCATCTCGTTGGTGGCCTGGACCCGGTCGGGATTTTCGAGGTCGTCACCCGCAGGTCCAAAGAGGATATGGAGGGTAGCGGTGTCTTTTGCGCTGGTCGCCGCCGCGAGTGCGGCAACCGCGTCTTCGGGGGTCGCGAAGGTCTTGCCGACCTCCGCCGCGCTGCCGGTGAGAACCAGGCTCATGGTCAACGCCAGAGCCAGGCCGCAAATCTCGTTGCGAAGCACGAACTGTTTCCACGCTGTCCGAAAGGAATTTTCCTGGTAGGTTGTCATAGGAGAAAGGGATAAGGTTTCAAGCCGGGCAAAAGGTTTCATCGACGACCTCCTCCTCCGCGGCCACCGCTGCGTCCGCCGCTGCGTCCGCCACCGATTCCACCGCCGCGACTGCTGGCACCACGGCTGCTGAAGTCGCGCGCCGCACTGCCGTTGTTCACGCCACCGAAGGCGCTGCCGGAAGAGGAGGGACGATTCAAG
>Ga0335081_10022351_pt1 | contig 10236 bp, 4 predicted proteins | sample Lox_Sample_35_FD_206713 | JGI IMG/M metagenome (GOLD analysis project Ga0335081, IMG submission 206713) | Soil microbial communities from Loxahatchee National Wildlife Refuge, Florida, United States - Lox_Sample_3.5 | ecosystem: Environmental > Terrestrial > Soil > Wetlands | place: USA: Florida...
CGTAGTCACCAATCGCGGCTACGGAATGATCTGGGACAATCCATCGAAAACCACGATCAAGCCAGGGTTCAACGAGCGCACGGAATGGACCTCACAAGTCGGAGACCGCGTTTCGTTTTTCGTGATCGCGGGAAGCACAAGCGACGAAATTTACTCCGGCTATCGCCTGCTCACCGGCGCGACGCCGATGCTGCCGAAGGCCGCCTACGGCTACATTCAATGCAAGCAGCGTTACTCCACGCAGGATGAACTGATGGCGGTAGCGAAGGGCTATCGCCAGCGGCATCTGCCCGCCGACGTCCTGGTAGTGGACTGGTTTTATTACACCAAGATGGGTGAGATGGACTTCAATCCCGTCGCGTGGCCCGATCCCGCCGCGATGAACCGCGAACTTCACCAGATGGGCTTTCAAACCATGATCAGCGTGTGGCCACGCTTCACCGAAGGTTCTCGCTACTATAGCTTTTTGCTAAGCAAAGGATGGTTTGAGCATCTCGCCGATGGCACGCCCACAAACGGCTTGCCCTATGACCGCGCCGGTTCCGACATTGACACGACCAATCCGGAAGCGGGCCGCTGGTTCTGGAACGTGATCCGCGACAACATATTGAGTAAAGGATTCGACGCAATCTGGGCGGATGAAACCGAGCCTGATCTTCCCCCAAATGGCAGCTACTTTTCGGTTGGACCCGGCACGCGCTACTTCAACATCTACCCTCTGGTGCACACCGGGGCCCTCTACGACGGCTTTAGGCGCGATTCTGATCACCGCGCGCTTATTCTTTCCCGCGACGCGTACCTCGGTTCGCAGCGAAACGGAACCATGGTGTGGTCTTCCGATATCTATCCCACCTGGGACACGCTGAAGCGCCAGATTCCGACCGGGCTCGATTTTGCTGCGTCCGGAATGGCGTATTGGACAGACGATATCGGCGGCTGGCAATATCTGCCGGCGGAGCACCATCCCGCGCGTCCGCCGCTGCTCGACCCTTCGGACGCCCGCGACAATGTGGGCGGTTATGACGATTATCCCGAGCTTTACACGCGCTGGTTTGAATACGCGACCTTTCTGCCGATTTTTCGCACGCACGGCAGCCGCCGCTACAACGAAGTGTGGTCGTATGGCAGGCAGGCTGAGCCGATTCTCGCCAAATATCTCAAGCTTCGTTACCAGCTCATGCCGTACATTTATTCGCTCGGCTTCAATGCTTATCGCACCGGCGCGCCTTACATGCGCGCATTGTTCATGGATTTCCCCGACGACCCGCACGTCGCCGATGTGCGAGATGAATATATGTTTGGCCCCGCGTTTCTTGTGGCCCCCGTCACCGAACAAGGCGTCACCAGCCGCATAGTTTACTTGCCTGCCGGCGCCGACTGGTACAACTACTGGACCAACGAGCGCGTGCGCGGTGGGCAGACGGTTCACGCCGATGCCCCGATTGAGACATTGCCGCTGTTTGTCCGCGCCGGCTCAATTGTGCCTTTGGGAACCCCGATTGAAAGCACCAACGAACTTCAAGCAATTGCGAAGCTGCGCGTATACCCCGGACGGGACGCTGACTTTACGCTCTATCAGGATGACGGCAAGACCTACGCGTATGAAAAAGGGAAAGGCAGTACTACGCATCTGCACTGGGACGACTCCGCTGGAAAGCTGACGCACACAGGGCCCGAGGTTTGGGCGGCTCCGGACGAGAAGATTGTTGAGGTCGTCGGACGGTGATTTCTCAAAGCCGGCCGAGGCGAGAAAACTAGCCGTTGGCCCTGGCCACCAGCAAAATCGCAAGACAGTAGAAAACAAACATCAACGCCAGGAAAAACTTGGCGCGGCTGCCGCTGCCTTCGAACTCTTTCCACACAATCACGCCCCAGAGCGCAGCGACCATGGGTGCGGATTGTCCGATCGCGTAGGAAATTGCCACGCCAGTAAAATTGGCAGCGACGAGATTGAAAACCATTCCCGTGCCCCAGACGACGCCGCCAAAAATGCCGAGCGCGTGTGCGGAAGCGCGGGCGCGAAAGAAGCCGCTGAAACTGACCGGATCTCCTACCAGCGGCTTTTTCATGAAATAAATGTTCCAGATGGCACAGGAGAGCAGCGCGCCCAGCGTAAGAAAAACCGCTGTGCTGTAAGGGCCGAGCGGATGGCCTTGTGTCATGCCGTGGGCCACGAACGGCGCCCACAGCCCCATCAGCACGCCAGAAACGACACAGACCACAATGCTCTTCTTTGACACCGACCGATTGGCCGAACCCAGGCTGCCGTAGGCTTTTCCATCCATAATGACCGCGATCACGGCACAGAACACCCCGGCCGCAAGCAGCCCGCCGTTGCCCCTCGGCTGCAGGATGTAGCTCAGTACCACCCCCACAACCAGCGCGATGCCAATAGATACCGGAAACGCCACCGCCAGGCCGGCCATGTCAATGGCAGCCACCAGCAGAAGATTGGCCAGGTTGAAAATCGCCCCGGCGATCATTATGGAAACAATGTTTGAGGTGTCGGCTGAGTGAGCATTTTGCAGGAAGCTGTTTGCATCATGCGTCGTGCTGCCCATCGTAAGCGCCAGAACCAGCGAGATGAGGAAGATTCCGAAGGCGTAGTCCCAATAGAACAGCTCAAAGCGATAGTTCTTAACTCCCTTATAGGTATTGGCCCACGATCCCCAACAGATCGCGCTGGTGATCATCATCAACAGGGCAAGGCTGAGTGTGTGCGGTGTAAACATCGTTGCCTCTTACGGCCGCGAACTCGATATCACTTTCCGCGAATCCTGGAAACAAAAAGTTGGAGAAAACGGTCGGCATCCACGTCGAGACAGACTTTGGCATTGGGCGTCACCGGATCCAGGCCTTCAATCACATACCGGTCTGCATGCAGCACGTCCCGCTCGATCGTTCCATGCCGATTGCCGACTGTTTCTCCCCGCGTGAACTCGCCGCGAGTTTCCACCTCCACGCGCATGGCCTCGGTTTTCACCAGAGTTGAATCAATGGTGACAGCAACGGCCGACGGATCATACATCGGGGCGCCGGGAGAACCGAATTTGGTCGACAGATCAACCATGAATTTTGCGACGCCGTGGATAAAGTCGTTAATCGGTCCATGGGTCTGGCCGAGTTCGTCGAGGTATCGCTGGGTGAAGAGCGCTTTATCGCCGACCTCCAACCCAACCATGGTAATGGGCCATCCCGCGCGGAAGACCACTTGTGCAGCTTCGGGGTCGTTGTAAATGTTCGCCTCAGCCGCTGCATTCACATTGCCGCCGCTAATGGAGCCGCCCATGAGAATCACCTCTTTCACCAGGGGAACAATGGATGGATCCTTTTCCAGTGCGAGCGCGATGTTGGTCAAGGGGCCGACGGGAACCAGCGTGATTTCATGCGGCGAAGCGTGGACAAGCTGAATGATGAGATCGGCAGCGAAGCGCGAATCCACTTTGCACTTGCTCGGCGGCAATTCGATATTGGCCAGGCCGTTTTTGCCATGCCAGAACTCGGCGGTGATCAGTTTCTGAAATAACGGATGCCTGGCGCCGGCTGCAACGGGAATGTCGCAGCGGTTGGCAAGCGAAACCATGCGCAGCGCATTGTCCAGTCCCATCTCGGCGGTGACGTTCCCTGGCACCACCGTGACGGCGCGGACATCGAGTTCGGGAGAATTCAGCGCCAGCATGAGCGCCAGGGCGTCATCCGTGCCGGGGTCTGTGTCCAGAATGATTTTCTTGGCCGCACGTGCGGGCAACCACAGGACGATAACGAAGAGGACCAATGAAAGATTGGAAAAAGGGAAAGTGCGGCGTTTCGGGCGTGAGACCTGAGCAGCGGACAGAATTTTCATGAGCCGGAATCGAACATAACGACCGCGTGCAGCCTAGTCGCGGAGGCCTGCAGTGTCAAGATCAAAACTCCTGAGGCAAAGAAGTTGGGTTGAAAGACTTCGCAGGATGAGTCGGTGGACAGTAAGGTGCGGGATGAATTGTTTCAAAGATTTGCCGCTACTCTCGAATCGCATAGCAAGAATCGGATTTTAGAGTTAGATTCCCGCGGCCGAGTCAGGCACAATTTTGACGCTCGCATTCGCGGCTGCCTGTGAGTGATTGCAGTTGACAAGGCAAAGTGAGTCAGCATATCGTTTTGCGCCAAGCTCAAAACGTCTTTCGCAAAAAACAGCTTTCCTATTCCCTGCAATTTCTTGTCGCGCCGGAGGAAATGATGTTGATCAAACGCACCTTGTTGATCGTGGCCTGCTGTTTCATGGCATGCTTCGCCAGCCCCTTTTTATACGGGCAGGCCAACGGGAGTTTTTCGGGCACCGTTTCCGACAAAACCGGCTCCGTCATTTCCGGCGCCTCTGTCACCGTAACCTCACAGGCCACAGGGACTTCTCGCTCGGCCAGCACTGACGATTCCGGCCATTATGTCATTCCTCTGCTGCCAGTCGCTGATTACACCCTTCGTGTGGACTACAAGGGCTTCAAGACCGTCGAGCAGAAAGACGTTCGCTTGCAGGTGGATGAGCACCGCGAACTGGATTTCACGCTGACTCCGGCTTCGGTGACGGAAAAAGTGGAGGTCAACGCCGGTGCTGAAGCAGTTGCGGTGCAAACTACGGATGCGACGCTGGGCCAGGTCATCACCTCGCAGCAAGTTGCAGACTTGCCCTTGAATGGACGAAATTTCACACAGCTGGCGACGCTCACGCCGGGCACGACGTCATCCACCAGCCCGAACAGCTTCTTCACCACCGGCGCCAGCAGCGAAGCCGCGACTCGCGGATCGTTTTCGCTTTCGTCTGGCGGCTCGCGCGAACAGGAGACCGACTGGCTGCTCGACGGCAATGACAACAATCAGCTCGATGAAGGCGGAATCGCGATCTTCTCCTCGATTGATGACATTCAGGAGTTCAAAGTACTCACCTACAATTACTCGGCGCAATACGGAGAGCGCGCTGGTCCAACGGTATTGGTCACCACCAAATCGGGAACAAACCAGCTTCACGGATCGTTGTTTGAATTTTTCCGCAATACCTCGCTGGACGCCCGCAGCTATTTCGCCACCTCAGTCGAGAAATTCAACCTGAATCAGTTTGGTTTCTCGCTGGGCGGTCCAATCAAAAAAGATAAGACTTTCTTTTTCGTTGACTACCAGGCCAAAATGCAGCGCAAGGGCGTGCCCTTTACCGGATTTGTGCCGACCGACGCCATGAAGACGCCGTTCGATGGCGCCGGCGACTACGACTTCAGCAGCAATCCCTTTGGCGCGCAGCTGACGAATCCATATGCCAGCGGAACACCATTTCAATGTGTGCCCGGCACCAAAACTCCGGAACCGGTGGATGCGTCCAACGGAACACAGGCCCCGGGCCAGGCATGCAACACCATTCCAGCGGCTTTGATTAACCCAATTGGCGCGAAGATCATTCAGCTTTATCCCAGCCCCAACGCGCCGGCAGGCTCCATCGGTTACAACTACATCAATGAGCCGGTCAGGAAACTGAACGAAGGCACCGCCGATATCCGCCTCGATCATTCCTTCTCCGGCAAAGATTCGGCCTTTGCCCGCTTCAGTTACGATCAGGCTACGAACTTCGTTCCCGGCGGCTCGCCCACCTGGACTGAACAGAGCGCTTTCGGCAGCAATCAGAACATCGAGAATCATGGCCGCAACGCGGCCCTTTCAGAGACCCACGTTTTCACTCCCAACACCATCAATCAGGCGAGCGTCGGCTACAACCGGATCTTTAATCACATCTTGTCTTTCGGAACGGGTAGCTGTGAGGCCGCCAAGTTGGGCATTCCCGGCGCCGACCTGGCGAGCTTGTGCGATGGCATCACCGGCTATCCGGCGAGCCTGAACCAGGCGCCGCAGGAGTGCGAGAGCTGCGGCCTAACCTCCTTTGACATGACCCAATACTTCTCGGTCGGCGACCGCGGATATGCGCCTTACCAGGGTGGCACCAACGTTTACTCGCTTTCCGATACATTGGACTTGGTGCGCGGCAGACACAACATTCAGCTCGGCGCGGTATTTCGCGCGGAAGAAATGAACGTCCGCAACAATGCGTTCCAGGATGGCATTGTGTTCGCCGGCGGCGACACTTCGACCGGAGATAACATGGGGGACTTACTCCTGGGCACTATGGGATCTTTTGCCGCTCACGATCAGACTTTCCTGGGAGCCACCACCGGCCGCCGTTGGAAACTGTTTCGCCCCTTTGTTCAAGACGACTGGCGCGTAACCAAGAATCTGACACTGAACCTCGGCTTCGCCTGGGCTTTGGCAACTCCCGAAACCGAGGAGGGCAACCGGCAGGCCAACTTCGATATTGCCACTCTCAAGTGGTATGTTCCCGCGGGCAGTCCCGGACTTGCCGGTTGTACCGCCTGCGTGACCACGGACGGCGCTGTGGGCATTCAGTTCGACAAGACAGCGCTCGAACCCCGCATCGGCTTTGCCTGGAAGCCGACCAGCAGCGACAAGACCTCGATTCGGGGTGGTTACGGCATTGTGCACGATTCAGCATGGAACCAGGGCGGACAGGGGCTGTGGCAGAATCCGCCGTTCTACGCAGAGGTTGACGTTTTTACGGACTGCGCGACACCCCTCAGTACTCCCCCGAGTTGCGGCCTTTCCAATGGTTACCTTGTGGCGCCCGGAACTCCGTCCTCCACGCCTGTAGCCGGTGGCGCAGTTCTAAGCTCGCCCATTAATCCGCAGGTCTACGAGGGCTCGATTCAGTCTGAGAATCGCAACTTCAAGCAAGGCATCATTCAGCAGTTCAACCTGAATGTGGAGCAGGAGTTGCCGGGAAATATCGTGCTGACGGTCGGCTATGGCGGCTCCCGGAGTGCACACATTCTGGTAAGCCAACTGAACGAAAACATCAACTCACCCAGTGCCTGCCCCCTCGGGAGCGCTCCGGTCGCGGGTTATACAATTGGCTGCGGCTTCCCATCATTCCCTTATGCCGCCCCCTTCCAGTTTGTTTACACCAACAACAGCATCGGCAATGCCCGCTACGATTCGATGCAGATTAAGGCGGAAACCAAGAACACCCGGCACGGGCTCTACGGTTTGGTCGGCTACACCTGGGCACGCAACTTTGATTCCGGCCTCACCGACGGGTTGGGCACCAACCCCGGCGCCCTATACTATCCTCTGCCTGGGTATCAGAAGCTCGATTGGGGCTTGTCGCAGCTGAACCTGAATGACACCTTCACCGCCAGCGTTCTGTACAACCTGCCCTTCGGAAGAGGCAAGCGTTGGGGTGGCGATTGGAACGGAGCGACCAACGCGATTCTTGGTCACTGGCAGCTTGACCTGATTGAACGGGCCACCTCCGGCTTCCCACTTTTTATCGTGGATAGCAACGATGTGTCTGGCGTGTTATTCAGCTACAACGTCGGCACCCTGCAGCGGCCAAACGAAGTGGGCGATCCGAACAAGGCAGGTGCCGTAGCGGCCAATCCTGGCTGCGCCGCGCCCGCACAGATTCACACGTTGCAGAATTGGTTTAACCCCTGCGCCTTTGAGCAACCGCCTGCCGGCGAGCTTGGCACCGCTGCCCGCGCGCCGGTTTACGGGCCGCGCTTCGTGAACACGGATTTTTCGGTCATCAAAGACTTCCCGCTGTCGTTTCGTGAGGGCATGAATCTCCAGTTCCGGGCGGAGTTTTTCAACCTGTTCAATCACCCGCAGTTTTATCTGGAAGGCTATGCCGGGACTGGAGAGCAGGACATCAACACCCCCTCGAGCTTCGGCGTAGTCAACCAGACCGTCAACAATGCGCGCCTGGTTCAGTTTGCGCTGAAACTTAATTTCTAGGCGCGCTGTTTTGCGCGATTGCAGTGGCGCGGATTTCATGGCTCTGCCGGAGATCCCACGTTCGGTGGCCCAACCCTCATGACCTGGCCGGCGCGGCAATGAGCCAACGAAGTAAGTCTTGCTTCACCGCCGCAGCCTTGCTGCTTGCCGCTGTCTTCGCCCAGGCCCAACCTCGCCGCAAAATTATCATCAATGAGGATTGCTCCGGGCCTGGGGGCAGCAACATGCAAACCCTGCTTCTGCTGATTCAGTCTCCACAGGTAGAGGTCCTTGGCATCACCGTGGTCAGCGGAAATCAATGGCGCGACGAAGAAGTGGCGCACACCTTGCGCTTGCTCGAAATCATTGGTCGCCCCGATATCCCGGTCTTTGCCGGCGCTACTTTTCCGCTCGTCCGCACCCGCGGGGAAGCGCAACTCTGGCAGCAGCGCTATGGCCGCGTGGGCTTTGCCGGCGCGTGGGATGATCGCTGGTGGCACGAAGCTTCCGAGATCCCGCCGCTGCCGGAAGGCAAGCCCACAACCAAGGCACAGGAAGAAGATGCGGTGCATTTTCTTGTACGCATGGTCCACAAGTATCCGCATGAGGTCACCATTTACGAAGGCGGCCCCATGACCAACCTGGCGCTTGCGGTCTCGCTCGATCCTGACTTTCCCTCGCTGGCGCAGGAACTCGTGTTCATGGGCGGCAGCCTGAGTCCGCAAAGCGATGACCCGGAATTCCTCAACAACCCGCGCCACGAATTTAATTTCTGGTTCGATCCCGAAGCCGCCCACGCGGTACTTGCCGCGCACTGGCACAAAATCACCTGCACGCCGGTGGATATCTCGGTCAAGACCCGGCTGACGCCTTCGATGATCAAACAAATCGACGCCAGCGGCACGGCTCTCGCTCACTACGTGGCGCGATTTTTCGAAACTGGTCAAGGCGGCCAGTACATGTGGGACGAACTGGCCGCGGCCGCCTGGATGGATCCCTCGCTAATTACCAAAAGCGAGCCTCGCTATATGACTGTGGATGTGGACCATGGGGCAGGATATGGAAACACCCTCACGTGGAGTGATCAGGACAAACCCAAAATTGAGCTACAGCCAGTTGTGATTCAGTTTGACCTGAACAACGAGAGATTCGATCGCATGTTCGTGAATTTGATGAGTGCGCCGACGCCTGCTGCGCGTTAGAGTTGCCTTCCGCCGCGATCGCCAAACGCCCGTGGTCTGCTTCCATCGGGCTTAAGGAGAGGGCTGAGCGCGCAGAGTGTAAACGAATTGCGGAATCTCATGCCGCTCTCGTTCCATTTCGTCGGTTCGCTTCTTTGAGAGCTGCTCGTAGAGCTGAAGCTCTTCCTGCGCTTTTTGCTTCTCGCCGCTTTGCCGGTACGCCTGCGCCAGGCGGTAATGCGCTTCTTCCAGATCTGGGGTGGCCTTCGCTGCCGATTGGTATTCGGCTATAGCTTTGAGCAAATTTCCATTTTCTGCATCCAGAATTCCAAGTTGCAGGTATGCCGGTCCGAGCTTGGGGTCGAGCCGAACAGCTTCTTCCAGCAGGCTCCTGACGCGGTTGACATTGGCTGTGTCGCCCGGACTTTTCCGCTGCTTCGTAAGGCAGACAGCATAGTAGTACTCGGCAAGGGCGTTTTCCGGATACAGCTTCGAAAACCGAGCCAACCTTTCGACGAAAATGTCGGAGTGGGTCGTGTCCACACTCTGCAGCTTGCCCATGATGAGATAGGAATTTGTGTCATGTGGATCAAGATCGGACGCCTCGCATAAAAAGTGGGCGGCCCGCTCCCACGAACCTCGCGCATACCACGCGACCGCCAGACCGATGAGCATGCGAACTGACCGCGGAAACAGTTGCCTGCCTCTGGCAAAAACCTCGATCGCGGGCTCCGTGGCGCGGTGAACGAGCAACTCCGTGCCCCAGTCAAAAAAATACTGTTCGCGCGGATCCATCTCTGCTGCGTGCTGATATTCCCGTACGGCGTCCAGCGAGTCGCCCAATCCTTCTTCCACATTCGCCAAAAGATGATGCAGTTCCGCTTTATCGCCTTGCGCGAGCAGAAGTTGGATGTTCGCGCGCGCATGGTCATACTCGCCGGCTGCATCACAGGCCACGGCGAGTTCGTAATTGGCCTCGTAGTTGCGGGGCGCAAGCTGCGATGCCCGCTCCAGATAAGCGAGCGCCTCTGCCGGCTGCTCGTGCTCCAGCAGAAACTTTCCTGCCGCATACTGGGCTGCAAAGTCCTCCGGTTGCTGCTTTGCGCGCTCACGCAGGGAAGCCTCGGTTGTTGCTGAAACTGTTTGTGAATCCGGCTGAGCGATGGGTGGCTGAACGATGAGTGCTGGCTCGTTCTTGAGCGAGGCCGTCTCCTTCGCCAAACTCTCTTTGGTTCGCAGCATCGTG
>Ga0335081_10022352_pt1 | contig 10236 bp, 8 predicted proteins | sample Lox_Sample_35_FD_206713 | JGI IMG/M metagenome (GOLD analysis project Ga0335081, IMG submission 206713) | Soil microbial communities from Loxahatchee National Wildlife Refuge, Florida, United States - Lox_Sample_3.5 | ecosystem: Environmental > Terrestrial > Soil > Wetlands | place: USA: Florida...
TCGCAACGCGGGAATACTCGGTTGGCTGGTCTATTGTAAACGGCTAGCGTGTCAGCGCCAAAGCCCGTGCGAATGTGCGCCCCTCGACGTGGATCGCAATGCGAGTTTTCTCGAGACTACCTGGTCTTAAAAAACTCCGGGCGCGCCGGTTTTAGGAGGGAAGAGGGGACGCGCCCGGGGGAAAGAGGCGCACCAATCTAACTCGTCTTGCGGGATCTACTGCGGAGGACTCGCAGCGTTACAAAACCCGAACAGCCTCTTCCGATTTGGCTTTGTCTGGAGGACAGAAGTTGTTGGCCACGCAGTTCATACAGACAAATGCGACGGCGAACAGGGAATTTCTGGGAGGGCCGCGGGAGATGCCCACGGCAGTAGGCGTTGTTTACGAATTCCGGAACACTTCCACGCCTTGTGCTCAGCACAGTGTGTTCATAGCAGATCTATATTCGTCGAACACCTCTAGCGGGTGAGTTCCGCGATCTGCACGTGATAAGGCTCCAGCAATTCGCCGGTGGCATGATCTACGCCGGCGACGGCGAGTTGATATCCGACTTCTGCCTGCAACAAGGTCTGTTCCGCTGCGGCAACCTCGGTCTGCGCCTCGAGCACCAGGAAGATGGTTCCCGAGCCCAATTCGTATTTGCGTTGCTCCGATGCCATGGTTTTCTGGGCGAGATCGAGCGCCTCTTTGCCGGCGACGATGCTGAGCTTGGCTTGCTCGAGCTGATGGACGGCGTTGCTGACATCGAGTGTGACTTGCTCGCGAAGCTGGCGTTCGTAGTAGAGATCGCTCCGGCGCGAGACCAGCGCGTTTCCTAACTCGGCCTGCGCCGCTCGATTTCTTATCGGGAGTGTCAGAGTCAACTGTGCTTCATAAGTCGGATAGTTGAACCCGAATAGCTGATTGATGGATGAACTGGAAGTCTTCTGGCCTGCGCTCGAGAGCTGCGTGCCTCCTAATCCACTGCTGGCGTACGTGCCGGTCAGATCGAGTTCGGGCAGGAGATGATTGTGCGCAAGACGAATGTGAGTTTCATCGTTGGCGAGGGAAGCGCGGGCAGAATCAAATTCGGGACGCTTTACCAGCGCCCGCTGCAAGGCCGTGGCCGCGTCGATTGTTCGCATTTCACCTTCGGGCTCCGGCTTTTCGGACAATTCAAGATCGAGCGCCTGGAAATATGGATCCTGATCGGCGCCGATCGTCATGCGAAGCGCATCTTCAGCTTGCTTCAGCGCATATTCACTCTGGATCACTTGGACGCGCCGGGAGGCGACTTGCGATTCCGAGCGGTAGATATCCAATGGCGGAAGCGCACCCAGCTCCAGAGCACGCTTGTCGCGCTTGTAAGTCGCCTCGGCAGCGTCCATGGAACTGCGCGCTACATCAAGGCTTCCCCGAGCCTCTACAACCGCCCAGTACTGCGCGACGGCTTGCAGGATGTTGTTGTTGACCGCCGCGGCGAAGTTCGCGCGTGACTGCTGCAGGTTGCGGCGTGCGATGACAAGCGGCGCCCGGTTGGCAAATAGCCATCCATTTTTGAGCAAGGGCTGGGTGAACTGAAAATTCAGGGTCGAATTGATGTACGGATCGAGAACGCCGGTCGAACCCGGATTGTTGAAAGAATTGCGGTTGCTGCTGAGTCCTGCCTGGACGTTGGTTCCGCTCTCAAAGGTCTCGGCGAAGTTAATCTGCGCGAATTTCGTGATGCTCTTCGTTGCCAGCGAAACGCCTGTTCCGCCAAGAGTCGTGAAGGGAGGGGAAGTCGTATTGTTGCCGTTGAGAGAACCGGTCACCAGAGGATCGAATGGGGAGTGTGCACCTAGCAGCGCAAACTTCGAGAACTCCACTTGCGTTTCCTGGACGCGCACGAAGCTGTTGTTCTCCAGTGTCAACACCACGGCGTCGCGCAGGCTCAGATGGAGCTTTCCGTCAACGATGTAACTCCGCAGATGCTCCGGTGCTCCTAACTTGCCGGAGCGAACTTGCTCCGTCATGAGGTCGCCGTATCCCTCGCTTTTTTGTGCCCACGCCGGAAAAAGAAAAACGGTGAGAAGGCAAGCGAATAGCGCCAGGCGAGAGTGTCTCATTCCTCGGTTCCTCCGATAGGTTGAACTGTTGTCGCGTTGAACTCTTGTTGCGGTGACGACCGGCTACTCGTAGCGGATGGCTTCTACCGGGTCGAGGCGTGCTGCCTTGACCGCCGGATAAATTCCGAAGACCAACCCAACCGTGATCGAAACCATGAAGGCCAGGACAATCGAACTGACCGTGACGATGGTGGACCATCCTGCGAGCCACGCGATGAGCCGCGACATCACGAACCCGAACACAATCCCGAAGCTTCCACCCATAAACGAAATGAGAACAGCTTCGACCACGAACTGCCGAATGATGTCGGACTGCCGCGCTCCTACTGCGCGCCGCACTCCAATTTCGCGGGTACGCTCCAGGATGCTGGCCAGCATGATGTTCATGATCCCGATGCCGCCAACCAGCAGGGAAATAGATGCAATCGCAACCATCACCGCGTTGAACAGGCGCTCGGTACGCTTCTGCTCGGCGAGCAGTTCGGCGGGAACGATCACGCTGAAGTCGCCGGCAGAGTGGTGCGAGGAATCGAGAATCGCGCGCACGACCTGCGCCACGGACCCCATGTCGGCACTGTCGCGGATGTTGAGGTAGATGCCGTCGATCTCGTCGCGCACATCGCTATAGTTGTCTTCGAGTCGCAGGATCGCGGAATTCAGCGGCACATACATGATGTTGTTGAGATCCTGCGTTGGAACTCCCGCGACTTCGGTCTGCGAGCTGAGTTGGGGCGAGGCCACGCCGATCACGCGGAACCAGGTTTCATTAGTTTTGACATACTGCCCGACGGGATCCGCCGAGCCAAACAGACTCGACCGCGCTGCCGCGCCCAGCACGCAGACTGGCGATCCGCGTGTTTCCTCGTCGTCGCTGAAGAATCTCCCTTGCAGGATGTGCAAGCCCGCGATCTTCATGTACACGGGATCGACACCGTAAATCGTCGGCGGGTCCTGCTGCGACTTGGGAATCGTTTTTGACGGAGTCATGCGCTTGCGCGGTGTGCCCGCGACGACATCACTGATGTCATCGCGAATGACCCGGTAATCCTTGAACGTGAGGCCCTCGGAGATCTTGCGAATCTTCTGATGCGCCTGCCACTCGGTAGTTTCTTTGGCTTCGACAATGAGGTTGTGAACGCCCATCTGCTCAATGAGGGCCATGACTTTCTGTCGCGCGCCGGCGCCAATCGAAAGCATCGAGACGACGGCAGCGACGCCGAAGATCATGCCGAGCATGGTCAACATCGAACGCAGACGATGCAGCAGAAGGTTCTGTAATCCCAGCTGCAGGTCGGGAAGCCACTGCTGCGATGCGCGCAGGATTCGCGCGGAGGGAGTTGCGGCGGCGGTTGCCATCTAGGGTGCGCCTCCCGCTCCGCCAGCAGAAGTGCTGGCGCTCGCCGATTTCTTGGGCGCGGTCGGGTCGACGAGGGCAATCTCTGTGCCTTCGCGAATGCCTTCGATCGCCGCACGGCTTTCGTTCTCCGCCTGGATTTTGACTTCATGCGTGTCGAAGCTGGCGCCATTGCGCACGTAGACGACGCGCTTGTTGTCCTTCAAAAACAGCGCCTGCCGCGGCACATAAAGCACACTTTTGCGCGGATCGCTGTTGATGAAAACGTGTGCGGTCAATCCAGGCCGCATGCGTTCGTCAGTCGTCGCCAGCGTGACTGTAACCTCGAATTTGGTGCTGGTGTCGTCATCCCAGAAGCGGCGGGTGTTGTTGCCGGCGACCGTCTTCACGGTTCCGTGAAAGGTGATTCCGGGCAGAGCGTCCATTTGAATGTCGACGGACTGGCCTTCTTTAATACTATTGCGCTCGAGTTCGCCCACCTTGGCGACGAGTTCCATGCCATTTGGATCGATGACTTGGCCAACGGTGCGGCCCGGTTCCACCTGATCGCCTTCACGATATTCCGGGAGCGACATGCCACTGAAAAAGAAACCACCAGCGGCCCCTTCGTTTTTCTCGAGCGCCACCAGGCCATCCATCGGCGACACGACTCGCATCTTGTCGATGTTGCTCTGCGCCTGATCCATCTGCAGCCTGGATTTGTTTCTTTTTTCTTCCGCCAGCTGGATCGTGGCCTGATTCGAAATACTCCTCGACTTTACATCCTGCTCGAGTTCCGCCAGCACGCGTTGCGCACCTTCGAGAGCCAGCTGGTTCTTACGTGCGTCGATGGTGCTGACGAGTTCGTTCTTCTGAACATCCAGCTCGGCACGGCGCACGTCGAAGCGGGCTTTGAGCAGAGCGACCTTGTCCTGCGCGGCAACCACGGCGGCGTCAGCTTTTGCCTTCGTGATCTCCTGTTCGGCTTGCATCAGCTCGGAGCGGTTCTGATCCAGCTTGTAATGCTGTTCGCTGGGATCGAACTCCATCACCAACTCGCCCTTTTTTACCGCGGACCCGGTATGGAGAAGATGCGTAATCTGCAGAGAGCCTCCTCCGATGGGCGGTGCAGTCAGCATCTCGGAGTGGCTGGCCTTCAACTCGCCGGTGGCGAAGACTTTCATATCTAGATCGCCGCGTTTGACTCGCCCCATGGGGACGTCGGCTCCGCCGGCGGCCGGAGTCACTCTGCGCACAGCGGCGACGACGCCGACGACTGCGCAAAGCACAACTGCCACGATTGCCCAGGTAATCGTCTTGCGGCTTCTCATCGTCGGCTCGTCCGTTCTTCGAATATTTCTATTCCGCTCATTTCTCTTCGATCATTCCTTCACCGTCGGATCTCGCAGCGCAACCTGGTCACCGGCGCTGACGCCGTGCGCAACCATGACCTTGTCGCCGCTACGGCGTCCAACTTCCACCGGACGCTCTTCAAATTCTCCGCTGCGCCACACGTACGCGACATTTTGTCCCGACTTCTGAAACAGAGCCTGCGCTGGCATGATGACCGCGCTCTGAACTTTGTCGACAATGACGGTCACATCGCCGGTGATGCCGGGCTTGAATCGCGGATCCGTTTGATCGAGTCCAATCTCCAGCATGAAATTGCGATTGATGGGCCAGCCGCTGGTGAAATCGAGGCTCGCGATCGCGCCGATCTGCGCGATGTGTCCGGTGAACTGGCGATCCGGAATCGCGTTGAGCTGCACCGTGACTGGCTGGTTGAGCGCCAACCGTCCGCGTTCGGTTTCATCGACGCGCGCAGTAATCCGCAAAGTAGTGGCATCGGGCAGTTCCGCGATCGCCGCGCCGGGCCATGCGCGATCGCCTGGACGGTAGGTGACCATGGTCCCGCCTCCCCAGTGTTGGAGCAGGCTGATGGTTCCGGCCGAGGGAGCGCGCTGGCTCATCTGCGCCAGGGCCCGCTCTGCTCGAGTGACGTCATATCTAGCTTTCTGGCTGGCGTCTTGCTTGCTTGCGATGGTGGACTTATTCAGCGCCTGATCGGACGTTTCTTTCGTCTCGGCCTCGCGCAGCTTCTGCTCAGCGTCCGCTAGCTTTAGTTTTGCTTCCTCTCCTTCGATCTTGGAAACGATCTCCTGCTTGCTGGCTTCGAGTTTGGCGGCCTCGACGTCGTAGCGGGCCTTCAGGACGGTGGTCTTGTCTTCCTCTTCGGCGAGTCGGGCCTGTGCCTTGGCTTGCCCGATTTCAGCTTCCGCCGATTTGAGGGTCGATTTGTACTGCGCCAGATCCTGCTCCGTCTTCGTTTTGTCGAATTCGACGATGACGTCGCCGGGCTTGACCGTACTTCCCTCGGGCGCAATCTTGACGATCTGCAGGTCGCCCGCTTCGGCCGGAGCGCTGATCGTCACCGACTTTAGCGCCTTTACTTCTCCGCGGAATTGCAGCGAGTCGAGGAATTCTCCGCGTTTTACTTCGGTGATGGGAACCGTCGGTGCCCGCCTGCTGAGCCGGACAGCGCCGAGGAGGACACCGCTGCCGAGCAGCAGAACGACCGCGACCACGACTGACTTACCACGCACCGAAAGCTGATGGAAGCGGCGAATCATGAGCCACCGCCGGGTTGAGGCGTGGAAGCATCTGCCGCTGCTGTTGCGGTGGGTTTGGAAAGATCCACATCGACCGCTGCCGACAGATCGGGCATCAGCTTGGGATCATTTCCGTGAATGGCCACGATCACCACGAACGATCGCAACTTAGTGGAAAAATCTCCACCCTCGCCGATGGGCGCGATCTGATCGATCTTTCCCGAGAGCATCATCTCCGGATAGGCATCGAGCCGCACCTTCGTCGTCTGGCCGATTCGCAGAGAGGGGAAGTCCAGTTGATTGGCGCGTAAGCGGACCTGCATCGTAGCCGGATTCACCACCTGCATGAAGGGCACGCCCGCTCGCACCTGGTCGCCTTCCTGTACTTCGCCCATGGTGCCTTGCTTCCAGATCGTGTTCAACACAACGACGCCATCGAGCGGCGAGCGAATCTGCATCTTTTCCGAATTTGCTTTCGCATGCAGCATGGTTTGCTGCGTACGGTCGCGTTGAATCTCCAGACTGCGGATGGCCGCCTGCGCCGCTTTCCGCTTCAAATCGAATGTCTCACGCAATTGATCGAAAGTTGCTTTGGCTTCATCCAGATTCTCCTGGTTTTTTTCCGCGTCAATGCGGGAGACGATTTCTGCTTTTTGAATTTCCAACTCCGCTTTTCGAAGATTGTCTTCGGCGGCTTTCAGTTCGGTCTCGTCTTTGGCGCGCGCTGCGCTCTCCTTGGCCTGCTCGCCGGCGACCTGGTCGACCAGCTTTTCGTAGTCCGCTTGCTTGTCGATGATGTCGCGCATTTGTGCCTGGCGGTCGAATTCCACCAGCATGTCGCCCTGCTTGACCCTGGTGCCAGCGGGCGTGAGATGAATGATCGTGAGCGTCCCGATCTGCTGTCCGGCGAGCAGTGGGGCAAGAATGGCGCGCGCCTGGATCGCTTCGGTGGTTCCTTTCAGACGCAGAACATTCCCGATGTTTCCTGGGATGGATTGTTGAATCACCGCCGCGGAAGGCGTTCTGCTCCGGAGCAGCAATGCAATGCCGACAGCCACGAGCAGCACAGTTGTGGCCAGCACGATCCAGCGCCATCGCTTCGGGCGTGGTTCGCGTTCCGGTGTTGGATCCGGTTGTGCTCCCGGCTGATCTGGGAAAGACTCAGAGTCGGAAGTCACTTCCGCAGGAGCGGTTGACATTTGCTGGCTTACTCCCGCTGTAGGAATCTGCTTGTACTATAAACGTTGCCCGCGCAGTATTCGTGGCCGCAACATCCTCAGCGGCGAAAGCCGCCCTCGATTGTACGGCACTTACGACGCGGCACGAAGCTGCGCCCTTTCAAAAAACATCGATCCAGAACGAGTCTTTTGACTGCCTGCTCGCCTGCATCTCGGGTTTCCTGGTCAGATCGCAAAACGGGATATAACTTGCGGACTCACTGTGCGGTATTTCTTCGCCGGTAGATAGACGGGTCGCGCCACAGATGGTTGTGCGTCTTCGTCAGAAAACAAATTCGGCATAGGTTTGCAGGCAATCCTGGGGAAAACGGCTCCCCTCAAGGTCACACAAAACTGCCTGAGGCAAACAACGGTCGAGAATCTCAAAGCTGCGCTGGTGAACGAGCAAGCAAAGAAGATCCCCACACGCGGCTTGCCGCCTCGCATGGCTGGGCGCGGAGAATTTTCTCCGCGAATGACGCTTTATTGGACTTCGTTCAGCTTGGTGTAGATGAGCAGAGCCAGGAAGGCCAGCAGGAACACACCCGACCCAATGCTGAATACGCGAACCGGAATCGTGAGCCGGTTCACCTTGGACAGCAGTTCGGTCTGCTCTTCTTGCATGTGCGAATTCGCATCATCCAGAAACAGCTGATCGTCTTCGTGCATGGTGAGCGTGCTCTTGTAAATGAGGAGCACGATGAGTCCCACCGCGAACAGTCCGAAAATACTTCCCACGATTTCAACTGGCGTCATAAGCCACCTCGGCAGTGTCACACCCAGTGCAGCATTCCACCTTGTGGCGAGGTTCCCAAGAGCCCCGCGTCGAGGGGGAAGGCTCTAACGGCACGATTATAGCCCTGTTTGCCAACCCCGGCGATGAATAAATCCTTTGTCCCGAAGGCTGTTACGGAACCGGAACAATGCGACTTCCAGCTTGCAATCCGCATCCAAATCGGGTAGATGATTACCTATCAGACCGTAGGCAGAGAGGGTGGGGAAAGAAACTCTGCTATAATCAAACAGCTTTAAAGCCAAGGAGATACGAATGGCCACGACAACCGTCCCGGAAGTAACCAAGAAAGTTGCCCCGATTACCCTGACCGCAAATGCCGTCGCGAAGGTCAAAGAGATTATGGGCCAGCAGACGCCTGTTCCCGCTGGCCTGCGCATTGGAGTTGTGGGTGGCGGATGCTCCGGCTTCTCGTATTCCATGCAGTTTGAAAACGGCGCCGGCATGATGGATAAGACCTTCGACATGGACGGACTTAAGGTCTACGTCGACGCCACCTCGGTCATGTACCTCAACGGCTGCATCGTGGACTACGTCGAAACGCTGGAAGGCGCTGGCTTCAAATTCGAGAATCCGAATGTGAAGAGCACCTGCGGCTGCGGCAGCTCGTTCAGCGTGTAAGTGTCGCTGTTGGGATGGACGCATGCGTCCGTCATGCAACGCGCGGCTGGTTTTTGATTCGAAGAATCGAAAAGGCCTTATCGCGAGATGAGGCCTTTTGCATTTTGCGTAGCGCGCGACTATTGCTGTTGCGGTGGATTACTCGGCTGAGTCGGCGGCGCTTGCGGAGTGTTCTGCATCCCGCCGGGCGAGTTTCCAAGGCTGTTGGAGAATCCGCTGTTATTACCGAAGCCGTTTCCGAACCCGTTGCCGTTCGGGTTCGCTCCGTTTGGAGTCTGCCCGTTCAGGTTCTGCATGCCTTGACCAAATCCTTGCATCGCCAATTGCGGCTGATACGGAGTCGTGATCAGGCCTCCGCGGTCCATCGTTGGGTCATACACAAACTGCCACTCATTATATTTCTTTTTCTTGTCGTACTCGCGGATCGTGCGTTCCTTGCTCGTGCTGGCCACCCCCACAATGGGCGCCCCTCCGAAACTCTGCACTTGCTGATTGGCCGGAGCGCGATCTCCGGAGTCACTCCCGTTTTCTGATACGGCTTGAGATCCCTGCGAATCCTGCGCGTTTCCGGTCTGGGAAGAATCGGTGGTCGAATTGTTGGAGTTCTGCTGGTTATTCTGCCCGAACGTGGAGTTCGAATTCTGACCAAAGGAAGAATTCTGTCCAAACGCGGAATTCTGCCCGAAGGTGTTGTTCCCGCCGAAGGCCCCTGAGGTCTGAGCGCCACCGGCCTGGACCAGTTGCCCGTTCGCGCCGATGGCATTTGCCCCGGGAATCGTCCCGCCGCTCATTCCTCCGAGCGCAAGCTTGGCCTCGCCGTAGTGGAGGAGGCGAAAATCTTTTCCGGTCAGTGGATCTTTGTAGCGCTTGCGCAGGAAGCGCATCTGGTTCGTGTTCTCGAGGTCTTCAATCTTGGCCGGGTAGCGGTTGAACTTCTTGTAATACGCTTTGATCGCCCGCGAATACTGCACGCCGCGATGAATCATCTCCTCTTCGCGGTCGCGCTGAATGTCGAACTTGACCGACGTGACTACCGTCGCCGCGACGATCGCCATCAACGCGATGATCAGCAACAGGACGAGAAGAACATAGCCATCCTCGCCGCGGTGTCTGCGAATTTGAGAACTTCTAATCATATGGGAGTTTTCAATTACTCAATTACAAAATAACCCGATTACAAAATGTTCTTACCCTTGCGTCAACTGAATCGTTTGCGGCGGTCCGCTGTACACCATATCCTGGATCTCCACGGAGTTCGTGGAGATGCGCAGCACCTTGTATCTGCGGTCCACAATTTCGCCTTCGCCGGCCACGAAGACATCTTCGCCGTTCTTCAGGAAAATGCGCTTGGGTTCGCCGGGCGAACTGGCAAATCCGTAGAACCGCAGAGGAATCGGCGGCGCAGCCTGTACGGGAGGCGGCGTGTAAATGTGCTGTTCCTGCGCCGCGTCGGTGTTAGCGCGCGCGACCGGTTGCGGAATCTCGACCTCTTCCCGCTGCGAAACAAAAATGTTTTTTCCGTTCCCCTGGTACTGCGTCTTCTCGCTTTGCGCGAGCAAATCCAGCCGTAGCGTC
>Ga0335081_10022353_pt1 | contig 10236 bp, 10 predicted proteins | sample Lox_Sample_35_FD_206713 | JGI IMG/M metagenome (GOLD analysis project Ga0335081, IMG submission 206713) | Soil microbial communities from Loxahatchee National Wildlife Refuge, Florida, United States - Lox_Sample_3.5 | ecosystem: Environmental > Terrestrial > Soil > Wetlands | place: USA...
CGGCCAGGTCGATGGGAGTGGAAATGGCGCACACGCTGGCAATGAGCCGCCGCCCCTCCCCGCCCAGTTCACCCGCGAGCTTGAGCACCTGATTGCCGCCGAGCGAATAGCCCACCAGATGAACCGGAGCGCGCCCTTCATCGCGCAGCTGCCCGAGCACCGACTGCAGGTCGCCGGTCAGACCCGCATGGTAGAGCGTGTTCGAAAGGCGCTCGGTGCCGCCGCAGGTTCGGATATTGAACCGGTGGACCGCGTAACCCGCATCCAGAGCCGTCTTGGCCATGGTGCGCATATAGCCGGCGTCGCTCGATCCCTCAAGTCCGTGGACCAGAATCATTTCGCCGCGGGCACTTCCGCTCTCCGGCCGCTGCGTGTGGACCAGGACCTGCACGTGCGGCTCGGTGCGGAACAAGCGGGACTCCACCGGGTACGGGCGCATGTCCAGCCGGCGCGGCCAGAAGTTACCCAGAATGGTCAACACGTGAGGGTTCGAGACCAATGGACGATAAGGCGGCAATCCATTATTGTAACGGGCGAAGCGCCCTCCGATTTACCATGAGCACATGCTGAAACTCTTTCTGGCGCTGGCTGCCGCCGGCGGCCTGACCGCGCAAACGCTGGACGGCGTCGTGGACATCCACGCACACTGCGATCCGGACAGCCTCGCCAGGTCGATCGATGCCATCGATCTGGCGAAACTCGCGCGCGGCCGCGGTATGCGCGCCCTGGTATTGAAGAACCATTACGAGTCCACCGAGTCGCTCGCGTTCCTGGCCCGGAAGGAAGTGCCGGGCATCGAAATATTCGGCGGCATCGCGCTCAACCGCACGGTGGGCGGCGTAAACCCTGCAGCCGTCGAGCACATGACTCAAGTGAAAGGCGGGTGGGGCCGCATGGTATGGATGCCCACGTTTGATGCAGAAAACCAGGTGAAATACTCGAAGGAGTCGCGGCCATTTGTTTCCGTCTCGAAGGATCGCGCGCTGCTGCCGGAGGTCCGCGAGGTGATTTTACTGATCGCCAAACACAACCTCACGCTCGCCACCGGCCACTCATCGCCTGAAGAGGATCTGCTGCTGATTCGCGAGGCGCGGCGCGCGGGCGTCGGCAGCATCGTGGTGACGCATGCCATGCTGCCGCCGGTAGGCATGAACATCCACCAGATGCGCCAGGCCGCGCAGATGGGCGCCTATATCGAGTTCGTCTACAACGCCCTGATCGGACCCAACAAGGCGTTCGACGTTCCGGAATACGCGCGCGCCATTCGCGCCGTTGGGCCGGAGCATTGCATTCTGTCGAGCGACCTGGGCCAGACGGGAAATCCTGTGCATCCGGACGGCCTGCTAGCGTTCTTCGCAGCCCTGCGCGGCGAAGGTTTTTCAGTGAGTGAGATTGAACGCATGGCCAAGGTGAATCCGGCGCGGTTGCTGGGGCTCGCGGAACGCTCCAGCACGCCGCGCAAGTGATATCATTGCAGGTTTTAGAATTTCTTATGCCACGTTCGCGCGCGTTATGTTCCACGATTTGGATTTTGCTGGCTGGTTCGGTTTTGGGCCAGCAGATGCCGCCCGCTCACTTCCATCACATTCATTTGAACGCCACAGACCCGGCTGAAGCCATCGATTTCTACACGACTAAATTCGACTGTGAGAAAGCCAGATTCGCCGGCCAATTGGATGCGGTGTGGGCGCAAAAGGCTTGGATCCTGTTCAACCGGGTTCATGCCGCGCCACGCTCCGAAATCACGTCCAGCATCTGGCACTTCGGCTGGGGCGCTGAGGATATGAAAGCGGCCTACAAGAAACAACTGGACTCCGGGACGAAATTCGAGACGCCCCTCACCGATATCAGCGACCTGGCAAACTCCCCAGGCTTCTATTTCGCCTACGTCGATGGTCCTGATCACGCGCTCATCGAACTCAACACCGCCAGCCATCACCATCTCGGGCATGTGCATCTGCTCAGCGCTGATCCGGTGGCGGCGGGCGAGTGGTACATGAAATATTTCGGCGCCACGCGCCGCGGCAAAGAGCCGCCCTCACGCGAGCCCAGTTTCTACAAGGGCTACCAGGTCGGACCCAGTGTGTCGCTCATGTCCGACAACATCAACATCATCATTTTCCCCAAGGAGTTCGCCCAAAAAGCCTACCCCGGCCCGTGGAAGGACCGGACCTCCTTCGATTCCACCGAAAACCGCGTGGTGGATCACATTGGTTTTAGCTTTGATAACCTCAGCGAGGCCCTGGAGCAGATGCGCAAGGATGGCGTCAAGATAACACAGGAGATGCGGATTGCTTTCCACGGCAAACTGAAATATGCGTTTATCGAGGGCCCGGATCGCATCCGCATCGAGTTAGTGGAAGGCCAGGCTCACAAGGAATAGCGCGCTGGCTATTCCGCGCCGTAATTGATCTCGAGCCGGCGCACTTTCCGCGCGGCCAGCACGAGCCCCATCGCTGTCACAAGCAAGAGCCCGGGCACTGCCAGGTATGCGGGTGTTGGTTCCGTAATGATCGCCAGGAAAGACCAGTCCCCGTGGATGGGTACCGGGACCGGACACAGCGACTGCAGATAGAAAATCACGCTGAATTTCTTCAGCAGCGACGGTAGGAACGGATTCATCGACTCCCACACCAATACCAGGGCGGCCGGAATGATGGGATTGCGAAAGAGAAAGCTCATTACTAGAAACACCCCGCCGTAACCCACGCAGGCCAGCACCGCTGTGCCGATGTAAGCCACTACGTGGCCCAGGCCGCCGCCTCCTAAGAGATATTGCTCCGTAACCGTGCGAGGCACATGGACGAATAAAGCCGCGAGCGCGAGTGCCGTGGCCGAACCGAAAATCAGTGATGTCGTGATCACACCTGCGAGATACTTTCCTGCCAGCAGCACTTCTCTGCGAACCGGCGCCAGCAGGTAATAGTGCAGGCTCCTCTGCAGCATCTCACCGCGAAAGAGGTTCATAAACACGCCCACACATCCGAAGAAGATCGCCAGGCGCAGGTAAAAGAACTGGAACATGGCGGCGAAAATGAGGCTGTCTTTGCCCAGGTCGCAGACACGGCCATGCCTCAGATTCAGGCCCGCATGGATCCACAACAGCACCGCCGGGGCAAACGCCAGCAGGTAAATCCACAGCCCCCTTCGCGCCAGCAGCGTCTTGCGGATTTCGAGCCTCAGAATCGCCGCGACCTGCGCGCGCCACAGGCTCCAGGGTCGCTGGTTCATATGGATCCTCCGTCGGTGCCGATCAGGTATTCGTACACCGAGTGCACATCATCATCGGCCGGCGCCACCGATTCGAGATCCACGCCGTCCACCACCAGGCGGTTCAGCAGAAGATAAAAGCGTTCCGGATCGCGTGTCCGGACCAAAAGGCCTCCGCCATCGTTGTGCACCCGGGCCTCCACCACCGTATCCAGTTCGAAAATGCGGGAAGCGAGCTGCGCGGGCCTTGGGCACCGGATCAGGATCTGCATCGGGTGCTCTTCCACCTCTGTCCGCACCCCGTGAATCTGCCCTTCGGCCACAACGTAGCCGTTGCTCAGCAAGATCACCTGGTCGGAGATGGCGTCCACTTCATGCAGAATGTGACTGGAAATGATGACGTGCTGCCCTTCTTCGGCAAGCGCGCGAAACAACGCGATGGTCTCGGCGCGCACCAGCGGGTCGAGGCCGTTGAGTGGCTCGTCCAGCACCAGCACCAGCGGGCAGTGCGAGATGGCGTGCGCCAGCTTGATGCGCTGCCGCATGCCCTTGCTGTAGCCTGCGATTTTCCGGTGCGCCGCATCCGTCAGTCTCACCCGCTCGATCGCGTGCCAGGCCATCTCGGCGGATTCTTTGTCCGTCCTGCCGTACAACCGCAAATAAGAGTGCACGAATTCGTAACCGGTCATCCCACGGGGGAACGAATCGTACTGCGTGCAGTAACCCACGAACCGGAACAGCAGTTCGGGTTGGTCCGGCGCCACACCCAGCACGCGGATGGAGCCCTGCGAGGGCCGCAGCAGACCGGTCATGAGATTCATGAGCGTGGTCTTGCCGGACCCGTTCGGTCCAACAAGGCTGGTAATTCCAGGCGGAATGGTGAGATTAACCCGGTTGATGCCCAGCACTTCGCCGTAGAACTTCGAGACATTTTCGAAGACGATTTCCTGCTCATGCCCGCTCATTTCACCACCTCGATGGCACGCACCTTGCGGTACAGCAGGCCCAGGCAGCCGGCACAAATCAGTAGCAGCATCACCCACGCAGAAGCAGGTGAGATGTCCGAGGCTTCGTGGAGCCGAAAAAGTTGGCGCCACACCGTCACAAGCAAGTACATCAGGTTGATCAGCTTGCCCCACTGCACGTCGAGTACGGCATTAACCGTTTCGCCAAATCCGGCGGCGACAAAAAAGACGGCCAGCAGCAGAGCTCCGGCGGCGATCCGCCACTTGATCCACGCCGACAGAGCTAGCGCCAATAGCGCAACAATCAGAATCCAGATCCACGCGCCGGCGAACAAGGCCCAGGCGATCCACAGATTCGCGCCCAGCCATTGGGCGCCCGCCAGGCTGGCCTGCACGCCAAACAGAACGAGTCCCGGAACCCAGGTAATCAGGGAGAGAAGGATCAGCAGTACCGACATCTTTCCCACTACGTATTCGCCTCGGGAGAATGGCCGGCAAAGGTAGAGCGGAAGGGCACGATTCGCAAGATCGCTCGAGATCAGTCCCGGGCCGACAAAGGCCGTGATGATGAATGCCAGAACTCCTTGAATATTCAAGAAAGCCAGGAAGAAATGTTCATTGATGGCGATTGGGAAAGTGGCTGAACGCTCGCCCAGCATCGCCGCCAGGCGCGCGAAGTTATGCGCGAAATACAGCAGGAACAGGAACACCAGCGGCGCCACGTAGCACAATACGAAGAACGCCGTCATGATCTTAGAGTGAAACAGGTCGCGGTAGGCGTAGCGCGGAATGATCGTGAAACGCGACCACTCCGGCGTAACGCCCCCCGCATAACCGTGGTAGCTGCGCTTATACACGGCCATTGACGGTTCCTTTCCCGGCCAGTTCGCTCTCCATGGCTTTCAGGAAAATGTCTTCCAGGCTGTCGCGCCGGTAATTCAGCCTCCGGATCTGCACATTTCGATCGGCCGCGATGCGATAGAGATCGCGAATCTCAACCCCTTCGGAAAGAACTAGTTTGATGCGATTATTTCCAGCAAGGGCGCAAGCGCATCCCAGCGTCTCGATGTCCCCCGTAAACGTGCCGTTCGCCCCAACCGTTTCCATCTCGATGAACTTGCGATTGGCCCGCCGCTCCTCCTCCAGATTGGCGTAATGCACGATGCGTCCTTGCTTCAGAATCAGCACCTCTTCGCAGGTTTCTTCCACATCACGCAGCAGGTGCGAACAGAGAATGATATGCAAGTCGCCCGAATCGCGCATCTCGCGAATCAGCCGGATCATGCGCTGGCGGGCGGGCGGATCCAGTCCGTTGGTGGGCTCATCGAGAATCAGCAGTTTCGGCCCGTGCGCGATGGCCTGCGCCAGCTTGGCGAGTTGCCGCATGCCGAGCGAGTAAGTGCCCAGTTGGCGGTAGCGCGCTTCACCCAGTCCCACGTAAAACAGCGCTTCGTGCGCCCGCTCGAGCGCCGCTTTCGCTGGCAGTCCGGAGAGTTCGGCCATCAACTGCACGTACGAAACTGCGCTCATGCGCGTGATGAACGCATCGTTTTCGGGCATGTAGCCGGTGAGATTTCGAATCTGGCGAATGCCGCTGCGCACGTCGTGGCCGAAGATGCGCGCCGTACCCGCGGCGGGTTTATGGAAGCCGAGCAGCGCATTGATCAACGTCGACTTGCCCGCTCCGTTCGGCCCAAGCAGTCCAACGGTGCGGGCGGAAAGCGTGCACCTCAGATCGCTGAGGATGCGCCTCCCGCCCAGATCGACCGCCAGGCCTTCGAGTTCGATTACGGAGTTCATTGCGTAGGATGCATGCGCGTCACGTTTCCAAGCAAGCTGGGGATGCGGAACGGGCCGCCCGCCCCCGCCAGCGTATCCAGATTCAATCCAAAGAAACTGCCCGTGGAAGCTACTTCGATGCGGTCGGGCTCACCGTAAGCATAGACCAGCGACGGAGCGGAATTCGCTTTGAGCGCGTCGATGGACTTCTGCTGATCGGCACTCAAGGCGCCCGTGGCGCGCAGCCCGTCGGCCAGCGGTCCCACCACTGAGGCGAAATTCTGATAAAGGATCGCCGAGAAATTATTGAAGCCGTCGGGCGCGACCATTGCCTTGAAACCGGATGAACGCGCCAGCGTGTAACCGGTAGCGCGCTGGCTGATGGCCTGGGCCAGCAGCGACTGGCTGGCCGCAGCCACCAGATAACCGTCGACAAAGGTGTAGTCAACTTCAAACGGGGATTGCCCCGTGCGCAGAGCGTAATACGTCCTGCCGGATACCTGCGCCTGCGTCAAATTCAAAGTGACGTTTTGTTGCACGCTGTTGGCTTTTGCCACTAGCGTCTCGATGGCGCGCTCCAGCCGCGCGGGGTCGTACACCTCGAGGGCGAACTTCCAACTCGGTACGGGCAGCAGCGGCCCGTCCAGCGTGAAGGCGACCTCGCCGCCCAGCGGCCCGGCCAGATCGTCCAACACGTTGACGCCGGTGGCAGCTTCGAAGTCCGCCGGCCCGTTGGCGAAACCCGGATCGACAGCCTGCACCGCGCCGAACAACTCCTCCAGAGCCGCTCTGGGCTGTTTCACCACGAACGCCACGGCGAAGCTGGCATCCGGTGAGACGAAATCGAGCGCGCCCATGGGAGCCGGCGCAGCCAGCCAGGATGCCATTCCGCGGCGCGGCTGAACGAACGTCACGGTGGCTCGATTCTCCGTCTTCCCGCCAATCTCTTTGCGCTGCACAATCAGGTGTTGCAAGTCGAATACTCCTAGACGATTGAATACTGCGCTGTCGGTGCTCGCCGCGTGTCGCACGCCACTGTTAGCTACGGATTGCTGCAAAATTTGTTCCATGTCCGCGCAAACCAGCCATTCGGCGCCTGCCCGGTAAGCATCCGCGATCTGTTGATAGAAAGCCGTCTTGGCGAATGCACCCGAGCCGGGCTGCTGAATCAGCCCCGCCACAGCGCGAAGGTTCGCGGGATCGGGCGACACCGCCACAATGTTGTTCGTCAACAACACAAAAGCACTGTTGTTGGCGCCCGCAGCAGGCAGCGCACTGGCATCCGTTACCACGGTCAATTGAGCGCCAGCGGGAACTTGCGCAATCTGTTGCTGGAGATAGTCGCTGAAACCCGACCGCGTCACCTCCGCCATGATCAACGGCATACTCAGCCTATTCGACCCACCCTGGGCTACAGTCATGACAACTTCGTTGCCCAGATACTGGCTGAAGCCTTGCACGGTATCGAGCACTTGCTTCACCTTCTCTTGCGATTGGTTCGCATTCCACCAGTCGCGCAGAACCTGGCTCTGGTTGAGCCGGTCCTCGAAGATGCGCTGGGCATCGACCAGCATGCCGCCCACATTCGGGATGGCGACATATAAAACCGTCCCATCCGGCACAAGAGGCAGCAACTGCGAGGAATACCGCAAACCCGGGCCCGGCACCTGCGCCAGTTGCTTCTCCATCACCGCGAACTCACCTAACAGAGCCAGATATTGGTTCTGGTTCTGGCTCCAGGAGATTTCGTCCTTGACGGCTACCGGCGCCATCGTGGAGTCGGTTGACGCCTGTTCGCCGGGATGCAGCAGCTTGGTTTCGCTGGCCTGTGCCACCTGCACTTCGCCTTGAATGACGGCCACGCGCGAACCCTTGGTCCCACGGTCGACCGCGAAAATGGTGCCCTTAACCGACACCAGGCAATCCGCCGTGGCCACGTACAGCCGGCCGCTGCGTTGCTTGGCGGCTTGCACGATCACGCTGCCGCGTTCCAGGCGAATGGTGGTGCCGCTGAACCTGCGCGAGAGCGAAAGCTCGGAGCGTTCCCGCATCTCGACCAGCGATCCGTCCGCCAGCCGCACCATGGCGATCGATCCGCGCGCCGTGCGAATCTCTTCGCGCTCGCCAATCTCCATCCCCGCCGCGAGAGTCACGCCGCCGGTGTCCGATACGCGGTACAAGGCGCCGTCCACACTTTGGATCACGCCGCGCGGCCCGTCCGGCGCGGGAAGCAGGTTGTCGCGCATCTGCCAGGCGCCCATTCCAACGCCCACGGCAAGCGCTGCCGCCATGGCCCACTTCCACTGTGGCGCAAAAATGCGGGGCACGGCCGGCTTGAGGCTCACCACTTTACCCGATGGCGCGGCTTCGAGGACCCCGCGGCACGCCGGGCAGGCATGGAGGTGATCCTCCACCAGCCACGCCTGAGCATCCGGGAGCTGTTTGGCGCGATACGCGGGGATCAGCGCCCGGAAATCGGCGCACGTGCGCAACACGTCATCGCTACTGCGCACGGACTGCGACGCCTGCGCGAGGTTGGCCCAGACTCGCCCGGCAGCTTGCTCCACCGCGGCCTGGTCCATTTCTTCGGCACGGATTTCGGCGATGGCCTGATCCAGAATCTGATCGGGATTCTTCTTTTGAATACTCATGATGCTTCTCCCATGAAACTGCGTATTTCTTCCTGGAGGCGCGCTCGCGTGCGATGCAGGGCGACGGCGACCCCGGCCCGTGACAGATCCAGCATGCTGGCAATCTGGGCGTTGGAATAGCCTTCGAAGTAGTGCAAGCTGAAGATCTCGGCGGCGCGTGGCGCCAGCCGTCGGATGGCGCGGCGGAGGAAATCGCGCAGCTCGCGCGCCTCCTGCTGGCGGTCCGGAGCGGCCGCCGGACCTTCCGCCAGGTGCGAAATGTGCGCATCGAGCGGCTGGTTCTTGCCCTCCTGCCGGTCCCGCACCAAATCCAGCGCCGCGTTCACCGCCACGCGGTGCAGGTAGGCGCCTGCGTTCTCCATCGCGGGTGAATCCGATGGCCGGCGCAGCAGCCGCGTGAAGACCGTCTGCAGCACGTCTTCGGCATCCGTCGCATTTCCCGTGATGCGGTACGCGGCGTGCAGCACCGAGGCATGGTGTGCCTGGAAGAGTTCTTCCAGCTCAGCGGGTTGCCCGGGAAACGGCCCGGGTCGAGGTGGCTGGCTCATTACCGCCTGCGAGCTTTCCATACAACCATATGACTGTCGGCGGGGCCGATTATTAGCTAGCCGCCGTAAATCTTTCCAACCATTGAAATGATTTCCACCGGCACCATGTGCTCCCAGGGTTGGCCGCGGCGGACGCGTTCGCGCACTTCGGTAGCCGAGATCCCCGAAAACGCGCCGTCCACTGGAAGAGGCCGGATGCGCCCTTGCATTTCGTCGGGTGGCTGGAACTCTCCGGAGCGCGGAGCGACCAGCATTTCGAAATCTTCCAGCATGCCCCGGAAAGCGCCAGGCTGACCGTAGTCCCAGTTGAGGATGCGCTCGGCGGCGTCGCGGCCGCAAACGAATATCAATTCCGTCTCGTCCCCGTATGCCTCGCGGCATTCGCCCGCTATCTCGACGAACAGACCGCCATCGCTCGACGCCACCGAGTAGCGAGGCTCGCCGCCCGCGGCGGCCAGCAGCATCTCCATGCGCTGGGAAAAGCTGACGCCCTCATAGGATTTGTGGGGGAACTCTCGCGGAAGGACAAATAGTACTTCGTCCACGATGCCGAGAGCGGCCCCGGCCAGGGCTACATGGGCGAGGGTGGGCGGATTGAATCCGGCGGGCAGCACACCAAGGATTCGCGGTTTCCCTGCGGCCTGGCGAAAGAATTCGAGCGCCACAGTACTGTTGTAGTACATGCGCGCATTTCTTGTGGATCGAGCGTTTCTACCGCTCGCCTAGCAGCTCGCGGACTTTCTGTGCGAGTGCGGGGCCGCTGAGGCCGGCGGCAACAATGTGATGATCCGCATCGAGAACCAGCGTGGTTCCGGCCTTCGCGCTCACACCGTAACGCGCCGCCATACCGCGGCCATCGGGGATTTGCGGCCAACCCAGCGTGACGTCGTCGAGGCCCTCCAGAATACGGCTCGGATTCGGGTCCGCGCTGATTCCGACGGCCTTCAGGCCGCTGTTCTTGTACTGGTTAACGAGCGGCGCTAAAGAAACCAGTTGGCGCATGGATGCCGGACTTCCCGGCGACCAGAACGTGACCAGAACCACTCGTCCACCCAGGCGAGAGAGGCTGACTCTATTTCCAGC
>Ga0335081_10022354_pt1 | contig 10235 bp, 8 predicted proteins | sample Lox_Sample_35_FD_206713 | JGI IMG/M metagenome (GOLD analysis project Ga0335081, IMG submission 206713) | Soil microbial communities from Loxahatchee National Wildlife Refuge, Florida, United States - Lox_Sample_3.5 | ecosystem: Environmental > Terrestrial > Soil > Wetlands | place: USA: Florida...
CGCCCGAAATCCACTTGCCAAAGAAGCGGCCGTTGGCGCGAGCGAAAGAGATGCGGTTTCCGTTGAGGTCGGTGACGATGGCGCCGACAACAATTTTGCCGAGCGTCGCCTGGTAGCGCGAACTCTCCATGAGAGTGTAGTAGAGCCAATGTCCGGCGACGAGAAGAAGAAACATGGCCAGGATTGTGACGCCGACCATCGCTGCCAACACCGCTCCGAAATCCCGATCCGGATCAGGATGCAAAATGATGCCGAAGATGCCGGTGGACGCGAACAGGACCACTGCAACCGGAGTAAAAACGAAGCCGTCGATGATCAGGGCGAGAAGTCTTTTCCAAAAGCCGGAGTAGCGGAACCGGGGGACGGGCACGGCAGCGGCCGCCATTGCGAGAGTCGTACCGCAAACGGAACAGAATCGGGCAGCGTCGGAGTTGGTTGCGCCGCAGCGGGTACAGAACATGAGGTGAGCTAGTATAGCGCAAGCGGTGTTAGTCTTAGCTTCATGCGTTTCGGCGTGTTGCTTCTCCTGATCCCGACCGTGTTCGCCCAGACTGGCCAGCCTCCCAGGGCCGCGTTCGAGGATCTTCCCGGGTTCCTGCTTTCGAACGGGACACTCGAACTGACCGTTCTTTCCACTGGCGCTACGTTCGCGCACGTGGTACTCACCGACGATCCGGAAAAACTCAGCCCGCTGTGGGACCCGATCCGCATGGCGCGTGAAGCCGGCGAAAAGAATGAATTTGGCGGCGGCACGGGCCACTTCATCTGCGTGGACGGATTCGGACCCGTCTCACATGAAGAGGAAGCGGCGGGATTGCCCGGACATGGCGAGGCGCATCAGTCACCGTTCGAAGTGAAGTTTTACAGCAAAGACGGGCGCACCACCACGCTGACGCTTGCCACCAAGCTGCCGCTCACGCAGGAGCTATTCGCGCGCACGGTGCGCATGGTGGATGGCGAAAATGTCATTTACGTCGAGAGCGAGCTGGAGAGCCTGCTGGCATTCGACCGGCCCGTGTTCTGGGCTGAACACGCGACGATCGGCTCGCCGTTCCTGGAGCCGGGCGTGACATTGGTGGACATGTCCGCGCGGCGCGCCAAGACTCGGCCGTATACCGAATCGGAAAAAGAAGGCGGACTGCCGCACATCCTGCCCTCCGGCAAGGATTTCACATGGCCTGAGGCGCCGGGGCTAAACACGCGCAAGATCGACGTGCGCATCGCGCCGGCCGAGCCGAATTCCGGAGACCACACAACCTGTCTGATGGACCCCGCGCGCAAGCTGGTGTTCATTACAGCGTTGCATCCGGGAAAACGACTGGTGCTGGGGTACCTATTCAAGCCTCAAGAATATCCCTGGACCCAGAGTTGGATGTTTTATCCGAAGAACAAGAAGCTCGCGCGCGGGATGGAATTTGCCACGCAGCCATTCGACGTCCCCCGGCGCGAAGCGGTACAACTGAACTCGCTGTTCGGAGCCCCCACCTTCCGCTGGCTCCCGGCACGTACCAAGATCGAGTCGCGGTTCCTCATGTTCTATGCGCACACGCCGGAAAACTTCCGAAAAGTGGACGATGTGCGCATGGAGAACGGGAAGATTATCATTGAAGATCACAAAACACATCAGCAGGTGACGCTTCGGGCGTCGCTTCCGATCTGAATGGGGCTTGGGATTTGGGGCTTGGGATTTGGTGGATGGCGGATCGACAGGCCAAATCCTAAATCCCCAATCCTAAATCCCTGTTGTTGAGGCTTATGAAAACGCTACTCTCTCTTTCACTCTTCGCCATCGCTCTCTGCGCCGAGGACAAAGTGGATCTCGCGGTCGTCCAGCGCATTAAGACGGAGGCGTTCCAAAACTCCAGGGTGATGGACCACCTGTTCTGGCTCACCGATGTCTATGGCCCTCGCCTGACCGGATCGCCGGGATTCACAGCAGCGGCCAACTGGACGGTGAAACAGCTCAAGGAATACGGCATCGATGACGCGGCCATCCAGCCCTGGGGCAAGTTCGGGCGAAGCTGGCGGCTGACCAAGTTCAGCATTTCGATTCAAGAGCCGGAATACGCACCGCTGATTGGTTTCCCTCTGGCGTGGTCGGCGGACACCAAAGGCCCCATCACCGCCGAGCCTGTGCTCGCGCCGCTCAAAGTTTCGGACGCCTTGGATGCCAAGAAAACCGATGAGGAGCTCGAAAAATATTTCCGCGAGAACAAGGGCAAGCTGCGCGGCAAAATCGTGCTGCTTGAAAAGCCAAGAGATGTGACGCCCGTGACTACCGCTCCCGCCTCGCGCTACTCCGACGCCGACCTGGCAAAGGAGGCGGACGCGCCCACGCCGTTCGCGTTGCCGCCATTTGATATCGAGAAGATGGTGCTGCCGGAAAAGCCCGCGGAGCGCCGTGCCTTATTTAATCTTCTCCCGCTCGATGCCGAGGCCAAAATTTGGGAGTATGAAGACGGCCTGCGGGATCGGGTCAATCACTTTCTGGCGCAGGAAGGCGCGATCGCGGCGATCGTCCCGAGCTACAACGCCGATGCGGGAACCGTTTTCGGCGATGCGGCAGGCACGTACCGGAGCGATCAGCCCGTGCCCGAGCCACGCATCGCCCTCACCATCGAGCACTACAATCGCATCGCGCGGCTGCTGGACAAGAAAGTTCCCGTGAAACTCGAGTTCGAGGTGCGAACCACGAGCGCTGGCGCCACTGGCGAAGGCCTCAATATCATCGCCAACATCCCCGGGTCCAGCAAGCCGGATGAGATCGTCATGATCGGCGCGCACTTCGATTCGTGGATTGGCGGCACGGGCGCAACTGACAACGGCACGGGAAGCGCGGTCATGATCGAAGTGATGCGCATTCTGAAGACGCTGCATCTCAAGCTCGACCGCACCGTCCGGCTGGGCCTGTGGAGCGGCGAGGAGCAGGGAATCTACGGTTCGCGGGCCTACGTCAAGGCGAACTTCGCCGACCCCGAGACCATGCAGTTGAAACCGGCGCACGCCAAGCTCTCCGGCTACTTCAATCACGACAACGGCACCGGAAAAATTCGCGGCGTGTATTTGCAGGGCAACGACGCCATGCGCCCCGTCTTCGAGGCTTGGCTGGCGCCGTTTCGCGATCTCGGTGTCACCACCATCACCATTCGAAACACTGGGGGCACCGATCACCAGTCCTTTGACCAGGTCGGCCTGCCAGGATTCCAGTTCATTCAGGACGAGGTCGAGTACGGCAGCATCACGCACCACTCCAACATGGACCTCTACGATCACGCCGTGCCCGCCGACCTGATGCAGGCCTCGGCCGTGATCGCCTCCGTGGTCTACAACGCCGCGAATCGCGCCGAAATGCTGCCGCGCAAGGAACTGCCGCCGCCGGTGAAGATGAAGAACTAGAATGAGGGTTATGGCAAACACTCATTTGCGAGGCGTTGCCCTCCTGGCGTTTTCCGCATTGTGCGCCGCGGCGCCGCTGCACATACAACAAACCGCGTTCAAACCAGGGCCGGACGGGCTTCCCGCGGGTTGGAGCGTCTACGGCGCGCGGCCGGAAATCACGCCGAAAACTTTTGTCGATTCGATCCACTACCGCACCGAGCCCGGTTCGCTCGCCATCTCCGGCAACAGTAATGCGGCGGAATACGGCGGCTGGACTTATCTCGCGCCCGAGATTGCGGCAGGCAAATGGTATCGCTTCACGGCTTACTATCGCGCCGAAGGGTTGCAGGATGAAGCCCTGCAGGTTGTCGCGCGACTCGATTGGCAAACCGCGGATGGTAAAGTCGCCGGGCGGCCGGACTACCCTTATGTAGTAACGCCTGATGGCGACTGGATGCGCCTGACCTTGGACGCGCCGGCGCCGGAGAAAGCGGCCGCCGTCAAGATCGAGCTGTTCCTCGAAAACGCGCCGCAGGCCACGCTGTGGTGGGACGACATTTCGCTCGAAGAGATTCCCAACCCCGGCCCGCGTGCCGTGACCGTCGCGACGGTGAAATATCATCCGCGCAACACGCACTCGGCCGAGGAGAATGTGCGCCAGTTTGTCGAGTTGGTGGACCGCGCGGTGCCTGAAAAGACGGACGTCATTCTGCTGCCGGAGGGCATGACCGTGGCCGGCACGGGAAAGGGCGACGCCGATGTTTCCGAACCCGTTCCCGGCCCGACTACCGAAAAGCTGGGGGAACTCGCGCGGCGCAAGCACGCGTATGTCATCGGCGGAATTTATGAACGCGAAGCGCCGGCGGTTTATAACACCGCGGTGCTGATCGATCGCGAGGGCAGACTGGTTGGCAAGTATCGTAAGGTATACCTGCCGCGCGAAGAGATCGAAGCCGGCCTGACTCCCGGCAACTCGTACCCCGTGTTTCGCACCGATTTCGGCAAGATCGGCATCATGATCTGCTGGGACGTCGAATACGCCGATCCCGCCCGCGCGCTGGCCCTGAAAGGCGCCGAGATGATCCTCATGCCCATCTGGGACGGCGACCAGACGCTGACCAAGGCGCGGGCCATCGAGAACCACGTGTTCCTGATCAGCTCGACCTACGGCGATCATTCCCTGGTGCTCGACCCCAACGGCGAAACGCAGGCCATCGCCACCGACAACGGAACGATCGCGCTGGCGAAGATCGATCTCAACCGCCGCTACGACGACCCCTGGCTCGGCAACATGCGCGAACGGTTCATGAAAGAGTTGCGGTTGGATGTGCCGGTGAAATAGTAACAAGGATGCCCAAGCAGTCATCTGCCGCGAATTTCGACCGGTGAACCCGTATCTGGATAGTAGTCATCTGAATCAAGCCGTAATCGAACCAGCATGGCCTGGGTTTTACGCGCCTTTTCATCGCTTAGCCCAAGCGGCTGAACAATTCTGTGAGCATCCGTCGACCGACGCTTTTGTACAAGCGCTCCTCTGCCAGTCTCGGTTGCTTTGGGATCGCTTTCAGTCGCTGGTGCTTTTGGCATGCACGGATTACGGTCCAAGCTCGACGATAATCTACAGAAGCCTCATCGAATTGTCGGCGAGCATAATATATTTGTCGAAGGACCGATCGCGCCTTCACGAGTTTGAGGACGCAGGTGTCAAGGCGGTATTCGAGCATCTGGAGCACTGTGGTTTGTCAAAACAGAAACTTGCACAGATGACGGCAGATTATCAGGCTGCAAAGGCGCGATGGCCAAGAAGGAACTGGTTCAGAGGCTGGCATGGGCTCAAAAAAATGGAGCTCTTTGATCGAGCAGGCTTCAACGACAATGCTGCGGCGAAAGACGACTTCTACAAGACGTTCTATCCCGAAGCCTCGGATATTGCTCACGCAGGCGCCCTTCTCACCACGTGTTTCAAAAGCGGCACATGGTCGCAAGAAATTGTGCCTGAAGAGTGGCCCGACTACGGCCACAGCGCCATGGGTTGCGGTTATCTGATGACAATCCACACGTTACTGACCATCGACCGCGACATAATTCACTCCGGCATCGATTTCGTGAGTCTCGCCACTGAGGGTCGTGTATTCGTGGCGGCCCATCCCTAACAGCTTCGGGGAGCGGCTTAACAGCACCGGCCCATATCCCACGTTCTCCGATCTACTCTTGCGGGTAATCGATGCCGTCACGCGCTCTCCCGACGTGCCGGTGGAAGGATGGACCGCCGCCACACCGCCCACGGCGATATGATGTCGTCATCCAGAGGACATCCCGATGCATCCACGAAGAACGTTCCTTCAAGCTGCCGGCGGCATTCTCATCCTCAAGCCCCAAACCGTTTTCGGCTCCCAGGCCAACTCGACGGTCGAAGTCGGCATCGTCGGCTGCGGCGGGCGCGGCAATTGGATCGGCAAGTTCTTTCCGGAATTCACCGGAGCGCGCGTGGTGGCGTTGGCGGACGTCATCCATGAACACCTCGACAAGACTCGCGAGGCGTTCCAAGTGGAGGCCGGCCGCGGCTACTATGGGCCCGACGCCTACAAAGAGTTGGCGCACTCCAAGCTCGACGCCGTCATCATCATGACGCCACCGTACTTCCACCCCTTGCACGCGCAGGCGGCGATCGATGCCGGGAAGCACGTTTATCTCGCCAAGCCGGTGGCGGTGGATGTTCCCGGCTGCCGTAGCATCGTGGAAACCGGGAAGAAAGCGGCCGCAAAGAATCTTACCTTCCTGGTGGATTTCCAGAGCCGCGCGCAGCCAGTGTTTCAGGAGCTCGTCTCTCGCATTCGCCGTGGAGATCTGGGGAATCCGGCGCTGGCACAGGTCTTTTACTACGCCGGCCGTCCAGCCAAAGACAAAGGCACCCCGGGAATGGATCCCGGCGAGCAGCGCATCCTGAACTTCTACATGGATCGCGTTCTCGGCGGCGACATCATCGTCGAGCAGAACATCCACGTAATTGACATGGCCAATTGGTACATCGGCGCGCACCCCGTGAAGGCCACGGGATCCGGCGGGCGCACCACCGACTGGAAAGGCACGCCCTGGGACGCCGGTGACGCCTACGATCACTTTCTGGTGAATTACTGGTATCCGGGCGACGTCCACGCCAGCTTCAGTTCTCACCAGTTGAACGGCGCTTTCTCGGATCTTTGCGTCCGTCTGGTCGGCATCAAAGGCACGGCGGATACGCATTACGGCGGCCTGGTTCGCATCGTGGGCGAAAACGCCTGGCTCGGAGCGGAGAAGGACGATACGTTCCGCTCCGGAGCTATTACCAACGTGAAGGCTTTCGTTGAAGCGGTTCGCACCGGCAAGCCAATCAACAACGCCGATCAGGCCGTGGAAAGCAACCTGACCGCCATCCTCGGCCGCATGGCCGCCTACCAGCAGCGTCTGGTTACGTGGGACGAGATGATGCGGTCGGACGAGAAACTGGAGGCGGAGCTAAAGCTGCGGTGGTAGCTCCGCCACATACACCTGCGTCCACCCCGTCCGGTCGCTCGCGAATGCCACCAGCTTCTCATCCGGTGAGAATGACGGGTGCGGGTGCGTCCACTGCGGGCCGTAGACCGAGTCAGTGGGCATCTCCATCCAACTGAGGGCGCGTCCGGTACTGGACCCTGCGGCCGCTGCGAAATCTTCGGCCAATGCATAGCTCGATCTCTTCCACTGCGTGCCTTGACTGCTGGCTTCCGAGAGGCAAACCAGTCGGCGCGTGCCCGTCGCCACATCAATCAAATGAATGCCGACGTCCGGATGATTGGTGTCGCAGAGCACTTGCGTTCCCGCGCGATTCGGCGTGATGTGCCACGCATTGAATTCGGCTACGGTTCGCATCTCGCGCGTGGTCCAGTCCATGGTTCGCAGTGCGTGCGGCCAGACCGTGAAGACCAGATTCCCGGTGCGGCCGAGGAACGTCTCATGCACCACGAATTCTTCATTGCCGTGCTGGTAGAGACACTCGAGTCCCGTGCCGTCGCGCCGTACGCGATGCATGCGCGGCGCGGGGTCGCCCGAGAACTCAATCCACTCCGGTTCGAGCGGGTGAAACTGCGGATGAATCACGGTGCGCGGGAACGGAATCATACGCCAGTCCGATCCATCGGCGCGCCCGGTGACAAGTCCCTGTTGCGCGCCCTGCTTGATGGCTGCCGTCAGCCATTCGCCGCCCGCTCCTAGTGAGCATTCGCCCAATTGCGCGCCGGGGAACTCGACAATCAAACGATCCTCGAGCGTGCCGCGATCAATCTCCCAGATTCCGCCGCCGCGCACGAAAAAGATACGGCTGCCGTCCGGGTGAATGGCCGGCGAGAATGGATGGATGGCCGGGCCATCGGTCAACTGCCGGATCTCGCCGTCAGGATACGGCGCGATCTCGAACAACTGCGCGATGCCGGTTCGGTACGACGCAAATACCAGCGCGCGGCCGTCCGGCGTGAATGAGCTTTGCAGGAAGTATGTCGGATGGTTGATGGAGGCATGCGCCGTCATCTGATGGATACGTGCACCCGTCGCCCGATCCGCAAAGGTCGAGTGCTCGGAAGGAAAGCGGTCGCCCTTCACTGCACGCTCTTGCGAAAGATCAGGATGTGCTGGCGCGGCAGCGTTTCGAGGGTCTTCTCGAAGCGGAAGCCCTCGGGCTGCACCTCGGCGCGCACTTCCACGACGCTCATCTTGTGCTCGGGACGGATGGGAACGTTGGGATCTTCCTTGCGATATTCGAGCAGCACCAGGCGCCCATCCGGCTTGAGCGATTCGCGTATTTTGCACAGCATTTTTTCCGGCTCGGTGAACTCATGGTACACGTCGACCAGCAGCACCAGATCCATGCGGGCCGCCGGAAGCTTGGGATCGTCTACGGCTCCCAGCACAGTTTCGACATTGGTCAGATGCCGCGCTTCGATGTTCTTGCGCAGTATGGCGAGCATCTCCGGCTGAATGTCATTGGCGTAGACTTTCCCCACCGTTCCCACGCGCTCCGCCAGCCGCCACGTCAAGTAGCCTGCCCCGGCCCCGACGTCCGCAACCGTCGCGCCGCGCTCAATCCCGATGGCGTCCAGCGCCCGATCCGGCGCCTCTTCCGCCTCCCGCTCTGGACGCACCAGCCAGTCCGCGCCACCGACGCCCATTACCGGCGCAATATGGCGCCCGGTAATGGGATGTATCTGCTCCGCGCAAAGACAGGTCGCAAAACAGAACAGCAGGCACACGCGCCGCATGGCTACCATAGTGCCACAGAGGAATCTTTTGCTGAGCCGCGACCAGAGGGAGCGGCCGGAGAGGCCAAACAACAGCTACGACTGCGAACTCGCCCGCGACCGGCTGCGTTTCCCGGTGTGCCGCACCGACTTCGCCGGAGAATCGGAGGCAGCCGAAGCCGATGTTCCATACAATCGCCGGTAAATCGCCGCATTGCGCAGCACCGCCTGCACGTACTCGCGCGTTTCGGTAAACGGAATCGTCTCGACGAACTCCGCCGGCTCCTGGAATGAGCTCCAGTTGACCCAGTCGTCTACGTGCGTCTTGCCGGCGTTATAGGAAGCCAGCGTTTCTTCCCATTTGCCGCCCCATTGATCGAGGATGCTGCGCAAATAGCGCGAGCCGAGTTTCAGATTCGTCGAGGGCTGGAACAGCATCGACGTCCGGAAGCGCCGCACGCCGTCCTTGCGCGCCAATTGCCTTCCCGTGGCCGGCATGATCTGTGTCAGCCCGCACGCGCTCTTGTGCGAAATGGCCTTGGGATTGAATTCCGATTCCTGCCGGATCAACGCTGCCACCATGTACGGATCGAGATTTTGTAGCTTCGCGTTGCGCACCAGGTCGGTTTGATACGGCATCGGGAAGAGCAATTCCCAGAAACGCCGCGGCATCTGCTCGAAAGGAGTTGCCAGGTAGTCGGGAGCGAAGCTCTTCATGTAACGCAGACCCTGATACGGCGATTCGGCGTTACGGGCCAGTTCCATGGCCAGCAGTTCCGGTTGGCCGTCGTGCCGCGCACCGTAGCGCAGTTCGCTCTCCGCCAAATCCTGCAGCCCTGCCGCGGCCAGCAAGTGGCCGCGCTCGATACGGAGCTTGGTCACTGCCGTCGGCTCATGGTCCACCCGCTCGCGCCGCGCCGGGAACTCGACGCCAGCCAGATACTGGGCGACTTTGGCGGACGGCTGCGCCGCGACAATCCTGGTGTCCGCCAGCCTCTCTTTCGCGCGCGTGGCGTAGTAGTAGTTCGGATAGAGATCTACGATCTTGCGGTAATAAGCCTTGGCGCCCGAAAAATCGTTCTCTGCCTCGCTCAACCGGCCCAGAAAGTAAAGCGATGCGCTCGTTCGCGCATCCGATGGATAGCGCTCGATCTGTTCGCGCAGCTTGGCGGCGGCGTCACCGCGCCGGTGCAGGTAATCCGAAAAGGCCACTTTCCAGTGGCAGGCGGGCGCCGCCGGATCATCCGGAAAATTCTCGTAGGCTGCCTTGTAGAGCGTCTCATACGTGTCCGGCCGATTCTGCAACAGGTAACAATTCCCGGCGGAAACCAGCGCTTTCAGCCGCCAGGATGACTGCGGGTACTCGTCCGACAGTCTCTTTACCGTCGCCAACATTTCGTCCGGCGCGTTGATGTGGCGCTGGCATTCCCCGAGATAGTACAGGCGCTCCGCGTCAGCTTCGGAACGGTCGAGATTGAGCGACTCCAGATAGCGATAAGCCGCCGCCACCTCGCCGCGCTGATAGTCCGCCACGCCGATGCCTACACGTGCCAGGTCGCGGTCGGCCCCGCCAAGCTGGGAAACGAGCGTGGTGAATTCCTGTTTCGC
>Ga0335081_10022357_pt1 | contig 10235 bp, 7 predicted proteins | sample Lox_Sample_35_FD_206713 | JGI IMG/M metagenome (GOLD analysis project Ga0335081, IMG submission 206713) | Soil microbial communities from Loxahatchee National Wildlife Refuge, Florida, United States - Lox_Sample_3.5 | ecosystem: Environmental > Terrestrial > Soil > Wetlands | place: USA: Florida...
TTATCCGAGACTATATCTACATTCCCCTCGGCGGAAGCCGGACTTCAGAGCTGCGAACAATTCTGAATATCCTCGTTACATTTTTTCTTGTAGGTCTCTGGCACGGAGCAGGCTGGACATTCGTGCTCTGGGGCCTCCTCCACGGGTGTGGCCTGGTGATTTTTCGCCTTTGGCAGAAGGGATCATTCAGACTGCCTCGATTTGCCTCGTGGCTCATCACGTTTAACTTCATCAATGCGGCCTGGGTTTTTTTTAGGGCCCAGACCTTCTCCGATGCCGCGAAGGTGCTGAAAGGCATGGCTGGCTTGACGGGTGTGATTCTGCCTGAAAGATTTGCCCATCTTCCTTCGGCGCTGAAAACGTACGGAATCCAGTTCGGGAATATGCTTCCGACCCTCCAGCTGAAAGGGAAAATGTTTTTTTATCTTGTCGTCTTTTTCCTTCTCGCCGTCCTATTCAAGAATTCGGGTGAGATGACTGAAAAACTAAAACCAAGTTGGCGAACAGTCGCTGTTCTTTCCGTGATCCTTGTCTATGCCGTTCTAAACCTTAACAAAACAAACGAGTTTATCTATTTTAATTTTTGACGTTTGGATTCCTGTGAAGAAGATGAGTTACAAGAAATTTGCCATTCTTATGCTGTGCGTGCTCTACGCGTGCCTTGTTTCCCTGGCCTTGATCAATTTTGTAGTGGACCCTTACGGGATTTTCCAGACTCCTTTCTTCAGGGACCAGCCTAATCTAAACGAACGGTACTCAAAAATTGAATTTCTAAGAAAGCACAAGGAAGGCTATAACTCTTACATCATGGGGAGTTCGAGGGCTAATACGACTCCCGATGTCGTCGAAAAATACCTTCCCGGGTCAAAATTCTACAATCTTGGAACAACCCTTGCCGTGCCCTACGAGCATATGCTCCATCTGAAATATTTTATCAAAAACGAATATCGGGTAAAAAACTTGTATATCGGTTTAGATGTTGATTTATGCTTCACGGCGAAGATGCATGAGGATAAAGATCTCATGTGTAGGTTGCACCCGGGGGTATTGAATCAAAGTGTAATCAGCTACTACGGGTCCTATCTGAGTGCTTTTCCAAAGACGGATATACGACGAAAGCTGAAGCTGAACTTTAGAAAGAAGAGGAGCCCAATTCGGATGTCTGAAAAAGACGGGACTTGGGTCTTCGAAGGAGAATCTGAAAATGCCAAGGTTTTTTTTGATAACCCAGCGAATCATGAAACCACGATCATCAAAAACGAAGTGAAGGAGGAGAATCTTGAGGTCTTAAGAGAGTTAGTGGCCCTGTGCAGGCAGCATGAGGTTAACCTCATCTTCTTCGTCACACCCCATAATAAATTATTCATGGATCGTTTTGCCGTAGAGGATTATTTGACGTTTTTGCGGAAACTATCCCAAATAACCTCGTTCTGGAATTTCAGTGGATATAACAGCATCATCATCAATAATCGGAATTACTCAGACCCCTCCCATCACAAAACATCGGTGAGTCGAATGATCGCGGCAAGGATTTTCAACGATAAGACATTGGCGGTCCCGGACGATTTTGGCGTTTGGGTAACAAAAGAAAATATTGACTCACACCTGGAGAATTTAAGAACAGCGATTAAGAGATTCCGAACCAGCTAAAGGGTATGCTTAACTCCTTTTGCTCTAGCCGAAGACTTTCCGACGATGCTCCGACTTTCTCATCGGAAGAATAGGGTCCAGTGCACCAATGATCATCAGAGCAAGTGTGAGTTGTTTAGATGACCTACCGAGATCAGTAGATGCCGATCACCGACCTTAGTCGGAAGGTGACAGGTTCGATCCAGGTACGGCCGCTATTTTTCCCATCGGGTAAGGCCGGGGGGGGGAGCCTCAAGGGGTTCAGAATCGATCTTTGATGCTTGAAAAGTATTTATGATTATGCTAAGAAGTGTTTAAGAAAGAGGGAAGGAATGCGTTTACGCGGTAAGAGGGTGTCTGGTTATTTTGGGTTTTATTATTACGGAGCCATGCACCCATGTGCTTAGCCTCTGAAAGATCATTCAGGATGAGGGCCATGGGCGATTAAACCCATGGCCCTTTCTTTTAGGGCCGTCGGGAGTTTTTGACGGCCTTTTTTTATTCCTCGCTGGATGGATCAGGGGTCGAACGGATGAAGCAAATGAATTCTCTCGTCAGGGTTTCAAAAGGGGACGAACCTTTTGAAACAACCGAACAGGTCCTCCAAGGGCTTCCTCTCCCCGACCTGAAGGGGAAAAAAGTGCTCATCAAGCCCAATGCGGCTCGATTGGCGTCTCCTGGAGAAGGGGTTACCACGCATCCCTCGGTAGTCGCAGCGACCATCAAGCATCTCAAGAAACAGGGTGTCGGAAGAATCGTCATTGGTGAAAGCTGTATTTTCGGGGTGGATGCAGAGGAGGCCTTTCGAGTCACCGGAATGAAGGAGGTTTCTGAAGAAACCGGAGTCGATCTTCTCGATTTAGATCAAGGAGAGCCAACGGAGATAGCCGCTCCCGGAGGAACGGTGATCAAGAAAATCAAAGTCCCTGTCCTGTTGAGAGAGTTTGATCTTATCGTTTCCATCCCCGTCATGAAGACTCACATGCATACCCAGGTGACGTTGAGCCTCAAGAATATGAAAGGCTTGCTATGGCGCAGGGAGAAGGCAAGGTTTCATCAGCTTCGTTACGATCGAAAAGTCACGCGGGGTCATAAAGAATTGGATATTGCTATTTCAGAGATGGCCTCGGTTCTCTTCCCTCATTTGGCGATTATCGACGGAACAGTTGGGATGGAGGGAATGGGGCCGGCTTATGGGGAGAGAAAGAGAATGGGAATGGTGATCGCAGGGAATAACGCCCTTTCGGCGGATGCGGTTGCCGCCCGATTGATGGGCTTTACCCCTGATGCCATCCCTCACCTCAAATTGTCGGCCGAGAGAGGGTTGGGAGAAATCCATCCCGAAAGAATCTTCGTCGAGCCGAAGGACTATCTGAAGTGGGAGACTCCCTTCGCTCCTCCCCCCCGTCAGCTCTCGCTATCCTATCCGGACCTAACGGTCTATGACGAGGGATCTTGCAGCGCCTGTCTGTCCACCCTGTTGGTTTTTCTCAACGAGTATCATTTACGGTTGAAGGATTATCCGTTGAAGGATGGAAAAATTCATATTGGCATCGGTAAGAATTTGGGCGGTTGTCCCGAAGGAACGCTCTTGATTGGAAACTGCACCTCCAAGTTGAAACGAAAGGGGATCTTCGTTCAAGGCTGTCCGCCGGTTGCCTCACACATCTGGGAGGTTTTGTCAGGAGGAAAAGGTTGGAGGGATGATGGAATAAGGAGATCGGGGGAGACGAAGAAGAGGACACGGTGAAACGGAGATGAATGGCAGTCACAATCTGGAATGTTTTTCTCCATCTTGTTTTTCTGTTGTTTTTTCTTGACATGAGAAATAGGATGTGTTAAAAAAACTGAAATTGTTAGGGGTGAAAATGGATCAGAAGCGCACGATGAATTTTAGCAGTGGGTATTATTTTTGCTGGTATTTTTATGCCGGAGTCTACCCACTGGTGGCGACTGGTCTTTAGTTTGGAGAGTTAACCAGGGAAGGCCGTGGGTAGATTGAAAGACCCACGGCCTTTTTATTTTTAAGGCCGTGGAGGAAAATCCTCAAACGGCCTTTTTTATTTCGAGGAAAGGAGGAAAAGGTTATGATTGGAAAGAAGATTCGTATGGAGCGTCTCATGAACAGAGAGACGGGGAAAACGGTGATTGTCCCTATGGATCACGGGGTGACGATTGGACCGGTCGCCGGGTTGATGCGTCTGCAGGAGACCGTCAATGCCGTAGCCAATGGAGGAGCCGATGCCTTTGTCGTTCATAAGGGCGTCGCCGAGGCCGGCCATCGGAGAAAGGGGAAAGACGTGGGTCTGATCCTTCACCTTTCGGCAAGCACGCAGATGGCTCCTGATCCCACTTCCAAGACCATGGTTTGTACCGTGGAGGAGGCCATCAAGTTAGGGGCGGATGGAGTCTCCATACACGTCAACCTCGGGGCTGAGGATGAGAGGTCCATGCTCAAGGACCTTGGTTATGTAGGCAAGGTTGCCTCGGAATGGGGGATGCCGCTTCTGGCCATGATGTATACGAGGGGGCCCAAAGTGAAGAACGAATATGACGTGAATCTGGTGAAGCATGCCGCGCGGGTCGGAGCGGAACTCGGAGCGGATATTGTGAAAGTGGTGTATACGGGGTCGGAGGAGAGCTTCAGGGAAGTCGTCGAAGGATGTTTTGTCCCCGTCGTCATTGCCGGCGGGGAAAAGATGGGAAACGACGAGGATATCTGCGAAATGGTCAAGGGAGCGATGATGGCAGGAGCTGCAGGCGTCTCCATCGGCAGAAACGTTTTTCAGCACAAAGACCCGGAGAAGATCGTGCGAGCGATCAGCAAGGTCGTTCATAACAGGAGTGTGATTGAAGAAAAAGTGAAGAAATGGGGGATCCGGGGGTGAAGAAAATCTGGGTGAAGGTCATTCCTTGGAAGATGGAGATTGCCAGGGTAGCCCTGGAATGCGGGGCGGATGCTCTGTGGACTCCGCCTGGGATGGGAGAAGAGGTCAGGAGGTTGGGCATTATTCCCACGATCTCCGAAGATGGCGATCTCCTGCTGGGCCGTGACGTCATGGTAAAAGAGGTTAAAGGGAAGCAGGACGAAGAGGAGATTTATGCCTTAAGCCTTTCAAAGAAGGTCGTTGTGAAAGGCCAGGATTGGACGATCATCCCCCTCGAGAACCTGTTGAGCAGGACGAACAATCTCTTCGTCGAAATCCATGACCTTCAAGAAGGACAGACGGCCTTCGGGATTCTTGAAAGGGGGGTGGACGGTGTCGTGATCGACAATCCTAACCCCGACGCCGTGCGGCAAATGATTCATGCCCTCAGAAGAGGGAACGAGAAGGTCGATCTCGCAAGGGCTAAGATTAAGCGAATCGAAGCGCTTGGCATGGGCGACCGGGTTTGTGTCGACACGTGCTCTTGCATGGCTCTGGGCGAAGGGATGTTGATCGGCAACAGCAGCCAGGCGCTTTTTCTTGTCCACTCCGAGAGTGTCGAGAATCCTTTTGTCAACACCAGGCCTTTCCGTGTGAATGCTGGGCCTGTCCATGCTTATATTCGATTTGCAAACAGGGAGACGAAGTACCTTTCTGAAGTCAAATCGGGGGATCAGGTGCTCATCGTGAACGCTCAAGGAGCGAGTTCTCCCGCCGTCGTGGGAAGGGCGAAGGTGGAAAGGCGGCCTTTGGTTCTGGTAGAGGCCGAGGAAAACGGCCAAACGATTTCAGTGATCCTGCAAAATGCCGAAACGATCAGGCTCACGACCCCTTCGGGTGGGGCGGTTTCGGTGATCGATCTTAAAGAAGGAAACGAAGTATTGGTCTACCGGGAAAATGCGGGAAGACATTTTGGCGTTAAGATCGACGAGACGATCGAGGAGAAATAGAAACATAAAGTGCGGATTGCGGAATTCGGATTGCGGAATAACATGCCATGAGACAGATGGGCAAAAAGATGGGTGAGAAGGAGAAGAAAGATGCTGAACTGACGGTGGCTTTTCTGGGTCCTCTGGCAACCTTTTCGCATGTTGCCTGTATCGAACGCTTCGGGAACTCCATTCGTCTGCTTCCAGAAAATACGATCCAGGATGTCTTTGAGGCCGTCGAGAGAGAGAAGGCATCGTTTGGTGTCGCGCCTGTTCAGAACTCTACAGAAGGTCAGGTAAGCCTGACCCTGGACATGTTCGTCCAATCGGAGGCGAAGATTTGCGGGGAAATCATGACCAAAATCTCTCATGACCTTCTTTCCCTGAGTGGAGATGCATGGGACATGAAGAAGATCTATTCCCATCCCCAGGCCCTGAGCCAATGCAGGGATTGGTTAAGAACGAACTTTCCTCATGTCCCACTTGAGGAAACAGGGAGTACTGCGAGAGCAGCCCAGATGGCCGCGAAAGAATCAAAGGCAGCAGCCATTGCCGGGTCTTTGGCTGCCTCTCTCTACGGGCTCAAGGCGGTCGCGTCCCAGATTGAGGATCAGCCGAACAACTATACACGTTTCCTGGTCCTGGGGAGACAGGGTGCCGAGCGAACGGGGAGGGATAAGACCTCGGTCCTTTTCATCGTCTCTCACGCCCCTGGAACTCTCTTCCGGGTCCTTCAGGTTTTCTATGAAAAGGGGATCAACCTGACCCAGATCGAGTCCAGGCCCAACAAGGGAAAGCCCTGGGAATATATTTTCTTCATCGACTTCGAGGGACACGCGGAAGACCCGCACGTTGCCGAGGCTCTCCATGAAGTGAAGGGGCACGTCTTATTTATGAAGCTTTTGGGCTCCTACCCTCAATACCACCAGGAGGAATGAAAGAAACGTCAATATCCATGCCCGTTTCCATGCGCGTGCCCCCGTCGATCTGAAAAAAATCGGGAGGCCTGTTCTTTTCTTCTTTTTTTTGTTATTTACATCTCAAAAAGGCTTCCGGGCGAAAAAAACGTAATCATCGGGAGGTGAGTTCCCATGGGTTCTGACCGAGACATGCCCCGCAGGTCCCGCCTAATGGGCGGGGTCAAGGGACGCCATACAAAAGAAAAAAGCCTTTCCAAGAAGCCCCGGCCGCTGGCCAGAAGACTTCAAATCAATCTGACGGAAAGCATCCGAGAATTTGCTGTAGAACGATTGGGACTTGACTTATTGGGCGTGGCGCCTGTGGAGCGTTTTCTAGGAGGCCCCAGGGAGGGGAGGCCGACCGATTATCTGCCTAAGGCAACATCGGTCATCGTCTGCGCGGCCAAAATACCGGATGCGATCATCGACGTGGCAGGCCACTACGACGAGCCGGGGAAGACCCTCGGACCCTACATGTGGTATGGCTATGTCACATTGAATTGGGACCTCTCCTCTGCGGCAAGACGCCTGGTGAGATTTCTAGAGGCCAGGGGGTTTAAGGGCCTGCCCTTTCCGCCCACCGGAATACTTTACAAATACGGAAGCCGATCGGACTTTTCGCATCGACATGCGGCAGTGGCGGCAGGCCTGGGGGAATTCGGGTTCAGCGGTCTTCTGCTGACCCCGGAGTTTGGACCGAATCAGAGGCTCGTCTCGGTGGTCACGGACGCCCCGCTTCAGGCGTCCCCGATGTACCGCGGGCCGAAGCTCTGCCGGCCGGATACCTGTGGATATGCGTGCATCAAGGCTTGCCCGACGACGGCCATGAGCGGGAGGGTCTCTCTGGAGATCGAGGGAAGAGCGTTCGAATATGCGAAGCTGCAGGGCGTGAAGTGCAAGTGGCTCTACGCCGAGAAAGGGTTCCGTAGGACCAAAGTTCCCATGCCGCCAAACCCTAGCGATGAAGATTGGCAGGAAGTGTTAAGAACCACCAAGCCCCATCCGTACGATACCGCCCTGAACCAATTTTCCTTTGTCCCGCAGTGCGGAGCCTGTATCTTTAACTGCCCGTCACCGCATTTCGAAAAGGTCTCCCGAACGGATTAGAAAAACGATATCGCCTGGCCCGATCCAAATCTGGACTACGCCATCCAGAGGGATTCAAGGTAAGTCCCTTCAAAGTCGATCACTAATCTCGGATAATTGCTTTCCAGATTCCACGGGACGAAAGGCGTCAACTGGTTGTGAACGGTCCCTTTTTCCAGACCCAAACGCTCTTCGATCACCTCACCGGCCCTTCCCACCGTCTTAAGAAGAAGCTGGCCAACTTGCGTGTCCTTATCCAGGTTTTTCAAATGAGGGATCGTTTGGATTTGTCCGATCGCTTCCTCCCAATGGATAGCGCCGATTTTGCGCCGTAAGACGTAAGCATTTCCTCTATCCCGGATGACCAACAGAACAGGATTGGATTTCAACCAGGTACTCCCGACTTTTGCCAGCGGCATCTCCGATGCGATGCGCGCCAGGAGTTTGTTCTTTTTTTTCAGGTCGAAAAGCTGTCTTTCCTGAATACGTTCGAAGATGAAGTCTTGCCCGTCGAGGCTGATCTCCTTGAGACGAGTGGGATCAAACCCCAGATCCATGAGATCGCCTAGCGTCAAGGGATCGCTGTGGGACTTCCCTCGTTCCTCCAACCAGGCCATGAAGCTCGGTCTCCGGTAATTGGGCAGGGATTCGATGAAAGAAGCGGGTCTATTCCTCAGGTCCTCCGGGAGCTGGTTCAAAAGCGCCAGCTCGCCGTTTCCCAGCGCATTTCTTTTGACCAATTCACGAGGAGCATAAGATTTCACCTCCAGGCTGGCCACCTCGGGCATCAGGGTAATTTGCTCTACCGATTCACCGCCCGTATAGCCTACCAGGTTTCCGATCCGGCGCCGGAAAGCAATCAATTTGGTCACGAAACGGGTAAAGATGAACCGCATAAAAGGGGATGCCTCACCTTTTCGTATCTCCGGTTCAAAGTAGGTCAGCAGCGTCTGATAAAGGTCCTTGAATTCCTTCAGGGTCCGCTCGACCATCATCTCGTTCTCTCTGACATGGATGACGGTGAGTTTTCTCTTGAGATGGTACAGCAATCGGAGAACGGGGTCTTTGAGATCTTTCCCCTCGAGCGCGGGTGGAATGAAGATCATGTAATGGTCCGTCTTGTCCAGAATCGAATTGCCGACGACCGTCTGGATCGGTTTCCACGACTGTTTGAGGTAGATATCGTACGTCGGATCTTCGCTCGGAATGATGTTATTCAGGATTCCGAGGGCCGATTTATCGGCCAAAAAGTCGCGGAAGGATTTCAGGATACGGTTCCCCAGCCCTCTTTTCCTAAAAGGGGCGGCCACCTCGACGTAGACAAGGTAGTAGCATGGGATCGGTTTCTTCAAATAGAACAAATTCATCCGGCCCAGGTTTTCTCCTGATTCTGCGTTGATTTCAAACAGCCGCAAACCGCTCTTGGAATCTCCGGGCTTCAGTCGGTCAAGCCTGCTGCCTGAAACGGTGGCATTCATCAGGTCCCACAAATCGTTGAAGAGATCCGAGACCAAAGGTGCCTCGGGCAACCCGAGGCGCATCCCTTCATCAATCAGGGCGATCATTCCCAATCTTTCGTTGAGAGTTAAAGGTTTCTTTTCCTCGACGGGATTGGTCGGGGGAATAATCGAAGAAACCTTCGGAGGAACGACCTCTGGCTGCAATGATCTTTCTTCAGCCACCGGTTCGCCCCGAACCGGACTCTGCCCTAACATTGAGAAGGACAATCCTTTTCCGTTTGTCTGAGAGAGCTTGATCATCAGCTTGCAGAGATCGTACATCACCCTGAAAGGCTGGATATCGGTGAGGCTGCTCACGAATCGAGCTTTCTCCATGGCAATCTTTTCAGGGATCTCGCCCATGCTTAGCCTCTCCAGAAGCTCCTTGTGGTATCCTTCTGTTGCCATCATTGCTTTGGAGAAGTGCCTTTTCACGTCTCCCTGGATGACGCCGTTGTGGCTGAGTGCGGCACGCCTGGCCGGCAGGCTGGAAAGCGTTCGGATACTCTCGCAATAGATCTCAAGGGACTGAAAGTAATTGGGCCAGAAAGCGTCCTTCTCGGGGGCGTAAAATCCGGTCGCGTCTCCAATGGCCAGCGTATCTTCCTTCTCCTCGTACAAAGAGATGTGACACGGCGAATGGCCGGGAGTGTCATGAACCGTCCATACAATCCCCGCCCCCAACTCTATTTTGTCTCCTCCTTTGACCAGGGCGTCCGGTTTGAAAGAGTAGCTTTCGAGGTGGACGGGCAATTTTCTCAACTCCCCTCTTGCCTGCATGAGTTGGGCAATGCTCAGATCGACCAGGAGAAACTCCTTGAGCAGGTCCCTGCTTCCCAGGGTTTCTGAAGCCCGGGGACTTGCCAGAAGTTTCAAATGCGGCCATTCTCGCTTTAGGTGCGGCACGCCGCCTATATGGTCGGCGTGGGAATGTGTGAGGACGACATAGCGGATTTTTCCGGGGTCGATCCCTAACGTGTTCATCTGGCTTATGATCATCGATGATGTCGGGCCTGTTCCACCTTCGATGATCATTCCTATCTCTCCTATGGACAGGTAGGCCGGGAATGAAGGCGTTCCCAGTTGATAAAAACTGGACGTGATTGCTATTGGCTTGTGCGTTTTATCCGTCATTTAAATTCACCCCCAAAAAAAAAGGCCATGGGAAAAACCCATGGCCCTTTTTTTGTTCGCTGGCCATGGGCA
>Ga0335081_10022358_pt1 | contig 10234 bp, 10 predicted proteins | sample Lox_Sample_35_FD_206713 | JGI IMG/M metagenome (GOLD analysis project Ga0335081, IMG submission 206713) | Soil microbial communities from Loxahatchee National Wildlife Refuge, Florida, United States - Lox_Sample_3.5 | ecosystem: Environmental > Terrestrial > Soil > Wetlands | place: USA...
GTTCATTTTGCTCATCTCAACGGGACTGATTAGGGACGAATCCAATGACCATACTCTGGAGAGCTCCGACGCGAAGTCAAGCCTGCTGATTCTCGTCGCGCCGGCAAGATGCAACGTGCCTGTCAACCTCCTCTCTAGGCACTCCATTATCATATTGGCCAGGTTAGTGTTCAGGGTTGGGGAGACGAACTGGTCGCACGTTACGCTTATTGGTTTTCTCTCCTTCAGCGCATTGAGAACCCAGAGGGCGAAGTTGACCTTTCCAGAAGAAGGCGTTGAACCGTAGATTACGCTCGTTCGCGCTATGAGGTACTCTGAGAGGAGTTCCTCTATTGCCTGTTCCCCCCTGAGCTTTGTGTGTCCGTAGAAGTTGACTGGCGCCGGCTTGTCTTGCTCATGATACATGCCCTTCATCCCATCGAACACGTAGTCCGTGCTCACATAAATCAGAAACGCGCGTTGGTCTTTGGCATATCTAGCGATTACTTTCGTCGCCTCATAGTTCACGGCGTTGGCCAGGTCTCGTTCCTTTTCGCACCTGTCAACGTCTGTCAGCGCGGCGGCGTGCACGATTGCTTCTGGTTTAATTTTTTGCAAGGTCCGCGCGAGCTGACTCGCGTCCTCAAGGCTGGCGCGGACTGGAATCCCCAAAGTCGGCATGTGCTGGTTGTAGAAAGAGTACACCTCTTCTTCCTTGGTCTTTGTCAACAGGGCAGAGCCCAGAAGGCCCCCAGCACCTGTGATTACGAGTCTCAGCCGAACTACCACCCTAGCTTCCAGGGAGTGGCATGAAGCACTCTTTCGTCGGCAAGTGCCCTCCACCAGCGCTCGTTCGCCATATACCAGTCTACCGTCTTCGCGAGTCCTTCCCCAAATGTGTGTTTCGGCTTCCAGCCAAGCTGGCTTGTTATCTTCGAGCTGTCGAGGCTGTATCTTAGGTCATGTCCAGGTCTATCGTCCACATATTCAATCAGGTCAGCGGACTTATCCATGAGTTTCAAGACGGCCGTGACCACCTCGAGATTTTCCAACTCGTTGCGCGAACTTATGTTGTAGACCTCTCCGGATCTTCCGTCTCTCAAGACCTTGTCTATCGCCCTGCAATGGTCCTCGACGTATATCCAATCCCTGACGTTCTTTCCGTTGCCGTAAAGAGGGACTTTCAGGCCGAGCTTCGCTCTGACTATGATTTTTGGGATAAGCTTCTCAGGGAATTGATACGGGCCGAAGTTGTTGGTGCAGCGAGTCACTATTGCGTCTAGGCCATAAGTCCTCCGATAGGCGTGAACGAGCATGCTCGCGGCTGCTTTGGACGCCGCATAGGGAGACGAAGGCGCTAGTCTATCGTCCTCTGTAAATGACCCCGCTTGCAAGTCTCCGTACTCTTCGTCCGTTCCAACGTGGATCAGCCTGACTCTGCTTTTCGCTTTCCTGATTGATTCCAAGATGGAGTATACGCCGAAGACGTTGGTCTTGACGAATCTCTCGGGATTGGCGATGCTCCTGTCCACATGTGATTCGGCAGCAAAGTTCACGATTGCGTCGACTCCGTGGATTAGCTTCTTGACAAGACGTTCGTCAGCTATGTCGCCTTTCACGAACCTACAACGCGCGTTACTCTCTGTACTCTTCAAACTCTGCGGATTAGACCCGATTGTAAGTTTATCCAGATTTACTATTCTGATATTCGGGTACTTGTGAAGCATTAGCCTGATGAAGTTGCTTCCTATGAAGCCAGACCCACCCGTGACCACAATTTTCTCTTTCAATGCAATCGCAACTGAAAAATGACGGAGGGACTATGGTGTTGGCTTGTCGCGGCGCTTGAATCGAGCTATGCGAGCCACGAGGGTCGCTGCAGGCGCTTCGGCAGGCGGCTTCGTTGACGATCTTCTCATCGCCAACCCCCCCCTCCCAAGTTGACGCGATTCATGGCTCGAACTAGAAGTTCCGCCTAGTCCGTGCTAATTCGCGCATTATCCTGTTCTCGGACCTCCTCGTGAGGAGCGAGCCCAGCGAGAGGGCGGCGCCTTGACCCGCGACCAGCAGCAGCATGACACCTAGGAGCGCGTAGCCGCTGTGCCACGCGTTAAAAGCCACTTTCTCGTAGAGCGTCCAGGCCAGGATGCCGACGGCGGGTATCGCGCAGAGCGAGACCAGCGCGCCGAAGAGCAGGAGGGGGTTGCAGTAGTACGCCATCCAGAAGAGGGTGCCAATAATCCTCCCCCCGTCTGTCGGGCGGAGCTTCTGAGTCCCCAGCCTCTCGCCGTAGCCTATAGGGACTTGGGTTATCCTGCCCGCTGAGGCGAGGGCACCTGCTATCTCGACCTCGACGTCGAAGGAGGTCGAGGTGATCTGGAGCTCCCGCACCTTGTCGGTCCTCAGGAGGTACATGCCCGAGAGGACGTCGGTTATCGGCTCGCCGAAGAGGAGCTTGAAGGCCTTGCTGATGAGCCAGTTCCCGAACCTGTTGACCTGGGGGATGTTCTGCCTTCCCTTGGTCCTGGCGCCTATCACCTCGTCGAACTCGCCGGCTTGAGCGAGAAGGCGGTGGACGTCCGCGGCCTTGTAGGTGTAATCGCCGTCCATCACGACGACGTATGGGGTTGAGATCGCCTCGAAGGCGGTGGAGAGGGCGCCGGCCTTGCCCGGGCCGTGCTGTTGCAAGACGGCGGCCCCCTTTGACCGCGCGATTTCGAGGGTCCCGTCTTCGGAGTATCCGTCTACCACGAGGACGTTGTCGAATCCCTGGCCTTTCAGGTCGTCCAGGACTTTGCCTATCGCCTCCCGCTCGTTAAGCACCGGGATGACGACGGTCACCTGGTCCGGGGTGACGAACCCGTTCCTCTGCTGTAGCCTGAGGAACGCCTCGTTCGCCCCTTCCGACCGTCTGGCCTGATACTCCTCGACGGTTTCTTCTGCAGCCGTGGTAGCAGTCAATTTAGGCGTCCTCCCTTCGAACGGACGGCCTGGCACACAAATCCCACATCGCACGGGCGGCTGGATGGGCGGCTGGATGGGTGGCTGGAATGGCGGGTCGAGCGCTTTTTGGGAGGGTGAATTTCCGATGTGGGCTGCAGTTCAGCAAACGCATTGAAGAATTCACGATGTTTTATGTATAGTCTTATCTCCTATATATCATTTAGCGAAGTATCATCTATATTTGCTGTGTTTGTGCAACAAGCATCCACCGGTGATGGTGCGTCTTGAGCAAAATTCCCACTCAGGGCGGGCTGGTTGGACAAATTGGCGGGGCCGCGACCATCCAGCTCGCCCCCCGCGTCAGGTCGAAGTCGTCGCCGGACGCGTAGTTGAATAACCCTGATAAGGCGCACGCGCCACACGGCCCAGAGATTGACAGTTTGTCTGGGACAGAGATAGCCCAGCGGTCGACCCGGGGGAGCGTCGTCCTCTTCGGGGGGAACTTCGTCTCCACGGCGTTCCTCGCCGTCTCGTCGATAATCATCGCGAGGCTGCTGGGGCCGTCGTCGTACGGCTCCTACGTCCTGGTGCTCGTGATCCCGCAGATAGTCCAGCTCTTCGTCGGCCTCGGGGTCGTCTTCGCGATCACGCACTTCTCGGCCTACTACATCGCTCGCGGCGAGCCGGGCGTGGCGAAGAGGTTCTCGGTCAACAGCATGGTCTTCCTCGTGCTCTTCGGCGCCGCGCTCTCCCTGGCCTGCTACTTCGGGTCGGGATTTTTCGCGTCGGTGGTCCTGCAGAGGCCTGAGCTGGCTCCGTTCGTTCGCTTCGTCTCCGTCGCGGTCCTCGCCCAGACGGCGCTCCAGGCGTCCATCTCCGGGCTGGTGGGCTGGAACTCGATGGGGTGGGCGAGCTTCGCCTCCATCCTCCAGGCGGGGCTCCGTCTGTCCATCGCGCCGATACTGGTGGCCGCGGGGTTCGGGGTCTACGGGGCGCTCACGGGCTTCAACGTGGGGTATCTGCTCGCGGGCGGGGCGGCCGGGGCGGCGTTCTACGCCCTCAAGCTCCGGGGGGTCGGGGAGGAGGGCGGGACGAGCAGCTTCGTGGCGGACGTAAGGGAGATGGTCTCCTACGGGGTCCCGGCCTACGTCGGCGCGGTGCTCACGGGGGTGGCCAACTACTACGTGACGCTCCTGGTCGCGGCGATAGCGGCCGACGCGGTGGTGGGCTACTTCCAGGCCGCGAACAACATCACCGTGGCCTACACGCTGGCGCTGGCGGCCATCACCCTGGCGCTCTTCCCCGCCTTCTCGAGCCTCCACGGGACGGGGGCGGACACCGCGCTCGCCTTCCGCCACGCCACGAAGTACGTCGCCTACATCATGGCCCCGATAATCGTCTTCATCGCGGGGGCGTCTGGCCTGGTGGTGAAGATACTCTACGGGTCGGCGTTCTCGTCGGCCGACTCGTACCTGGTGCTCCTGGCCCTCTCGGACGTCCCGCTGGTCATAGGGCTGACCGTCGCGTCGGCGTTCTTCAACGGCGTGGGGAAGACGAGGCTCACGCTGGCGGTCGGCGGGACGGGAGCCGTGATACTCTTCGTCGCGGCCCCCGTCTTGGGCAGCGTCCTCCACCTGGGCGTCGACGGGCTGATCTACGCCCTCCTCATAGCGAACTCGGTCTCCGCCGCAGCGGGGCTATACTTCGCGTCGCGGTACCTGAGCGCGACGGTCGACTTGAGGTCAATCGTGGCGATCTTCGGCGCGTCGCTCGTGGGGTACCTCGCGATGCTGCCGCTGGGTTCCGTCCCACTCCCCAGCATCGCGGCCATTTTGGTCGATGCCCTGGTCTTCGTGTTCGTCTACTTCACCATCGCCCCTGTCCTCGGGGCCATCGACGCCGCGGACGTAGGGATGCTGGGGGCGGCGTTCGGGGGGCTCGGGGTCATAGGGGCGATTCTGCGCCCGATACTCAGGTACGAGCTCCTGATACTGGGGTGGCTCGGGCGCAGGGGAGGCCGGTCGCAGGCGACGACGCCGCTCGCGCCGGAGTCCACGGCCCCCTAGGGAGGGGGCGGCCCTAGGAGCGCGCTCAGCGTCAGCACCCGGAACCCGGGCTTTCGCCGCAGCACCGCGTCCATCATGCCACGATTCTTCGGGATGGCGGCGTCCTCCGTGACCAGGGCGTCGCATTCGCCCGCAGCCGAGGCGAGGATGAGGCAGTCCACAAAGTCGCTGTGATGCTCGCGAAATTCGATTGCCGCAGCCATCGTGCTCTCGGCGTACGCCGATGCCTTGCCTATGCTGGCGTCGCTCAGGATTGACTTGACGGCGAGAGAGACCCTTCCCCGGTCGGCCTTCCCCTCGGCGACGAGCTTCGCGCCCTTGGCGAGGAGCTCGAAGAGAGAGATCTCGGAGGCCAGGACGGCGTGTCCCGCTTCCCTGACCTTCCGGGCGGCGTCGGCCGGGACTCCCTCTACCCGTATGCCTGCGGCCGGGAGCAGGTAGGTGGTGTCAAGGAGGACTCTGGTCACTGCCCCTCGCTCCGGTTATCCCTCGAGTTGAGCCGAGAGCTTGCGCCTTTCGCGCACGAGTTCCTCGAGCTTGACCGTGACCGTCGGCTCTCTTTCGGAAAGCTCGTCCATTGTGGGGATGGGCTCCACGACCATCCGGGTGCCCTCGACCCAGTACCTCACCCTCATGCCTGGCCTGAGGCCCAGCGCCTTCCGCACGCTCTTCGGCGGATAGAGCTCTTCCTTGGAGCCCACGACGCTTTCGGATTCCGACAAATTTTATCCGGTAGACTGTATCTAGCCGGATATTTAAGCTCATACCCGGAAATGCTCCTGAGCTCCGCAGGCATAGGCTCGATATTGGCGAGGCGTGTGCTCGTGAGCGCTTGCACGCACGGCATCCCGCGACGGGGGCGTCTCGGTCTCACAGAGGCCAGCTGGGCGCCCACGTGCGAAAGCGGCGTTCGCGGAGCGCGCACTTCGGCAGCCCTCAACGGCTATCTAGGCTGACGGCGCCGCCCTGGCTCGGCTCATGATTCCACGGGCCTTGAGGGAGGCGGCGGCGCAGGGGGCGAAGCTCTTCCTCGTGATGGCTGTCCTGAGCGCTCTCTTCATCGCGGTGGCCCTGGTGGTCTCGCCCATCCACCTGGCGGCCCCGGGCTCGGCGCCTCCCGCGCAGTCCCACGAGTTCCCGGGCGCCAAGTACACCGGCCTCCAGCTCCTGCTCCACGTGGTCACCGGGACCGCGGCGGGGGCGGTCTCGCTGGACCCGGCGGTCGCGCTGGTGGGCGGGGCGGTAGGCCCTCTCATTGACCTCGACCACGTGGGGTTCTTCGCGGGGCTCCCGGTCGACGCGAGGGTGGGCCACAGCTTCCTCATGGTCGCCCTCATCGTCCTCCTCGACTGGCGCCTGCACTTCTGGAGGAGGGGGACGCGCAACCTCTTCCTCTTCGTCTCTCTGGAGTTCAGCGTCCACCTGACCGTCGCCCCTCCCGGGTTTCCCCTGCTCGGGCCCCTGAGCGCCACGATCTACTACTTCCCGCGGGTCATCCCCGCCGTGCTGGCGGCGATCCTGGCCGTGGGGTTCCTCTTCGACAGCACGAGCTTGAAGAGGCGCGCCCCGCCCAATGAGGGCCGCGCGAGCTAACGGCTGACCTGTAGACTCTTTCCGGGGGACGGGAAGCGCTCATCGCCACGCCTCTCGCATCTTCTCCAGCCGCTCGTTCACCTTCGGGTCCTGGAGGGCCACTATCTCGGCAGCGAGGATGCCCGCGTTCCTCGCGTTGTCTATACCCACGCAGCCAACGGGGACCCCGGGGGGCATCTGGACGATCGAAAGGAGCGAGTCCAGCCCGTCGAGCTTTGCGTTCACCGGCACCCCGATGACCGGCCTCACCGTCTGCGAGGCGATGACGCCCGGGAGGTGCGCGGCGAGACCCGCGATTGCTATGTAGACGTCGGCCTTGGAGCCCGAAAGATACTTGCGCAGCCCCTCGGGGTTCCGGTGGGCCGAAATGAACTGGACCTCGTGCGAGACCCCGAGCTCCGTGAGGACCTTCACCGCATCGTCCACGACCGGCTGGTCGCTCTTGCTCCCCGCTATGACCGCAACCTTGACGCTGTCTGGCATTCTCTCTCCAATCCCCGGCTCCATCGGTTTTTCAATGCTTTCTTGGTCAGCTTCGCGGCCCTTTGGGCCTGACGACCCTCTTCTCGGTCACTATCACGTCCAGCGGGACGTCGTGCCTCGACTCGGGGATCTCCGGGAGGCGCTGCGACTCGAGCGCGAGCCCCACCTTCGTCACGTTCTTCGCCCCCGCGAGGGCGCGGTCGAAGTAGCCCGCGCCGTAGCCGAGGCGGTGGCCCTGCTCGTCCCAAGCGACGAGCGGCACGAGCACGACGTCGGCCTGCGCGATGGAGACTGGGCGGATGCGCTCAGGCTTGGGCTCGAGTATCCGGAAGGCCCCGGGGGCGAGGTCGTCCTCGAAGGACACGACCTCGGAGAAGCCGAGCGTCTTCGTCGGGACGTCGGTGACCGGAACGGCGACCCGCTTCCCGTCCGCGAGGGCCTTCTCGATGATGGGGCGCGTCTGGACCTCGTCGTCCTTGGCGCAGTAGGAGACCACCAGCCCCGCGTCCTTGTACTCCTTCAATGAGAGGAGGTTGGCCTCGACGCGAGCGCTGAGCGCCCGGAGCTCCTCCCGGTCGATGGACCTCCTCCTCTGGAGCGCGGCCGCCCTTAGCTCCTGCTTCCTCTCCCTAGGCGAGACGCCGCCAGAGTCCCGCCGCAATCACTTCAGCACCCCGGCGTCCTTCAGCCCGCCCTGGAGCGCGGCGGCGATGAGCGTGTTCTCCATGAGCATCGCGATGGTCATGGGCCCGACGCCCCCCGGGACGGGGGTGATCATCGAGGCCTTCGCCGCGACCTCGTCGAACTCCGCGTCCCCGACGAGCTTCCCGTGGACCCGGTTCATCGCGACGTCTATCACTACGGCGCCGTCCCTGACCATGTCTCGGGTGAGAGCGAAGCCGGGGCGACGTCCCACGGCGGTGACCAGGACGTCCGCCTGCCTGGTCAGCGAGAGGAAGTCGACCGACTTTGAGTGGCAGACGGTGACGGTCGCGTCCTCGGCCAGGAGGAGGTGCATCAGCGGCCTCCCCACGAGCGCGCTCCGGTTGATGATCACGCACCTCGACCCCGCGAGCGGGACCTTGTAGTGGCTCAGGAGCTCCATGATCCCCTTCGGCGTGCAGGGGACCAGGACCCCCCTGTTGTAGAAGAGGTGCCCCATGTTCACCGCCGTGAGCCCGTCGACGTCCTTCTCGGGGGAGATCAGGTCGATCATCTGCCTGGCGTCGAGGTGCGAGGGGAGGGGCAGCTCGAGGATTATCCCGTTCACGGACCTGTCGGCGTTGAGCCGGCGTATGAGGAGCTCGAGGTCTCTGGCGGGAGAGGTCCCGGGAAGGTGGAACCCTTCCACCTTGATGCCCAGCTCCTTGGCGGCCCGGTGCTTGCCCGCGACGTAGACCTTGGAGGGCGCGTCGTCGCCCACCAGGATGGTCGCGAGCTTCGGCTCTACCCCCGCGCCCTCCATCATCCGGGTCTCCTGCGCCAGGCGCGCCTTGATCTCGGCCGCCAGGGCCCTCCCGTCCATTATGACCGCGGTCATTTCCCTCGTATCAACACCTTGCGGCCCTCAATCTTTAGCCTTCCCTCGACGAAGAGCCTGACCGCGAGCGGGTAGATGACGTGCTCCTGCCGCAAGATCCGCGCCGCGAGGCTCTCTGGCGTGTCCGCCTCCTCGACCTTGACCGCCCTCTGGAGGACGATGGGGCCCGAGTCGACCTCGGGGACGACGAAGTGCACCGTGCACCCGGAGACCTTGACCCCGCGCTCCAGCGCCTGCTCCTGGGCCCTGAGCCCCGGGAAGGACGGGAGGAGCGAGGGGTGGATGTTCATGATCCTCCCCCCGAAGGCCTCGACGAACTCCGGCGAGAGGAGCCTCATGAACCCGGCCAGCAGCACGAGGCCGCCCTTCGGCGTCACCCCCTTGTCCCTGAGGACGTCGAGGAGCCTCATGTCGTAGTCCAGCCTGCTGGCGGCCTCGGCGGGGTCGAGCCACACCGCGTCGAGCCCGTGCCTCATGGCCGAGTCGAGCGCCTTCGCCTCGCGCTTGTCGCTGATGACGACGGCCACCCTCGCGCCCTTGATCCGCTTCCGCTCGATGGCGCGGACTATCGCGAGCATGTTGCTCCCCCTGCCCGAGACGAGGATGCCGATGTTGCAGGTGGGCAAGGGAGCTTCAGCCCTTCGTCTCTTTTCTCGGCTCGGGTATCCCCAGCTTCGAGTAGTCCCCGTTGATGCACGCGAAGCAGAGGCTGTCCTTCGGGAGCCCTATCGCCTCGGCCAGCCCGTCGATGTCGTTGTAGTGGAGCTCGTCGACCCCCAGGGACTTTGCGACCTTGGCGCTAATCACCTCGACCTCGGTCTCGTCGCGCGCGACCCTGTACGCCAGGAGCTCCTGCCTGCTGGGGAAGTCGACTCCCATGTAGCACGGGTGCATGATGGGCGGGAAGGTGATCGCCATCTTGACGCTCTTGGCCCCGGCCTCGCGGAGGGCGTTGACGATTATCTCGGAGCTCGTGCCCCGCACGACGCTGTCGTCGACCACAATGACGTCCCTGTGCTGGATCGTCTCCTTTATCGGGATTATGCGCTTCACTACCTCCTCGCGCCCGCCCTGCTTGGGCTCGATGAAGCTCCTCATGCTCCCCTTGCGCCGATACCTGTCCTTCATGAGGCCCTCGTCCATCGGGATCCCGCTCTCCGTCGAGTAGCCGAGCGCGGCGGGGCGGGCCGAGTCCGGCACGGGGATGACCACCTTCCCCTTCATCTTCCTCCGTCGGGCCAGAATCTTCCCGACGTTCTTCCTCGCCTCGTAGACGTTGATGCCGTCTATGACGGACGCGGGATGGGCGAAGTAGGTGTACTCGAAGGAGCAGTGGGCGGGCGCTACCTTGGGAGCGAACCGGAACGCCTCGAAGCCCTTCTTGGGGCTGCCCAGCCGGATCATCTCGCCCGGCGCGACGTCGCGGATGAACTGGGCCCCCACTGCGGTGAGGGCGCAGCTCTCGGAGGCCGCGACGTATGTCCCGGACCTCTCGATGAGACCCAGGCAGAGAGGCCTGTAGCCCCTCGGGTCCCGAGCGGCGAAGACCTCGCCCTGCTTGTTGAGTATCGTGAAGGAGTAGGCTCCTTTCACCTCCTTGGCGAGGCGCTCGAAGGCCCAGAACCAGTCG
>Ga0335081_10022360_pt1 | contig 10234 bp, 8 predicted proteins | sample Lox_Sample_35_FD_206713 | JGI IMG/M metagenome (GOLD analysis project Ga0335081, IMG submission 206713) | Soil microbial communities from Loxahatchee National Wildlife Refuge, Florida, United States - Lox_Sample_3.5 | ecosystem: Environmental > Terrestrial > Soil > Wetlands | place: USA: Florida...
GGCAGCTTCGCGGACGGTTTTGGGGTTTGTGATCATCATTTTCCCTACTGATGTGGTCGCGGCACCGGTGCGGTCCGCGCTGGTGTGCAAGTGGATACCAACCGCGCTGCTACCGATCCCAACATCCGGACTCCCAGAGACGCCGATGCCGGCATAAACACCTCCAGCAGGTGGTGTTTGCGACCGGCTAGAGAACACTTCAATCGAGTGTTTGCCCGCCAGGCCTGCACCGGCGTTCCTCTAACGCAACTGGAGGAACTCGGCGAGCAGCTTCTCCACGATCTCGGGTTGGTCGACCATGACCATGTGCTTCGCATCGTCGACGAGCTCGATCCGCGCCTCGGGCAATTGCTGCCGGAAGCGAGTCGCCGTCTTTGGCCCGCTATGTGCGGACTCATCCCCGCCGATGATCGCCAGAACCGGAATCCGGGCCGATGCGAGCCGTCGCAGATCGCAATCGCTGCGCATCGGCCACAGCTTCGGTTGAGGGTTGCTGAGCGCAACCTTGAAACCGATAGCGCCACAGATGAATTGCTTCATCGTGGGCCCCCACGGCTCCTGGCGAAGCAACACGCGGTTCGTCGGCAACACCATGGTGTCCAGCAACGACTGGACGCGCCGTTCTGTGGGCGAAACAGCCACGGTCGTGAAGGCACGAATCAGAAAACTCGGACTCATCCCGCCCACGATCCCTACCGGGCACACAAACGCCAAACGGTCCACCCGTTCCGGAAGGGCCGTCGCGTAGTGGGTCGCTATCCAGGCACCGCGCGACACGGCAACTATCGCGGACCGCTCGACATCAACCGCACGTAACGTCTCGTCGAGCCAAGCCACCAGATCCGCGCTATTCGTGGTCGGCTTTGTTGGGACGCTCTTACCCGCTTCGCCGATGGTGTCGATCATCGTCACGCTGTGGGTCGCTGCGAGGATGGGCAGGAGCGGTACCCACGACGTCGAGCTAATCGCCGCTCCATGGAGCGCCACCAGCGGAGGCTTTGACGGATCGCCCGCGTGAAGCAGGTGCGTGCGTCCGAACGAAGTCTCAATGTCCGATTCCGTCACCGGCATGGCGCTGACCGCAAGCGCTGCGTCATACAGCTGACAGTATGCGGCGCGTGCGTCATCCGACCGAAATGCCGACATTGCGGGCATAGACATGCCTCCTCGATCGTCCTTACGTGATCAATACACGTATTCCACGCGGGCCGCGCAACGTTTTCAGCGGATCATGGCAGCGACTCGCTAAAACGCTTGAGTGAGCACCTCGCAAGACACCGAAACTCGACCCGCTGCTCGGCTTACACTTCCGCAATGTTCTCGGAGACGCGCTACGCGATGAACGGGGACTTGCGCGTCGCCTATCGCGCGTCACGTGAAGGACCCCGGGACCTCCTGTTCGTCTTTAACTGGCTCGCCTGCTGCGAAATCCTGCCGGAGTTACCGTCCATTCAGGGGTGGGTCGAGGCGATGACATCGTTCGGTCGGTTGATCTTCTTCGACCAGCCTGGCACGGGAGCGTCCGATCCCGTCACACCGAACGCGCCGCCAACGTTGGAGCAATGGGCCGACAGCATCACCGCAGTGTTGGACGATCTCGAGAGCAGCGAAGCGGTCCTCCTCGTGTTCGGCGGCGCGTTGTCACCAGCAGCGCTTTTCGCGGCAACACATCCGTCACGCACTACCGCGATGGTCGTACTTGAGGGCTATGCGGAACCGTTTATGGAACGCTCTGATGGGCTGGATTCTGAAGAAGTCCTCGCGGGCATGGTCGCCGGGTGGGGCACCGGAGAGTTCGCACATGCGATAAATCCGGACATGCCGTGGAACGAGGAGATCCGGGCAGCGTGGGCCCGACTGGAACGCTTGGCGGCGAGCCCAGCGACCGTCGCCCTCATGTTGCGTCTCGTGGCCGAATTGAACGTACGGGCGGTCCTTCCGACAATCCGCGTGCCTACCTTGGTCATTCAGCACTCCGACGACCCATTCATCGTGCCCGAATGGGGAAAGTACGTCGCTGATCACATCTCTGGCGCGAAATACGTCGAGCTCCCGGGGCGCAACATGTTCCACTTCGTCGAACCGTGGCGCGAGTCCTTCCAGGAGGTCGCCGCGTTCCTCACCGGCCAGCGGGCCGACGTGGTCGACGATCGGGTGCTCGCCACGGTGTTGTTCACCGACATCGTGGACTCGACGCGCCGCGCCGCGGAGATCGGCGATCGTGATTGGCACGCGCTGCTCGATGCGCACGACGCCGTCGTCAGGTCGCAACTCGCGCGTTTTCGAGGCCGCGAGGTGAACACGTCGGGCGACGGCTTCCTCGCGATGTTCGACGGCCCGCAGCGAGCGATCCGCTGCGCCGTGGCAATTCGCGACGCGGTGCAGGCGCTCGGCATTCAGGTGCGCGCTGGGTTGCACACCGGCGAATGCGAGGTACGCGGCGATGACATCGGCGGCATCGCCGTGCACATCGGCGCGCGGGTGAGCGCCCTGGCAGCGCCGAACGACGTGCTCGTGTCCAGCACGCTGCGCGACCTCGTGATCGGGTCAGGGCTCGAGTTCGAGGACCGCGGCTCTTATGAGCTGAAGGGCGTGCCCGGCGAGTGGCGCCTGTTCGCCGCCGCTTCTGCGTAGCGATGGGTTTCGGCGAAAGTCATTTCGTCTTCCGCAAGCGCTTGTGCCGTCTAGTCGAACCACGGTTCAGCGATGACGGCCGGTGACCGTCACCCGACCGGCGGTCCGACGCCCAGTGGCCGGCAGACATTAGTCGTCGGGTCCCACCACTGCCCGGGATCGCAACCCAGAGGCTGCGGCCCGACGCCGAGTGGCCGGCAGACATTGCCGCTCGGGTCCCACCACTGCCCGGGCCCGCAGGCCAGCGGTTGGGGTCCGACGCCCAGTGGCAAGCAGGCCTTGCTGAAGGGCTCCCAGTACTGCCCGGGCTCGCACGCCGAGCTCACCGCCGGCGTCCCGACCGTCGTGCCTGCCATCGCCGCTGCCGCCAGCAGGACGACTGCCGCCAACCTGCTCACCAGATTTCGCGTCGCAGATCTCTTGGAAAGCATGTAAAGGGATGTTAGAGGCATGGCGACGCCTTGGCCGCGGGTATTGCCGATGGTGGGATCGATTTTCCGAAATACTCTCTACTCCCGTTCGCGGTGTTAGCGACGGCGCGAAGCTCCGTCAACGGAATGCCGGAATCACTTCCCGCGCGAACACCTCTGCGTAAGGCTTGAACTGCGCGGACGGCAGGCCCGGCGGCAACATCATGGTGAAGTGCTCGACGGGCGCCTTGGACCGCATGCCGTTGAACAGCGCGATCGCCTCGGCAGGCGTCAGCACCTGCAAGATGCCGCTCTGCTTGAACTCTTCGAGCGTCATCGGCTCCAGCAGGGTCGCATCACCCATGCCGGTCGACCCCCGGTCCTCGATCAGCCACTGCCCATACGAGTTGTTCACGTGCAGGAAGTATGGCGCAAGCTCATCGAGCGCCTTATCGCGATCGTGCGCGACCACATAGAACAGCCCCTGGATGCGAATGCGGGCGCTCGCCGGATCCTTGCCGCAGGCGCGGAGCTTTTCGACGTACGGATCGACGAACTCCATGTTGCCGAAGTACCCATCGCCGAACTTGGCGGCGCGTTCGATGGCTTTGTCGTTGAAACCGCCGAGATAGAGAGGCACGCGCCCGCGCGGCGGCGTCGGGTTGATGGACGCGTTCTTCAACTGGAAGTGCTTGCCTTCGAAGGTGACGGTCTCGCCCGCCCACAACCGCTGCACGATCTCGAGGAACTCGTCGGTCCGACTGCCGCGCTTGGAGAAATCCACGCCGTATCCTTCGGCTTCGCGCCGTCGGTATCCCACGGCCACCGACATTTCGAGGCGCCCGTTCGACAGAATGTCGAGCACCGCACAGTCCTCGGCGAACCGCACGGGGTGATACAGCGGCGCGAGCGCGACCCCGGAGCCGAGCTTGAGTCGCTTGGTGCGCGCCGCGATCGCAGCCAGCAGCACGAGCGGCGAAGGCTGATAGCCATCCTCCGCGGCATGATGTTCGGGCACCCAGGCTCCTTCGAAGCCGACGCTTTCGCTCCATTCGACGAAGTCGAGGATCTCGGCATACAACTGTGGCCATGGCCGCTGCCAGAGTTGTGGATTGCGGAAATCGTAGAGATAGCCAAACGTGAGTTTGTTCACTGGCGCTCCGGGATCTGCGACACATCGGTGCTCGCACGATAGCGGATCGGTCAGGTCTCGAGTTCGAAGACCGTGCGACGCTCACGCGCTCAACGGCGTGTCCGGCGAGTGGCGACCTCTTCGCCATCGCGTAGCTTGTGCACCTGGTGGCACCGGCAGAGGCGATTTGAAGGCGGACGCATGCGTCGGGTCGAGCCGCGATAGCGATAGATGTTCGATGCTTCGGGGTCGGTAGCTTTGGTCCTGTGGCGCACCTACTGGGAGCCGAGGCCGTACACCTGCAATATCCGACGCAGGTGGTATTCGAGTCGCTCACGCTCGGGGTGAACGACGGCGCCCGCATCGGCATCGTGGGCCGCAACGGCGACGGGAAGTCCAGCCTGCTGGGTCTGCTGACCGGCGAACTGCAGCCGAACTCCGGCCGGGTCACCCGGCGTAGCGGGTTGCGGGTCGGTGCCGTAAGCCAGGCGGACACCCTCGACCCGCACCGCACGGTCGGCTGGACGCTGGTCGGCGACCAGTCCGAACACAAGTGGGCAGGCGACGCCCGGGTCCGCGATGTGGTCAGCGGGCTGGTGTCCGACATCGGTTGGGACGCAACGGTTTTCACGCTCAGCGGCGGCCAGCGAAGGCGTGTGCAGCTGGCCCGGCTGCTGGTGGGCGAATGGGACGTGATCGCGCTCGATGAGCCGACCAACCACCTGGACATCGAGGGCATCACCTGGCTGGCCGGGCATCTGCGGCAACGCTGGGCCCGCAACACCGGCGGCCTTCTGCTGGTGACGCACGACCGCTGGTTTCTCGACGAAATCGCCACCACGACATGGGAGGTGCACGACGGGATCGTCGAGCCGTTCGAAGGCGGGTACGCGGCGTACGTGCTGCAACGCGTCGAGCGCGACAGGCAGGCCGCCGCCGCCGAGGCCAAGCGGCAGAACATGCTGCGCAAGGAACTGGCCTGGCTCCGTCGTGGCCCGCCGGCGCGCACGTCGAAGCCCAAGTTCCGGATCGAGGCCGCCAACCGGCTGATCGCCGACGTACCCCCGCTGCGCAACACCGTCGAGCTGGCCAAACTGGCCACCGCGCGACTCGGAAAGGACGTCGTCGACCTGCTCGACGTGTCGGTCTCGTTCGGCGACCGCGCGGTGTTGCGTGACATCGAATGGCGAATCGCCCCGGGTGAGCGCACCGGCGTCGTCGGGGCCAACGGCGCCGGCAAATCGACCCTGCTGGGGTTGATCGCGGGCACCATTCAGCCGGACACCGGGCGCGTCAAGCGCGGCAAGACCGTCCGGCTGGCGGTGCTCGATCAGCAGGGCGATCAGCTGACCCAGTTCGCCGACGACCGGATCGCCGACGTGCTCGCCGGACTGCGCGGCGGATATCAAGTCGAGGGCAACGAGGTCACCCCGGCCCAGCTGCTGGAGCGCCTCGGCTTCGGCCGTGGCCAGCTGTCCGCCCGGGTCAGTGAACTCTCCGGCGGTCAGCGCCGGCGCCTGCAGCTCATGCTCACGTTGTTGTCCGAGCCGAACGTGCTGCTCCTCGACGAGCCCACCAACGACGTGGACACCGACATGCTCACCGCCACCGAGGACCTGCTCGATTCCTGGGCGGGCACGTTGATCGTGGTGTCGCACGACCGCTATCTGCTCGAACGCGTCACCGATCAGCAGTACGCAATCCTGGACGGGCGGTTGCGGCATCTGCCCGGGGGCATCGACGAGTACCTGCGGCTGGCCGCCTTAAGAGCATCCCCTGGCAAGCCCACGCCGGAATCGCCTCGTCCGCCGACCACTTCGGCTGCGCCGCAAGCGATCTCCGGAGCACAGCGGCGTACCGCCGAGAAGGAGTTGGCCGCGACCGACCGCCAGCTTGCGCGGCTGGCGGACCGGATCGCGGCCAAGCACACCGAACTCGCCGAACATGACCAGTCCGACCACGCCGCGCTGACCCGGCTCACGCAAGAATTACGCGTGCTCGAACAAGAGGTCGCCACGACGGAGAGCCACTGGCTGGAGCTGTCGGAGATGCTCGAATGATTACCGCGATCCAAACCGTGGCGTGCGTGGGTTCGAGCACCACCGCGTCCAAGGGAACCTACCGGTGGATCGCCGAGCTGGAGAGCCGGCCGCAAAACAGCCGGTTTCGGTTCGTCAACCTGGGGGTGGGCGGTGACCTGTCGTTCGACATCGTCCGGCGCCTGCGCCGCGTGATCGCTGCGCAGCCCGACCGGATAATCATCCTGATCGGCACGAACGACATTCTGGCCGGCGTCTTTCCCAACTTTCGGAGAATCATTCGAGTGTGGAAAGAGCTGCCGGCGGAGCCCACCGTGCGGCGATTCGAATGGAACCTCGCACTCATCACGCGCAGATTGCGCCAAGAAACCAACGCGAGGATCGCCCTGAGTTCCCTTGCGCCCTTGGGAGAAGACCTCTATTCCAGCGATCCCGTTCAGTCACGGCTCAATGACCTGAGCGCAGCCTTCAGCGGCGTGATCCGCGATGTCGCGCTGCGGGAGGGCACGTACTATATCCCCTTCTACGAGTCGTTCTGCGATCAGCTCGTCCGCTCACGGGCGGCCAGACCGTTTACCCGGTTCTCCCTCCCGTCGTTCTACCGTGACTATCTATTCCGGGAGCTGATCCTGCGCCGCAGTTTCGACGACATCTCCCAAATCAACGGCTGGGAATTTCACATCGACGGCATCCATCTCAACACGCGGGGCGGCCGGATTCTGACGGAAGCCGTCCAGCAGTTCCTGGACTCGCCCGGGGCCGGACCCGGAGGAACTCAATGAGCGGGCAACCGTACCGGCCGGTGCCTTACCTGCCCGGCGAAGCGCTGCTGGCGCTGTATCGGCGTCGGGGCCCGGTGATCAATTCCGGGGTGGGGCGGCACGGTTACACCTATCTACTGGGCACCGAAGCAAACAAATTCGTGTTCGCCAACGCCGATGCCTTCAGCTGGCGGGAGACGTTCGAGAACCTGGCCATCGTCGACGGACCCACCGCGCTCATCGTGAGTGACGGCGTGGACCACCAGCGTCGTCGCAGCGTCATCGCGCCCGGGCTGCGGCACCGGGAGATACAGAGCTATGTGCGGACAATGGTGTCCAATATCGACATCGTGATCGACGGCTGGCGGCCCGGGCAGCGGCTGGACATTTACCAACAGTTCCGCGCGGCGATTCGGCGCAGCACCGCCGAGTCACTGTTCGGCCAGCGCATTGCCGCGCACTCCGACTTCCTTGGTGAACAACTGCAGCCGCTGCTGGATCTCACCCACCAGCTACCGCAAGTCATGCACATGCAGCGGCGGGTCAAGGCGCCGGCGTGGCGGCGGGCGATGACCGCCCGCGCCCGCATCAACGACCTCATCGACGCCCAGATCGCGGAAGCCCGCAGTGCGCCCAGGCCCGACGACCACATGATGACCACGTTGATCAATGGCCGCGGCGACGAAGGCTATATGTTGAGCGACAACGAGATTCGAGACTCGATCATTTCCCTGATCACCGCCGGCTACGAGACCACCAGCGGTGCGATGGCCTGGGCAACCTACACGCTGCTGACGCTCCCGGGCGCCTGGGACGCGGCGGCCGACGAAGTCCGTCGCGTGCTCGGTGATCGACCGCCGGCCTCATGGAACCTCGCCGACCTCGCCGCGCTGACCTTTCTCAACGGCATCGTCCACGAGACACTTCGGCTATACACGCCCGGAGTGATCTCCGCTCGCAGGGTGATGCGTGACCTCCGGTTCGACGGACATCGCATCCGCGCAGGACGGTTGCTGATCTTCAGTCCCTACGTCACTCACCGGATCCCCGAGGTGTGGCCCGAACCAACCGAATTCCGGCCGCTGCGCTGGGATCCCGGCGCACCGGACTACCGCAAGCCCGCACCACACGAGTTCATCCCGTTCAGCGGGGGACTGCACCGCTGCATCGGGGCGGTCATGGCCACCACCGAAATGACCGTGATGCTCGCCCGGCTCGTCGGCAGAACCAGACTACGATTGCCGCCGCAGCGGATCCGGGCACACAACCTCGCCGCGCTGAGCCCGCGGCCAGGACTGACCGTCGAGATCGCAGATTCAGTGCCAGCGCAGTAGCACGAGTTCGGAGCAGAATCCCGGACCCATCGCGATCATCAGCCCGGGGCTTCCGCTGGGCGGAGGTTTGGCGACGGTGTCGCGCAATATGTGCAGCACCGAGGCCGATGACAGGTTGCCGATCTCGGCCATCGAGCGCCAGGTCAGCTCGAGTGCCTCCGACGGCAGCTCAAGGCCCTTGGCGATCGCTTGCACGACCTTGGGACCACCGGGATGGCCGATCCAAGCGCCGATGTCATGCTTGCTCAGCTCGTGAGCGGCCAGGAATCGCGTGACGTCGTCGGCCAGGTTCCGCTCGATAACGCTCGCCAGCTCGGGAGACATCACGAGCTGCAGGCCAGAGGGGTTGACGTTCCAGCCCATGACGTGCAGCGATTCCGGATATAGCCGACTAAACGAAGCGACGATGTCCGGCCCGCCGGCCCGAACTGGTTCGGCACGACGCTCGCCGACGGCCACCACCGCGCCCGCTCCGTCACCGAACAGCGCCGTCTCGACCAGACCGGACACGGTCGGCTTGACCGCCGGGAACGTGAGCGAACAAAGCTCGACCGACACCAGCGCCGCGACGTCGTCGGGCGCACCGCACAGATAGTCGTGCAGGATGCCCACCCCGGCCGCCCCGGCCGCGCAGCCCAGTCCGAACAGCGGCATTCGGCGCACATCGGGGCGCAGGCCGAGTCGTCCGGCGATCCGGGCATCCAACGACGGCACTGCGACCCCGGTGACCGTCGTGGTAGCGATCATGTCGATGTCCTGCGGTTGCAAGCCCGCCTCTCCGAGCGCGCCCAGCAGTGCCTCACAGCCGAGTTCCACTGCGTTTACGATGAAGACCTCGTTCGCATCGCCGAGGTCGGTCAGCGACCGGTACTTCTCCAGCGGCAACACAAGGTGGCGACTGTTGACTTTCGCGCCAGCGTGCAGACGCCGCACGATCGCCTCGTGCTCCTTCAAACCGGGTAATTCGACGAACGAGTCGGTGAGCTCGCTCTGGCTGTACCGACGAAGCGGCAACGCACCGAACACACCTGCGATGACGCTCATGCCTTGCCTTGTGTATCTTTGCCGCTCGAACCGGCTCTCTCAGATGTGTGAAGTTTATGTGGTTGCGGGCCGCCTCGCAAAGTCGCTGCTATTCAACATATGTCGTATTAGCTGCTAATTGACATATGTCTAATAAGTTCTGACAGCGGGGATTTCATCAAAGCATGTCATTGGACCTCGTCGTCATCGGCTGGATCAAGTGCCATCGCGATCAGCCCGTCCGGGCTTAGCGCGTCGATGACATCGTCGCCGATAGTTGGCTCACGGTGTGACTTTCCGGGCATGCCGGCTAACACCATGAGCTTGTCGAGCAATCCCGTCCTGCGAAGCTCTCGGAGAGGAATCGTTCTCAGCGCAGACCAGATCTTCTCGTCGTCGGATTCTTCGCGGCGGCCGCGCAGCAGTTGTTGAGCGAGATGATCGGCCAACTCCGCCGGAGTGGGATAGTCGAAGATCAGCGTGCGGGACAGCGCCAGTCCGGCCAAAGCGGTCTCGGCTTTGAGGCGGTTGCGCAGTTCGACCCCGGTCATCGAGCCGAAGCCGAGGTCGTGAAAAGCACGCTCGGCATCGATGTCATCGCCGCTCGAGTAGCCCAAAACGGATGCCGCGTGCGTGCGCACCAACTCCACCAGTTGACGGTGCTGCTCGACGGGGGCCAACTGTTGCAACCTGTCGGCCAAGCCCGCCGAACGACTCGCTACCGGGCGGGGCGCTTCGGCGCCCGATTCACCAGCGCCCAACCAAAAGCGCCGCCGCACAAACCCATACGTCGGCAGCTCCACCCGCCGGACTCCCAAACCGTCAAACGCACCACCCCAATCCACCCGCACACCCGCGGTGAACAACCGACCCAGCGCGGTCAGCAGCGAATCGACCTCCG